>ERZ773200.306-NODE-306-length-56025-cov-5.266250_pt1 | contig 56025 bp, 47 predicted proteins | sample MGYA00581008_ERZ773200 | MGnify/ENA primary metagenome ERZ773200 (study PRJEB29015, sample SAMEA2737770) | human gut metagenome | biome: human gut; feature: human-associated habitat; material: faeces | place: China | collected 2012 ... | reverse complement strand
AGAAATCAGAAAACGCTCTGCTGTCCGTTACTTCTGCAACTGTTGCTTCGTCAGCCAAATTATATAGATTCTGTATCAGGTAGAGCCTCAGCATTAATTCCAGTTCGTATGGCTTATTCCCGCGCTCTCCTTTATAATAGCACGGCTTTATCATTGCTACCCATTCGTTCCACGGAACTATTCGCTCTATCTGCTCCAGAAATTCTTTTTTCTTTGTTCGTACCTGTGACAGTTCGTCCTCCAGGTTCGATAAACTTATCTGCTTATTCATACTTTTATTATACCATTTTTTATTTTACTATGCAACTAGTTTGTTTACTAATCGTGCTTAATTTCTAATTTGTGGACTTTGTGCGGTGTTGCCCTATATATTTCTATGCATGATAATTCACTAGATATTTTTTCGTCTAATGATATACTTTCATCAACAATATTCTCATCCAGTTCAACCTGAGTATCCTCAATTTTAAGTTTTCTGTTCCAGATACTGAATGAAATATTTCTAATCATTACGTTTATGTATGAAACCCTTTTCTCTTGTGGGATAGCAAAAAAGTTGTCTGGATTTCTGGCTATTGCCAAAAATGCCTCTTGAATTGCATCTTCTGAATCGTGAGAGTTGTGTAATTTTGAAAAGGCAATCGAATAAAAGGATTTAATATTTTTCGTATATATTTCCGACAAGGCATTTCTTTCCTCATCGGTTTTAAGAACCGCTAAAGCAGCAGAAATCATTTCTTATCCTCATTTCTTGTAAATATTTGTTTCAAGTATAACACTAATGCTCAAAAAAATCAAGATAAGAATGTATTTATATTTACTGGAAATACTACACCTGCTATTATAACGCAATATCTGTGTTTTGTCAACGCTTTAATTGTCTTAATTTTTGCGTTGATTTATACTATAATAAATATAGTTTGAAAGGGGTGGGCTTTTTGGATATTTCAAAGAGATTAAAAGAAATAAGAAAAGCAAAAAATATAAGCGTCTATAAGCTCTCCCAGCTTTCCGGAGTATCTGAAACTCATATCAGAGATCTGGAGCGTGGTGACAGGAACCCGTCTATTGATACATTGTCCAGATTGTCCGTTCCGCTTGGGATAACGCTTCCGGAACTTCTCAATGAATCAGACAACATTTCTTATCTCAGCGTTAAGGAACAGGAACTCATTAAGTGTTTTCGTAATTTGACAGATGATAAAGCCGACGCCTTGCTTGTGTTTTTGAAAACCCTATAAACAATACGGTGAGCCGAATCCCACCGTATTTATTTTTTTCTGGGATTTTTCAGTTCAGTTTCTTTTTGTTCCTTAACCAGATTATCAATATAGTTCCCCTCAATCACACACTCATAAACGTCCGCAAGACGATTGACCCTTTTCAGCCTTGCCTGTTCCTCGGCAAGCTTGTCCTGGACTGTCCGAATATAGATCGGAAATAATTTCAGCCTTTCCTCCAGCTCCGCAATTTCGCTCTCGGAACGAATACCATGCTTGTCAACGACTTCTTTCGCCGCAGCTAGTCTGACCTGTCCCATAGAATCCAGCCTGCGCCTGTTCTGGACATTTTCAAAGTAAAACTTGATCTGTGCAATTTCGAATTTCAGAGTGGGTGCTTCATTCGACAGCGCCTTTAATTCTTCGGTTTTCTCATCAACGCTATTTTTCAGTTCCTCGGCTTTTGCGTAAATACCATCACGGGACGTAATTCCGAACTCGCCAATCGTAGAAAGCTGCTCGACGAGCAGGTTCAGGCTCTCATCGTTACTGAATGTGTAAATTTTCTGCGGCTTTGTCTTTTTCGGAATAATTCTGAACTGCTGAATAGCGACTGTTGTATCAAGAATGACGGAGCAGATTTTCTTCTCCATTTCGCTGCTGCGGCTCATGCGCTCTCTGACCTTTCTCGCATAGATGCCGTTGAGAGAAATCCGCCGTTCAAGCATTTTCGGCAGATACTCATCTCCGAGGGATTTCAGCCGCACATACCTTTCCGCAAAAGGAGCTTTCACAGCGATATACTTTCCGTGTTTGATTTCGTATCCATGTTCTATCAACTTGCTCAACAGATTTTCCACAGATGTAGAGGAGTAAATCAGCTGGTCTATGTCGAGGGCAATTATGTCACGGATCGTCCCCATACTCGCAGACTGATAATGAGTAGCTATTACGTTTGCGGTCTTTACTGCATAATCGGGAACGTAGAGCATATGGCTTTCTTCGATGAACAGAATTTTTGCACGGGTCAGTCCGTCCGCAACGTATTGCAGCTTATCGTCCGAGTAAATCTCGTATGGAACGAAAGCGGCGTTGACCTGCCTGCTCAGCGCCGCTATTTTCTCGTCACGCTTTGTGATTTCGCTGCGCATATAATCATTCTGATTTTTGATAGCGGCGATTTCCTCAGAAGTGTAGGAATCAGCGCTTTTCTTTTTCAGAGCATTTATATGGTCGTTCATAGAACGTATCTCCTGCGCCGCCTGCTTTTTCCGCTTGTACTCATCAACTGACCAATGCTCACGATGAACATTTTTATCGTCACGGTACAAACCATGCTCACGGAGTATTTTCTCCATGACTGCACGTTCGCTGTCAGACCATGCGACCCATTCCGTCAGAAACTTGTTTTCCGGAGCAAAGCCCATTTCACGCAGAGCGCCACTCATGGACACTCTTGTAGATAGCCCACGACTGCCGGTATGTGTTATCGGGACAAAGTCTATATGCAGGTGCGGCGTCGCCTCGTCAAGGTGCATGACTGCATTAAAAACTTTAAGATTCGGATTACGGGTTTCAAATCCACGCATATACTGGTCTAGCATTTGCTTGGCAAGTTCGCCGTTTTCGGATCCGACGGAGCAGTCGTTAATATCGCCGAACTGCACGACGATCTCCTCAAAGGTTTTCTCCTGCTTTCCTTTTCTGATATGTTCATAGTAGTCGGCAATGATCCTGTCACGCCTTTTCATTCTGGAATTGTATTCTGCGAGAGCTTCTCCGAACAGCTCGGAATAAAATTCACGGATATTCTGTTTTTTATAGGTTATATTGTCCGGTATTCGTTCACGGACTACGTTCTTCGCAATGAAACTGCGGTTATTGTGTTCGATGATACCATCGTCAATTCTGAAAGATACGGATAATCCGGTGTGCTGATTTTCGTTCATATTTGTAAAACCTCCGATTTCCTGTGAAGATGATATTTCTGCTTTTTTCAAAATCATCTTCGTATGCCTTCACCAGTTTTGATGTTGCTGTAATAAGTACAATACTCAATTGTACTTTTGGCAAACTTCGTTCTCCAAAAGTACATTTTCGTTAGGGTACGCTCACCCCTAAAACCCCCGATTTTTTCAAAATTGAAAAAATGAGCTTTCCGCTGTTTTTGCGAAAATCGCAAAATCTGAAAAAAATCGTTGAATACGAAATCTGCGAAAATCGCATTTTTGAAAAACGCTCTTTAAGTCGTTCACTCAGATTTGAAAAATCAATGCCGGTCATGTTTTCGGTTGAGCGGACGTTTTTCAGTTTTCTGTTGGAGCTTTGTGATTTTTACAAGCAGCTCGTTGAAATCTTTCACGCCGAATTCCTTTAGGATATGGTTGCGCTGCGTGAGATTATTGCTTCTGATGAATCTCCTGCCGGATTCGTCATTGTCAACGCAGGCGAATAATTGCAGACCTTTATCGGAAAGCGTTTTCAGCGAATTTGGTTTCAGACCAGCCATTGATACAAGCACGCTGTTTTGAATTTTCTGCTGATTTGCAAGCTGCCGAAAGGAGAGCAAATCTATTGCACTCTCAAAAATGTACGCCTTTGTCGGAGTGCCCAGCGTCACGGAAAAAAAGCTGTCGCTTGTTCCGGGAGCTACTCCCTTGTAACGTTTTTCGCTGTTCGTACCTTGTATTTCAGCACCAATAGAATTACCGTTTTCGTCCTTGTGGAGAAACACAGCATTCCCTCGCTTGTCCTGATACAGCAGACCATCATGAGCCAGTTCGGAAACAAGTTTGCTGTCAAGCCGCCGTGTCTGACAGAGGTAAGCGAACACTTTACGCATATTGTCTGCACGCTCCGGCAGAACCGGTTTTTTCGCTTGCGGCAGCTTTGGAACGGCTTTGCGGTAGTCGATGTATGTCATATTTGCACCGGACAGAGCTTCAACTGCGGATTTGAAATCCATTCCGATTATGTCCGTCAGGCAGTTGATCGCGTTCCTGCCGCCGTGCTTTTCTGCCTGCGAGAAACAGTACCACTCGTTGGTTTCGGTGTTTACATATAAACCGCCGTAGCCTTTAACGTGCAGCTCGTTCCTCGAAAGCTCAGTTTCAAATCCGTTCTGGGTAAAAAAATCAGCAAGGCTGGCTTGCCTTGCTTTTTCGATGAGGTCAGTATTCTGTTGTGAGTATGACATTACGTCCTCCTTTATATTATGAAGATATTGATAAAAGCGCTCCAAGAAGTTTGATTGCAATCTTCTTGGAGCGTTACACTTTTGTATTTTTGAAACCTCTTAATAAAAACTGCTAATTATTAATCGATTCATATACATTTATTGTAATGTCTTCAATATTTCTACACATTGTTTTTTACAATCATCATCTAAATTGGCAATATAATTTTTAGCCATAAATAATAGAAATTGGTTAAAGTAATCTGTATTGTATTCTAAGTCTATTGACTTGACCATTTCAGACCAAAATGGCAGTTGATAAACCATTTCTGATATGGTATATACCATAGTAGGTAAATCAACAATTCCTTTTTGAGCATTGTCTTGCTTATAAAATTCTATTTCTTCTTTAAAATTGCTAGGGCATTTTAACACATCCCAGAAAGAATCTGGTGCTATCATATTATCAGCTAATAATTCACAAACAAGCTCATGATTTACAGCTTCTATATCATTAAAACCTGTTTGTGAAAGCTTAGAATAAATATCTATAAAAAATCTAAACTTTTCTTCACTCTCCATTATTGCCATACGAGCAACAGCATTAAGATCAAGAAGTAATTCATCTGCTTTTTGCTCTATATTTTGCGAGTTGGTTAATCCAATATGAGCTATTTCATTTCGCATAACAGGGACGTCAAATGCAAAATATGGGTAATATTTCATAAATCTAATCTTACTTCTGCTTTTTAATGCTTTGTCAGCCTTTTCTACCAACGTACCAGCATTTTCTTTATAGTCATATTTGATTGAACATATGTCAAAGAAAAGCCCTTCCAGTTGAAGTATTCCTAGTGCTATAAATGATTGATAATGTCCTTGTTCATATAAACTAGCAAGGTCTAAAAAGATTTCACTTCGCTTATTCAAATGATAATTTTGAGCAATATGCTCTTTTAAATATTCCAATATTTTATTATGTTCAATTAATAGTCTGATATTGGTATAATATTGTTGGGGGGACTTTTGACGCAATAGTATATATTTCTTTTCCTTTTCAGGAATATCTAAAGGATTTTCTTCAGGAATATGTGAGATTTTTACAACAGTCGAATAATCAAAATCAGCTTCATAATAGTCTGATACTAATGAAAACATATAGCGACGTCTACTATATAAATCATTTTTATTAGTGAGCTGCATCTGTAAAGTGTCAAAATTTGTGCTTTGTAAATAATCTTTAATACCATAATTTAAAAAATTAACAATGTCGTTCTGCGCTTTTCTATTTAAGTCTGCAAAATATATTAGTTTTCGACGTCTATATTCTGATTCATTGGTTTTTGAGCTTTCTAATTGTTCGCGTTCATTGTTATATCGGGTTAATCTTTCATCAATAATTCTCAAGTCGTCTATTACTTGACACATAAGATGAATAAAATTGTTTGATATAAGTAGTTTCTCATCTTCTGATTTTTGACTCTCTTCTATTCCTAGGAAATTGAAGAGATATGTATTCACCGAAGCATTAACCTCTTGAGCAGAAGTAGTCGTATGCAATATTTTTATAAAATCCTCTATTTGGCCATTTGCATTTAGTGGTGTTTTTATAGACATTGTAATACCTCCGAATAAGTACAGTATATATAAATATAAAACGAGCTTTAATTTTGGAATATTCTATATAAAATTATATCACAACCAATAAAATTTTTCAATAAAAAAAGCAAAGCCACCATATTTTCATACAGCGGCTTTGCAAATGCCTGATTTTCGGGGAAAATCACCGTTTCTGCTTCGGGGCAGATTTAGTGATTTCCTCGGTTTGGGCAGCAGCGTCGTGTTCCTGCTCATCGTCATCGTTCATAATGACGTCCTCTGCCTTGCCGACCTCCAGTTCACGGTTGAGTTGCTCCAGCCTTGCGGACTTTTCAGCAAGCTCGGCAGCGTGTTCAAACGGCTTGCCTTTAGCAGCTACGGCTTCGGTAAGGTCAGTCTGCATACGGGCGAGCTTATCCGTCATACTGTCTAGCTTTCGTTCTAACCCTTTACTGAACAGGTTTTCAAGACGAGTGACATTTCCAATATCGCCCGAAATATCCATATCAGTGTTATAAGTCAGTTCCTTGCAGAGAGAAATCCCTGCGCTGACGTTAAATCCATTGTGAAACTTCTCGATTGCCAGTTCAAACCCGCAGAACGTTCCGATAGGCTTGTGCGAGGTCTGACTTGCTTCAGCCATGAACTTTATTGCGGCTTTCTGTAATGCTTCACCCGCAGGCTTGCGCTCAGTAAATACCTTGCCGCCGATTTCAACTCTGAAATCATCTTCGCTCGGCTGGTGCGCCGCTGAAAATTCAATGTCGCGCTTGGCAGATTCAATGTTCACGGAATAATTGCGTATCATGTTTTCGCAGTGACTTATCGTATCGTCAAGGCGGTACTGCGCATTGTAGTGTTCACTTTCAAGCAGGCGCAGACGGGCGACATCGCTGTCAAGCTCGATTTTCTCCTTGATACGCTCATCACCGGTAGCAAGGGCCTGCATTTCAGAGTAGTTCAGAACAGCCTCGTCAACGTCTTCGCAGCTTCTTGCAGTAGCGCTGCCACTCATAAGCTGGGAAATGAAACGCTGCTTTGTCACGATTATGTTCATGAGATATGCGTCGAATGTGTTTTCGGTAACGTAATTGTACACGCCGACTTCACCGAAAGTGTTGCCCTGTCTGATTATTCGACCGTTCCTCTGCTCGATGTCTGTTGAACTTACTCAACGGAACATAGGGACAACCGATATTTCGACAAACAGTAACCCCGCCGCAGATGCATAAACGGCGGGATTGCTATATTCAGTTACCTTTCCCTATGACATGGAAATTATGTAATACACGCCTACCGTTGTCAAAATCGATGATAATCCAGATATCGTTATTGGAGACTAATGTGTTAGAATATTAGGTTTTTACATCTGTACCTAGTCTTCACGGATAGCATTAATAGTGTATATATTATTTATAGTAATCTCTCAACAACATTTATTGATAATTGACCAACCTAACTCATTTGCAAAAGGTCTTCTAAATTATCCGTCTATGCAATGGAGTATAAAATGTCGCTCATCATCAGGGTCGCAGAGAGTTGTGTACTTTTTTGTATTACCTTCTATATCTGTGATTGAGAAACAATTATTGTCAGTATCAACTCCTATTCTGCTGTCAGCAGGAATTTCGGGATAAAAATATCCATCTCCTAACATCTGAAGTGTCGTATTATCAAAATAAAAAAGAGATACAACGTGAGATTTAAGCCCGGAAAGAGAGTTTGTCTTCGGTACTCTGACTGCTGCAATACCCCATTCTGCAAAATCTAACACTTCAAATTCTATTGGTGCTTCAATTTCGGCAAGACCGTCAAAGCTCATGGCAGGCTGATAGACAGGACTCAGCACTTCGCAGGAATGTTTTTTCCCCTGAGAGTCAGTGTATTCAACAAAGTTATGTGCGGATATTTTTTGCTTGTTTTCGCTGTATTTATATACAGTATACGAAAAGTTAAGCTCACCATTGTGTGTGCTGTACTCCTCTTTGAAGGTTTCTGCCGAATAATCCGCTAAACGCAGATAATATGCTTCGTAATAATCATCGTATACAACGGTGTATCGCTCACTATTACCTTCAGAGTCCACAAATGAAAAGCAGTTATTTTCAGTATCTGCTTCAATAATGCTGCCGGCAGGTAGCATGGGTTTGAACAGGTTATTGCCAAGGAGCTGAACAATGCTGTCATTGAAATAATAAAATGATGTTTCGTGCAATTTTTCACCATTGTTTTGACTCGGCACTCTGACTGCTGCAATATTCCAATCAGAATACTCCAGAATATCAAGTTGCGGCGAGCCGTCTATAACCAATTCGTCATTTGGCTGTGCGACGCCAAGTAACAAATCCGAATCGGGAGTAATGATATCTCCGGTGCTTTTAAGAATAATTTCAAGCTCGGCAGGTGAAATTATCATTGTGTCACCGGAATTGTCAAACACAGTAAATGACAAGGAAACACTGTACTTATCACTGCTCTTTGTTTTAACAAAAACATTATCGCCGGTCTGTTGAGTTTTGCTATGTTCTTCAGTTGTCGCGGCGCATTCCTGGACAGTTTCTTCTTGATATTCCTGTTCAGATGAAGCCGGGGAGTTTGCGGTATTGCCTATGCTGTTCCATGATGCTGCACAGCCGGCAAGAAATAACATTGATATCACTAAAAGTATACTTCTGATATTATTCATAAATAATGTTAAGCATCCTCTGTCAAAAGCAATCAATAAAACTGCTGCCGAAAAGCTCCGGCGGGGTATGTATTATGCGGGTCAGCATAGAGGTTATAGCCCAGGCTTATGTCACGACACTTTACATAACCATCTACTAAGGCTAGTTATTATACTTTGCCCAATAGCAGTTACAGCAAAAGACTATTGAATTGATGGTGTACCTGGTGCTGGAAGTTGGCTGCGGAAATGTATAAACAACACTGCTTCCGCTTTTAGGATAGCTGTATGCTTTAGTACGGAGTAGTAAGCTCCAGTAAACTGTTTTACCAAAACAATGTAAGGGGAACCTGCGTTACAGCCATTAACAGCAATATGCCTGCTATTCGCTTCATTCGGACAATTCCTCCTGTATGTTTTATGGGAGAGGGGAGTAAATATGCAGACGAATAAATCCCTGTGAATGTCCATTTATATTGCATTGCGACATCAACCATTCTTCGCTGACCTTAAGATACAAATCATAAGTACATACTTGTGAAATATCACAGTAAATGGCATCTTCTGCAAGATTATCTTCACAGGAAAAATTGACGTATTGCACAGAGCAATCCTCTAATTCTTCCCAATTATCCTGCACCTCGAAAAATAGGTTACTTTTTCCCAACGGGTCTTCAAACAAATACTTATTCCCGTCCAATTCAATATACGGAGTATATGTCCAAATACTTGCACTCCCATTAGGTACAGACTCCGGTTTGTTGAAAACCATGAAAAATATCAAGAACAGAACAACCACACCAACCACAAGTGTTATCAAGATTTTTATCTTTGTTCTTTTCATACGCTTTTCCTTTCTTGTGAGAATGCAACGTTTGAACTATTAGCTTATTCTAACGCGAAACCCCTCATGAACACCATAATAATCGTAATTCAAATAACGTTGTGAAGTAGTTAAGCCGTCTGCAACCCTAAGGTATTTATCACCATCTGTTTCAACATATCCCAAAGCAACAACTGCATGAGCTACCCATTCCTGTGAGCTGTTATTACCTTGAATACTGACAAGTACAGGTTGGTCATTATTGATATCGCGCGTAAAATCACTCCACCAATCTTTCCAATAGTCATCAATAGAAATATTGAAATTCCTTTCATTCACATATTCTTCAAGGGCATCAATCATTTCATCGTTATACAGTCCACGAGTTCCATCAAAACCGGCTAACGAGCAAATTCGAGAGTATGTCCACAGCGGATTGTTATATATTAAACCATTTATTTCGGGTAATGAATCATAATAAAAGACTAGGTTTGTCAAGGCTGTAGGTGCACAATTAACACCTGAGTTTTCAAAGTCAATACCTCTATAAAATGATAGTTCGCTTGAGCCCTCAATGCAATAAGTCTTTTTTACTGTTCCAACCGTACCACTTGGTTAATCCACCTGTTATTGTAGGACCACTATTAGCTGAAGGATAGCAGGGAATACTATATACAGCATTACTTCCCGCCTCAGCGGTTGAATAGGTAATCATATTATCACTAATCAAAATATTGTCATACGAGGAATACATATCTTCGAAATGATTTATTGATAATTCGGAAGGATTGTTTACAGATTGTTGTGAATAGATGTCATTGCCATCAAGTGTATACTCTATTACGGGGTTTTCTAACGAAAGGTCAGTTGACAACACAACATAACCCATAGGTTCAAGCGTAAACCGGTCACAAAAACTTACTTCGTAAGCAACTATTTCGTTTGAAGAGTTTACCACTTTAATATAATTTTGAGGAAAAACGTTCCCGTCATACATTACATCTGCCCAAGAGTTGGCATAATTACTGACTAATTGTTCAATGCTTTCAATTGATGTATCAGTTTCAGCTCTAGACGCAACAGTAGGAGTGACACAAAGGCGAGAATTAAACAAGAAACTTTTGCCCAAGAGTTTTTAGACATACAAGCCATAATAAATAACCTCCATAAAATAATGTGATAGCAGTATATTACCCTACCATCTCCTCATCACTATAAACAGTAATGGTTTCCGATTTTCCGCTTGAGTTTGTCAGCGTGAAAACGGATTTCAGCCGGTATGTGCCGCTTATTTTTTTGAAGTTAACCTTTGAAATAAATGATAAAACGGAATGGAAACAGCAAATAACACCGCAGCATACGCCAAATGTACAGCTGCACAGATTAAAATGGCGGAGGCTACGTCGGTAATTCCAAACCAGCTTGAGGAGGAAAAGGCTAACGACATATAAGCAAACTTCAACCCTACCATAATGCACAAAGCAGCTGTTAATACCGCACCGAATTTCTCCGTGATTTTGTCATGCCTGGTGATAAGCAGCCTGAACGACACGACCTGAATAATCGGTACAATTATGCATGAAATCAAATCCTGTGCATCGATTTTGCCGTTCAGGGGGAGAAGACCATTTGTCAAAATCAAATATACGGAAGATAGGCAAAACACCATGCATAATATTATTAGTTTTGGCGAGATGTAGTTTTTAGTCATGGAAAACGCTCCTTTCGGTATTAAAATGGTTGATTTGAGAGTTACCTTTATACAGGCAAAAACCGGAAGCAAGAAAAAGTTGTTGTCTTATCATGTCGTTTTTGCCACGATAAGAATGTTCAAATTGTTTCTTCTTCGCTGTAAATAGTGATAGTTTCGCTCTTGCCGCTTGAGTTTGTCAGCGTGAAAACGGATTTCAGCCGATATGTACCACTGTCAAGTCCGGATTTGGTGTTGACCAAAGATATGGCTCTGGTATCAACGGTCTTTGTCCAGCTTGCACCGTCAACCTCGTTCCATATCCATAGACCCCAGTGCTTTTCAAGCGTATGCTCAACTGTGATTTGAGTAACGCCAGCCATTCCATCGCACACACTTTTGCATTCAGCGGTTGATGATGTAATTGTTAAATAGCTCTTCGTGCTCATTGCGTACTCATAAGCAGGAGAAACCAAATCTGTTACAATCTGAGTTTCTTGAGCAGCAAAAGTCGGAACGCTTATAACCGAACATATCGTTACCACCGATACAAATGCGGCAAGTATTTTCCTTATCTTCATTGGTATTCCCTCCTTTCTATAAGCATTAGAAGTTTTTATCCTTCTATATACTTAATTCCTTTTGGGAGTGAAAAAGGGACACCTTTTTTGAACAAATTTTCAAAAGCCGTTAATTTCGTTAGAAATAGCCAAATCTCGCAGTTCATTATTATCAAAATCGCCAAATAGTTCAAGTATGTAATCCTCATTATCCCAAATTACCGTTGAACTAACTCCATATGCGTTAATATATTCTATATAAATAGCATTGCAGCTATTAACTTTCGTTTCTTGTAAATCATATCCTTCCGTGTTGATATGTGGATGAAATTTGCTTTTTACAGTTTGCTGGAAAGCCAGTGTTTGATTTTCGGAGTTTTTGTACAAAGAATACACATAGATATCATTTGCCTCATACTCACACAATTCAAATCCTTCCGGCACAACTGAAAGCATATATTGTTCTTCAATTACAGACGGACTGCCTCCGACATCGAAGGCAAAAATCCGTGTATTATCGTTGTAAACCGTACCTCTAAATCCGCTTGAAACGAAAACAATAACGCTACCTGTAACAAAAGCCAGAAGAACAACAATAATTACCGCCAAAATAATACGTTTTCTTAAACTTATCTGTCTGCCGGTCACGGTTTTCATTGGTTGATTATTTATTGACATTCTGTTTTCGGCAAAAATGCGGAACGCTTTTTTCATTTTTCTGTTATGCTTTGAAGACAACTTGGGAATGGGCATTTGTTCAACAGCAGCAAATTCTCTCTCATAGTACATAGACATTAAATCGCCGATAGAATAACACTTATTCATCATTCAAACCCTCCATATACTCTCTGATTTGTTTCATTCCCCTTGCCACTCTTTTCTTTGCAGCGTCTTGTGATATTCCAAGTGTTTTGGCAATATCTCCGTTCTTCAAGCCAAGGTGCATTTTCAGGTAAACAGCAGCTTTTGTTGCTTCGGGAAGAGTTCCGATAAATTCCAACAATTTGTCACAAGAATAGTTGCTTAACATCATATCTTCAACCGATATTTGCTCATCAATGATTGTATCATCAAGAACAATTTCATTCTCGGAAACCTTATGTTTTTTGTCCCGCATTTTGTATGCGGTATTTCTAATTATAACATTTATGTATGATATTCGTTTATTCACGGCAACATCAAAGAATGGTCCGGGATTTTTTGCGATAGCCAGAAATGCTTCCTGTATTGTGTCCTCGGCGTCCTGCTTGTTGTGAAGGTGCTGAAAGGCAATGTTATAAAAGTTTGATACATTTTGTTCATAAATCTCGGATAATTCGTTGCGCTGTTCCTCGCTTTCCAGAACAGCCAAAGCGGCGGAAATCATATAATCACTCCATTCAATTTGCGTTTTTTTGATACCATATTATCACACAACGAGTCAAATGTCAAGCAAAATCGTTGTGATTGCTTTACACTATTTATTGATTATTAGATTGTCCTAGCGATAATATCTCTCGGTGCTACTACCTTAGCTGTTTAGTATGCACTGCAAGAAATACTCTCTGAAACTGAATTTTGCCCTCCCAATGTTCACCCAAACACCGAGAGGGCATTTTCTTTTTCAACTCTGCAATCACTCGTACTGCTTATTGCGCTCATCATAATATTTCGCATTCGACTTAGTATTCTCGGTAACCTGATTAAGCAAAAACTGCATATACGCCGCAATGAGTATCTCATCCTTCTTCTCATCGCCCGTGTGGATAATCTCCGTCCATTCGTCTTGAGTAAGTTCAACCTTGTCGAAGTACAGGAAAACTGCTCCGAGAATACTCTCCGCAAGTTCGCCATCGTCGTTCTCCTCGTGGCAGTAGAAGGCATAGTCCTGCTTGAGTTCGGAGAACAGATGGTTGATAACCGCAATTCTGTCAAACCGTTTGTTTTTCACAAGCTCGGCTAAATACTCAACAGCCGTATCGGACAAACCCGTGAAGTCGCAGACTGTTTTCGTTTTGCCTTTCGTTGCGGTCGTGTTCGTCTTGCCGATAAGGTAGTCCGCCGATACATTCAACACGTCGGCAATCCTTGAGAGAATTTCAATATCAGGCATACGGTTATTATTCTCATAGTAACCTACCGTGCTTTTGGAAATCCCGACTGCCTCGGCGAACTGCTCAATCGTGTAGCCGTTCGCCTTTCGTAATTCTTTCAGCCGTTTTCCGAATACCTCAACACAGGTGTTTTTGCTCTCCATAACGCTAAAAGTCCTCCTCTTTTGAATATAAAAAGACTATATTTGTGGAATTACAGAAAATATCCCACAAATGCCTTGACAATGTGATTTTGAAATGCTATAATCAGTATCACAACCACGAAATCAATCTTTATTATCATAATACCACAATAATGATGATTTGTCAAGTGGATATTTCAAATAATGGGGAGGTGAAAGAATGATTAAGAAGAACGTAGATGTTCGTAAAGCCGCAAAGGACAGCGGCGTGTTTCTGTGGGAGATTGCGGATAAACTCGGAGTATCAGAGCCTACGTTGAACAGATGGCTTCGCAAGGAAATGCCCGACAGCCAAAAGGCAAAATTCTATTCTGCGATTGAGCAGGTAAAGCTCGAACATCAGGCAGAAACAGCGAACGACTAAAGGCGGCGCACGGCAATGCTCCGCATAACGACTACGCACCACGCCAACACCGAAATAGTGCAAACTCGTTGAAACGACTATGCTCCCGACAAAAACTGAAAAGTGCGTACTCGGTAGAGCGACTATCCACTTGACAGGAGCGAGAAATTGGCGTAGTTGACACAGCGACTATACGGCTGATTATCAATCAACAAAACCGTTTCGGTTCGTGAGCATTCTGCTCAAACTCTTTGCAGGAGTGTTTTCAATACCCTGCAAACAAAGATGATGATTGCGGCAATGATAAGGGGTTTTAGGGGAATATTTCCCCTAACGCAGACTATTTTGTAAATCGAAGATTGACAAAATAGGTAATGCGTTTTACCCGTTTTGCAAACACTTGAAAAGGTGAATTTAATGAAGATGATTGGACATAAACAAACCCATAATTATGGTGATGATTGCAGGAACACCACACTAATGAAAGTTGCAGAAAGGAGAATTTATTATGAGCGAAACACCCAAGCATTTATCGGTTTCATTCCGAGTGGACAACGGCTGTGTTGAACATAACAACCGAAATTTCTTCTCGGACAACGTGGATAAAAACCGAACTCCCGACAACATAACTTACGTTCGCCGTGATTTGCGTGAACTCTATCACGAACTTTTTGATGAGGCATTAGCCGAATACAATTCTCGGCAAACCCGCTCGGACAGGAAAATTCCCGACTACTACGAACACATCAGGCTCGGCAAAAAAGAGAAACTCTTTCAAGAAATAATCGTGATGTTTGGCAATTCTGAGAACTGCGGCGTTGGTTCGGAGAATTGGGAAACGGCGAAACAACTGCTCGATGAATATATGCGTGATTTTGAAAAACGCAATCCGAACCTCAAGGTTTTCAATGCGGTAATGCACTTGGACGAGGCAACTCCACATCTACACATTAATTTTGTCCCCGTGTGCTACGGACAAAGGCAGGGTCTGTCAACTCGTGTTTCAATGAAACGTGCAATTCAGCAAATGGGATTTTCGGCGAACGGAAAGAGGGAAACCGAAATTATTTTGTGGGGAAACTCCGAGCGAAATGCCCTGACCGATGTCCTGAATAACCACCACATCGCACGAAAAGTTGTCGGTGTATTCCACGACCACAAAACCGTTGAGGAGTACAGGCGATACGCAGATATTTTGGGTGCTGCCAACGCCCGTGTGAATGCGCTGAGAGCACAACCGCCCGAAAATTTATCTAATGAAGATGTCGGCGAAATCATAAATCAGAACGACCGACTGCGGACAATGGTTACGGAAACGAACGGCGAAATGGTAAAGTATCGCAACAGGAGTCAGGCGCAGTTCCTGCCCGTGGAGATTTACAACGATGAAAAACGGCAGTATATAATCGAACAGCTCACAAACATTAACTGCCCGTTTGTTGAAGAAGACACCACGATTTATGTTCCCGATTATTACGAGAAATCCGTGCTGAAAGCTGCCGCCGCTTTTAAGCCTATGAACAATCAGACGGTGCGTGATAGGTTGAAATTCTATATTGACAGGCTGATTTACTCGGCGAACAGCTTTGATGAATTGTTATCCTTGCTGGAAAAGCAAGGCTACGCAATCAAGCGGAACAAGTACACCGCAGTTAAGCCGCCGTATGCGCAAAGATTTTTGCGACTGCGTTCTTTGGGCGGGGACTACACCGAGGCTGCTCTTAAAAAGAGAATAAAGGAACGCAACGAAATCCCCAACGAGTTCAAACGTATGCAAGAACGATATGCAAGCGAACTGCAACAGCCTTTCTATTATGCAATTAACACAAATATATCACTTGTGCGGAATTTTCGCATTACGCCCACAAAGCAGGACAATCAATACCCGTACAGTTTCACAAATGACTGCACGATTGAATGGCTGACAAGCTGCTTGGGAACGCTATCGGAGTTCAACATCAACAGCCGAAGCGAGCTTTACAAGGCTTCCGAGCGTTTGCAGGAGCAGATTGAGAATTGCGCCGATGAGAACGAGAGTGTTGATTTGAAAATTCAGTATGCCAAAATCTATTCGACAATTCGGACTTATGAGGAAATTGTTGACGGAAACTATATCGACAATCTCCTAAAAGCCGAGCGTGAGCGAACCGAGGCAGAACAGAAAAAAGAAAACGCTCCCGAACAGCCGATTAAACCGACAATAAACCGCAAAATGCACAGAAGATAAGGAGGTTAATTTTGAAGAAACAGAATACCAAAATCGTAGTAATTCCGCATTACAGCGGCTCTCAGAAACCCTCCGAGGTTTTAAAACGAGTAATCACCGACCAAATCGAAAAGAAACTGAACAAGAATGAAAACAAGCCAAACAATGCCGCAAATTAAGAGAAATTACACCCAAAAAGCACTTGAAATAAACGGATAATTGATGTATAATGATGATAGTCGAAATCGGTTGTCCGTTCATTAAAGGAGGTTAAAATGACAAACGGACAGACCCGATACAACACAGCATTATATCTTCGTTTATCCAAAGACGACGGAACGGACAGCGAAAGCTCGTCAATTCAGACCCAAAAAGAAATGCTCACACGTTACTGCCGTGAAAACGGCTTTGCAATCAGCGAAATCTACGTTGATGACGGCTGGAGCGGAACGAACAGCAACCGACCGAGTTTTCAGCGTATGCTCTCGGACATTGAGGACGGGAAAATTAACTGCGTTATCACAAAAGACCTGTCCCGACTTGGGCGAAATTACCTTGAAACAGGCGGCTACACGGAGGTTTACTTCCCCGAACACAACGTTCGTTACATAGCCGTTACGGACGGCGTAGACACGGCAAAAGGCTCTACAATGGACATCACGCCGTTCAAAAATCTGCTCAACGATATGTACGCACAGGACATCTCAAAAAAGATAAAATCATCATTGTTGATACGGCAGAAACAGGGCAAGTTTATCGGCGTAAAAGCGCCTTACGGCTATGTGAAAGACCCTGCCGACAAAAATCACTTGCTGATTGATGAACGCTTTGCGCCGACCGTTCGGTACATTTTCCAAATGGCAAAGGACGGCGTGGGAATGGTGCAGATTGCAAGGCGGCTTACGGCTGAAAAAATCCCCCGTCCCGTGGTTGCTGCCGCTGAAAAATTCGAGTGCTATGACAGGTATATTACCACCGACGAGAGCGCATACAAATGGTCAATGGGTTCGGTTCGGGAAATACTTCGCAACCCTGTTTACAAGGGCGCAGTTCGTGGGCAGAAACGTCCGACAATCTCGCTTAAAAGCAACAAACGGAAATCAAGAGCAACTTCGGGTACTTTTGTGGTGGAAAATATGCACGAGCCGATAATTCCTCCCGAAGAATGGGAGCTTGTACAGCGTTTGATTACAAGCCGCAAAAAGGCGAGAAAAACCGACAGACCTTATGACAACATCTTTTCGGGACTGGTGAAATGCGCCGACTGCGGCTATGCGCTCTCCGTTTCAAAGGCAAACCGCACTTGGAACTCGGACAACATTATTGCAAATTACGATTATCAGTGCAACAACTATCGTATGGAAGGAAAAGCCGTCTGCACGCAGCACAGGATATCTGCTTTGAGCCTTTACAATGCGGTTTTAGAGGACATCAGGCGGCTTGCGAACGAGGCACTTGATGATGACAGGCAGATGATTTCCTCAATCGCAGAACGGCTCGGAAAGGACGAAAAAGACAGCGTTCGGCAGGCGGAACGTGAGCTGAAAAAGGCAGCCAAACGCCTTGTGGAACTCGACAAACTTTTCGCAAAACTCTATGAGGAACACATCAACGGAAAGGTGAGCGAACGCAATTACAATGCGCTTTCGGCAACCTACGAAGCCGAGCAGACAGAATTGGAAAGCAAAATCGCCGAACTGAATGAAACGATTAAGGCAAACCGTGAATACGGCGAAAATGCCGAGAATTTCGTGGATTTAATCAAGCAATACGCAGACATTGACGAACTGACGCAGGCACTCCTGAACACGCTTATAGAGCGGATTGAGGTTCACGAACCCGAAGAAATCAACGGCGAGCGTATTCAGAAACTTGATGTTTACTATAAGTTCGTCGGCAGGCTTGATTGATGATTTTGATGATGAATTTTTACAGAAAGTTCCGTTGAATGGGTTCAACTTCCGAGGGTTTCCAGGGTATATCAAGATTATGCAGCGCCGCCAGCTTTGTCTGAATGTTTGCACCAGTTCCCATTTTGCTTGTGCTTGCGAGAACGATACGCTTTGTGCCGGAGCGGAGCTGCGCATACATTTCGTTGCGCTGTTTCTGCGTTGCCGCGTCGCCGGCAGTGCAAATCTCATTTTCGGGAATGCCGCGCCGTGCAAGCTCCTGCTTGAGGTAATCGTACACGGAGAATTTCCCATCATCGGAATTAACGGCGATATCGCAAAAGATAGCCTGCACTCCCTTTTGAGCGGAGGTGCGGTCATATATCTCCATGATTTTGTCAATGCAGAGATTCACCTTGCTGTCGGGGTAGTTTTCAGCGTTTGGTATTACGCACCGCGCGTCCAGACCGAGCAGACGTGCTTCTCCCGTAATTTTCAGCATATTATCCTTGCTCGGATCCACGGCTCCGCTGTGAATCATTTCGGAGCGCTCAGCAAGGACCTTCATATACGCTTTCTGTTCATCGTTTGGATGTGCAACGATGGTCTGCGGCTTTCCTCCCTCCAGTTCCGGAACAGGCAGATTGAGCATATCCGGCGTTCGTATGTCGGCGAACTCCTTGAACATCTGCATGAGTTCGGGGACATTGTTGAATTTAGCAAAGCGCTTTTTCGTGCGGTAGCCGTTGCCCGCGGGCTTTAACTCAGCCTTTGAAACGACCTCGCCGAAGTTGCTCGCCCAATCGTCAAACGTCTGCAATCCCGCGTTCCGCAGCAGGGACGGACGGAGATACCTCTGCATAATGTACAGCTCCGTCATGGAGTTAGAAACAGGCGTTCCTGTTGCGAAAATTATGTTTTTCTCGCCGTAATTCTCGTTAAGATACTGCGTTTTCATTAGGATATCCTCGCTCTTTTGAGCGGGAGTAGTCTGAACTCCCGAAACCCTGTTCATCTTCGATACCACAAGACCGTTTTTGTAGTTGTGAGCTTCATCAACGACAAGGCTGTCAAATCCGAGCTGCTCAAAAGTCAGGGATGTGTCTTTTGCTTTTCCGCTGCCCTCGATGAGTTTCTGCAAGCGTGTTTCAAGCCGCTTTTTCTCACGTTCAAGGTCTTTTATGGAGCTGCGGTTATTTGCTCTTGTACGGTAATCTCCGTTCAGCTCGTCAATGCCGTTCTGCATAGCGTCGATTTCATGCTGAATGAAATTTTTGCGGTACTCCATAGACATAGGTATTTTCTCGAACTGTTCGTAGGACATGATAACTGCGTCATAGTCGCCGGTGCAGCACCGACCGATAAACTTCTGCCTATGGTCTTTGTCGAAATCCTTTTCGCTTGCGGTCAGGATTTTTGCCTGCGGATATAGCCGCAGCCATTCATTCGCCATCTGACCCACAAGGTGTTTCGGCACGACAACGCAAGCCTTGTTTATCAGACCGAGCCGTTTTTTCTCCATAGTCGCCGCCACCATTTCAAAGGATTTACCAGCGCCGACGCAGTGGGCAAGCAGAGTATTGCCGCCGAATTTCGCCCGCATTACGGCGTCCAGCTGATGAGGTTTCAGCCTTATGGACGGCGACATTCCGGGGAACGTCTGATGAGAGCCGTCAAATTTTCTGCCGACTATGCTGTTGAACAGATTGTTGTAGCGCTCAACATATTTCTCGCGGCGCTCCGGCTTCTCCCAGAGCCAGCGCTTAAATGCTTCTTTCATTTTCAGAGCCTTATCCTGCGCCAAATCAGTCTGCTTTTTGTTTATTTCATAATGCTCCTTTCCGTCAACATCGGTTATCTTGTCCTTGACGACGATATCCCGATTGTTGAGCAGATTTTCAAAGATCGCCTTTGCAGGCATTCTGGCTGTGCCGTAAATCTGCGTTGCAGCAGCAGAAGTATCCCAATTCTTGTTTTCGATTATGTACTCGCCTGTTATGGTACGGCGCAGAGGTTCAAAGAAGCGAGCCTTTGCGTACTCCGTAAGGAATTTCTGATAGTCCTCAACATCTACCCATGAAACGCCGATACGCGCGGTAATATCTCCGGCTTCCAGCTTTTTCGGGAGGACTTCCGTCAGAGCCGTTACGTTGCGCTGAAAATCGGGATAGTCCTTTGCGTAAAGCTCGGCGGTGCGCAGCTTTTCACGAACATTGCCGGAAAGATATTCGGAAGTTTCCTCCCAGCCGACAAAAGGATTGTTCTCGTCAGATTTCAGCGGATTAAGGTATATCAGGTTGTCCGATTTCAGAACTTCTACAATATCCTGCGGTTCCCGCCCGCAGAGCTGTGCCATATACGGTATATCCATTTTGCCCACTGTATCAATGGAAACTTGCATAGCCTCCTGCGGAGTATCCACATGGGTGATTTCGGCGGCATATTTTACCGTGCGCTTGGTGAAGAAATCCGACTTTTCTACGGTCTTGGCTTCCTCGTCGATGATCTCCAGAGCGCAGAGGGAATTGTAATCATCGTCACGGCTGAAAACCTGCGAATTACTGCTGTCGTTTATGTAGCCGTTCTTCTTTACAAAGCTGTCGTACTGCGCGTTCAGCCTATCCTGCAAGGATTTTAGTTCCGTATCGGAGCAGTTTCTTTCCTGTGCGGAGAGCATTTCACGGAATGTGGCGCGCAGTTCGTTCAGACCCTTTATTCGCTCGGCTTTCTTGCCGGTTTCCGTTACCTCGGTCATTATGTTGTTTTCACGGAAATACATTTTTCCGTCAACCTCTGCAAAGGTGAAATTGCGGACATCTTCGACAGCAGGGATAATGCCGGCTTCCTTTTCAGTTTCCTGCGTCCGCTTTCGGATAGCGTTTGTCAGCTTTAGATTGCTTACAGCCTTTTCGAGCTGTTCGGAGAGGTCAGCACCCTCGATAGGAACGCAGGCTGTTTCGCTTGCTTTGCCGTACATGGAAAATTCAATGCCCTGTTTCATAGTGCCAAGTATCATTTCGGGGTGATCCAGAAAATAGTTGTTTACCGGAATGCCGTCATGATTTTTGCCGACATAGCACCAATCGGGAAGTTCCACCGCCATTTTCTCACGCTTTTGCAGGAAGATAATATCCGCCGTTACCTCCGTGCCGGCATTCGCCTTGAAAGCGTTGTTCGGCAGACGAACAGCGCCTACAAGGTCGGCACGTTTCGCAAGGTATTCACGGACTTTCGGGTTCTGCTTATCCAGAGTACCCTTTGTGGTGACGAAAGCTACAATGCCGTTCGGCGCTACCTTATCCAGCGTTTTTGCGAAAAAATAGTCGTGTATCAGGAAATTCTCCTTGTTGTACCGCTTGTCGAACACTCCGTAATTCCCGAAAGGAACATTGCCGATAGCGGCGTCAAAATAATTGTCGGAGAATGTAGTTTCCTCATACCCCCTTATCTGAATATCCGCTGTCTGATAGAGCTGCTTTGCGATACGTCCGGTTATGCTGTCCAGTTCAACGCCGTGCAGACGGCTTTCCTTACGCATTTCTTCGGGCATAACGCCGAAAAAGTTACCTACGCCCATAGCAGGCTCCAAAACGTTACCTCCACTGAAACCGAGAGCCGACAGTCCTTTATAAATTCCGTTTATGACGGTGGGCGAGGTGTAGTGCGCGTTCAGCACCGTGCTTTTTGCGGCTGTGTATTCGTCCTCTGTCAGCGTTTCTGCAAGCTCCTTATGCTCGCTCGACCAGGAACTGTTGTTCCCGTCAAACGCCTGCGGAAGCCCGCCCCAGCCGACGTACTTTGAAAGAACAGTCTGCTCCTCCGGTGTTGCAAGGCGGTTTTCACTTTCGATTGCTTTCAGAGTTCTGATAGCGGCGATGTTGGCGGCAAATTTGGCTTTCTGACCGCCCTCGCCAAGATGTTCGTCGGTAATGGTGAAATCATGCTTTTCGACGGGTGCTTCAACCTGCACGGGACGTGCGGCAGGCTCTTTAACAGGCTCGGTGCTGTTTGCACTGTATTTAGTGAGAATTTTCTTTGCGCTCTCAATCTGTTGTGGGTCGTCCGAATTATCGACAGTCCATTGTGCGCTCCGGATACGGTTATTTATGTCCCTTTGCGTAATGTACTTTTTCTGGGATATAAGCCTGTCGATACGGGCTGCGACTTCATTCCACTTCATCTTTACAGTAGCTTCACTGCCACCAAAACCGCCTTTGTTCAGAACGATACCCTTTGCGTCGTGCCATGTATCATATCCGGAGCGACCCGAGCCGCCTGTGCCGTATTCGTTTTTCAGAAAATCAGCCTTTTCCTTGTTGGAATGGGGTTGATTGAAGTAGTTCTCAATCCGGAACTTGCCGCCTTGAACGCCGCTTCCGCTTAATATAAGCAAGTCTTTTTCCTCCTCCGAAATGAACATGACGGGAGAGAATTCAAAATTCTTTTCTGTTCTGAACTCCCGGCGTTCAAGCTGTAAATCTTTCAGATTTTCAAGAATTTCGTGGAGGTTGCGATGAGGAAAACGCAGAACATCCTTATCGGCTTCGCAGCGTTTTATAAGGTCTGTCATGCCGGCGATGAACTCCGAAACCGGCTTTTCTCCCTTGAGCGCTTCGGAGATCCTTTCGGTGCTTTCCGGGAAACCGCCTATAAAGAACTCGTCAGGAATAAAGAAATCACCCTCCACGTCTCGGCTGAGATACCACAGGTTTTCAGCGAGTTTCCTGCGGGTGTAGGCTTCTGCGTCGTCGATCGTGACCTGATCCGCAAAGTTTCCCTCGATGAGCAGCTTTTCAATACGCTCCGCAGCCTGTTCCCAGGTGATTGTTTTCTGCGCGGGGCTGTTAAGCGCAGTATCTCCCAAGCCGATGGTAATGCCGTTTTCGTCATACCATGCGGTAATTCTTCGGTCGGCTGCTCCGGTTGACTGACCGAAATCTATTCCTCTGGCGTTCGTCCCGAACTCATTGCGCAGAAATTCGGCATTTCTTTCACCGCCCTTGTTGAGCTGATACTGGTTGATTATGCGTTCAAGGCTGTGCGGCTCGTTCGACCCGCAGCGAAGAACGCAGTCGAACATATCCTGCGTTATGAGCAGTGAATTCGTATCGGCAGTCGTAATCGCTGTCTGTTTCTGCGGAGCGTAATTTTCCGCAGGCTCGCCGAAAAGGTTGAGCTGAACGCCCTCGGTGGAATTGTTAGTAAGAAAATCGTTCTGCGGTTCTGTGAGCCTCTGCACAGTTTCATCGGGGATTGAAACAAGGTTGCTGAATTCCAGATTACCCAGAGCAGAAATCATATCATCGGAAAATCTGAAATTCTTCTCCTCGGCAACCTTATCGCCGTACATGGTCACGATTTTCTTGTTCTCAAGGTCTGCATAAACGCTTATCCCAACCTCGGTATCTTCGTGAGTGGTGTAGGCAAGCGGAACGTGCGACAGGTCAGAGAAGTCGGCTTCTTCTCCGAATTCATTCTGTGAATACTCGTTTATCCGTGCTTTGGCTTCGTGCAGAAAATACTCCCTGTCAAGCTGTTCGTGACGGTCGAACTCCTGCCTTGCCGCAGTAATCAGCGCATTTCCGAGGGATTCCCAGGTGTGGGACACCTCAAAGCCGCCCTTTGTGCGGAACGTCATTCCGGTATCCGTTTTCTCTGATGAAATCTCAACTCTGCTGATACCGTCGGCGGGAGGGTACTCAAAATTGAGATACCGCATATTCGCATATATTCTTTTTGCAAGCTCGGCGCTTACGTCCTCGCCGTTGTGGAAACGGGTGGTCAGATCCTCAAATTCGTCGGCACTCAGACTTGCTCCCATAGTCCAGTTGGTTATGCTGCTGTATACCGGAGCATGGTCGTAATTGAACAGCTTATCGCCCAAATCGTCCATTTCATCGCTTGCAAGCTGCTTCTCCGCCAGCAGACCGATGTTGTCCGTCAACGCTCGCCGGGCTTTGCGTTCCTCGCGGGAAAGCGTGAAATCCGGAACCACGGTAAACCCAAAACTGTCAACGAAGTACGCCCTTATTGTACCATTTTTCTTCACGGCGACAATATCTCCGACCGAAAGGGAATGCCCGCGGAAATCCTGCGGGTGGTCAACATTGAAACGCTTGTAAATATCATCGAGCGTTTCGTTCTCCTGCAATCTGCCGCGATAAACACGGTCGTAATTCTCACGGTCGATATACATTCCGTGTTTTTTCAGATGTTCGCTGTTGGTAAAGTGGTAGTCACGCAGCTTTTCATCATCTTTGAGCTGATAAATCGCATACCTCGGCTCGGTAAGCGCAAACAGCTTGCTCAGGCAGTCGCTGTCATGGCTTGAAATGTCCTCGCTGTCGGTCATGAATTCTTCCGCAACGCCGTCAAAGCCCTCTGCGCCACGGTCGAGAAACTCCTGCCCACAGTTTTCGGTAAGGTATTCCATCGGGTCGTTATGCTCCATAGCGTCGAAAATATCGTCGAACGACATATAGGTGCAGACGAACTGCCCGCCTGCGTCGTTATCTGAATTGTAGCGTATCCAGGTGACGTTTTCCATTTCGTGATTGACGTAGAATTTATCCACATCATCTGGTATTTCGTCCGGTTTTTTATTCTCAATTTCGGATATTGCGTCCTTTAGCCTACCGAGAATATTTGCCGAAGCAATGGACTGCTTTTCATCTATGATTTCGCCGATACTGTGATAGGAAGCGTACAATTCGACATTGTAGGTCGATGACTCCGTTCTGCTTGCATACACGGAAACAGAAACGCTGTGCAGGCTGTCGAGGTACTTTTCATCGTTGTTCCAAATCTCGTTTGCCTGATTGAGCGCTGCGTTGAATTCCTCCACAGAATAGGGATAATTGACCTTGAACCCGACTTCCTCCGGCGAGAAATTTCTATTGTGGCTGCCGTTGACGTAAACGCAGGGATATTTGATGTTCCTCTGCTGAATTTCCGAGCGAATATCGTTGTACAGACCGTCCGAAACCAAATCCGCAACGGATTTGAGATATTCGGGATTTTCACGCATTTCCGTCAATGCTTCATTGTGGGAATTGCGGACGGCTTCGGCGGCACGGTCGGTAAAATAGGTGCGGAACTCGTCGGCGTTGTAGGAAGCCGCAGCCATTTCCAGCTCATCGGAGTAATCAAGCATAAAGTCATGCAGATTACTTGCGTCAGCAACCTTGCGGCTGTCCTCAATGCTCATGCTGCCGTCGTAAGCGTATGGATCATATTCTTCCTCGGAATTGTACGGGCGGTCTGAAAAAGGAATACCAAGTTCCGCCGCCTTGCTCCTTGCTGCCTCAAGACTGGTGAGGGATTCGTCAAGTTGGTCAGTTACCGCAGAAACGACCTCTGCACGGCAGTCATTGTCCTGCTGAAATTTGTTATACAGAGGTGCAAGCTGTTCAATGGAATATTCCGAGCTTTCACGTCCGCTGATAAGCCGTGTATAGTAGCTGTTTACGGCGCTTTCTACCTCAACATCGAAGTTCTCCCTGTCGGTGTTTTGGTGCGCGTTACGAACAAGGCTGTTATCATACAGTGCGCCTGCCGCAAGCCCAATATAAACAGAAACAGCGGGGAAAATATCCTCCGCTGATGTGCTGTTTATCCTCTGCGCTGAAGAACTATCTGCTCCATTACCTCGTGTTCCACTATGAAGCTCCGTGTTTTCTCCCAGCGCTCTATTTCGGTGAATGTCGTTTTCGGGCGAGGATTCTTCTCTGCGTACTGCTTCCGCAGAAGTTCCCACATCTCCCATGCTTCCTTGTCTATCTGACGGGGAATCAGTTCCCATTTCAGGCGACCCTCCAGCGACGGAATCTCCTCCGGATAATTCTCCGTCATGAATTTCTGCCACGCCTTGCCCCAGCGGTCTATCGGTTCGCTCAGGAGCTGCTGTTCCTCGTCCGTCAGACCCAGCTCCACCTGCTCCAGATACACGAACGTTTCCGGATCCAGCTTGTACGTCCTGCCGTTCTCCTCCTTGATTTCGGGATAGAACTTCTTGTCCTCTCTGCACCAAATCTGTTTTACCTCTGCCATTGTCGATACTCCTTTCAGCAATAAGTGAATTTATAGTTTTCTCCATTGATAACAGTGCCGGTCTTGCCGCGATCTGAACGTATTCCGTCAGCTTTTCGGCTTCTGCCTTGCTGTGAACAAGGTCGAATGCGGATAAATCCATAGGATTGTTCTTGTAGTCGAACCTGCCGCCAAGCTCGCACCGAGCCGCTATGAAATACTGCGTTATGGATACGAAAGACTTTTCAAATGCAGCTCTGTCAGTTTCAGAGATATTCAGCGCCTTTATCGCATTTTCGAGATTGTCAGCCGCAGCCGTTCTGCCGATAGCGTTCACGCAGCCGGACATGGATTTGTATTCCTTACCCTCTGCCTTTGAAAACGCAGCGATGAACTCCTGCGCCGTCTGCTTGTCGAGCGTCCACTGATAGGGCGGTCTGCCGCCGGCAGTCTGGGAAATATCGAAATAATGTTTCAGCCCGCTGCCGTCCAGGACGGCTATGCTGTTCGTCCCACGCTGTACCTGACGTCCGAATCTCTGCCAGGTATCATAGTCGGCAACCATTGTGGCTTTCGGATTTGTTGCGAACATCGTCATGGTCTGCGCTGTCGGCATTTTGAAGAACCTGCCTGCGAATTTCAGATACTCCGCAAAGGTTTCCTTGTTTTGGTAGAGCTGTTCAGTAATGCTTTCGTACCTCTCACGAACTTCATCTATTCGTGCCATATTTCCTCCTTAATTTAAGTTTATCACATTAAAGCATAAAAGTCAATATTTTTTTGCGGTCAAACGGGGCTGTTTTTGATACAGTTTAGCCGTTTGACCGCAAATGCGTATTATCTCTTATGCTTCGGAGCAGAATTAGTCTGTTTTTCGGGGTTGAGAGTTTTTACAAGCTGGTTCTTAATATCCGTTACCTTCGGCATATCCGCCTTATTCACGGAAATGGTAGTAGTACCCTCGACCTTTGCCTGATACTTAACTCCAGCCTTGTCCAGTTCAGTCATGAGCTTCTCTGCGAACTTGTTGTTCTGCTTCGGGAGGTGCGCAATGCTGTCCTTGTCGCCGAGTTCCGCATACTTTACTCCCTTGTATTCGGTCTTGCCGAGGGACTGATAACTTCTGAGAACTGCATTGCTGAGCTTTTCGTGGAAATCCTTTGTGATAGGCAGAGCATACTGCGCATAGTCGCCGGTCTGCGTCTGATAGGACGGCATTGATACAAACGGCTTGTTTTCGCTGCCCGTCATCACCTTAACGTCCTTTACCACAAAACAGCCGTCTATTGTGACCTGTCCCGCAGCTTTAAGATTGTTATTATCCACGGGTCTTAACTGGACGTTCACGGAAGATCTGGACTGTTCGGCAGCGGGGACTTCGGTTTTAAGCGTTTTTTCGGGAGAACTCATGAGCTGCTCGTAGCTTTTCAGAACAGCATTATTGAGCGCCGTCCTCGCTTCTGCGGTAATGGGAAAGGCTACATCTGCGTAATCTCTGCCCATCTTCTTGCTGGGCATAGCGACAAATGCACCCTTTTCGCCCTCCACGACCTTTACGCCCCGGACTGCCAGCTCGCCGTTGACTACCACGTTTGCGATAGCCTTGACATTGCCGCCGTTCTCGATTTTTGAAATTGACGATACGTCGAAAGAAGTCTTGTGTTCCATTGTTGTTCCTCCTGTCAGGTTGTACTGAGAATGATCCGCCGCCCATGTTTCAAACGGCATGAGAACAGGCTCGCCGAATTTGCCGTCGCTTTTCTGCGGATAATGATTTACCATTTCAAATCCGATTTCCTTGGCCGCCTGACTTATGATGGCAAGCGCCTCCTTGCTTTCGTAAATAGAACTGCTGCGGGTGAAATCCTCCACAAGGACATTTTTGTTGTCCCGTACATGAAGAATGTCCGCTGCCGCATTTTCTCTTTCAATGCCCATCGTGAGCCTTGCGGACGGCTTTTTATCCCAATTTAACGCCTTTTCAGCGTTGTAGGGCTTTTCGCGCAGCTCATTGAAACGCTTCTGCGCTTCGGCAAAGGTATCGTAATACTCGATAGGTGTGGGGCGGTCGTACTCACGGGGCATTGCCCATGTGCGCAAATCTGGTATGATGTACACTTTCCACGGCTTGTTGTTTTCTTCTGCCATATTAATTCCTTTCTGCGAATATCCTGCACGGATAAGGATAACCGCCGTTTACACTGTCTGAACGCTCCCAATAACCGTATCCGCTGGATTTTGCGTTGAGAACGGAGAGAACTCCCTCGACCGTAAGCCCTGTATCTGCGGGGACTGACAGTATCATCGTCTTTGCGGAGGAACGCGTCCTCTTGCCAATAACGGGGTAATTGTTGGCGTTGTCCACAATGCAGTAAAGTATCTTGTGACCGTTCTCGTTTCCGTCAGCGCCGGCGATGCCGCCGTTGTTCGTACCGTTAAGGTAGATATTCGCAGCATAGCAGCTCTTGATGTATGCCGAAACATTATGAGCCGTTGCAGTACCTACAATACCGCCGCTGTTTTCGGCAGTTGACGTGAACGTCCGCACGCCGCAGCCGATTATACTGCCGCCTGCGCAGTGCGGTTTTTCTCCGCTGTTGAACAGCTCCACGCCGTAAGCAGTCCCGGCAATTCCGCCTGCGCAAACAGCCGAGCCGCTGACGGTAATGTTGTTTGCGATACAGCCTGTCACGGTGCAGGCGTTGCCCACTACACCGCCGATACTTTTGCCGCCGCTGACCGTTATTCCGTCCGCCATGCAGTTTGAAATATCACCGCCGAAACCGCATATTCCTCCGACATTTTCAGCACCGTCAGCCGTGATTTTGCTGTTCAGAACTTTACAGCCGAATATCCGTGTATTTCCGGTGGAGAAATATTCGTCAGTATTGTTCGAGGGGTAAACGTAGGATACGACCTCGTTGCAGACTACTCCGAGATTTTTGTTGTTTCCGGCTTTGATATTTGCACCGTCAACTACAACATTCTGTATAGTCCCTGCGGCAATAGTACCAAATAAACCACCGTCGCCGGAAATATTCTTGATAGAATGACCCTGCCCGTCGTACAAAAAATAATCGTAGGATTTGTTTTCGTAACCGCGGGTTATTTTCTTCGTGCTGATAGGATTTCTGTCCGTATTCCTCGGAAACGCAATATCCGCCGTCTGTATGAAATATCTCTTTGCGCCCTGTTCGGAAAGCCGCAGGAGCTGGTCGTAATAGCTGATGATATACGGATTTTCAACCGTTCCCTTACCGCCGCCGTATTCGTTAAGAACACGATAGAGCTTGGTGCTTTTGCTGAACTTGCTTTTAACGCCGCCGTAATATTCGATCGTGCCGAAATCTCCGTTCTGCTTTTTGGTGGAGTAGCCGTAGGTACAGCCGAAAACGCTGTTATAAATATCGTTTTTATCGTCAACCACGGGCAGAGTGAGCTTCGCATAGCCAGTCATATCCAACGGCATTTTGTATTCAATATCGGCTTTGTTGAGATAGCTTTGGTCAACGGAAATTGTGATATATGTAGCACTCTGCCACTTTGCATAAAGGTCGCAGTCCCCGGAAACATCGAGATCCTCCACACGGACGGGAAAGTTTTCAAAGTACCAGCCAGAAACTATCTCGCCGTCCTTTGTCACGCCGAAATCATCGAGCATATCCAGCGTTGAGCCGATTTCGGCTTCAATGACCTGCACCTTATCGTCATAGTGCAGAGTGATTTTTGCTGTCGGCGGTTTCTTGCTCCACACGGCGTATAGAGTGAGGTTTTCCGCAGGCATGGTAAGGTTCTTTAACGCTGATTTGGCATTATCGGTTTTCGCCCAGCCTGTCAGGAACAGACCGTCCCGGTATATTGAAACGTCTTTCGGCAGAGGAACGCTGTCGCCTGACCTCCGCCCGTGAGAGCTGACCCGTGCCGCCGTTAGAATTGTAATTTACGGTGAATGTGTCCGGTTCCCAGACGGCGAACATCTTTACATTTTCATACGGCATTTTGTAGTCATAAAGGGGATACGCAATGTCCGTATTGTCTGAAAAGCCAAGCAGCTTGTAGCCTTTCCGGGATATGGATTTTGACGCGCTTTCGGCAGAGGGAAGAACGACATACTGTCCGGCTTCTGCCGAAATGCTATCAAGAGTACCCTCGCCGCCGTTCGGGTAGAAAGTTATAGTGTAAACTCCGCTTGCGCCGGAATTTGAGGAGGAACTGTAACCGCTGTTGGTATAGCCGATTTCGGAAGTTTCCGCAGGCGGTTCGGCTGATGAGGTTTCGCTTACGGGGACGTCTGCTTCGCCCTGTTCGGAGGATTCCACAAGGGGAATTTCTGATTCCGTTGTGGTGGTTTCCGCGGTTTGGGCGTCTGTTTCTACCGTTTCCGTAGTTGCGGAAGTTTCCATCGTGTCTGCGGGAGCGTCGGTTTTATTACTGCCGGATAAAGCCGAAACCGCAATGAGAATGACTGCCGCGACAGCGATACCGCCTATGATTAAGTAGGTCGTGAAATTCTTCTTTCCCTTGCTTTTTGCGGATTTGCCCGTTGAAATGGAGTAGGTGTTTGCGTCGATTACAGCGAGCTTTCCCTCCGTTTCAAGCTGGGCGAATTTCTCGGAATTCAAGCCGTCTGCGATAGGCTCGTCCGTCTGGTACTGCGTGTAGGTGCAATCTACAAGCGCTGTTTTGGTGCGCTTCACGAAAGCCTTGTATTCCGCCGTCTGCGTTATCATCTTTTCCTCAAAGGGAACGCCGTTTTCATCTGCGTTCTGTTCGGGGATAATGAACACGGTTTCGGCTTCATCGTCAAAGCTCGATATGTCAACTTTGAAAAAGTACATTATTTTCCACCTTTCTTTCTGAAATTAATATTGACAAAGTATGCTTTTTGATGTACAATATAAGTACAGAGTAAGTATAATAGTGCTGAAGGAGATGATTTTATGGCAACAACAAGTGTTACTATGCGTGTGGACTGCGAAGATAAGGCAAAGGCTGAACAGATTTTCAATGCGCTGGGACTGAATATGTCAACGGCATTCAATATGTTCATCAAGCAGACTATCCGCTGCGACGGAATTCCGTTTGAGGTCACACTTCACAACAGAGCTGACGATTATTTCTACAGCCCTCCGAATATGGCTCACATCAACCGTTCCATCGCTCAGCTCAATGCAGGAAAGGTTTCCAGGCACGAACTTGTCGAGGTAGAGGACGATGATTAAAGGCAATACCGCATAATTATTGTCGTGCGATTGCGCCGTCAGATTTTTCGTCAGATTGTACAATGAGGACGACGCAAGGCTGTCGCCTTGCTAGGACGAATTGTGCAAGATGGCGAAAAAGATGCAAGCAAGCGTGCGGCAAAGGCGTTAGCCGTTAATTGTGCGGTGTTGCCTTATCTCTGGACTGACGAGGCTTGGGCGGATTACCTTTACTGGCAGGGCGAGGACAGAAAAACTCTGAAACGCATTAACCTGCTCATCAAGGATATAGAGCGTGACCCTTTTGACGGAATAGGAAAAGCCGAGCCACTGAAACACAACCTAAGTGGCTACTGGAGCCGCAGAATCGACGATACTAACCGGCTTGTCTACAAGGTCGAGGACGGTCAGCTTTATATTATTTCCTGCCGTTATCACTACGAATAATGAAAATCTCCGCTTCATCGCAAGCGGAGATTACCTTTTCTTCTTGTCCTCAAAACGCATTGTAAAGCCGATTTTGGCGTTTCCGTTCTTGTCGGTTCTGTCGGCAAAAGAAACGACAGCATTGTATGTGTTTCCGGTTTTCTCGGATTTGAAACCGCTGACCTTGACTTCTCCCTGCGACAGCAGATTCTTCATCATGGATTCTGTCAGCTTTTTGCCCTTAGATGTGAAGAAATAATCGTCCTCGTAAACACAGAAAATGCAGTCCTTGGGAGCCTTTTCGCAGTAGAATATACCAGTATTGTCCCGAACGAATTTATATACATTGCCGCCGCATTTCGGGCATTTCCCGACCGGATTTTTCTGAGCGGTTCTCGGCTCAGCGACGGGAGTATGCGCCCTGTGCTTTTCGGCTTCAATGATAGCCTTGATTTTCTCCGTAATGCTGCTGATTACTTCATCAGCGCTGGCGGTGCCGTTCTCTATTGCGGCAAGCTGTAATTCCATTGCGGCGGTCATTTCAACGGACTTAATTTCGGGAGGGACAAAATTTATCATCTTTATTCCCATTTCAGTCGCGGAAATAACCTTGTTCTTGCGCTCTGCATAGCCGTCTGCGAGTATCTTTTCGATGATCGCTGCCCTTGTTGCGGGAGTGCCTAACCCTCTTTCGGAAACATATCCGGAAAGTTCCTTGTCCTCTATGCGGCGGTCGATATTCTCCATCGCCTTTAAGAGCGAGCTTTCCGTGTAGCGTTTCGGCGGCTTGGTTTCTCCCTCTGTAACAAAAATATCTTCCGCATAAAATGTATCGTTTTCGGAACAGTTTATTTCCGGCGGTATCTCGACATCATCGGGGCAAAGCGCTTTCCAGCCGAGGTTGACAGGCTTTTTCTGTTTCAGCTTAAATGTTTCGCCGCAAATATCAAAGACGTACTCAATATCCATGTATTCGTACTGCGCCGAAAGAGCTTCCAGCACCCTGCGGATAACCAGATGTAAAATCTGTTTTTCATCGGAGGTCAGCTCCATATTTACAGCATTTCCGATATTCTCGGTGGGAATAATCGCATGGTGGTCGGACACCTTTGCGTTATTGATTATCCTGCCGTCGATGTTCAGCCCGTTTGACAGAAGAACGTTTACCGCCTTTTCTTCGAAAGCGCGGAGCATTTCGACGCGTCCGGGGAGGATTTCTGCCATATCGTCCGTCAGATAGCTGCTGTCCGTTCTCGGATAGGTTAGCAGTTTCTTTTCGTAAAGGCTCTGCATAACGGAGAGCGTTCTCGCCGCTGAAAATCCCAGCTCATCGTTTGCGGCTATCTGCAAAGAGGTGAGCGAGAAAAGCAGAGGGCGGTTCTCCTTTTTACTCTTGGAGATTATGCTCTTTACCGTAGCCGGCTGACCCTTGCACATTTCAAGTATTCTTTCAGCGGCGATTCTTTCGAAAAGGCAGTCTGAATCGTCGTCAAACCATTCAGCGCCGTTTGAGAGTTTCACCTTATAAAAATGACGCTTCACGAAATTGCTTATCTCGTTTTCGCGCTGAACAAGCATATTCAAAACTGCGGTTCTGACGCGCCCGATCGAGCATTTTGCGCCGAAATAGCTTGTGTAGAGCCGCGTCAGATTTATGCCCCACAGCCAGTCTATCTTGCTGCGGGTAAAACCTGCGGAATAGAGGTTATCGTATTCGCTTGCCGGTTTAAGGTCAGCGAACCCGGAACGGATACTCGCCTCCGTCATGGAGGAGATCCACAGGCGGCGCACCGGTTTTGTACAGCCGATGTAGTCGTATATGTATCTGAAAATGCACTCGCCCTCACGTCCGGCGTCTGTTGCTTCGATAATCTCGTCGATTTTGGAACTGTTCATCTGCCGGGCAAGCGTTTTCAGGACTGAAACCGCATTCTCTATCGGGACGAACTGAAAATCCGGCATAATAGGCAGGTCGGAGAGCGACCACTTCTTGTAGCCCTCGTTATACTCGTCAGGCTGTTTCAGCCGGACAAGGTGTCCTCTCGCCGATGTGACTATGTATCCGTTGCCGCAAAGCGCTCCATCGGCGGTCTTTTGCGCTGCGCCGAGAACGGCGGCAATATCACGCATTACCGACGGTTTTTCCGCTACTACCAGTTTCATTTTTGTTTTCCTCCTGTTCGATCGTGCTATTTATAGCACCGTTTTCTTTGCTGTCCGCAGCGCTGTTTTCATCATCGAAAATACCCGTGCTGACAGCTTCAATGACTGTTCCAATGCCGATACCCTTGTCTTTCAGCATACTGAAAAGCCGCTGTGCTTCCAGCTCAAAGATGTTCTTTGAAAGAGCGTCAATATCCGCTTTCAGAGCCGCGGCGGCAGTTTTCTTCTTTTCGATCACCGCATTAATTTCATCGAGCTTCTTTTTCTTTACCTCGACCTTTTCGGAATAGGCGGCGATTTTCTCGTCTGTATTCAAGCTACAATCTCCTTTGCTTCCGTTTTTCGCGGATTTTGTGAATGATGTATGCGCCTGTCACGGCGGTGAGCAGTCCTATGTCAACAAGACTTATATGGAACTGCGGACGGTCAGCCGGTTCGGCTCCCTCTGCCGTATCAGGTGGCATATCAAAGATATTCGCCTTTATGATAAAGAACAAAAACGTCAGCAGCACGACCGCAATAATGCAGATGAATATGCGCTGTTTAACACTTTTGCCCATAAATGAATTGTACAGTTTCTTAATTGATACCACCCTCCCAATAATCAAGCATACTCTGTATTATCGCCTTTGACGCCTGATACCTTGCCTTTTCGTTATCCGTGAAATCGTAGATTTCGGAATAATCTTCGTTGTAATAATCCTTGACCGTATAAAACTTTACGGTCAGTTTGGTGTGATTGATAGGGCAGTACGGGTGTCCTTTGCAATAATAGTGCTTGTGACCGTCATCGTCCGTGTAATAGGCACAGCGGTCGGATTTGTATTTCGTCTTGCAGTTCTCGCCGGGGCAAGCAACGGGCGAGGTTTCGACTGCTGTCTTGTAGACAAACGTATCTCCCCAGCGGCAGTAATTCTGATTGACGGTTTTCATGAACTCCTCGAAATCCTCGCGTTTGAAATCAAAGTCGTATATTTCGCCGTCTGAAACTCCGTCAGCCTGCTGTTTCTCCCTCGTCATAAGTACGAAAAGCAGGGACATATAATCTGCGTAATCGTCTGTACCGAAAGCGTCTATCCACGAATTTATAGTCCTGTCAGCGCCTTTGGCGGGGTAGAAAGTGTTGTTGTGGCTCTTGTCGATGTACTGGATTATTTTTCGGGGAGCAGTAGTATCTCCGTCGCAAAATCCCGTCACCGTGTCTTTCAGAGCGTCTTTCGCCTGTTTTTCCATGACGTCCTTTGCCTGTTCGACGAATTCCTTATAGCCCTCGTAAATTTGTTCGGGGGTCTGATTACTGTTATCATCGACAAGCCATGCACCGCCGCCGGCGACAGAACCGCCTGCGCCGCCTATCATTTCGGCAAAGCACAAACAGATAACCAGCACTATCAGTATCACGCCGATAACGATAAGGCTGTACGGCATTGTTGACGAAATAAACGACGCTATCTTAGATACCGCCCCGGCGATCGCTTTGCCTGCCGCCTGTGTTGCTTTCTGCGCAGCTTTGGCGGCTGTCTTGGCGGTTTGAGCAGCAGCCTTTCCGGCTTTGGCAGCGCCTTTCTTCACGGCTCGCTTGGCGAGGAATTTGGCTTCTGCCGCGATGTTGTGATTTACACGTTTCCGCAGCTTTCGCCGTAATTCCGCAGAGGTGGGCTTGTGGATTTTCCGGTAAACCCTCTTGGTGATTTTATAGCCGTTCTTGGCTGTTTTCACTCCGGCATTTGCGGCGGTTTTAACTCCGCTGGCGCCGTGGTCGTATATCTGAACGCCGAGTTTCGCGGCTTTAACGCCGTTATCGTCGGATTTTTCAGCCTGAGCCACAAAGCCCTTTTTCAGCACCTCCGCAGGTTTTGCTGCAATGTTAGCGGCAGTTTTCGCTGCGGAGGAAAGTCTGCGGTACTTTGAAATATTCACCTTTGTCGGAGCAACGCCGCCCATGGCAATGGAAATAAGCTCCGCTTTTTTGCGGAAAATCTTTTTCTGCTGTCTGTTAAAGGATTTGAGCAGTTTCAGACGGGATTTATCAATCTTTTTCCGCTTTATTTTCCGCAGCTTTTTGTTCTGCTGCTGGCTGTAAATCACACGCTCTTTCCGCTTGGTGAGCGTTCCGTTAGCAACCGTGCCGTTTTTCAGGACTTTGTATTTCTTGTTTTTCGGCTGGTGAGGTGACAACTTGTACTGCTTCGGCGGTCGGAACGGAATGGGTGTTATTTTCTCAGAAGAACCGGAAGTTTTAATTTCGGTTCTTGGAACGCCAACTGATGTTGCAGATTTTGAAAGCGGGATTTTACGGTCAGCAGCTTTGCCGCTGGCGTGTTCCTTGCGTTCGACAAACTGCCGCTGTTCGGTTGACGCCGATCCACTGTGGTGCGGCATAAGCTCATCTTTTTCAGAACGGCGTACTGTTCTTTCAGTTTTGCCCGAAAGCGCCTTTTCGTTCTTCTTAGAAAGTTCCGTTTTCTGAGATATGCTGTGTTCGATTGAACGGTCGTTCACGGAACGAGCTTTTACGCCGCCTTTTTCGGTAATGATTTTCAAATATATCACCCCTATACTATCTCTGACCATTACTCACCGAATTTCGTAGTCATAAGCTTATACAGCTTTGTATCCGTAGGAAAATCGTCCTTGAAAGGCAGAGAGCCGTTAAGTCCGCAGTAAATCAGACCGGAGCCTGCCGGCGCTCCGGTAACGAAACTCATCATGTTCTCGGGTATTTTCAGAAGATGCGACAGCTTGTCACGGTCGCTCGCCGCCTGATTGAGCATGAGAATAAACTCCGAATTTGAAAGCATGGAGCGCCCCGTATCGGATTTCAACAAATCCTCGACGTTCTGCGTAATTCCGGTCGGAATGCCGCCCCATTTTCTTGCGCGCTTGTACAGCTCAAACAGGAAGTTGGCGCTTTCTTCATTTCTGAAAAGAAGATAAATCTCGTCTATGTAAATGCGGGTGCGGATACCGCGCTCACGGTTGCGGACGATTTTGTCCCAAAGGTTTTCAAGCACTACCATCATGCCGAGGGGTTTTAGCTGCTTGCCCAGATCCTTTATGTCGTACACGACAACACGGTTATTGACGTCCACGTTGGACGGGTAGGAAAATGTTTTCATGGAGCCGTTTACATACAGTTCAAGCGACATATACAGCGGCTTTGCTTCCTCCGAGGTCTGCTTTGACAGAATATCGTAATAATCCTTGAGCGTAGGCATTTCCGTTGTTTTGCCGAGCAGGAAATCACGGTAGACCTCATGCAGACAGTTGTCGATGATAGTTTTCTGTTCGGGAGAAATGCCCTGTTTTCCCATGATGGTTTCAAAGAACGACAGGAAAAAGTCGTATTTTGAGCTTACGACATCTTCGCCCTTGTTGTATTCCTCGAGCGAGATTTCAAGCGGGTTAAGGTGTGTATCGCTGCTTTCGGAGATGTAGAGAAGTTCGCCGCCGAGCGCTCTGACGAGATTCGTGTATTCACGTTCCGGATCCACGATTATTATTTCATCATCGGTCGCAAGGAACACATTCACCATTTCCCGCTTTGCGCTGAACGACTTGCCGGAGCCGGGGCAGCCGAGAATAAATCCGTTGGCGTTTATAAGACTTGCACGGTTGAAGATGATCAGATTGTTGGTGGTCTGATTCAATCCGTAGTAAACGCCGCCTTTCTGCGACAGCTCCTTTGAATTAAACGGCATGAATACGCAGGCGCTCTCCGTTGTGAGAGTGCGGCGCACCTTTAAGCGGCAGTTTCCCAGCGGCAGACAGCTTGCCATTGCGTCCTCCTGCTGAAAGTTGGCTCTGGAGGTAGTGCAGACGTGCTTACGGAACACGGCTTCGATTTTATCCGTGTTGTTATCCAGTTCGTCAAAGCTGGTTCCCGTCACCATTACCACCAGATTCAGCAGGAACATCTTCTGATTTTTGCTCTGCAAATCGTTCAGCAGTTCTTCGGCTTCCGCAAGGGACTGTTTCAGGTCGTCCGAAATCACGTCAGAGTAAACGCCGTGCTGCGACGCCTTTTTCTCTTTCTGCATTTTGTTGGAGCGCATTGCGGTGAGCTGCCGCTTTACGACCTTTATAGCTTCGCTCGGCTCAACAGGGGCGATGTTCACCGTTACCACTATCGGCAGCGAGGTTTCGCAGAGGTCTTTCAGCATATCGTCCACCAGCGAGGACGGCAGATGTTTCAGATAGACCATTCGCGCGAATTTGTCGTTGTACATGAAATAGTCTTTCTTGAACTCAAAGTAATCGGGGCAGCACAGCGATTTTTCCGCGCCGCGCAGGAACTCCGAACTGCTTATCGGGCGTATCTCCTGATTAACGCCGCGGAAAATTTCTGCAATAATGCGGATACGCTCGTTGGCTTTCAATTTTTCGATGTTGCTGCCGATTTTCTGAAAACAGCTCCGCATATACAGTTCCTTTGCGGCGAGTTTCTGCTGCGCCAGTTCCAGAGTAGCCGCCGTGACTGTCACCGTGAAATACTTCTTTGTGGTAATGCCGTTCTGACCCTGCTGCATTTTATCCAAAAGCATTTCGTTGTACTCGTCGCGGTATTCGTCAAAGCCGTCGCCGGCGTGCTTCAGAAGTATCTGACTTGAAAACTCTTTCTGATTGATAACGTTGTTGTGGAGCGTTATCTGGATATCGTCAGAGGTATCAAAGCTGTTGAGCAGGTCGCCGTATGCGAGAAAAATACGCTCCTGCTCGGCTGCGTCCGCAGCGTCGTAGGTCACATCTGAAAAAGAATAAGTGACGGAATAGCGGTTCTTCTCTACCTCAAAATTGTACTTCCCGTGAACGTGTTCATAAGGGATCGTGTCCTGCACAGTTCTGGCGACCTTACGGACAGCCTTTTCCTTTGTCTTTTTAGGCTTTTTCTGCTTTGCAAGGCGCACCCTGTCCAAGTCCTTTGCGGAACTTTCGGTAGTGCCGGTCTTTGAAGAAAACATACTCATTTCTTCTTTCTCTCCTTTCGGATTTTATTTGTCTGCTCTGCGATTTGATGAGCTATCTCGTCCTCGGATATTTCATTGCGGCAGCTCCAGAAAACGGGAAGTTCCTCATACTTGCGTTTCTGCGGCTCAACCCATTTCTGTCTGTACAGCAAAGCCAGAAATTTCTCAAACGGCATACCGTCGTATCTGAAAAAGCCAAACGCGAATATCGGCACGGCTATCATGATAACCAGCCAGCCGACAACATCATCTCCGAGAAAGTCCTTTCCAAAGATGTACAGCGGAACGCAGACGGCGAGAGCCGCCACAGCGCATACGCACTGCCTTATCGTCAGCCCGAACAGAAATTTCTCCTTGTATTCGGTGATTTCTTTCGGTATCTTTATTTCTATCAAGTTATCTTCCTCCTCACGATGAGCCGACTATCCGCTTTGCCCATGCGCCGGAACTCATTACTCCGATACCCAGCGTCAGCGTTGTTATCAGTCCCATTATTCCGTCAAGGGCAAGATTATAGCTGCCTATTCGACCCGCTATAAGCGCATTGTTCACGGCGGCATAAGCGATAAACATTATTGCAAGGACTATTGATTGCAGCGTTACTGCGGCATAGGATTTAAGGAACCCTTTTCCTATGTCTGAAAGGCTGTCGCAGGCGAACGTTGACAGCGGAACGGGCGCGATCATCGTGTAGACCGTCAGCTCAAACAGTCGGGCGATTACCACAACATTGGCTATAATCATAATGATTTTCATGATAAGTCCCTGTATGGAAATCTGCATATTGAGAATCAACGGCTGGAAATTAAGAAATCCTGCGTCCGTATTGTTGATGATTTGCGACGCCTGCGAAGAAGATACGAAATACTGGGCTGCGACCTGCCAGTCGCTTGTGTCGATGAAAGAATACTGCGTTATGGTGCCGCTGATTTCATTCACAAAGCTGTTAAAGCCGTTGTAAATCACCGTCGTAAAGAACTCGGAATTATCCACGCAGATCTTTGCAGCGACCATTTTCAGAAACAGCATCATGACGTTTTCCCATGTCACCCACTGAAAATGCAGCGTTTTCGTGAAGAAATCTATAAGAAAGAACATCACGCACAATGTGAGCGATGTAGCCTTTATAGCGGATACCAAATCCGGAACGGTGCTTGTGGCAGATTGCAGAAGGCTGTCGTTCGTCAGCAGCTCTATCAGCATTGAGAATAAGCTGTTAAGTTCCATTACAATACCCTTGATAGTATCAAGGCATTGTCCATATCCCCACATAATTAATTCACCTCGTTTCTGCATACGGAAATACAGCGGCAAACAAGCCGCCTGCCGCTGTTCCGTCTTTTTTTGCTTGTTTACCCGGTAATTCCGAACAGGTCAAGCGAAAGCGTGAGCGCAAACACCACAAAGCCCGACGCCAGCGTCATAAGTCCGCGGGTCTTTGCTTCCGCGTCGTCGTTCTTAATCGCGAGGGCGAACATAATGCCGCCGACAAAGGCGACTACCAGACCGATACGCCCGATCCATGTCGCGAAGAATCCGATAACGCTGTTGAAAGCAGCCTCGCCGTCGGCAACGCCCTCGCCGCCCTCTGCAAAAGCGGATACAGAGGACGCCATCGCCATCGTCACCATTGTGGTGAGGGAGAGCACAGCCTTCCTGCGCTTTGCGTTCAGAGCAGAAATGAAGTTCTTAATGGGGTTGGTTCGCTTTGCTGCACCCTGTGCAGCGGTGGTAGTGATTGTGTTTTCCATAAGAAAACCCTCCTAAAAAAATAATAATAATAATATGTACAACCGCTAATGCGGCAGTAACCGAATTAAAATGTGCTGTCCACTATTTCATTGAAATCTGCTTCTCCTATGACCTTTGGTATGGATAAATCCATAGGCATGATGTTTTCGGGGACGGCTTCATCGGAGAAATCCAGCTCCTCGTTTTCGTTGAACATTTCTTCGCCGGCGGTCTGTTCTTCGTGCTGTTTCAGAGCAGCGGCGATTTCCTTTGTGTCGAATTCTTCGTCAAGGTTTGTCATGTTATCCTCCTCGTCGGGAACGTCTATATCTGAAATGTCCTTTTCATCATCGACAGGCTGGGCAACAGTTTTCGGCTCGACGGTTTCCGAATAAATTTCGGTTATATCCGGAGCTTTTTCGGTGTGCAAATCGTCGATGAGATAGGCATAGTTCTTGTTGCTGTCCTCCAGGTACTTGTAATTCTGGTGCTTTTCGATATCGAATTTGTGACAGAAAAAAGGGTAGAGCGCCCGAACGATCAGTACGCACTCGTTCGGTTTCATGACCTTGAGTTCGTCTGTCGTCATAAGTTCTCTACCCAAAATGCTGTTATTCTCCGAGGTTGACGGAGATTTGTGACTTCGTGTGCGGTTCTGTGAAACCACATCTATCGTTTCCTTGCCAAGTGATTTTGATATAGCCTCTAGCGTAGTTGCCTCCTGTCCACCGAGGAACAACAGGCTGTCGCAGTTACCTGTAAGTATTTCCCACGACTTGTCGTACATCTTTTTGAGCTGCGCCAAATTCTGAATTATGATGTTTGCGGATATTTCCATGCTACGCATTGTTGCAAGCAGTTTATCAAAATCCGGAATAGTGCCGACATTCGCAAACTCGTCGAGCAGACACCGCACATGGACGGGGAGCTTGCCGCCGTACTTGAAATTCGCCGTATCGTAAAGCGTATCAAAAAGCTGCGTGTACATCATCGCCGCAAGGAAGTTGAACGTAGCGTCCGAGGACGGTATAATAATAAAGAGGGCGGTCTTTCGGTCGCCCAGAGTATCGAGGTGTATGTTGTCCGTGTGCGTCAGGTCTGCGACTTCCGGAAGATTGAACGCCGCAAACCGCACAGCCGCAGAAATGAGTATCGACTTTGCGGTTTCGGCGGGAGCTTTCTTGAAATCCGCATAGAACGAAACCGCCATGCTGTGCGGATTTTCGGTTCTAAGCTCGTCCATCATTTCATCAAGCGGGGAGCGGTGGTTTTCGTCCTGCTCGGAGATTTCCGCTAACCTCATCATCTTCATTACCGTGCTGAAATTACGGTCGAGGGAATTGCCGTTTTCGTCCGTCTTTTTTTCGAGAAGATAGAAAGCTATCGCAAGCGTGAGCGCCTTTGTGCTGTCGTCCCAGAACTGGTCGCCGCCCGAAGCGCCTTCCTGCTTTGTGTTCTTCATCAGGCAATTTACCATTTTCATGACGTAGGTCTTGCTGATGTTTCCGTCCTTGTCGTAGATGTAATTGAACGGATTGTAATTGTTGCTGTGCGACATATCTATCAAGTTAAATACACGAATTTCGTAGCCGGCTTTTTTCAGCAAACGTCCGCAAGAGCGCAGCAGTTCGCCTTTCGGGTCGGTAACGACATAACTTGTGTTTAACTGCATTATGTTCGGTTTGACATAAAATCTCGACTTACCGGAACCGGAGCCGCCGATTACCAAAACATTGAGATTTTCCCGGTGCTGGCGTGTGTTCAGCGACATTCGGACTTCTTGCGTGAGCAAGATATTGTTGTCTGTTTCAAACGGGGATTTCGGTGATTTCTTAACCTTTTTCTTTTCGGGCTTTGTCGCCGTCCGCAAGCTTTGTTGCGCGGCGTCCTTGCCGCGCTTTGGCTTGCTCCCTGCCGACATCCTGTCGGCAAGAAATTTTTCTTCCTTTTCATTCGCCCAGCGAGCCGAGCCGTGTTCTACTCCCTTTCGGTGCAGGCGCTTTCGGGAAGTGTATTTCATAAGCGCATATATGCCGAGGGCGAAACCCACCATGAGCGTTATCTTGAAGCTGTACGATGAAAAGTCCGTGAAATGCGCTCCGACCGTATCGGTAGAGGTAAGCACAGTTTCAAACTGCGTCATAAGCACATTGAAATCCAGCACGCCATCATCGTCCACGGACAAGTCCATAGCCGCGCCAAGACCCGCCGAAACATACAGAACTGCAAAGATGATAATTGCATACAGCAAAATCGTCAGCATATCAGGTTTCTTCTTTTTCAATGTTTCAACCCCTTGCTTTCATTGAGTTTTGGCTTCGGAACGGTCGGAGAAGCAGGCTGTTTTTTCAGCGAATTCTGGATTTTGTTCTGGAGAACGCTCTGCTTTTTTGCCTTGTCGATTATGTGTGCAGAGTTTTCTTTCGGAATATTAAAATCTCTGGATATCTTATCCGCAACATTTATCGTGCTGAAATTGTAAGTCTTGGATTTGCCGCCGAACGTTAGTGTAAAGCCGTTCTGCGAGGTTCTCTCAATGCCTACGCTCTGCGAAACTCCGTCCTTGCCGACTGTGCGTTCCTCGATTTTGGATTTGACCTGCCTGTCGATTTTCTGGGACTTTGCAACAGCCTTTTCAGCCTGATATTCCATCATTCCGAGCCGGTTGGTACAGATGTTCTTCATCTCTGTTTCGGTCATTTCCTCCGGAGTGAGGGCGGCAGTCTTATCTCCGTTGGAAATGAAAATATGCGTCAACGAGCGTTCGCTTTGTATGTGCGGCGTCCTTGCCGCACTTTGGGCGAACGCCCCACGACGTCCTGTCGTGCCGCCGTCCTTGAAATTGACGGAATTAAACCGCATATCCCGCAGGGTAAGGTCGTCGCTGGGGTAGCGGATATTCGTTTTCAGGGAATTGAGATTATCGTACTGCTCCGTATGAGCGAGGAACTTATCCTTGTCCTGCTTGAGGTCGCGGCAGATTTTGTTCGCCGCCAAATCTGCCTTTGCCTCAGAATAGCCGAACTGCTCCCGAAGTAATTCCATCGTCTGCGCCTTATTCATGGGCGAATATTCAAAGGACTTCCCGAGTTTATCATCGGCGATAACGATACCTTTATCATCTGACCGAATATCCAGATCGTCTGAAATCTCGCCGTGAACGCGCTTGTAATCTTCCTTGACAACGGCGACCTGCTCAGCGTTTTCTGCGGGATAGACGCATTTTATCTTGCCGTCCGCGGATTTCATGAACTGGCAGCTTAAACCCTGTTCCTCAAAAGCGGCTTTCATAGCGGTCACGTTGTTGGCGCTGATGTTAAAACACTTTACGCTCTGCGGAGCTTCTTTCAAGCGTTCCTGCATTATCTCCTGCGTTATCTGATTGACTATGCCCTTGTCACGGTCGAGGAATTCGATAGTCTGCTTATCTCCCTTGCCCACGACCGCAACAGGAATTTTGTATTCCCTTGCTTTTGCGGCAAAGGTTTTCGCGTCAGCGGAAAGAATGTTGCTCGTTGTGGAGATGCCGCATTCCGCCTTATTGGCTTCATACAGCAGCTCGCCGTTCGTGACGGTTCCTTTCGCCAATCTCTCGGCAATGCTGCCGCCGATTTGATTAATGCTGTCAACGGAATTGCGGTACAGTTCTTTCAGCATTTTTTCAAGGAGGGGAGCGAGGAGCTTTATCAGCTCGGCGCTCACCTCAATGATTTTTTGCCCCGACTGCAATGCAGCGGAGCCAACTTCGTCTGCCATGATCAATACCTCCTGTTCAGATTTTGTGCTATAAATAGCACATTTTTAGCGTTTGGGCGGTGTGGGATTATTTTATCCTTGCCATGTCTGCTTCTTTTCTTGCCCATAGGCACAAAAAAAGGACAGCCATAAAGTTGACTGTCCTTGTGAATGGTGTTTGCTGTGTTATTTTGAAATAGTGTTTGGAGATGTATTATCGATAATTGTCCATTCCCCGGATTTTGTATCTTGGGTCAGGTAAAAATACTGTTCAGTATAACCGTCATCTAAAAATGTCTTTGTATGGTCGTACTCCGTATAGTATTTTGCCCATACGACAATAAAGTGTTCCTTAAGATATTCATCTGTCCACCCTCTTGCTTCTGCAAGTTCACTGCCGGAGTACATAGCTTTAACACGCGCCGTTTCATCTTCATCGACATTTATTTTCTCAACGCGTAGGGCTATTGTATATTCCTTGTCAGCCTGACCTTCAATTGCGCTCCGGACGGTTTCTATTGGTTCGACGGATGGTTTTTGCAGCCACGGGTCAAATAATCCAAGTTCATATGCAGTGAATCCGCAAAGACTAAATACCGCTATGGCAGCAGCGACTAAAACTGCGATCCTTTTATGACTTTTTTTCAACAAACGGGTTCTGTTGTAAGAAAGTGCTTCACTAACATACTTGTTGTCGATTTCGCTCATAGCTTCGGTAAACTTCTTCGAGTTCATATAAATACCCCCTTTTCAATCAAATACTTTTTCATTTTCTGACGTATGCGCGTCAGCCGGACTGTAATATTTTTCTCTGTAAGCCCTACAAGCCCGGCTATATCCTTACAGCTGTCAGAAAACCAATACCGCCGCATGAAGATAACGCGATTTTCAGCGGTCAGTGTATCCAGAAAACTTTCGATGACCCGTGCCAGCTCTCTTGCTTCAAATTCGGTTTCTACCGTGCTCGGTGCTGCTATGCAGGCTTCGATTTCCTCCATAGCAATCGTGTAAGTGCTGCTTCGCTTGGCGGCTTTTTTCCTGTAATACATTTTCAGAGAAATATTCCGAACGATCTTGCAAAGGTAGGTCAGCAACGGATCAGGCTTTTCCGGAGGAATTGCGTTCCACGCTCCCAGATAAGCGTCGTTTACACATTCTTCAGCGTCCTGCCTGTTGTTCACAATGTTGTATGACAGCTTGTGGCAGACTTTGCCGTACTTGTTGTCAAGCTCCCGTATAGCTAGCTCTGACCGCCTGAAAAACAATTCAACGATTTTTTCATCTTCTATCATCTTATCGCCTCCTTTCCGGCTTCAACTATATACTACGTTTTTAGCAGCAAATACTACATCAAATTCAAAATTTCCTCAATGAAATTATATCATATTTTATTGAACATGGCGTCACAAATTCAAATAATGTTCTTTTGTATCTTCACTTATTATGCGCACCTTTGTCAACGTGCTATAAATAGCACATTTTCATTGTTCGGCTTTGCACCTTTGATGAAACAGGGAACTTTACCGCTTCTCCTGCGCCCGTCAGCGATAAGCGACTTTAACGCCGCCAAACGGCGATGACCGCTGATAAGCTCATACCTGCCGTTGTGTTCCGAAACGACCAGAGCTGTCATTAAGCCCTGGCGCTCTATATCGTCCGCAAGAGATTCTATTTCGGAGATTTCATAGAAATTGTTTCTGTTCGGCTCGATGCTGTCGATGTCTATCATTTTCAGACTGTCTATGTAGCTGTCGGCGTTGACCGTCTGAATATCCGCCGCTATCGCGCTGTCAAGCTGTAATTTTCTGCTCATTATTCCTCACCAAGCCTTTTAATGATTTCCGCCGCCAAATTTTCGTATGCCTGCGCCGCAGCCGTCCACTTCATGTATTCCTTTGCGGTCAGTTTGTAGCCGAAAGAGTTTTTGATAACACGGCTGAAAGGAATGGTGGTGTTCAGCACCTTGTTTCCGAGGGTGCATTTGAGAAATTCCAGCAGCTCTGTATCTGCGGGATTTTCCTTGTCGAATTTGTTCACGATACAACCACCGAATTTGGCGTTGCAGTTTGCAAGCGCTCCTGTTACAGCGGGAATGCCCTGAATCGCGAACGTTCCAAGTTCTATGGGAATAAACACGCTGTCGGAGAGCGTGATTACCTTTTCTGTCAGCTTTGTAAGAGCCGGCGGCAGGTCAAGGACTGCGTATTCATAGCCGCTGTCGAAAGTCAGAACCTTTCTCACGTTGGCTGTCTGAACATCTTCCGGGAGCTGCTCAAACTGCGCCGCCACAAGGTTAAGCGCCGGGGTCGCCGTCGGAATGTCGATGTTCGGGTATCTAGTAGAGCTTTTCGCCACAGTAGGCAGGCAGTTTCTATTTATCAGCGCTGTTTCAAGCCCCGCCCTCGGTTCTGCGAAGAAACGGGAACTGTTAGCCTGTCCGTCAAAGTCGATTACAAGCACCTTTCCGCGCTCGGCAAGCTCGTTTGCAAGGTTTATAGCCGTTGTGGTCTTTCCGACGCCGCCCTTGTGATTGTAGATTGCAATTGCTTTCATAGAATGTCCTTTCCGTGCTTTTAGCACCCTCATTTACTGCCGTACATATCGTGATTGACCATTGCCGAATAGAAGCTGTCAATCGTCAGTGGAGCGTTATGGTGGTGCTTTTCTCCTGCTCCGTAGTTTCTACGGAGCAAGGCGGTTGTGCGTCAATCCTGTTCTTACGTTTCTTTTCGTAGGACTGCACAGCAGCCGGTTTTATGGACAACTGCTTTTTCTCTCCTTGTGAAATGAGGTTTGAAATAAGTTCAATATCCTCGATTATGCGAAAACAGCGCTTGGCGGGAAGTCCGCGGTTCTTGCTTTCGATAAGCCCGGCGTCCACTAGATTCTTTATACAGCGTTTCTGCTGATACTCAGAAAGAGCGGTGCTTGCTTCAAGGTCGGGAACGGTTGAGTAGAACCAGCCGCTGTCGTCAAGCATACCGTTGCGTTCGTAGTAGCTGCATTTCGATATGAGGGCGGCGTAAACCACCGCTTCTGACAGTCCTATTGCATGAGCCAGCAGGCGGTTGACAGTCAGCGTATTGCTCGGATTTAGCATCTGGAATATTGCGTTCATAAAAATCATCGCCTTTCTGAAAGATAGGAATTTCTGCGGATTTATTTCTTCTGAGCTGCTTTCCACTTTTCAACCCTATCCTTGCAGCGTAAATCCTCCGCTGCTTTCGCTTCCTTATCTTTGAAGAACGGGCAGCCGCCCTTAAAGCTGCTGCTTACCAAAGCAGAGCATTTTCCGTCCCAATAGGCAAAGCACTTACTGGAATTGCAGCGTGGCGATTTGGTGTTATAGAGAATGTTCAACATGATAGTCTCCTTTAGAGTGTTTTGGTATATTATGAAGCAAACAAATTTCAGCTATAATGCTAAATGTTTTGTCTGCGTTTTGTGCGCGATGATGAAATCTTTGTTATTTATTAACAAATATTTTTGCTAAAAACAGTATAATAGGCAGATTGCTCGAAACAAAAAGGAGAGCTTGAAAAAACTCTCCTTTTGTGTTTTTCAATTTTTTTGCTAATTTCTATACTATATTTATATATAGAAAAGGACGCCTTTCAGTGAAAAGCGTCCTTATTATTGGTTGGGGTATGGTCTGCGTTGGTTATGCGGCACTACTATTCCTTTTGTAATGCGGGTTTGCGACTATATCCCTTTGATGTCCCCTGTAAGCTGGGTCAAAAAATGGATTTCAAATGCCCGCTTCGCGGGCAAAAGACACTTTTTCGACAAGCAGCGGCTGCCCGCCTTTTTATTAGGAATTCAAAAACTGGTTTGAAGGTGAACGCCAGCTGAATAAATTCAAATTCTGACAAATTCCGGCTTCCTTCCGCGGAACACCGCGTAATACTTAAATCCTGCGTCCCTGAGGATATCCTCCGCCTTATCGAACTCCCAGGCGTAATGTTCCGCTTTATGCCCGTCGGAGCCTACGGTTATCATCTCCCCGCCAAGCTCACGGTAGCGCTTCAGCACCTCGGGGTGCGGGTGCGCCCAGCCAAGTCCGTATTTCAGACCCGCTGTGTTCAGCTCGATCCCCTTCCCCATGCTTATCAGAGTTTTCAGTATCTCGTCCGTGATATCGGAATACTCGGCAGGGCGATACGCCTTCGCGCGGCAGTACCTCACGATGTAATCCAGGTGTCCGTAAACGTCGAAGCCGTCAAACGCCCGGATATTCGCCAGTATGCTCTCGAAATAACGCAGAATGCCGTTGTGGTCGTCGTATTTCTCGAAGTACTCCGGATAGTACGGGTCAATGCCATCGACCAGGTGCGAGGAGCCTATCACGAAATCAAAGTCCCAGGCTCCCACATACTCCCTGAGCCGCGGCGCGAGGTAGTCCATCAGCCCCAGCTCCACGCCGAAAAGCACCTCTATCCTCCCGCGGAACTCCTCTCGCAGCTCCACCAGGCGGGAACGGTACGCGGCGGCGTCCAGCAGGAACTCCCCGCCGGGGTAGTCCATGTCCATGTGCTCGGTGAAGCATACCGTTTTCAGACCCTTTTCCACCATCGCGGAAAGGGCGTTTTCCATCGGCTCTTCGCTGTCAGACGAAAAACTCGTGTGAGCGTGGAGGTCAGCCGTTATCATTGCTGTTCTCCTTTGCCGGGTTTGCCTGTGTGGATCCCGCCTGCTTTTCGGCTTCCTCACGCTGTTTGTCCTCTACCGTCTTTATCGCGCGGACGCTCTCGAGAAGGCTGCTGATGTCCTCCTTGCTGGGAGTGCGCGCCATGCGCTCCTGACGGCGCTTTTCCTTTTCAGCCTTTTCGTTTTCAACGCCGGTACGCACCGCAGCGGCAAGTATCTGGGCTGCGTCTGCCGCCTGCTTTTTCAGTTCCGGATCGACCGGCTTTTCAACCACGGGAGCCTCGGGAATGTAGTCCTCGTCGACTGCAACGCGGCGGTCTGCGCGGCGGTTGATGGTGTTCAGCGCGGCTCCCACGCCGAGGAGTATCCAGAATACCGGCGCAACGCTCACTACCGAGTCGTTGAACATTCCGGCGGCGAGATATCCCACGATGCCGAGCATTACGGATATACCCATCGCCTGCTCCGTGCGGTATTCGCGCCTGAGAGCGTACAGCCGGAAGCAGTCCACAAGGTAGAATACCACGATCCCGAGGAACGCCAGCAGCGCGATAAGTCCGCTGGAGTAGAATATCTGGAGATACATGTTGTGCGGCTTGTCGACCGTTACATAGAAGCCTTCATTGAACTGCTCGTACGAGTAGTACTTTGCAAGAACATCGTTCTGCGGGAAGTTATATGTGAACGTATCAGGGCCGTATCCGGTAAACAGGCAGTTTCCGAGAAGCGGCAGAGTGCGCGACCAGATGTAGCCTCTCGAGGAACCGAGCTCCTCCTTGCCCTCAAAGCCGATGTGCTCTGCATTTACAGGAGCGAAAGCGGTCATTGTGTTGGGGTGGACCATCTTGATGGCAGTTCCGGTGTACTTGAAATACAGCGAGTTTGTAAAATCCCTGTAGAAGTTAAGGCATACAAGGTCGCGGTCGTAAATTGAGCCGTTTTCGTCTGCGGTCAGAAGAAGGGACACATCATTCATGATGTCATTCTTGAAGTACATTCTCTCGGTGTAGAACAGGTCTACGATATCGTCTGTGTACTCCGTGAAGAACAGCCTGTTATAGTCGGTATCGTACTCAATGTAAACAGTAGAGCCGTTGAGATCCACCGTTACGGTTCCGTAGGTGCTGTCGGTGCCGATGCTGCCGTTTCCGTCGGGGTCGTCAAGAACATAGTCTATATCACTGTTAAGCACAAGAGAGCCGGAATCGTCCACATTGAACCACGCCTGTGCTCCGTTGACCTTTACAGTCGCTATCATGTTGGCGTAATCAAATCCGGCTACAAGGCCGTCTAATTCGGGATTCTGCTCCAGCCTGATGGTGGATTTCATCGGAAGCGCGTTTCCGTTTTCATCTGTGAAGGTGTACACCTTCGCATCGCTGTCGTAGCCTATCACAGCGGTGGCTTCCTGACCGGTCAGCTTTACGGTGCCGTCGTTCTGGACGTCTATCTCGCGCAGGGGTATCTTGTCGAACAGGTCGGCGTCCTCGCTGTCAGCGGGCAGGAACATGCCAACGGCGTCGTTCACGATGGAGGGTATACGCGAGAACAGGCGGTTGCCCAGCGCGAAATTCGCTCCAACGAGCACTACAGCTATCGAAGCGGCAGCGATAACGCAAGGCTTCCAGTGCTTTGCGATAACCCGGGCGAAAACTATGATACCGACCACGAGCGCGGCTGCAATGGCGACGATACCGCTTCGCGCGGAGCTTCCCAGCAGCATGAATACGGAAAGCAGGTCGAACACGATGAACAGCACGCGGTAAACCGCCTTCTTCGAATACATCGCCATAACGGTGAACAGCGGAATGATAAGTCCGGTGAAGCTGCCCATGTAGTTGCTGTTATAAAGCGCACCGTACGCCATTCCGTTTCGGATATCGACGGAAACGCCTGTCCAGCGGAGGTCGTTGCTGCAAACGAGGTTCACGAACCAGTCGTACTGGAGCAGGTTGTTGTTAAAGAACTGGAACGCCGACAGCACCGCATTGAATCCGACACAGATGAACAGCGCTATAGCGACGAACTTGAAGTTTCCGGAAGTGCGGAACGCGTACATCGTAAACAGGAACATCACGAAATAGCACGCGATGGTGTAGAATCCCTCGGCGCGGTCGTACTCGCCGTTGAACGCAATCTGGCTGTAAAGCGAATTTGCTGCGGAGGCGAGGGTCATGACGACGTACACAACGGAACAGCCCACGTATACGAACGAGCGCTTTTCAACGCGCCTGAACAGCGACAGGCAGCATACCAGCGCCATTCCTATCATTATCATCGCAAGCACGACTGCCGCAAGAGCCTTCCCCTGCGAGTAGAAGTCTATAAGCTGGTAGGTGGTTCCGGAATCTCCGCTTACAACGGTGCCGCCGTTGTACATGTAGGTCTGCTGTAGGTCAGTCACTACGGTCTGGATATTGATTATGATGGGGATAAGCGCAAGGGCTATCACCGACGGCAGGAACATCACAAGCGCCAGCAGGTCGGGTTTTCCTTCTGTTTTTTTCATATTAGTTTTCTCCGGTCTGTATGGTTTTATGTATTTTTTGCTCCCGGGTTTGTCCGGGTTCAGCTTTTCTTTGTTCATGAAACCGCTCAGGGCGGTTCTTATCAGTATTCCGATATCCAGGAAGAAGCTCCAGTTTTCTATGTAGCGGATATCGTATTCTATGCGCTTTTCAATGGAGGTGTCCCCGCGGTAGCCGTTGACCTGGGCAAGTCCGGTGATTCCCGGCTTTACCTGATGCTTTATCATGTACATCGGTATCTTGTCCTTGAAGTCGTTGACGTAAAACGGTATCTCCGGGCGCGGGCCAACAAGGCTCATATTGCCTTTCAGCACGTTTACGAGCTGCGGAAGCTCGTCTATCGAGAATTTCCGTATGAACGCGCCGAATTTCGTGCGGCGGGGGTCGGCGTCCGTGCTCCAGGCGGTGTCGCTGACGGCGCTGTCGCGCATGGATTTCAGCTTATACATCGTAAAGACTTTCTTGTTAAGCCCTACGCGCTTCTGCCTGAATATCACATTCCCGCCCATGGTGATCTTTATTATCAGCATGCTGACCAGTATCACCGGCGAGGTCAGTATCAGCAGCACCAGCGAGCCGACGATATCCAGGGCGCGCTTGAGCGCGGCGTTTCCCATATTGTCCAGCGGAATGCGCCGTATGTTCATCAGCGGGATATCTCCCACCATGTCTATAGCCGGGGTGGCGCTCATGTACTTGTATATGCTCGGGATAACCGAGATCTTCGTGCCGGTCAGCTCGCATGCCTCTACTATGTTTGAAAGCTGCGAGACGCCGTCGCTGTCGAGCGCGCATACCACCTCGTCGTAGCTTTTCTCTTCCAGTATGTCAAGGAGCCTGTCGTATCCGCCCAGCAGCTTCGCGCCCTCCAGCGGGGAGTCTGAAACGCAGCCGCAGCACTGGTAGCCAAGCCAGCGTTCCTCGTTTATCGTTTTCAGGTAGTCCCTGGCGGCGTGGCCGCTCCCGACGATAAGCACGTACTTGCGGTTGTATCCGCTCTCGCGGAACTTCCGGAGGGTCTTGCGCAGAATGAACCGTTTCAGCAGGACTATCAGGAAGTCCAGCGCAAGGAATATCGCCAGCGCCCACCGCGAAAAGTTGATTATCTGGATCACATACAGCAGCGCGATCATCGCCATGCCGTCCAGGAACAGCGCGGCGGTGAGCTTTCCGGTCTCGTTGGCGAAGCTCTTGCCGCGGAACGAGCTGTACAGCCCCATGCAGCCGTAGGTCACGAGCTGGAGCGGAACGAATATCAGCAGCAGCTTGAAGTAATCCACAAGCGGGTAGTTGCGGTCGAAATCCAGCAGGCTGAACACCAGCAGGTACGCCGCAGCTATCGAAATAAAAGCCGCAGCCGCGTCTGTCGCGACATTCAGGCGGTTGAACAGCTTCTGGTTTTCTTTTATCATTTCAATTCCTTTATACGCAGCGGATTGTATTTACTGAGTTTTGGCAATACGTTCACTGCGTTTTTGCAATACATAATTATATCATATCCGCAAGGGTATGATATAATTTGCCGATATGCACGGAGTTCACTGCAGGTGAACGCATGTGCAAGGCAACTTTAGGGAACCTCTAAAAACCGGTTTGAAGAGGGAAAATGGGTAGAGTGCGCCGAATGCGATGAAAGCCGACGAAGTAAGGCTGTATGCCTTACGAGGAGGTTTGAAGAAGCAGTCGGTGTGCTATACACATTTTCACTCAAACAAGGTTTTTAGAGGTGACCTTTAATAATATAATAAAAAATGCTCATATTTTTTATTATATCACAAATTCCGCGCCCTTGCAACATGTTGCGGCGAAAAAAGCGCGGTTTCCGGAAAATTTATATATGTATATCCAGATAATTGCAGACCGCGGGAAAATGATATGAATATCAGGTTGCCCCTAAAAAAATCTGCATTTGTGCAAAAATATCATTGACATATCGGGTATTTTATTATAAACTGTTATTTGGTATGTGCGCTGCCGAAAAAGCGCGTTTTTTCTCAGAAAAAAGGAAGGTAGGCAAGCAGAAATCATGGAAAATATTATCAGCCTGCACAACATCGTCGTGGAATTCGACGGCGAAAAGATCCTGAAAAACATAGATCTTGATATCAGGGACAAGGAGTTCGTGACGCTGCTGGGACCGTCGGGCTGCGGCAAGACCACCACGCTGCGCATCATAGGAGGGTTCCTGACGCCGACATCCGGCGACGTCATGCTTGACGGCAGGCGCATAAACGACCTGCCGCCCCACAAGCGCGACGTAAACACGGTGTTCCAGAAGTACGCGCTGTTCCCGCACCTTAACGTATACGAGAACATCGCCTTCGGACTGCGCATAAAGAAGGTCAGCGAAAAAGAGATAGTCCGCCGCGTCGGAGAAATGCTGGAGCTTGTGAACCTCACCGGGTTCGAAAAGCGCTCGATACAGCGCCTTTCCGGCGGTCAGCAGCAGCGCGTCGCGATAGCAAGGGCGCTTGTAAACCACCCGAAAATTCTGCTGCTGGACGAGCCTCTCGGCGCGCTCGACCTCAAGCTGCGCAAGGAGATGCAGACCGAACTGCGCAAGATACAGCAGGCTCTGGAGCTTACCTTCGTCTACGTCACCCACGACCAGGAGGAAGCCCTCACCATGAGCGACACCGTAGTCGTAATGAACAACGGACACATTCAGCAGATAGGCTCGCCTATCGATATTTATAACGAGCCGGTCAACGCGTTCGTCGCGGACTTCATCGGTGAGAGCAACATCGTCAACGGCTGCATGCCGCGTGACTGCCTCGTTGAGTTCGCGGGAAAGAAGTTCGAATGCGTCGACAAGGGCTTCGGCAAGAACGAAATGGTGGACGTTGTTATCCGCCCGGAGGATGTGAAGGTCATCCCCGCGGAGCAGGCGCAGCTCACCGGCATCGTGGAATCGGTGGTATTCAAGGGCGTGCACTACGAAATGACCGTCGACTGCGTCGACCACAAGTGGCTGATACACTCCACCAAGGCGGAGCCAGTAGGCAGCGTTATCGGCATGACCGTCGACCCGTTCGATATACACATCATGAAGAAATCGAAGCAGCCCGGCTCCTATCCCGCGCTGATGGGGGTGAACGACAATGAAGAAGCTTAAGGTTTTCGCAGCGCCGTACCTCGTCTGGATGGCGGTGTTCATCGTCGTGCCGCTGCTGATGGTGGCGTACTTCGCGTTCACCAACGAGGAAGGTCATTTCACGCTGGACTACATCGCGAACGTCGGGCAGTACACGAATATCTTCGTGCGCTCGATATGGCTGGCGATAATCGCTACGGTCGTCTGCCTGGTGCTCGCCTACCCGGTTTCGTTCATTCTCTCCCGCATGAAGAAGCACCACCAGGGCACAATGCTGATGATAGTAATGCTCCCGATGTGGATGAACTTCCTGCTGCGCACCTACGCCTGGATGACCCTCCTCGGCAACAACGGCATAATCAACAACCTCCTCGGAATGATAGGCATAGGTCCGCTGAAGCTCATAAACACGGAGGGCGCGGTCGTGCTCGGAATGGTCTACAACTACCTCCCGTTCATGATACTCCCGCTGTATTCCGTAATGGTCAAGATAGACAAGAGCCTCATCGAGGCCGCGTCTGACCTCGGGTGCAATCCGGTGTCCACGCTGTTCAGGGTGGTGGTTCCGCTTTCCGTTCCCGGCATCATGTCTGGAGTTACGATGGTGTTCGTCCCCGCTATCAGCACGTTCATAATCTCGAGAATGCTCGGCGGCGGCTCCAACCTGCTCATCGGCGACCTCATCGAAATGCAGTTCCTCGGAAACGCATATAATCCGCACCTCGGCGCGGGTATCTCACTGGTGCTGATGGTGATTATCCTGCTCATCATGACGATTATGAACCAGTTCAATCCGGACGATCAGGTGCTTATTTAAATTCGGAATTCGGAATGCGGAATTCGGAATTATGGTTGCGGCTTCGCCGCTTATCTGAATGAAATCTAATTTAATCGTTGACAAATCCAAGGCTTTCGCGCTCAGAATAATACGAATGTATCAGTTCTTGACTGCTGAAAAGCATGAAACTATCCTTTCAAAACAGGTGCTTATTTAAATTCGGAATTCGGAATGCGGAATTCGGAATTATGGTTGCGGCTTCGCCGCTTATCTGAATGAAAT
>ERZ773200.304-NODE-304-length-56221-cov-8.155307_pt1 | contig 56221 bp, 71 predicted proteins | sample MGYA00581008_ERZ773200 | MGnify/ENA primary metagenome ERZ773200 (study PRJEB29015, sample SAMEA2737770) | human gut metagenome | biome: human gut; feature: human-associated habitat; material: faeces | place: China | collected 2012 ... | reverse complement strand
GAGGGCGAGAAGGCCGATGCCGCCGCACGCCAGCAGAACGCCGGCTCCAACCATGAGGACGGCCGCACCGAACGATGTCATCTTACCGGCCGCCGCGCCCGCGGCTGTGCCGGCGGCGGTCTCGCCCGCCGCCGTTGTGGCAAGCCCGGCGCCGGCGGCGGGTGCGGATACCCCGAGGGACAGCAGGGCGCCGCCGATGACCTTCAGGAGCGAGCCCACAGGGCCGCCGGCGACTTTCATGACGAGGAAGGCGCCGCCGACGCCCTTGACGACCGGGGCAACCTCCTCGGAATGCTCGGAAACCCATTGGAATGCGTCGCCCACCGAGCGGATGACCGGCTCGGCGGCCTCGAAGGCGTCGTCAAGGGCGTTTGCGGCATCTGCCGCGCCCTCGGCGGGACTCGACCACCCGGTGATCTGCGATACGGTCGACCATATGGCGTCGCCCATGGAGGAAGCCGTGTAACCGAGCGCGTCAAGTGTTCCCGCGAAAGATGAAGCCGCCTCGTTGTTGAGCAGCGTCTCGCAGAAAGCGGAGGTCATCTCCACTGCGCCGGCAAACGCGTCCCCGGCCACCGAGACCCCGCCCGCGACGACGCCGGAGAACACGGCGGCGAACGACGATGCCGCGTCCCGGATGCTCGGGTCGGCCATCGCGTCGGTGATGGCGCCGAACGCGCCATTTACAGTACCCTTCACGCCGTCGATGACACCCACGATATTGGACGCGCCGATGGCGCCGATGATCTTGGCGACGCCCTTGGGGAAGGCGTTGCACATGTTGGAGAACGACGTCTTGATGCCACCCGTCGCGGCCTTTGCCTGCTCAGAGAAGCTCGTGATGCCGTCCGCGCCGTTCTTGTCGAGGTCGACCACGGCGTCAGCGAAATCCGAGACCGAGACCTTGCCGTCCTTCATCGCCTGGTAGAGGTCGGATGCCGACGCGCTCTGCCCGAGCATGGACTTCGCCACCTGGTCGAGCTGGCCAGGCATCGCCTGCTGGATGCTCATCCAGGTGTCCATCTCCATCTTGTTGGTGGAGACGGCCTTGGTGAGCTGCGTCATAGCGTTGGACTGGATGTCCTCGGACGCGCCGCCAGCGAGGACGGCATCGTTAAATGCGAGGTAGCGGTCGGTCGCCTGGTCAATCGACTTGGACGAAGGAGCGAGCTGCTGCACGCCCGTCGCCGCCGCGTCGAGCCTCGTGGGAAGTTCCGACAACCTGTCAGACAGGGTGTCGACGCTCCTCTGCGACTCGTCCGCCCCGTAACCGAGCGACTGGAGGACCTTGGGGAAGTTGTTGAGCGTGTCGACGCGCGCAACCGCGGCGTCCACGCTCGAGGACACTGTCGAGACGACCCTCTGCACCACGCCGGCAACGACGCCGGTGATGACCGCGGCCTTTGCCGAGAAGCCCGAGGCGACCTTGCTCGCCATGTTCCCGCCCGCCGTGGTTCCGGCAGACCCGAATGCGCTTGAGAGCGACGACAGCGCGCTCCCCGCCGAGGACAGGACGCCGCCGCCGATTGTGGCGATCCTCGCCACGAATCGGCCGGTCGCCCTCTCCCCCGCGCCCAGCCTGTCAGCAAGCGTCCCGGCGCTTCCGCCGAGTTTTCCTAACGCTGACACGGGTGCGGAGGTCGCGCTCGCCAGCCGCTTCTGTGCCGAGGCGAGCCTGGACTCGGCCGCCTGGGCCCGCTCCGAAGCGGTCTGCGCCCTGAGCTTGGCGGTGACGAGGTTGCTCTCGGCGCTCAGGGCCCTCGCGGATGCCGGGCCGTACTTGGCGACGGCGTCGTTGTACTTCGCCTGGGCCGCCTCGGCGGACAATGAGGCCGACTTCGAGGTCGCCATCGCGGACCGGAGCTCGAGGGTGGCGGATTTGACCTTGTCCTGAAGCCCCTCAATGGCGTTCGCGCTCGCCGCGCCAGAGAAGGCGGAGGAGAATGCGGCGCCGGTCGCCTTGCCGGTCGCCGAGAACTTGCCCGTCGCGCCCGAGAGCGCGGAGGAGACCTTGGCGACCAGGCCGCTGCCGCCGGACTTTCCAGCCGACGCGGCGAAGACCCGCCCGAAGCGCGATCCCGAAGAGGACCCCGCCCCGGACAGGTCCCTGTCCACCTGGGAGGCGAAGCCCGCCATGGACGGCATGACCTTTACGGATACAGATCCCACGTCAGTCGACATACTGCCTCCCTACTCATCGACGCCGAGCGCCGCCGCTATCTCTTCCCTCGCCGCCAGCGCCGAGTCCCTACGGCGCTCGTTTCTGGCGCGCTCGCCCGGCGATATGATCCGCTGCGGGGCATTGACACGCTTTTTGGCATCCTCGGTGAACCCGTAGTGGAAGCACCTGAGCTCGTGCTCGATCATGTCGAGCAGGCGCGTCTTGTCGTCCCACAGGTTGTCGGGCTCCAGCCGCACGGAGACCCGCGAGCGCGCCGGCAGCTGGGAGTAGAGGACCTGCCAGCGGCAAAGGTCCTCGTCCGTCGCCCCGTCGAACCCGCCGCCGAGGGGAAGGTCGATGCCGTACGTCTGTCGGAAGTCGGCGACGACCTCTCCCCTCATGCAGGTCCAGGCGGCGGCGAAGCTTGCTAGTTTTTTGCCGCGGCCTCCATGGCGGCCTGGAAGAATGCGCCCCAGCGCTCCGCCGAGCAGCCCTGCCCGTCTTCGCCGAGCGCGTCCATGTACTCGACGGTCTTGCCGTCGAAGATCTCGTCCATCGCGTCCCACACCTCGTGCATCTTCTCGGGGATGCCGTCGTAGGCCATGGCGCGCTGCACCTTCATGGACTGGATGGCCTTCTTGTTGATCTGGTACTTCTTGCCGTCGAACTCGAACTCGAGCGCGCCCTCGGGGCGCTTGGCCGCCATTAGGCCGCCGCCGTCTCGGTCGACTCGATGTAGTCGTAGCAGGTGTTGCCGTCCCCATCGGTGAGGTACTTCATCGTCAGGGCACGCTGGCACAGCTCGGAGCTGGCGATGGTGAGGTCGTCGAGCTCGGAGGACTGGCCGCGCGGCACGACCTTGGTCCAGGCGCGGCCGTTCTTGAGGAGCAGAAGCAGCACGTAGGCGAAGGTCGGGTGGGAGTCGGAGTTGTGCTTGACGGTGATCAGGCCGCCCTTGTCGGTGACGTTGCCGTCGCCGTACTGGCGCTTCAGGGTCTCGGCTTTGATCTCGGCGAATGTGAGCTGCGCGGACTCGACTCGGTTGGAGTTGCTCGAGTCCATGAGGTCGCCGTTCATGTCGACGGTGTCGTTGGAGTCCTCGGAGACGGACTCGACGTAGCCGTCCTCGGAGATGAAGCCGAGGCACTTGAAGGCCGGGTCGAGCTCGCTCTTGTTCTTGATGACCTTGGCTGGCAGGGTGGTGCCCACGGGGGCGGAGAAGATGTAGCCGCCCTTCACGCCCTTGCCGGCGCTGACGTTGTTAGAGTTGTTGGAGTTGTTCGCGTTGCTGACTTCGGCCATTCGCGCGTTCCTTTCTACTACTCGCAGACCCAGAGCTGGACCTGCACCACGTACCTCGCCCTGCGCGTGTCAGGGTCGGGCATCTTGTACTGGTTTGTGACCTCCGGGTGGAAGACATTGGGAAGCTCGTCCTCGAGGGACGGGACGGCTGCCTTCACCTTCTCGGCGAGGGCCTTCGCGGGCTTTCTGCCGCCCTTGCCCTCGGTGCCCCAGCAGTCGATATCGATCTGAACCGGCTCGAGGAAACCTCCCCCGCCGCCGACCTGCTCGACGGCGATATACGGCTCCGGGTGCCTAGCCACCGGCTCGAGCGTCGCGTCCGTGCCCGTGAGCTCACACAGGCACCGCGCGACTTCTGCTTCTATGTCCATACTCAGCCTCCGGACGAGAGCGCCGCCCTCGTCAGTATCTTGCGCTTCGCCTGCGCGCGCTTTGCGTGCGCCGAGCAGGCGCTGACCTTATATCCCTTCGCGATGACGCCCTGGCAGGGCCTCACCCTGAACGCCGGGACGTCGTGGCCGTCGGGCGCGAGCATGGACGTGGCGGTCGCGGCGATGCGCTCGGCCTTGCCCCTGAGCATCCCCTGGAGCGCGGCGTTGCCGTCCATCGCCTCGGCGTAGCCGACGCGATTCCACTTGAACTTTCCCCAGCGGTACTCCCTAGCCATCGGCCGCCTCCAGCTCGACCGGGTAGCACCAGCGTCCCGGACACGTCTCGGGGGCGTAGGGTCTCGGGTCACCCACGACGCGCAGCTCCTCGCCGCGCACGCGGACCGAGCAGCCCTTGAGGCGGATGCCGGCCATGTCCCTCGGGAGATGCACCGTGTATGCCACGGTGGCGCCCTCCGGCCTGGAGGCGTCGAGGTCGGCGGTGGCGCCGGGCGCGACCACGGCCTCGACCTCCCGCACGTCTACGGCCTCGGAGACCGGCTCGTGCAGGTCGTCGTACACCGTCTTGCGGGAGACTATCGCGACCGTCTCGGTCGGTATTCCCATCATCGGCATCACGCCTCCTCCCAGCGGTCAGCGGCGGTCACGGGCTGGATACTGCGCACGCGGCACCCGGCCAGACCGAGCCGCTTGAGGTCGGAGCGCCCCAGGTAGAGGTCTCCAGTCGGGTTGGCGAACGTGACGCTCGACGAGTACGGGCCGGTCGTCTGCGACTGCTGGGTGATGCCAGCCATGGCACCAGGCGCGTTGACTGCCCGGGCGACCATGGCCACGCAGACGGACTTCACGTTCTCATCGAACGTGGGGTTCGAGCCGGCGAGGTACTGGACACCCATACGGCGCCGATATGCCCCGCGCAGGTACGCCGAGGCATCCTCGAGCAGCGCGGCAACCCTGGCCTCGTCCTCGGCGGCACCGCAGCGCGCCTCGTAGTCGGCAACAGTGGCGAAGGCGCCCACTAGAGCGTCTCCAGGATGGCGATGAGCTCCGCCTTGGTCGCCTTGCGCGGGGCGAAGCCGTTGGCGGCCTCGATGGCATCGCGCAGCTGCTGCACGGTCATCTCGGGTGAAGGCTTCTCGTGCACGGGCTGCTCGGGTTCGTTGTCCACGACATCCTCGCCCTCGTCCGCCTCGTCCTCGACGGGCTCCGCGGCGGCCTCCGTCTCGGCGGGTGGGAGGTCAACATGGCCGAGGGCGGACAGTTCCGCGAAGCGCGCCTCGGTCAGCTCGACCTCCTCCCCCACGAGATGCACCGCGAGGGTCTCGCGGTCACGGTACGGGTAGGTGACCAAAGCGATCATGGATGCTCCTTAGGGTTGCCTAGGCGGTCGGGGCGATGGTGCCCTTGACCACGAAGTCGATGTACTCGGCGAAGAACACGAGGCCGACGTATGCCACGGTGTCGTAGGTCAGGCTCTTGAGCTCGGGCGAGTGGGACACGGCGATGTAGCCGCTCTCGTCGGAGTAGAAGCCGAACAGGTCGTCGCCGTCAGTCGGGGCGACGTAGACCTTGATGTTGTCCTTGACGGTGGCGTAGATCGTGCCTGCGGTGACGGAGCCGGTGGACACGAGCGTGCCCAGGCCCGCCCAGTTCTCGATGTAGGAGATGCCGAAGGCGCTGAAGACCTCGGACTCGCCGATCTGCTTGGCGAAGTCAACCGGGTTGGCGAAGTAGACCGTCTCGCCGCTGCCGAAGCCGTAGTCCTCGGTAAGGTTGGACAGGGCGGCCCAGGCGTTGGCGGCGGTGGCCACGAGGCTCTTGCCGGTCGCGGCGGTGGAGCCCTCGGCGCCGAGGGCGGCGACGAAGTCCTTCTTGATGTCGCGCTGCATATCGGAGATCATCGCCGCGTCGGTCTTGTCGACGGCGCCGTCGTAGCCGCGCTTCTTGACCTCCTGCAGCGTGGTCTGCTTGCGGTAGGGCTTGAGCGTCACCTCGTAAGTCGTGACGTCCTCGTAGGTGTAGCTGGAAAGCGGGATGTCCTGGCCGGGGGTGTACTTAGCCTCGGAGAGCTTGCCGGTGATCTTCTTCTGGTGCAGGGTCTCGCCGACGGCGGCGTGGATGGGCGCGCAGGTGGACAGCATCGCCGTGAGCTTCTCGAGCGACTTGGTGAAGGTGTTCACGAGGTCGACGTTGCGCGCCGCTGCGAGGGTCTTGATATCGGGCATTGGGGCCCCTTTCTCCCCTTACTTGAAGAGGTCGATGTTGGCGGCGATGGCCGCCATGCGTTCCTTCTTGTCCTCGATTCCGAGGATGTCCTTCTTGGAGGGCTTGCCGGGCTTGGGCTTGCCGCCTGCCTCGGGCGCCATCGGCGCGCCGCCCGCCGGTTTCGTGATGGCCGCCACGGCCTTGGCCTGCTCGGTGAGGGCGTCCTCGTCCTCGCCGTTGAGCGTCGCCACGATGGAGCGGTCGAGTCCGGTGGCCTTGGCCACGGAGTCGACGAGCGCGGAGTGTGCGGCGCTCGCCTTGAGGGCGGCGTTCTCGCTCTCGAGCGCGCTCAGGCGCTCCTCCACGGTCGGGTCCGTCTTGGACGCTGCGGCCTTGAGCTCGTCGAGCTCCTTGAGGTTCGCCTTCGAGCGGCTCTCCCACTTGCGCGACTCCTTCAGCGCGTTCTCGTAGAGTGCCTTGTAGTCGGGCTCCTGACCTTCGTCTCCGCCCTGTGCAGGGTTGGTCGGCTCGGTCTCGGTGGGTGTGGTCTCCTGGGCCATGCTCCCTCCATTTCCGCCCCGTGCGGGGCATCGTCTTGCCCCGTGCGGGGCGCTTTTCGGCATGAAAAAGGCCACCCGTGCGGATGGTCTGATTCAACGTTTTGGTCGGGGCGGCGGGACTCGAACCCGCACGGGCGGTGCCCACGTGCTCCTGAGGCACGCGCGTCTGCCAATTCCGCCACGCCCCGATGGCACCTGGCCGAGGAATCGAACCCCGATAAGCGGTTTTGGAGACCGCCGCACTGCCATTGTGCTAGCCAGGTGTGTATAATCTGATTTGAAAAGCCCTGGGCGTGCTGGATAGCTAACCTGGGGCTTATTTCTTTATGTCGTCTATGGCCCCGCCCCTGGTCAACAAGATGACGCGGTCGATGTCATGCCTCGACATCTCGAGCCGCGCGCGCTTCAGCGCGTCCTCTCTTGTCACAGGGACTTCCTCGCAGTTAAGCACGACGATAGAGGGCCTTACCGGCCCACCTTCCACCTTTTCGAACTGCCGCACTGCCTTTCTTATATTGCGCTCGATGAACCTAAGCCCGTTGACGCCAGACGCATCGCTTGTCGGGCTCTTCAGCTCGCATAGCTTGCCGTCGAGCAGCAGGTCGATATTGGAAAAGCCCTCCGGCGCGTCCTCCTTGCGGACGACGACCTCGTGACCGGCCGCCCGAAGCGCCTCGTGCGCCGCGAGGTCGTAGGAGCCGCCGCGCTCGTGCGCGAAGGTCTCTTTCGGCTTCTTGTAAACGACTGGAGGCCCAGGCGAACCGAGCACGGCACGCTTCGCCGCGTCCTTCTCGGCGCTCGTCAGGCTTTCGTCCTCGTCGATATCCTCGAACTGAGCCAACTGGTCGCGCAGCTTATCGGGGCGCACGCCCTCCACGAGCTCCGCGTCCGGGTCGTCCTCGAAGCCGGGGACCACCTTGCAGTCGCAGTGCCGGTGGAAGTGCTTGAACTCGCCGGCCGACTTGCGTGTGTGGTAGACCGCGCCGCGGCTCGCGAGCATGATGCAGAAGGTGCAGGTCTCGAAGCCCGTCGGCACGCGTGCGAAGCGCACGCCCCTGTCCTTGTCGCGGCCCACGTTGGAGATGATCGTCTCGTTCAGACTGCGGAACGCGTCGTTGCGGGCGTACTCGCCGCACGCCCTCGCGAACGCCTTGTCGCCGCCCTTCACAAGCTTCTTCGCCTGGTAGCGCGCGACCTCGTCTACGGACTTCGGCCTGTAGGTCGTCACGGTGACGGCCTGCTGCAGCCTGGCGCCCTCGCGCTCGGCGAGGTCGTCGTACCACTGCGCCGCGAACTCCGCCGCCACGTCGTCGTAGCCCTGGACGAAGCCCTCCATGATGAGCTTCGCGGCCTCGCGCTTCTCGGCGACGGTCGCGTCCCCGTGGGCGCGGCACCAGGCGAGCACGGCGGTCTCCACGTCTGATGCCGCTCTGTCGCCTATCTTCGCCACGGCGCGGTTGTAGGCCGCGAACTCAGCCGCGCTAATCATCGGCGGGCGGCGCGGGTTCTGCCGCCTGGGTGACGCCCGCCATCAGGTCGAGCGCCGCCGAGCGCGTCACGTTGCGCCTGATCTCGGACGAGACGTTGCGCACCTCGTCGTCATCGAGACCGTTGAGGCGCCAGAAGGTCGGCGTGCCGGCGAAGCCCTCGACCACAGACGCGAGCTTGATGGAGCTGTCGGTCTGCTGGGCCAGCGTCGGCATGGCGGGGTTCAGGAAGTGGACGGACACGCCGCAGGCGTCCTCGGCCTCCTCGTAGGAGCACCCGAGTTCCGTGGCGATCGCGGCGGTCGCGGCATTCGCCAGCGCCGCCTTGGCCTCGCGGATGAAGCTCTTGCACTTGAGGATGAGCGGCTCGTTCTCGGCGTAGATGGCCTCGGCGGAGCTGGGGTTGTCGCTCATGATGCCGAACTGCCCCACGTGGATGCCGGTCGCGGCGCTCATACGCTTGCACAGGTTGCCGAAGTGCTCGGTCATGGGCTGCATGCTCGGCTGCGTGAGCTGGCCGAACTGCGGAATCGTGCCGTCCTCGGTCTTGGTGACCTCGAAGATGGAGCCGATGAAGGCGCTCCACTTGGTCTTGTCGGCGAACGCGTCTCCGTCGGTGCCCAGCAGGTACTTCTGCGTGGACGCGGCGAACGCGGCGGCGATCTCCTCGTTGACGTTGGCGCGCAGGGCGCAGTCGATGAGCCAGCGCACCTCGGAGTTGATCCTGGAGACGCCGAACGGTCGGTCGTCGTCGGGGTTGTGGGGCATGACGAACATGGGCACGGCGCCCAGGCCGTGCTCCACGTACTCCGCCGACCACTCGTTGCGGCGCACCTCGCGGATGCGCACCATGCGGTCGGGCAGCATCACGTTGACCCAGTCCGGGCGGTTCGTGGGCCGCCCGCGGTCCTTGGCGAAGGAGACGACGAACATGCCGGCGGAGAGGCACTCGTGGACGTCGTCCCAGATGCCCGTGCACAGCGTCGGCGGGTACGCCGAGATGCGGGCGTGCCCGTCCTCGTCCGCCGTCACCACGAGCATGGAGAAACAGTACTTGAGCGCGGAGTTGACCGCCTTGCCGACGCGCGTGGCCATCTTGTTGCGCTTGGCCACGGAGGTGAGCAGGCCGTCGAAGTCCGCATCGTCGGGGCACGTGAACCCGTCGAAGGCGATGTGGTCGCGCATGACCTCCACGCACTTGTAGCCCCAGCCGCACGCGACCTCCAGGCCGCGCAGCGAGTCGGGGACGGCGATGCCGAGGTCCTTGAGCATGTTGCGCGCCTCGTAGTAGTCCGAGCGCAGGAGGTTGCCCCTGTAGTGCGTCTGCCAGCTGTTCAGCAGGCGGCGCACCGTCTCGCGGTCCTCCTCGAGCAGGCCGTCGGCGGACGCCACGGCGTAAGGTATCGAGATCAAGTGACCCTCGCCTTCATTCCGGGTTTTCTCTTCGATGTGCTGAGCGCTAGCAGCGCCAGCCCCGCGGCCTCGATGGGCGCGGCGTTGCCCCCGCCGAAGCCCCAGCCGCCTCCGGAGCCGATCTTGCGCTTGGGGGAGGTCTCGGCCGACAGGTCGAGCGCCGGGCACGCGATGTGCGTGACCGAGCCCGCCTTCGCGCCGGACGAAATGAGGCTTGCGGCGGTCACGGCCTGGTCGGTGCTCGGGCGCAGGATGTAGTCCTTGGGCATGCCCATGCCCTCGAGCTTGTCGCACAGGGCGCCGGCGCCCGCCTTGCCGTCGATGGCGACACAGGCGTACCTGCCCGCCCTCGCGGCGATCCAGTAGGCCAGCCAATCCGTGCTGGGCTCGGGGTCCTCGCAGAAGGGAAGCTCCACGTGCACGGTCGCGGATCCGGGCGGCCGCACGGCGCACGCCACGGCGACGGTCGAGCCGTCGGCGCTGAATCTCACGCCGGCGCAGATCCTGCAGCCGGCGGTCAGCTCGGGGCCGCTCTCCACGAGGCACTCGCCCCATGCGTCGGCGCCGATGACGGGCGGCTCCACCTGCTCCTCCGAGGGCAGCCAGTAGCCCAGGTATTCCTGGGCGGCTCCCAACTCGTCCATGTCCTTCATTCCGGTGCGGATGGCGCGGATGTCGGCGTGGTATCCGAGCGAGGGCATGACCTCCGGCCAGCGGCTCTCGTCCCAGATGTCGCCGACCTTCTCGACGCCGTACTCGAGCCACAGCAGGTCGGACGCCTTCTCGCCGCCCTCCCACGCCTGCTGCCGGAGGTTCTTGAACACCTCGGCGGGGTTGCCGGCGCGGGTCGGCGTCCCGGCGTAGACGATCATCAGGTTTTGCTTCGCACCAGAGATCGTGGTCGGGGTGATTACCTGGGTGTGGATGCCCGTGAGCTCCTGGGCCTCGTCGTAGATGACGATATCGAAGGAGAAGCCCAGGCGAGAGGACTTGGTCCTCGTCGAGAACTGGATGACGCCGCCGGAGCTGAACCGCATCCATTCCTGGCCGGTCTGGGAGCAGACCTCGACCAGGAGCTTGCGCCAGCGCGGGATTCCCTCGGACGTGTCGCCGGGACGGCGCCCGAAGATCTTGCGGAAGCGGCCGACCATCTCCATGGTCGTGGAGTAGTTGTGCTCGGTCCAAAGCACCTTGTAGCCGGCGAGCGCGGCCATGACCGCGACCCACACGATGATGTCGACGGACTTGCCCTGCTGTCGCGGGATGGAGATGCCGACTCGGGGGTGTACCCACTTGCCGCTCGCGTCCACGGCGCCGATGTCGTGGGCGAGCTGCTCCTGCCACGGCACGAGCCTGTATCCCATCGTCGGGGCGAGCTCGACCGCGAGGGAGCCGATGGACCTCTCGTAGGGCTGGACGAGGCGGAGCCTCGGCTTAGCCGAGGACGTCGCGCAGGACCGAGACGGCGTTGATGATGACATCGTCGCCACCGTCCTCCCCAGCCCCCTCTATTCGTTCAATCTGCTCGAGCGTCTCGCGGTACTCCTTGGCGAGCCGGGCCGCCTGGCTGGGCTCGGCGTCGTAGAGTTGGCGCTCGATGATCTGCCTCACCCACCGGAGCCTCCCGAGCGTGTCCTGGCGGCCGTCCGGGCCGTCGGCTGGGGGCGCCGAGATGCCCGCGCCCACGGACTCCCCCGTGGACTCGCCGGTCGCGATCTCGCCGCTCTCCTTCATTCTCTTGATGAGGGCGCACACGCCGGAGCGCGACCGCTTGAGTTTCTTCGCGATAGCCGCAGGTCCGAGCGCCGGGTACGCGTTTCTGACGAACTCCCGCTCCTCCGCGGTCCAGGGCTTGCCCCTCGGCTTCGTGGACTTCGTGGACATTCCATGCACCTCCCGGTATGGACTCGGTTTCGGGGCCTGCGCAAAAAAGGCGCAATGCCGGCGGGCGAGCCTTCGGCCCCCCGGGGAGGGGCCATCCCCCAGGGTCGCGTCACCACGGCAGCGAGGTCGAGCAGCCCACGTCGCGGGGACGCGGCGATATCGAGCCGTTGAGAGCGGCGAGGCTCTTGTTGCCGCGCCGCTCGTTGCAGATCCTGTGGGCCGGCGCGACGTTCGCGCGGTCGATGGGCGAGCCGCCCTTGGACACGGGCACGATCTCGTCCACCTCGAAGCTCATCGGGTCGCCCGCGGGCAGGTCGTAGTCGATGGCCATGCCGCAGATGTGGCACGGCAGCCCCTGAGCCTTGAGCCAGGCGCGCACCTGCCGGCGGGCGTGGCCGTTGGCGTAGCGGGTCTTGGTGGACACGGCTAGCGCTCCACCGGGGAGCGCCCTCGGTTGGCCATGCATTCCTCGAGTCCCGCGTAGCGCAGGCTCTCGACTGCCTTGCCGCCCCCCTTGCACTTGCGCCCGCCCGCACGGCGGGCGATACCCAGGGCGCGGCGGAATGCCCACGCCATGACGGTGTCGTACCGGCTTGCGGCGCGGACGATAGCCTCGCGTGTGACCACGGACCCACCTCATTAGGTTGTTGCTTAATAGAAAGGCCAGGGCCCTGAACTGCTAAGGGGACCCCGGCCACTCATCTGTGCTTCCACGCACATCCGACCCGCACACCGCGCGGTCGGCGCTGCGAATCGACACCCTAGTTATATCCCAGCCACAACGTGCAACGGTGTGCAATTGTGTGCAATCGCGTGCAATCGTAGGCAATTGCGTGCAATTGTGTGCAACGGCGTGCAACCGTGTGCAATCGCGTGCAGCCAGCAAGAAGAGAGAAACCCGCCGGCGCGGAGCCGACGGGTCTCGATAGAGTTATATCTAGCTCAGACTGCAGCGCGGCCAAGACCGGATCGTGCTGCCGCCAGACCGACCATGTCCGTCCAGTCCAGGGCGGCGCACAGGTCGGAGTTAACCGACCTCACCGACACACCCAGAGTCCCCGCGATCTCCTGCAGCGTACGGTCCTCGCAGTATCGCAGCTCCAGCACGTCGCCCCAGCGCTTGCCCGGGTTGGCGGAGCGCACGCCCGCGCACAGCTCTCGGCCCAGCTCCACCTCATGCCGCAGCTCGGACAGCTCGGCGCCGCTGCGGCGCTCGTAGTCTATGCGGTCGTCGGTGGACCTCATGAAGTCCGTGCCGTGCGCGCCCTTGCCCACGGCGTCGTAGCGCTGGGCGCGCACCTGCTCGCGCGCCCGCATGGACTGGATGACCGCCAGCCTGCGGTCAATGCCGCGCTGGGCGGCCCGTACAGTCTCCAAATATTCACGTGCATCCATGTGACCTCCCGCGTGGTACCATGCTCTACGCCACATAGAGGATGCCGGGAGGCGTCTTTGCCAAAGGCCGCCGGCGCTCCAACGCCAGCGGCCTTAATTATATATCTACCTATGTCTACCTGCGGAAACTCAATATCTCATCGCGACCTCGCGCCGCATGGCCATGATCTCGTCGTGCGCCGGCCCCGACCCGGCCAGATAGCGGTCCACCCTGTCGCGCTTCGGCTTGACTCCCTTGCGCCGGGCCTCCTTCGCGCGGCGCTGCTCATGCTCGCGGCGACACGCATCCGAGCAGTACTTGGCCTTCGGGGCCTGCGGGATGAAGACCCTCCCGCAGATCGCGCACGTCCTCTCCTGCACGTCCCACATCACTGCCATCTCATCGACCTCCTGCACCTGCGGGCGCGACGTGCCTCGATGCTCTTGCGCACGCGACGGTTCTCGGCGAGCATCCGCCACAGCTTCTCAAACAACCTCATCGCTTCGCCTTCCTCGACCTCTTGAGTGCGCGGGCGCGGTCGCGCTGCAGCGCCCTCGCCCTTCGTTCCGAATCCCTGATCTCCCTCGCCGACACGCTCGGCGCGTCTGCCCGGCCGTGAACGAGCGCCCGGCGCGCGGGGCCCGATACCAGATCGGGCACCGCGCGCCAGGCGGTCGCGCGGAACAGCTCGGCCGCCGAGCGGATCACCGGCTGTTCCAACTGTCCGCGAGCTTGGCCACGGCGTGCCCAAGCGATGCCTGCCCCACGCTCCCCCACGCGATCCTGTCGGACATGCCGCAGGCGGGGCACGTCACGCTCATCACGTTGGGCTCGGTCAGGGAGCGCACGCGCACGTCCTCAGCTACGGGCTCGACCCCGCACCGGGGGCACGCCTTGAACTCGACATCGTTAAAGGTCACAGCTCTCTCCCATCTCGTTTGCGATCGGTCGGTCGATGAGGTCAGCCAGGCGATAGACGGAATCTGCCGTGAACCAATACTCATCATCAGGCTCAAGGCCGAGGGCGGCTTCGACGTCATATGGGTGGATCAGGTGATATGCGTCATATTTTCTGACGTCCAAATTGCGCAGTTTCTTAGCTACCTCGCGGCGTTCATTGTCGTCAATCCTCATACAGCACCTCCAGACCGTACGCTACGGCGGCATCGTGCTCGATGCGGCATCCACGCGCGTCCTCCCAGCCTTTGCAGAAGTAAGCCGCGTGGCACAGGCTCATGTTCTCAAGCGACTTGGCGAGGTAGCAGAGCGGTATCTGCACGACGCCGCGCTCCTTCATGGCCACGTCGCTGTACCACTCGTCGGTGAACAAGGTGTTCACGAACTCGTAGCCCATCTCGCTCAGTGCGGCGCACGCCTTGTCCCTCGCCTCCACGATCTCCTCGTCTGTCTTGCCAGCCATCGGCTGGGAAATCATCGCTCGCTTCATCACCTAAAGCTCCTCTCCGCAGAACGGGCAGTACTTGATGTCCTCGATGTAGGCGGTCGCCGTCACGTCGGCGCCGACGGTCTCTCCGCACGAGCCGTTGACTGAGACGTCGAGCTCCACGCTGGTATCCAGCTCGACCCTGGCGATCGGCTCGCCGTCGTATCGGCGCATCAGCGTCATGGAGCCCACGGGCCAGTTGCGGGCACCACGGGCGGGCGCAGAGTGAATGGACGCGATGTGGGATCCACCGCAGAAATAGCAACTCATAAAAGCTCGCCCCCATCCCAGCCGTCGGGCATGTCCTCGATGCGGCGCCTCGTCCTATACGTGCGCACGGAGCTGATCTCGGCCTCGAACGTGCGATCGCAGCTGGGGCATACGATCTCGCTCTCGCCCTCTTCGTACTCCCACGGATCGCTAATCTCTCCCTCGCAGTAGGGGCAGATCATGCGCTCATCGGCCTCCTGCTCGTTCTCCCATTCATGCACGATGCGGAGCTTCCTTCGGCACTCATCGCACCACGAGCGCCCCTGCACGCCCACAATGGCTGCCAGCGCGGGCGAGTACTCGCGATAATTCGGCGTCGGTTTCCCGCACCGTTCGCAGGTGTACATCTTCGGTTCCACTCTCACCTCGTGCTCCAATCCTTCTCGATTTCCTTCTCCTCCGCGACCATGATCAGCGCCCTGTTGAGGCATCGCCTCGCCTGGCGCAGCTCGTCGCAGATGTCGCAGCCTGTCGCAGCTTGTCGCAGCCTGTCGCACTCCCCGAGCGAGCGCTTGGCGTCCTCGAGCCTGCCGATGGCGAGGTCGATCCAGTCGGCGGGGCCGCACCTGTAGCTCACAGAGACTCACCCCTCACGCCGAAGATGTCGGCCAGGATGTCGCCCGGCGATGCCACGAACGGCTCGGGGCTGATCGGGTCGTAAGCCACCTCGAGGTAGCCCGGGTAGCCGACCGTCACCCCCATGGGCTCGCGCCCGGGCAGGCACTGGTAGCCCCAGATCACGCTCACCCTGTGCTCGTCCAGGATGGTCTCCGTGCGCTCCACGCGAAGCCTGTAGCCGCCCACCCGCTCCGTGTCGTACGTGTCGTCGGCCCAGGGGATCCGGTGCCGGTCGAGGGCGTCGCGGTAGGCCCTCATCACCGCTGAGATCTCGGTCAAGACCTTCTCACTCTCCTATCTCAAAAGAATTAGGTGTTCTTTGCCGCGGGGGCTTCCCCGCCGGCGCCGTTTCCACTGCCTAGCGGCGGAAACCCCATCGCCTGCTGGCCCAGCTGCCCCGCCGGTGTTGGCACACTTTTGGCATACCTCCAGCTCGGCTTCTCGCCCCTTGCGATGGCGGCGATGTCCATCCGCAGGTCCTCCTTGGCGCGCTTGCGGGCGCGGTACTCGTCGAGCTTCTGCTTCTTGGCCAGGCGCGCGCCCTCGTCGGCGCTGATGACGTTGGCCATGTAGATCCGCGTCACGTCGAGCGGCCGGCCGGCTGCGGGGTCGAAGCCGTCGAGCATCTCCCTGAGGGTGATCATGCCGACTCACCCAGCTCCCGCTCGAGGGCGGCGATGACGTCGTCCTCGGTCTCGGCGGGCTTCCACACCGCCGCGCGCTCGACCTCCTGGGAAGTCTGCCCGCCGCGGGCCTTGCGCTCGGCATCGTAGCCGCGCTCGCGGTCGGACCAGATGCGGGCGACCGGCTCCCACTTCGCGATGGGGAAGCCCTGCCTGGTCCAGCCGTTGGACTCGTAGTAGTCGAAGAACTTGCTGGCGCTGCCGCGCAGACAGTTCACCGCGAAGTATGTCTTGACCTCCTCGATGGTCGGCGGGACGAACTCGGCGCCCCCTCCCCCTTCGTTTTCACAATCCGAGGGGTTAATCCAGACTCCTAACTCCTCTTCCCCTTCCTCTTCCTCTTCGCTTGCGCGTTTGCTCTCTGGTTTGCTTTCGGGTTTGCTTTCCGTTTTGCTTGCGCGTTTGCTCTCTGGTTTGCTTTCGGCTTTGCCCTTGCTCTGCCCGCCTTTCCTTCCGGCCTGCGCCCTGGCGCGGCTGTTCTCGAGGACCGGCATGATCATCGTGATGGCCATCCGCTGGGCGTCGGTGCGCGGCTCGGGCACCTCGCCGGTCACGAGGTAGCGCACCATCATGCCGAGCAGCTCGTTGCTCTCGCGCCTGTTGCCGAGGCACAGGGCGCCCTCCACGAGGGAATCAAGTATCGTCATCCGTCTCACCTCCATGTGATATCGAATCGGTAAAGGCCGCGGCGGCGGCCTGGTCTCGGCCCGGCATGACCGAGCCGTAGATGTCGAGCGTCGTCGTGACGCTCGCGTGCCCCAGACGCTCCTGGATGGTCCTCATGTCGAACCCATTCATGAGCAGCCACGAGGCGTGCGTGTGCCTCAACGAGTGGAACACTGTCTCCTCCGGCAGCCCCAGGTCCCTCACGAGCGACTTGAAGCGGCTCGTCACGGTGGACGGGCGAGCGATGCCGCCGGCGGGCCCGAAGGTCACCACTGGCGCCGCCGGGCCCTTGCGCGAGAGCCACGTGTCCTGCCACTCCAGGTGGCGCTGCAGCTGGGCCTCCACCGCCGGGGCGAGCGACACGTTGCGCACGTGCCTGCCCTTGGTGTAGGCCTGCCGGTGCAGCTCGGGCTTCTCGACCGCCTGCCCCACCACGTGGAGGTCGTGCAGCGCCCGGCGCCAGTCGCGCCGCTGCAGACCGCAGACCTCCCCGCAGCGCAGCCCCGTGTTGAGGGCGAGGTAGGCCGCCATGGCCTCGGTGCGCCGCGAGATGTTTGCACCCGAGGCGGATCGCGAGGACATGGCGGAGACCAGCGCGCGGGACAGCTCGTCGGTGTCGCACTCGGACAGCGCGAAGGGCTCGACGGGGTCGGGCGAGGGCGCGGGGACGTCGAGCATGATGTCGCGCCCCAGCGCCGAGCGCCACGAGCGGTAGGCGCCCTTCAGCAGCGCGTGCATCTTGAGCAGTGTCTTGGGTTTCACGCCCTTGCCCGTCCTTGGCGCGAGCAGCATGCGGTACGCCGCCGACACGTCCCAGGGCTCCAGCTTGTCGTAGGGCAGCCGGCCGATGGTCGGCTCCACCATCGTCCTGACGACGCTGCGGTACGTGGCCACCGAGTTGTCGGACAGGCCGTTGACGGGGTCGGAGATGTACGTCTCGAGCATCGAGGACAGGCGCTTGGAGCTGTCCCGGGCCGAAGACGGGTCGAACGTCGCCGCCCACCTGTCGCACTCGGCCTGGGCCTGCTCGCGCGTCAGCTCCGCGTCCCACGACCTGTAAGGCCTGATCCGCCTGCCGGTCACGCGGTCGGTGCCCATGTAGGGGCGGGCGAACCAGCGGCCATCCGCCCCGCGCTGCACGACCGCCCGGCGCTCGCTAGGAGAGGTCACTGGCGGCAAGCTCCTTGGCGATGTGCGCGATCTTGTCGCGGTCATCGAGATTGATGTCCAGGAGCAGCTCACTGGCGTCGGATGGGCTTACCGCCGCGAGCATGACCTGGCCCCTGGCCTCGGTCTCATCGATACCGAGCTTGACCATGTCCCTGACCACCTCGCTGACGAAGCACCGCATGATGTCGAGGACGATGGTCTGGGTCATGCAGCCACCTGCAAAAAACAACACGCCGTCATCGGTGTCTCCGGCGCAGAGGAGCGCATCCGCCTCGAACTCCACTGGTTCGACGTTCTCGCGCTCAATCGTCACCTTCAGCTTCTTGCTACTCATCCTTCTCCTCCTCCTTGGCGCTCTCCTGCACCCTTGCCAAAAGCCACTCGTCGTCCCCGCCGGCCTCGAAGCCCGCCAAGCGGAACAGCTCCCAGTGCTCGAGCCAGCCCTCGGCATCGTCGCCGCTATAGCTGCTGTTGAGCCAGACCATGTCCCTGGCCGCCGCCATGAGGCGGAAGCCGGCCTCGTACTCGCTTGGGCCGGAGGGGCCGAGGCGCGCCATGAACTCCCTGCGGACGCTGGCGATGCGCTCGTCGCCGCCGAGGGAGCAGAAGTCGCCGCCTATTGCATCGGAAACCACGACCGGCTCCACGCGGGCCTCGCGCACGATGCACTTGAGGTCATCGGGCATGGTGAACGCGCCGGACGTGATGAAGCCGACCATGCGCCTGTACAGGTCCTTTAGCGCATCGTCCTCGCGCTCGGCCTCCTGCTCGGCTCGGATCTCCTCCTCGGTCTTCTCGGGTTCCGCGCCCGACCCGTCACCCGGTTCGTAGAGGTACCAGTAGCCGCCTTCCGCCACGGCGACGGCGCCAGGGTGGAGGGCGAGCTCATTCCTCTCAAGCTTCGCGGCGGCGCCTCCGAGCGCAATCCAGTCGACGTAATTCGAGCCCTCCGGCCGCTCCTTCACCACCGGGATGCCCGCATCGCCGAAGGCGTCGTAGTCCTCGGCCTTAGCCTCCTCGCGCTCGACGCGGCGGCGGATGCTGTCGGCCTTGCCTGCCCAGCCCTCGCCGGCGGCCAGCACGGCCTCGACGTCCTTCTCGTCGTCGAAGGCGCTCGCGGCCTCGAGCTGCTCCAGCGTCACCTGCACGCCGGCATCGATGCGACCGCGCAGTTTGCGCGCAGCGCGGATCTGCCCGGCGGTGGCGCGGCTCGCGCGCTCGATGCGCTGCTCGTCGATGCCAAGCACGAGCATCTGCTGCACGCCGCGGGCGCGCTCGGCCTCGGTCAGCTGGCGCTTGTCGTCGGTGGCGAGCATGGCCACGAGCTCGTTGGCCTCGTCCATGCTCTCCGCCACCAGCGCGGAGACCTCGCGGTCCTCCCCGTAGATGGACGACAGCGCTCGGTAGCGGCGCTCGCCGTCGACGATACGGAACACGTTGCCGTCCGCCACGACCACGGGCGGGTTCAACGGCTCGCCGCCGGTCGCCTCGATGCTGCGGGCCAGGGCGCCGATGTCGCCGAAGTCCTCGCGCGGGTTCTGCGAGCTCGGGCGGATGTCGCCCAGGCGAACCTGCCTCTTCTCAAACTGCATGTCATTCCTCCTAGTAGTTAGTAGTACATCCCGCTCGGGGCGGTCCCCTCGATGGCGCCGGCTATGGCCAGAAGCGAGAGCATCGCGACGGCGCACGCCACGCTGCGCACGCGCTCGGACAGCGTTCCCCACCAGGCCGACACTCGGTCGCTAAGCAGCAAAAGAATCTCGCTCATGGGTTCCCTCCTCTATCCACTCGTCGACCCACTCGGGGCGCACCAGGTAGCCGCGGCAGCGGCCGTCGGGCAGGCAGTAGGTGAGCCTGCGCGCGGTGCATTCGTCTCGAAGGGTGTTGTAGGGCACCCCCAGCACGCGCGACACCTCGTCGAGCGTGTACAGCAGCTTGCGCGGCAACTTGAGCTCGGCCGCAAGTGCTCGGAACGTCTGGGGCTTCTTGCTGGTATCATCCATGGATGACCTCCTTTCAGGTCGGCCTCCCGCGTACGGTCCTAACGCTGCGGGAGGCTCTTTTTTTGGGTCGGGCGTAGGGCGGACCCTCCCCCGACACGGCACCGGCTGGAACGCCCGGCGGATGGTTAACGGAGCCCGCCGGGACCGGTGCCGCCTCGGGGAAGGGGCCTCAGCCCCGGAGCGAGGCGAGCGCCCACGCCGCGATGAACGGCACGGCGGCCGAGAAGCACACCCGCGCGAGGCCGTAGGCCCCCTGCGCGGCGCACATCCAGCCGGCGGCGTCCATCACGACGGCCGAGGCCAGCAGCGCCCGGGTCATTCGCGACCGCGGCCGAACGGCCACTCGCCCGGCGCCGGGTCGATCTCCATGACGTCGTAGGACACCGGGTCGAGCGCCTGCCTGCGGTCGAGTTCCACCAGGCGCGCCATGTAGGCGACGTCACCGGCCAGGACGTGCTCGCAGAACGCGTAGCGCGCGTCCGCCAGGAACTCGAACATCTCCGTGTGCCACACGTCGTCCGCATCGGCCCACGTCACCATGCCGCCCAGGGTCGTGATGTCGTCGGGCAGCTCGTAGCTCTTGCCTGTCATTCCTCTTCCTCCAGATCCTCCATGGGCACGCCCTACCATTCCTCGTCGAGATAGAACACGCGCTCAAGCGCGCAGCCGATCCACCGGTAACCCTTCCCCTTCACCCTGAAGGTTGCCAAGCTGAAGACCGTGTAGGCCCAGCCGTGGAGCTCTCCCAGCTCGGCCGTCGAGGTCTCGACGAGGTCGATATCGAGGTCCTCGGGAAAGAGAAACTCCGCCCGGATCCTGTGCCTGAGGCTCTCCTCCGTCTCGTAGAGGATGCCGTCCCTCTCCCTGAACGTGAACACCTGGTCGATCATGACCTTCTCCTTTCAGCAGTTCGTTGGCGCGTCGCGGCTACGCGGCCTCGTCCGTGTGCCAGCCCATCAGGTCGTTGGGTGTGCAGCCGAGAGCCTGGGCGATGGCATAGGCCTTGTCGACCCCCGGAACCATCGAGCCGTTCTCGTATCCGATGATTGAAGATGCCGAGAGCCCCGCCTTGTTGGCCAGCTGCTCCTGAGACATATCGGCGCGAGCACGGGCGGCGCGCAGGTTCGCTCCGAACTCGTCCTTCGAAAACTTCATGTCTTCCTCCTTCTGAAATAGGGAACTTCTTCCCTGTGCAAATCAGAGTATAGGTAATCTTTTCCCGATTGCAATAGCAAACTAGGGCTTTTCTTGCCTTTTCTTTTGTGTATCTATAGAATCCTCGGTAAATACTTCCCTATATTGGAGGTGACGATGAACCTAAAACTGAAGCAGGCTAGGAAAGAAAACGGATATTCGCAGGCCGATCTGGCAGACGCGCTGAACGTTGACATCAAGACGGTAGGCAACTGGGAACGAGGGAAAACTCTTCCCGATATTGAGCAGCTCTGGAAGTGCGCGAAGGTTCTGCACACCGACCCCAACGACCTCCTCGGCTGGTACGAGGAGCATCCCGAGGACAAGCCGACGGCGCCGGCAGGCGCGGAGGGCGAGCTGATCACTTGCTACCGGCAGAGCACCGAGAAGAGGCGCTCGAAGATCCTGGAGACGGCACGCGACCAGGCCGAGCTGTCCCAAAATCAGGCTGCAGCGCCTGAAGGCGAAGGGCTGGAAGCGGATCAAATAAAGTCCGCGTAGGCATTCAACGGAACCACCTGAGAGATTGGCAGATAACATGGGAATGTACGATTCAATCGACCGCCTGGTGAACCTGTGCGACGAGGTCATCGAGAGCGACCCGCCCGGTCTCAGGCAGAAGGTGGTGGCTAAGTACATGACGGCTTTCGGAGATATCATCGAGCGCGAGACCGGGACCGGGGTGAAGGCCGGCGTCAACCCCGGCATGATCGACATCGCGTCCATCGAGACGATCCGCGATCTGCTGCTCGCGCACAGGGATCGCATGGAGTACGAGTACATGATGGCCAAGGCGACCGCCGACCAGATAGAGGCGAGGGCGACCGCCACCGTCGAGGTGACCGTCACGGTCGACTTCAACCAGACGATCAAGCAGATATCGAGCAGCCAGGGCCTGTCGCCCGAGGACCTCGCCGCCGTGAAGCTCGCCCTCGCCGACCTGCGGTTCGCCGCCGAGGAAAAGGACGAGGGAGGCTTCGCCGAGAAGGCAAAGGACGCGCTCGACCTCGCATCCAAGGCCGCGGGGCTCGTCCCCAAGGTGGCCAAGGCGATCGGCACGCTCGCTGCGCTCCTCGGGGCGTAGGCACTAGTTAAAAGAATAGGGCGCACCCGGGGGCACGCCCTATCCGACCTTCCCAACTATCGCCAAGCGAAGAGCCCAGGGGCACGTATCGATGGGAGGGGACCTTTAATGAACCATTCTAGCTGTCGGCTGGAAGATCGCGAGCTTCCTCTAGACGCCCATGTATCCGATGAGGACCCACTGACCGGTCTGAGGACACCTCACGGCACGCACGTCGTACTCAGCTGCCAGGGAGTACGCGCACGGCCTGAGCGTCGCGAACGGGACGGGGCCCGCAGTGTCGTCCTTCACTCCCAGGGCGACGACCCTCACGGTGTCTCCGCGCTCCTGCGAAACGAGCTCGTACCCAAGGCTCAGCGGAATACCCGTGAGCCCGTCGTAGATTATCGTGTCGCAGGAATCGTCCTCGTACGTATATGCGCCGACGCTGCAGCGAGCCATGGGTACCTCCGGGAGCGTAAGTGGTGTTCATAACGATTATGGCCCGCGGCGCGGCAGGGTTTTTCAGGATTTTCCGGAAAAACCTCCAACGGCGCAGGCGCCGAAGAACCAGCCTCTCATCTAATTTAATCCTTAATTTCGCTAATCTTTTATATACTTTATTACTTAGCTGTGCTAATATTTAATTGTCGAAAGGAGTTAGGCGGTGACTAAGAAGAGGGACCTCGAGCGGGAGCTGACCGACGCGGGCTACGTAAAGCTCAGCGGCACCGGCGCCAAGCACGACAAGTTCCGCCGCGGGGACGTGACGGTGACAGTGCCCAGGCACCGGGAGATAAAGGAGACGACCGCGAGGGGAATCAGGAAGGAAGCGGGGCTGCTCTAGCCCCGCCCTCCCCTTCACCGCAGGAAAGGAGACCACCATGATCGTCATGCAGGAGTTCGAGGTCTACCCCGACCCCGAGGGCGGCTACGCCGTGGAGCCGTGCGGGCTCGCCGGGGCCACCGAGGGCGATACCTACGAGGAGGCCGTGGAGATGGCCGTCGACTGGCTGCGCGTCCACGCCCTGGCGGCGCTGGAGCGCGGGGCGGAGTTCGAGGGCGGCGGGCTTGGCCATGCGCCGTACCACGGCGGCACGATCGTCACCGTCGCGACCAGCGTCGAGCTGTCCGACATCCCGGCCGTGACCGCAGCCGAGGCCGCCGAGATGCTCGGCGTGAGCACCGCGCGCGTGGCGCAGCTCTGCCGCGACGGGAGCCTGAGCAGCTGGAGGGTCGGCAACACCCGCATGGTGTCGCGCGACTCCATCGAGTACCGCATCGCGGCCAAGCCCGGGGCGGGCCGCCCATGCAAGGCCGCGGCGGAGGCGTAGCCCCAGCAGGGCGGGCTCGGCATCTAAAATCAAAGCCGTGATCGCTAAGCCGTCGCAGGCAGAGAGGGGACGCAACGTGGACAGGGATATCGAGATCCTGAAGCTGCTCGACCAGATGGACCGCCCGTCGCAGGACGGCGAGATGCATGCCCTCAAGGTCGAGGTGGCGCGCAGGATGGTCAACGATCGCATGGAGGTCAGCCCCATGTCCGACCGGGAACAGACGCTCGCGGTCGCGGCACGCCACCCGTTCCTGACGTTCTATGCCTTCTGGCTCCTGAGCTACCTGCTGCTCGGCGGCGAGGACACGGCGTCCGCGGCGCTGCTCGCGTGCGCCTGCTGCGCCCTCGATATCGCCAAGCACCTGCTCGGCATGCTCGACCTAAGGCTGCGGCGCAAGGAACATTAGACATCGATAGGGACGTCCCGGAAGATAGCTAAGACGGCGGGGTGGCTCTAGCCCCGCCCCCTTGGGGGTCGAAAGATATGAAGACATACGTTTACCAGGCGGTGCTCACACCCGCCGAGGACGGAGGCTACGACGTGGAGTTTCCCTCACTGCCGGGATGCTTCACCTGCGGCGACACGATTGCCGAGGCCGCCGAGCAGGCCGTGGACGCGGCGAGCACCTACGTGGCCGCGCTCGTGAGGGACGGCCTCGCCGTGCCGGAGCCCGAGTTCAACGAGCCCGCAGAGGGCGGCCTCTCTATGATGGTCGCCTTCTCCACGGACGAGGGATACATCGTGGAGGGCGAGACGGTCTCGGCGGCCGAGGCCGCGCGCAGGCTCTCCGTCTCCCCCGGCAGGATCACTCACATGCTCGACTCGGGGATCCTCACGGGCTACCGCAAGGGCCGCCGCACCTACGTGACCGTGGAGAGCATAGCGGCGCGCTTGACCGACACGCCCCGCTCGGGCAGGCCCACGCGGTCGCGTAGCCATTAGTCCGTCATAAAAGATGGACTAACGGCAGCAAAAAAAGAAACCCCACCGCGCACGGCTGGAACCTTGGCGCGGTGGGGTGACAACAAGGATGCCGGAGTAACACGGAGATAGCTCTGGGCAACCTAGGGACATTATATGACACGCAAGCAGAGGCGCCGCGCGTGGGGCTCAATCACCGAAGCCAAGCGTGGCAAGAAATACATCCTCCGATGGCAAGAGAACACGCCGTGTGGACGCAAGCGCAAAACCAAGACGGTATACGGCACCTATCGCGAGGCATGCACCGAACTCGACCGCATCCACGTCGAGCGTGCCGATGATAAGCCGGTGCCGACCATCGCCCAGGCATACGGCACATGGCTCGAGCCGACCATGGCGGCACAGGTCGCGGCGGGCACGCTCGCGCCGAACACCCGCAGCCTCGTCACAAGGTCGTGGGCGAACTACGTCGGCCCCACATGGGGCTCAATGCCGGTCGACCAGTTGCGCCCCGTACACCTGCAGGAATGGCTCCTGACTCTCCCCGCAGCGACGGCGGACACTGCCCTACTCACCCTGCGCAAGATTTACGGCACTGTGTCGGGCTTTGTCGTGTTGCCCATCGACCCGTTTGCCGCCACCGTGAAATACACCATGCCCACGCGCAAGACGCGCGAGCGCTCCAAGCGCCTGTACACGCTCGCCGAGGCAAAGGACATCCTGGGGCGCCTGCACGGGACCTCGCTCGAGGCGCCGTTCATCTTGGCGTGCTTTGGATCGTGTCGCTCGGGCGAGTCGCTGGGCATCCGCACTGACGAGGTTGTGCCGTTCGCGGCGGAATCCACAACGCTCGCGACGGTCGACCTCGTGCGCCAGATGGAGCAAGCGGGCATCGAGCCAACGGCGGACGGCGTGCTCAAGACGCGGAAGTCCATACGCACCGTCGTGGTGCTGCCGGATGCCGCCGGGCGCCTGCTCGAAATTGCAGACGAGCGCCGCGCGGCAGGCTCCGAGTGGCTAGCAGATCGCGGGGACGGGCTGCCCATGAACCGAGGGATATGCAATCATAGATGGAAGAAGTGGTGCGCAGACGAGGGCATCGAGCACATCCCATGGTCGAACCTCCGCAACTCGTGGCGAACCATCTGCGAGATGGAGCTGCACATGCCCTGGGACCTCATGGAAATGCTCATGGGCCACTCCCTGCCGGGCGTGTCGGGGCGACATTATATTCGCCCCTCCCGTGAGCAGGTGGCGCGTTCCGTTTGCGACGCACTTGGGATAAATTGGGATATTTCCCAACAAACCAGCAGGTAAAACGAATACCGTTAATAGTGGCAGTACTAAATAGCCAGTAACCTGCCAAAAAGAGACAGGCTACCTTGCACCAAAAACCGTCGCAACATTCGATGAAAATCGTGCAAACGCGAAAAATCATTAAATGTTGCGACGGTTTGATTTTAGATAGCGGTCGAGCAAAGGACCAGAGCGCCTATTCGTCGGCGAGTTGAATTCCCAACAAACCCGAGAGTGCCAGCGCCTGCTCGGCATTGACCGTCAAGCCACGCAGCTCATGGTAATCGCCCGAAACAACGGGCGCTGCAAATGTACAGCGCGACACATCAACGCCGGAAAGCGACGTCTTGAACACATCAACACGCGTCAGGTCACAGCCATCCAGGCGTATCTGACCCAGCTTGGCACCCTGAAACGCAGCCTCTCTCAGACGTGTATCGCATGCTGTCATAGGGCCAATGCGTCCCTCCGAAAGGTTCGCATAGCTCAAATCGCACGATCCAAACGACACGCTCGACAGGCGCGCCTTGAGCAAGTTGAGTCCCGGTGCCGAGCAGTCAACGAAGTCGCAGCGGCTGAGCCAGCAGCCTTCCATGTTGCAGCGGATAAAGCGGCAACCGCGAAACACCACGTCGCGAAACGTCGAGCCGCTCCAGTCAACGCTATCGAACTCGCAAGATCGGAACACAACGCCATCGAAGGTCGCGCCGTTCGCCACGTCGTAGGCAAGATCCAAATCCTCAAAAGCGGTATTGGAGACGAGCTCATCGCCCTCGGCAAAGAGGTCGATGAGCTCGTCCATGCCCATATGGCAGCCAATCCGTTCGTTTACCCGGGCAAAACCACCGCAAAGGTGCCTGTCCCCTTTGCGGTGGCTTGGGGTCGCGCTACTCACCGAGCATCTCTTGGAGCTTGGCTGCCACGGCATGTCCCAAGCTCTCGTGGCTTTCGGGCATCATATGCAGATAGTCGATATCGCCCGGCTCGGCAAACTCGGCGGCATTCAAAAAGTCGCAGCCAAACTGCTCGGCCACGTGCGCATAGTACTCGCCAAAAAGCTCAGATGCCTCAACGGAATGCTCGTCAAAGTCGGTCATATACACATCGGCGATCTGCGGCTTGATCTTGATAGGAGCCATCAGCAGGATGCGCGGGCAAGGCGCAGCGTCGGTCCACGGAAACGCGCGGACGGCGCGAATCAGCGCCATGGCGCCACGGGCGATATCGGAAGCTGTCACGTTAAAGACCGTCTTACAGTCGTTGGTGCCCAGCATGATCACAATGGCGTCCAGCGGCTTATGGGCCTCGAGCAGCATCGGAAGCGCGCGAATACCGTTGAGGTTAGTGTCCAGATGGCACATGTCGTCGCGTACCGTCGTGCGGCCGTTGAGGCCTTCTTCAATTACATGCCAGCCCTCGCCTAAGTCACGTTGGACCACGCCACACCAGCGCACATCCTGCGCATAGCGCACCGCGGTACCGTCGCGCATGCCCGCCGGATCGTAACCATAGGTGTTGCTGTCACCAAAGCATAGAACGTTTTTCATCGTAAGCTCCCCACTCAATAAAAAGCCGACGGGAGCAGCCCCCGTCGGCTCGGTATATCGCATCACGCGCACCGTTTACAGGTACTTGCGCCAGTCGTCGTCATCCTCGTCATCCTCGGCAGCGGCCTGAGCCTGCTCGGCGGCACGGGCGGCTGCGGTGCGGGCGGCAACCTGAGCATAGGACTCCTCGTTGCGCTCGGGGAAGTTTGCCAGCACGTGCTCGAACTTGGCGAAGTCCTCGTCCCAGCGCGTAGAGGGCACGGCAAAGAAGACCTGCTTGACCTTGAAGTCGCCCGACGCGAGCTCCTTGCGGAAGAGCTCGGCCACGGCCTCGGCATCAAAGCCGTTGTTGTCGCAGCCCCAAGCACCCAGCACGAGCTTCTCGCGACCAAGCTCATCGCAGATGGCGAGCACAAAGCGAATGCGGTCGCGCAGGGCATCCAGCAGAGCATCGTCGCTCACGCGATACTCCTGGCGGGCGCGCCTAACGTTGGGCGCGGCGGCCACGATCACGTCGGCGTATGCATGCACGTGGTTGCGGTCGAAGCGCACCGCAGGCACCACCAGGGCGCGGTTACGATAGAGCTCGCAGTTGATGTTGCGGCGACGGTTCTCGCCGTACCACTTACGCTGCTTATCGAGAACGTTGTACAGATACGAATCGGCGCACAGCGTGGCCTCCTGGCCCAGATAACCCTGAATATATCCACCGCCCGGATTGGTAAACGAGGCAAAGGCGAGCACTGCCATGTCGCAGAACTGCGCATAGCCACGGCCGTTGTCCAGAATGGCCTGCGTGGCGGAGGCATCAAGCACGGTGACCTCGGGCAGGGTCGGAGCGGGCTCCTCGGCAGGCGCGGACTCGGTCTCTGCGGGTTCCTCGGCAGGCGCAGACTCGTCCGTGACCTCGGTCTCGACGGACGCAACCTCAGCGGCCTCGACCTCGGCGGACTCAGACTCCTCGGCAACCGGCTCCTCGGCAGCCGCAGCCGCTTGGGCCTTGGCCTTCATCGCCGCGACAAAGCCGGCAGGCATGCCGTCAAACTCGCGAGCACCAGCAAGCGAACGCTCGATATCCTTGGCGCAGGCCTCGGACACAGTCATCACATGGCGCTCGGCGGCCTTGGCACGAGCCTCGCGCTTGGGATTGGGCTGACCCGCTCGGTTGGACCTGCGGTTACGGTTCCTGTTGTCGACGTCTGCCATACGTGGCCACCTTTCCTGTCGCTGCCGCTATCGGCTTTTCCCATCCATGATACCCCGCCGCGCACAAAAAAGACGGCCCCGAAGGACCGCCTTTCGCATCGTTTTACCGTGTCCGGCAGGAAGCATCGCAATGCCGCGCTTTAATCGCGACGGCCGAGGATGTTCAGAATGCGCAGGAACACGTTGATGATGTCCACGAACAGGTTGGATGCCATGAGCACGGCGTTGGGCAGCGTGGGCGGCACCGTCGTTGCCACATAGGTGTCGTAGCCGATGAAGCCGGCGAACACCACGATCACGATCAGGTCGGTGATGGACTGCGAAACGCCCATGAACATCAGCACGATCTCGACCAGAATCGTGGCAAGCAGGATGCCAAAACCAATGCCATACACACGCTGGAAGAACTTGGGGAAGGTCACGCCCAGCGCACCAAAGACAAAGGTAATGGCGGCCGTGGCGATAAAGGCGGTGTTAATGGTAGGCAGGTCGTAGTTGGCAAGACCAAACGACGCCGTCAGGCCAAAGGTGCTCGCAAAGACCACGTAGCCCACGAGTGACAGGCCCACGGACTGTTTGCTGGCAGCAGCCGACATCATGACCATGCCGACGATGGTCAAAATAAATGAGCCAAAGACCAGCGGCAAAGCGGCGCCGCTCATCATCATGCGCGCAAACGACATGGTGCTCGTAAAGTAAGCACCGGCGCCCATGGCGCAAAAGCCCAAAAAGATCAGAGCAGACATGACAAGGTTGTACGCGCGCGGCGACATCTCCTTGGCACGGCTTGCGCCGGTCTCGATGGGGCCATTCTGATAGCCCTGGATATCGTTCATAATTTCGTCCTTTCAAAAAGCACCGCGACGGCGCCGTAGCTGACAAGTTTCCTGCCATTGTACCCGAACGCCACGCGTTCTTACCTGCGGCGCTCGCTCTCGAGTGTTCGGTCGAACGCCCACACCCACCAACGCATCAGATGAGTCTGCGAGCCATCCGGTCGCTCGCGTGCCTGTTCTTCCAGATACAGTTCGGTCGCATGTCCGCCAAAACGAACCTTATAAGTCGCCGTACGAATGCCGTGAACCGTCAGGCCAAAACCGGTGGACGAGACAATCTCGTCAATCGTAAAGCAGCGACCGTCAACCCAGCAGACGGTAACCGGCACAACCTGTCCGCCCGCGAGAATGCGAGCCACGACGTCCACATACTGCTTGTGCACGCGCCGAGTTTTGCCGTCTGTCTGTCGATATTCCATGCCTCCTATTATCGAACGCATGTTTGCATGTTGTAAAGCGAACAGGCTGTGGTTTTGGGGTGTTGGGGCGCGCGCACGTGTCCTCATGGTGTGTTAGCAAAAAGAACACCCGCGGTCAACAGGGCTAATATTCATTTTTAGTGCCAAAAAATTCACTGCTCCCATCAGAACTCGGTAAAGAAACCCGCAGGAGGTGATACGATTTATCATGTTTCTGTAACGTGCCTGCAAACTTCGAGAAAGCCCATATATGGACGTAACGTTCTCAACCTTCCTCGGCCAACTTGTGTCGAACCCAGTCCTTGCCGTCACCGTGATCCTCGCGCTCGGCGCCATCTTCGTCAATGGATGGACCGACGCACCCAACGCCATCGCGACCTGCGTCACTACGCGTTGCATGCCCGCCCGCGCCGCCATTCTCATGAGTGCCGCATTCAACTTCCTCGGCGTGCTCATCATGACGCACTTTAACGCGAGCGTCGCCAACACCATCTCCCATATTGTCGACTTTGGCGGAAACAGTACCATGGCGCTCGCCTGCCTGTGCGCGGCGCTGTTCTCCATCGTCGTCTACGGCGCCACAGCGTCGCGTTTTGGCATCCCCACCTCGCAAAGCCACAGCCTTATCGCCGGCCTGACCGGTGCCGCCATCGCCCTCGGCGGTGCGAGCAGCGTCAACGTCCACGAGTGGATGAAGGTCATCTACGGCCTGGCGCTCTCCATCGGCCTGGGCTTTGTCATGGGCTGGGTCCTGTGCAAGCTCGTCTCGATTCTTTTCGCCGCCGCCAACAGGCGACGTGCCAATGTCTTCTTTAAATACGCTCAGATCGCGAGCGCTGCGGCCATGAGCTTTATGCACGGCGCGCAGGATGGACAGAAGTTCATCGGCGTGCTCTTTTTAGGCGTGGCCTTTGCCAGCGGCCAGACGAGCGTCGGCGATGCCGGCATCCCCATCTGGATTATGCTGCTATGCTCGGCCACCATGGGCATCGGCACCAGCGTGGGCGGCGAGCGCATCATCAAGTCCGTTGGCCAGAGCATGGTCAAGCTCGAAAAGTACCAGGGCTTCTCCGCCGACCTGGCGGGCGCCGCGAACCTGCTGCTTGCCACCCTTACCGGCATCCCCGTGTCCTCCACGCACATCAAGACCTGCGCCATCATGGGCGTCGGTGCCGTCAAACGCCTCTCGGCCATCAACTTCGGCGTCGTCAAGGACATGATGTTCACCTGGTTCTTCACCTTCCCCGCCTGCGGACTCATCAGCTTTGTCATGGCCAAGCTGTTCATGATGTTCCTCTAGCCACACCGAGCGTCCATCCGGACCGCAAAACTTCGCCCACCCGTCTTCGCCTCGAAAGGACCCACTCATGGCAAAGAAACCCGATTCGTTCTACTTTGACAACTACGTCGCCTGCGCCGATCTTGCCGTCCAGGCCGCCGAGCTGCTTACCAAGATTTTCGAGAACTTCGATCCCGCGAAGATTCACGATATGCTCGACAAGATGCACGCGATCGAGCATGCGGCCGACAAGAAGCACCATGAGCTTGAGGACGCCCTGCTCACGGCCTTTATCACCCCGCTTGAGCGCGAGGACCTGGATCTGATGAGCTGCTCGCTCGACACCGTGCTCGACCGTATCGAGGGCGTCGTGCAGCGCGTCTACTTCACCAACATCCAGAGCATCCATCCCGACGCCATCGTCATCGCCCACAAGGTGACCGACGCCTGCCGCGCCATGAAGGACCTGATGGTCGAGCTGCCTAACTACCGCAAGTCCAAGACGCTGCGCGAGCTCGTCATCCAGATCAACACCATCGAGTCCGAGGCCGACGAGCTCTATATCAACGCCATGCGTAACCTGCACGTTAACGGCAAGGACCCGCTCGAGGTCATCGCTTGGCGTGACGTGTACGCCTTCCTGGAGTACTGCGCCGACTGCTGCGAGAATGTGGCCGATGTCGTGGATTCGATTGTCATGAAGAACAGTTAATTGGGGGTACATGTCCCACCGGTCGCGGGCCCGGCCACTAATAACCTTTTTCACTCCGGCTGCAAGCAGAGTCGTTCAAAAGGTTATTAGTGGCCGGGCCCGCTCCCTTATGCACCACCATTGGGAACTTTGGCTGATAGATTTAGCGCGACGGGGGTTTGGCTGAAGGGACCTATGGTACCCGTTCGGACACTTTGGCCCTTGATGAGCGTTTGGCTGATTGCTGCTTTGGGTACTCTTTGGGTTACTTTTGGTTTGTTTGATTTTTAATTTTAGGAGGGCTTGTATGTCTTATTTGGATCTGGCTCGTGGTCGGTATTCTTGTCGTTCTTTTGAGGACCGTTCTGTTGAGCAGGCTGTGGTGGATGCCATTGTTGAGGCTGGGCGTATTGCTCCTTCTGCTTGTAATAATCATCCAGCCCGTGTGATGGTGCTGGATACGCCTGAGCTGTTGGAGAAGGCTGCTGCTTGTCAGCCTCGGTTTGCTCGTGATGGGTCTATCTTTGGCGCTCCGCTCATCTTCCTTATTTGCTGCGTTACCGATGATGCTTGGGTACGCCCGTATGACCAGATGAATTCCAGTGAAATCGATACGTCCATCGTGTGTGATCAGATGATGATGGAGGCCACCGAGCAGGGCCTAGGAACGTGCTGGGTATGCCATTTTAAGCCTGAGGTGGCACAGGAGCAGTTCAATCTGCCCAAGGGCGTCTATCCCTATCACATGCTCGTCTGTGGCTATCCCGCCGACCACATCGCCGATCCCGAGCATCGCGAGGCCCGCACTATTCCCCTCTCCAACTTCCTCCTCAAGTAGTTTTTGGACATACCTTAAAATCTACCCTTGACCGCTCACCCGTTCGCCGAGTTCTGCGCCACTATGTGCAGGGCTCGGTTTTTTTATGTTACGCACCCCGGCACAGTCATAAAAAAGGACCCGCAAGCTGCGGGTCCTTTCTAGGCACTAAATTGTAGGCCGAATGTTAGTCCAGGTCGTCGGCAGCAAAGTTGTCGATCGGGGCAAAGGGATCGGCCACGGGGACAACCGGGTCAGCGACGGGCAGCGGCTCGGCGGGAACAGTCACTGCAGGAGAAGCGGCAGAACCGACCGGCGTGGAGGCCATGAGGTCGGCCGGGAAGGAGTTCTGGGCATCGTCCATGAAGTGCTGGATGAGCTTGAGATACTCTGCCTTGAACTCCTCACGGGAAGCCTTGAGACGATCGATTTCCTCGAGCTCGGCCTGCTTTTCGGTCAGAGCCTGGCGGATAACCTCGCGGGCCTTAGCGTCAGCCTCGTTGCGGATACGCTCAGCGTTCTCGTTGGCATCGTTGACGATGGTCTCAGCGGTCTGCTGGGCAGCGATCAGGGCAGCGGAAATCTGGCGCTCCTGAGCGGAGAAGTCAGGGGCGGGAGCAGCCACAGGGGCGGCAGGAACGGCCTGGGCGGTGGCATCCTGAGCCTGGGCAAGCTGAGCCTGTGCATCGGCAAGCTGCTGCTCGGTAGCAGTCAGACGACCCTTAAGGTCGACGATCTTAGCGAGCATAGCGTCAACCTCGGAGGACAGCGTCTCCAAGAAGACGTCGACCTCAGCAGGATCGTAGCCACGCTTGGCCTCAGAGAAAGTCTGAGCCTGGATGTCTGCAGGGGTAATAGCCATAACAAGTCTCCTTTTTCATCGCCTCGGCGCTACACGCCCGACGTAAGTTACTAAGTCAGTTCTATACGAGTATACCTATAAGAAGCTGCAGAACCAGCCTCTGCACCAACTGCAACGCAATAATCGCAACGACCGGCGAAAAATCGATACCGCCCATCGGCGGGATGAAACGACGGAACAGGTTGAGCCACGGACCGCACACGCTATCGAGCACCGCAGCAATATCCTGAAGCAAACCACCCTGCTTCATGGGAATCCACGTCATAAAGCAGTAGACGACAATAAGCGTGGAATAGAAGTTGAACAGCGTGTTGACCAGCTGGACGATAGTGTAGATGTTGATGGGAATCTCCTCGTCTTGTCTTTACTTAAGGTAGCCGTCCGCACGAAGCTTCTTGAGATCGGAATCTTTGACCTCGCAACCGGCGGGCAGCACCATGAACACGCGGTCGCCCACCTCCTTGACCGTGGCACCCAGACCGCAGGCAAAGCCGTAAGAGAAGTCCAAGACGCGCTTAGCAACTTCGGTGCGTACGCCCACAAAAATCAGTGCGACAGGCTGCTTGGTGCGAACGCGGCGCACCACGGTCTCCACGTCGTCATAGCTCTCGGGGCGCAGGACATAGGCCGGCAGCTGCGGCGTGGCGTTGATGATATTGCTCGCATAGGCCGAGGCATCACTCGGTGCAGGCGCGGGCGCAGCGGCGGCACGGGCGCGGGTGTTCTCGGCGTAGCTCGACGGCGTGTCATAGGCACCAGGACGATAACCGCTCGCAACACTGTCCTGCGAGCGCGAAGGCGGGTTATACGTCGTGGCATGGCGGGAGTCATCGCCGACCAGCTGACCGGAGCGCGTATACACGGCAACCGACTCAGCTTCACCGCGGCGCGTCTGACCAAGCAGGCCGTTGCTCGGCTCGTCTTGGGTGTAGAAGCCCTCGCCCGAAGCACCGCCGTAGCCGTTGCCCTGATAACTATCGTCATAGCCGTCATCGTAGCCGTAGTCGTCGTCCTGGCCATAACCCTGGTCGTAACCCTGCTGGCCGCCCAGGTGCATCTTATTTTTAATCTCGTCAAGGAAGCCCATGGTTGTGTCCTCTCGCGGTTTAGTGCAGGCGCCCCGATAATCAGTGCGCACTTCAGAGCCTTATTTTACTGCAAACTCCGGGCTAAATACTACCCTGCCCAGGCGAACGAGCGTAGAGCCCTCCTCAAGGGCAGGCTCAAAGTCCTCGCTCATGCCGCAGGAAAGCTCAGGCAGGTTCAAATCGGGATGCGCAGCCTCCAGCTCATCCCTCAGCTCACGAAGCCCCGCAAAGGTGCGGCGTGCCACATCCTTATTCCCCCGGGGCGCCATAGTCATAAGCCCCTGTACGCAAATTCCCTCAAGTTCCGCAAGCTCACCCGCGGCGGCGCGAATCTCATCGGGCGAAAAGCCTCCCTTCGACTCCTCACCACTCACATTGACCTCGATGAGCACACGCTGGGGGCCGGCGAGCTCGCCTGCCTCAATCTTGCGGACAGCACGGCTCGAGATCGCCTGTGCCAGATGCAGCGAACCCACCGAGTGAATCAGCTCGGCTGAGCCCAGCACCGCATTGATCTTATTGGTCTGCAGGTTGCCGATCATATCGAAGCGCACCTCGGGCAGCTCCGGATGCTCCGCCAGACCCGTGAGCTTGCGAACCAGCTCCTGCGGGCGGTTCTCGGCAAAATGGCGATACCCCGCCTGGATGGCAGCAACAGTCTCATCGACACCAACGGTCTTGGACACGGCAATGAGGCGCGCGGCGTCGTGGGGGCGGCCCGCGCGATCGAGCGCCGCATAAAAACGTTCCAGAATCTGCTCGCGGCGAGCGCGCATCAAATCCAAATAGTTATCCATTGCCAATCGCCTCCGCTGACAGCCAAACAAGTAGTCCCATGCTAACGCAAGAGCGCGGCCCCGCATGTGCAAGGCCGCGCTCACTTAGGTATTTACAATCTTTCGACGAACGGGGCTACTTACTCCTCGTCGTCCTCGCCATCGTCCTCGTCCTCAAGATGATCGAGCAGGTAGCGAAGACCCTCGCTGACCTCGTTGGCGGGCACCTTGGCAACGTAGCGCGCGTCGACGGCGGGCCTCATGATAACACCCTCGCCCGAAGGCACGCGCATGCTCTCGAGCTCATCCTCGTCCACACGGGCGATATCGCCGGCGTTCATACGCTGACCAGTCAACAGGAAAGTCAGACGGCAAGCGGCATCGATGGAAATCGAAGCAATGCGATCGAGGTAGCGCGAAACCATGATGGCGCGGCGCAGGTCGTCATAGTTGCTGTCGTCGTCCATAAAGTCGCCCGTATCCATACGGTTAAAGGTGCGAAAGAACTTCTCGTAGGCGGCGTGCACTGGCTCGTCCTCGACGGCCAGGTTGCAGATGATGGACATGTCATTGGTGACGAGCGCAGAAAGCGAAGAGCCCAGCACCTGGTAGACGGCCTCAGCCTCGGCCTCGACCGTGCCGACAAGCTCCTTGGGCAGCGAGATGTCGGCCTTGATCATATGACGCGTGGCACGGCAGATCTGACGGACTTTATCGGTCATGCGCTGCAGGTTAAAGTCGACGTAGATGATCGTCTGAAGCAGGCGGAAGTCGGAGGCGACCGGTGACTGCGTGGCGATCAGGTTGTAGCAGACGGCCTCCAGGTTGGCGCAGCGTGCGTCAATCGAAAGCGTGCGCTTCTTGGTCTTGGTGGCGAGCTTGCGGTCGTCGGTCACATAGGCCTTCACGGCATCGTGGAGGGCCAGATCGACGGCCTCGTAGATGCTCAGCATCTCGTGACGGGCCTCGATGAGCTGACGGGAAAACAGTTTGCGCATGGTTCACTCCAATCAGTTGGGTGCGGTCATGCCGCCCGCACAGTGAATACGCACCGGACCAGGTCCGATCGGCTTGGGACTAGTCGCACCGATTAGCCAAAGCGGCCGGTGATATAGTCTTCCGTCCGCGAGTCCACCGGGCTGGTGAAGATTGCGTCGGTTTGACCATACTCGATGAGCGTGGCGGGCTCGCCGGCAACTTCCTGCAAGAAGAATGCGGTGCAGTCGCTGATACGAGCTGCCTGCTGCATTGAATGCGTGACGATGATGATCGTCATCTCGGGCGCCAGCTCGGCCATCAGATCCTCGACCTTAGAGACGGATGTGGGATCGATGGCGGAGCAGGGCTCGTCCATCAGGAGGACATCGGGTTGCACCGCAAGCACGCGCGCGATGCACAGACGCTGCTGCTGACCGCCCGAGAGCGCCAAACCATCCTTGTTGAGCTGATTGGATACCTCTTTCCAGAGGTTGGCGCGCTTGAGCGATTCTTCCACGATGTCATCGAGGTCGCTTTTGCTAGTCACGCCCTGCAGACGAGGGCCAAAGGCGACATTCTCGTAGATGGATTTGGGAAACGGGTTGGGCTGCTGAAAGATCATGCCCACGCGACGACGGAGGTCGACCGGGTCGACGCCCTCGGCATAGATATCATTGCCGTCGAGCGTCATGGTGCCCTCGACGCGCGTACCCTCGATCAGATCATTCATGCGGTTGATGCAGCGCAAAAACGTCGACTTGCCGCAGCCCGAAGGGCCAATGAAGGCGGTGATGGCGTTTTTGGCGATGTTGAGGTCAAGCCCCGTCAGCGCATGAAAGTCACCGTACCAAAAGTTGAAATCCTTGGCCGTAATGGCCGCTTGCTCCAGCGTGGGAGCGGACTGATAAACGGACATGGGACTCCTTAACTAGCGACGCTTGCGCGACAGGAAGCGCGCAAACAGGTTGAAGGCCAGAATGATCACCATCAGCAAGAGCGCGGTGCCGTAGGCTGCGTTCATGTTGATGCCGTCGTTGGCAAGCAGGTACAGGTGAACCGTCATGGGGCGGCCGGAATCGAGCGGCGAAATAGGTAGATTGATGGCCTGGCCCATGGTGTAGAGCACCACCGCGGTCTCGCCAATGGCGCGGCCGATGGCGAGGACGATGCCCGTGGCAATACGGCCAAAGGCAGAAGGAAGCACAATCTTGGAGACAACCTGCCACTTGGTGGCGCCCAGGCCGTACGCGCCCCAACGGATATAGCGCGGGACGGCGCGAATGGCCTCTTCGGTGGTGCGCATGACGATGGGAAGCATCAAGAGCGCGAGCGCCAGAGCGGCCGAGACCATCGAAAGGCCCAGGCCCATGGCCTCGACAAACAAGGCGTAGCCAAACAGGCCCATAACGATGGAGGGCACCGAGGCCAAAGCGTCAGCAGCGTAGCGAATGAGCTCGACGACCTTGCCCTGCTTGGCGTACTCGGCCAGATAGACGGCTGCCAGCACAGCGATCGGCGTGCAGATAAGCATGGCGAGCGCCGTCACATAGACGGTCGAGACGATCGTGGGCCAAATACCGCCCTCGGCGTTGACGCCCTGGGGCCAACCGAAGATAAAGTCGAGCGAGATGTGTGGCAGGCCGTTGATGACCACGTAGGCGATGATAGCGACCAGCACCAGCGTGGTGATGTATGCCGCGGCACGGAACACGCCAAGCATGATCTTGTTGGACAGGTCCTTGTTGATGCGGCCCTTCTTGCCGTGGGAAAGGGCACGCTTGATGCGCTCGCGCGACGAGGTCGTATCGACCGTCGTGTCAACGGAATCGGACATAGCCTACCCCCTCTTCTTCTTGGAAACCAGGCGGACGATGCCCACCAGCGTGGCGGAAATGATAAACAGGACCACGCCCATGCCGAACAGCGCCGAGCGATGCAGACCCGAGGAATAGCTCATGTCGAGCGCAATCTGGCTCGTGAGCGTCGAGATGGGGCTCGCAATGCTGTCGGGAATAACCGGGGCGTTACCCACGACCATGAGCACGGCCATGGTCTCGCCGATGGCACGGCCCATACCCAGCACGATGGCATCCACGATACCCAGCTTGGCGGCAGGTAACACGACCTTATAGATAGTCTGCCACTTGGTGGCGCCCATGGCATACGATGCCTCGCGAATGCCCATGGGAATGGAATTGAGAGCATCGATGGTAAGCGTCGTGATGGTGGGCACGATCATAATGGCGAGCACGAACCACGCCGTCAGCGCGCCAAAACCAAGACCGCCGGTCAGTTGTGCGATAAACGGGCGGATGATGATCATGCCAAAGAAGCCATAGATGATAGAAGGGATGCCGGCCAACAGGTCAACGGCAGGGCTGATGAGCTTGCGCACGCGCTTGCTGGCGATCTCGACCAGATACACGGCCGTGCCCACGCCTAGGGGCACGCCCATGGCGAGCGCACCGACGGTCACCAGACCCGAGCCGGCAAGCAGCGACACGATGCCGTAGTGACCCTCAGAGGGCGCCCACGTAAAGCTAAAGAAGTCCGCCAGACCGATGTCGGTAAAGACGGGCAGCGCCGAGTACGTGGTAAAGACAAAAATCAGGATGACGGTAACAACCGCCAAGAACGCGCAGGCAAAGAAGATCCACTGCAGCGCCTTCTCCTTGATATAGGTGCTGCGCGATACGAGCGCCAGCTCGCGCTTCTTGGGCGCCTGACCATTCTGCTCGGTCTGGGAGTTTTCCTGTGCTTCCATGCTACTCACTCCCCTTCTCGTCGTTGGTGACGGGGATAAAGCCCGCCTCGCGAATCTGCTTGTCCATCTTTTCGGACGTCACATAGTCGATGTAATCCTGCGCCTGCTGCGAAGGCGCACCCTTCACAAAGAAGTAAAGGTCGCGTGAGATGGGATAGCCGCCGCTCGCGACCGTCTTCTCGGACGCCTCAACATGATTGACCGAGACGGCCTTGACCGAGGTCTTGGCGTTGAGGCTATCGACGAAGCCCAGCGAAATGTAGCCGATAGCCCCGCGCGAACGAGATACCACGTCGCGCACCTGGCCCGTGCCCGAAAGAACGGCGGAGCGGCGATCGAACGGGGTGCCGTCCATCACGATGGTGCGGAAGGCTTCACGCGTGCCAGACGCCTCATCTCGGTTGATAACCTGAATCCTCAGGTCCTCGCCACCGACTTCTTTCCAGTTGGTGATCTTGCCGGCATAGATATCGCGGAGCTGCTCGGTCGAGAGGTTATCGACGGGGTTGTCTTCGTTCACGATGACCGCGATACCGTCGTGGGCAATGACGATGGGAGTCAGGCCCAGATCCTGTTCGTCGGCATTGAGTCCACGGGAGGAGCTGGCGATATCGGCCGTGCCAGCGCTGACGGCTTCGATGCCAGCGGAAGAGCCCAAACCGGAAACGAGCACGTCGATGCCGGTCTCCTCCTTAAAGCCCTCTGCCGCAATTTCGGCGATAGGAAGGCAGGTCGTGGAGCCGGCCACGGTAATGGAAGAGGTAGAAGATCCCGAAGAACAGGCGCACAGCGTAAGCGTAAGCACAGCGGCGCTCAGGACCGATACGATCTTTCTCATAGCATCACGCCGATCGCGGCATAGCGCCCACAGGTGCCGTCCTCGTTACGGTAGGAATAAAAGCGGTCGTTCTGACGCACGGTCGAAAGCTGGGTATCCACGATATTATCCGCGTCGACACCGACATCTACCAGCGCCTCGCAAATGGCAGCGGAAAGATCGAGCATGCGAGAGGTACTCGCATCGATGCAAGAGAACTCGGCGGCAAAGCGATCCATGAGCTCCTGGGAAACCTCGTACTCGTCACCCAGGATATGGGGCCCGATATAGGCGGAAACGTCGCTCGCATCGCAGCCGGCAGCATCGCAAAGCGCCTGGCACGCCTTGGCAGAAATACGTGCAATCGTGCCCTTCCAACCGGAGTGCACCACGGCAAATCCGCCGGGGGCCACCAGCACCACGGGAACGCAGTCGGCAAAGCAGAGCAGCACGGGCACGTTATACGCCGTACAGACGATGGCATCGCAGCCCTCGGCAATCTGCTCGCGAACAGCCTCAAGATCGTCGGCGCCGTTCGAAGTCACCGTAACGATATGGTCACCATGTACCTGATTGGGCACGAGCAGATTATGCTCGCACTCAGTGGCGCCCATAGCTTCGAGCGCTCGACGACGATTTTCTTGAACTGCAAAGGGGTCATCGCCTACATGCGAGCCCAGGTTGAGCGAGGAGTACGCATCTTCGGAAACACCACCGGTGCGCTCGGTAAAGGCAAAGCGGACATCGGATGTCGCGCCCTCCACCAACGTAACTCCATCATGGTCGACACGCGAAACCCTGTCCGCACGTGCTGCCATACTAAAGCCTCCTAATAACACAAGTACCGCGGCGTCGCCGCGCAGTCCGCGTTTATACGGCTGTCATACTTCCTTAAAAGGATACCCGCAGCGGTAGGGACCAAACGTAAAGGGAACGTAAGGAGATTGGAGGCTTTCGTTTACAAACGAGAAACAAAACGGGGCGCATCCAAATGGACACACCCCGTGCAGGTCGTTGAGAAAAACGAACTAGAAGCTACCGCGCTTCAGGAAGTCGGGAAGCTCGAACTGGTCGTTGCCAAAGTTGGGCAGCTCGGTACCACCGACGTTGCGGGTCGGAGCGGCCTGAGCCGGGCTGGCAGCCGGAGCGGTGCGCTGCGGCTCAGCGGAGGCAGCGGCCTTGCTCTGAGACTGCTGAGCAGCAAAGAGCTCATCCTGACGGTTGACGTTGGAGTCGGAGAAGCCCGTAGCGATGACGGTGATACGCACCTGATCGCCCAGGGACTCGTCGACAACGGTACCGAAGATGATGTTGGCCTCGGGGTCGACGGCGTTGGCGACAACGTCGGCGGCGTCGCTGATCTCCTGGATGCCCAGGTCCTTGGAACCGGCGATGGAGAGCAGCACGCGCGTGGCACCATCGATGGAGCTCTCGAGCAGCGGGCTGGAGATGGCCTGCTGGGCAGCGTCGACGGCACGAGTATCCCCAGAAGAGGTACCGATACCCATCATGGCGGTACCGGCCTGCTTCATGATGGTCTTAACATCGGCGAAGTCCAGGTTGATGATACCGGGGACGGTGATGAGGTCGGTGATGCCCTGGGTGCCCTGGGAAAGGACGCCATCGGCAATCGCGAAGGCCTCGAGCATGGTGGTCTTCTTCTCGGCGATGTCGAGCAGCTTATCGTTAGGAATGACGATCATGGTGTCGACGCAATCGGAGAGGGTCTTGATGCCCTCCTCGGCGCTCTTCTTACGCTTGCGGCCCTCGAAGGTGAAGGGCTTGGTCACGACGGCGACGGTCAGTGCGCCGACCTCGTTCATCGCGATATCGGCAACGATGGGAGCAGCGCCGGTACCGGTGCCGCCGCCCTCGCCGCAGGTGATAAACACCATGTCGGCGCCAGCGAGCGCCTCGGCGATGTCGTCGCGGGACTCATCGGCAGCCTTGCGGCCAACCTCGGGATTGGCGCCGGCGCCCAGGCCGCGGGTAAGGTCGGTGCCGATGTGCACCTTGATATCGGCATCAGAGATCGCGAGTGCCTGAGCATCGGTGTTGATGGCAACAAACTCGACGCCGCGGATGCCCTCTTCGATCATTCGATTGACCGCGTTGGTACCGCCGCCGCCGACGCCGACCACCTTAATGACGGCAAGGTAGTTGTTGATCTCTGTCTCGTGCATGTCGGTCCTCCGAACAAAGGTTATAGCCATAGCATGGGTCGACCCCTGCGCACATTAACCTTCAGGTTGAAAGTAAATGCAAAGGTAAACTGTATTATGTTTGCACATTATGAACGTATCAGTCAAATAATTGACCGTGAAAACCAAACAAACCAGATAAACGGCGTGGTATGGCCCCTCAACAAAGCATCAACCAGCGCTACGAGGTCGGAGCATTCCTAAATGTGTAGTTGCCCGGAGAGCGCACATTGATATACGTTACGCCCTCTACCTGCGAAAGCAACTTGGTGACTACGCGTTCCTTCTTGGCGATATCGTCCGAATCGCCCAGCGACACCTCAATGCCGTTATTGAGGTTTGCCGAGATGGCTTCGACCGAAGGCGTGGAAATATCCTTGACTTGTCCCAAGAACTCGCTCGAAAAACCACGCACATAATCCAGGCCGGCCTTAACGGCTTTGGAGTTCACCGCCTGGCCGGAAACCGGAGCGACATCCGCCGAGACATCAGTCAACAACACCGCGCCATAATGCTTGGCGAGCGCCAGCGCGGCATCGATTCCGGTCAAGGTATTTGAGCCCTGCCCTGTCGTGATGACGTTGCCCTGGTCGTCCACTTCGACCGACGTCGACAGCGGGGCGATCCAGGTGTCATCGTCTCCGATAGCCCAGGCAAGGTCGTCGGAGCTGATATACGCAATGGCGATAACTTTACGCTCCGTCGGCGTGATGATAAGCGTATGGGGAAACTGGCGTTGGACATCCACGCCCGAAACCCACGGGTTCTGCTTGAGATCCTCGGTAATCTGGTCGGGATCGACGTTAAAAAGCGACGTTCCCTCGGGCAAGTCGATCAGCTGGATAGCATCGTGCTTCGTCACATGCTCGCTGCCTTGAATCTGAATATCAGTGGCAGTAAACAGTCCAGAGTTGATCACCACGATGGCAACGACGACGAGCACGGCCAAGACGGCCAGAACGCCGCCCACGATTTTGCCTTTGCCTGTAACGACAGAAGCGGCGTCTGATGTTTTATTTGCCATCGCTCCAAGTGAAGATAACGGGTTGAAACCTTTTTTACTCGAAGGCTTCTTGGCGGTAGCCGGCACCGATGTCAGCGAGCGCGGTTTCGATGCGCCCAGCGTGCGACCTGGACGCGCCGCTTTAGTTCCCGTCGAGGGCTTGGGAGCTGCCATGGGACGGGCAGGCTTGGCGCCCATAACAGGCTTTGACGTCGTCGAGGGACGCGAGGACTTTTTTGCGGCCGGACGATTACCGAGCTGCGAGCCGACGACCGGACGACTGGTCTGTCGAGCATGCCCGACAGACTTAGAGTGCGCGACGGTATTGCGTTGAGGTTTGGCAGGCGCGCCGGAACGCCCTCCGGCGCGGCGGAAGGTGGGTTTCGATGCTCTAGAAGCCGAGGAATTTAACTTCCGGTCTGAGCTCGATGCCATACGCCTCCCTCACCTTTCCGTGCACATGTCTAATAACCGCGGCAACGTCATCGGCCGAGGCAGTTCCGTTATTAACGATAAAATTAGCGTGAACGGGCGAAACTTCCGCGCCGCCAATCGAAAAACCCTTTAATCCACAATCCTCGATAAGCTTGCCCACACTCGCATCGGGCGGGTTGCGAAAGACAGACCCGCAGGATGCGCGACCCATGGGCTGCGTACGCTTGCGCCTCGTCAGGTACCGCTCCATGCGCTCGCGAATGTCGGCCTTGGGCGCCGGTTTAAGCTTGAACACGCACTCGAGGATGATCTCATTGCGGGGAAGGCTACATTCGCGGTAGCCCCAAGTGATCTCGGACCCCGCATAATGCTTGATACCGGATGCCGGGTCAAACGTTACGACATCCTCAACCAGCGAGCCAATCCACTCGGTCCGTGTGCCGGCATTCATAGATATCGCACCGCCGACCGAACCAGGAATGCCAACGGCAAACTCAAGGCCCGAGAGGCTACGCGACAGGGCATCGTTGACCAGGCGCGCAAACATCACGCCCGCACCGACCGTCAGCGTACAACCGTCATCGGCAACAACCGTGCGCTGAAACTCACGTCCGAGCGAAATGACGGCACCGCGATAACCGCCATCGGCAACCAGCAGATTGGAGCCCTTGCCGATGATGACCCACGGCACCTGCTCGCGATCGAGCACCGCCACGGCGCGGCGGAGGGCATGATAGCTATGGCACGTCACAAAGAGGTCGGCCTTGCCGCCGATACGATAGCTCGTATGACGCGCAAGGCGCTCGTCCTCGATCACATCCGTGTCGATCATGCCCGAGAGCGCCATGACGGCGTTAAACAGACCCATTAGACTTAAGCGTCTTTCTTGGCAGTCAGATACTCAATGAACTCGGGACCGACGGTCGTAACGTCGCCGGCACCCATGGTGAGCAGCAGGTCGCCCTCGCCCACCATCTGCTCGAGCTCCTGATTGAGCTCAAGACGGCTGGAGCAGTACACGACCTCCTTGCCAGGATGCTTGGCGCGCACGGTATCGGCGAGCATCTTAGAGGTGACACCCGGAATGGGCATCTCGCCAGCCGAGAACACATCAATCAGCAGCAGTTTATCGGCATTGGCAAATGCATCGGCAAAGTCGTCGCACAGGGCCTGCAGACGCGAATAGCGGTGCGGCTGGAACACGACGTCGACGTGCTTGTAGCCCAGCGACGAAGCGGCGGCAAGCGTCGCCTTGATCTCGGTGGGGTGATGGCCGTAATCATCGACCACGGTGATGCCATCGATATCGCCCACGTGGGTAAAGCGACGGCGGACGCCCTCAAAGCTCGAGAGCGCCTTGGCGGCGGCGTCGATGTCAAGGCCCAGGACATGGGCGACGGTGAGCACGGCCGTGGCGTTGAGCATGTTGTGGCGACCGGGATTGCTCTTGATCTCCACAGCGTGCTCAGTGCCGTCCTCAAAGCGAACGATAAAGTCACTCTGGATGCCCTTGACATCCGGGTGCACGCAGACGATGTCGTTGCTCTCGGCAAAGCCGTAGGAAAGCACGTGACGGCCCGTCGACTTGGCGAGCTCGACCAGATGCGGGTCCTCGCCGCAGACGATGACGGTGCCGTCCTCGCCCACCAGGCTCATGAATTTGGCGAAAGTTGCCTCGATCTCCTCGATACCCGAGTAGTGATCGAGGTGGTCGGCCTCGACGTTGGTCACAATGACCACGTTGGGGTTCAGGAACAGGAAGGAGCTGTCGGACTCGTCGGCCTCGGCGACAAAGTAGTCTCCCGAGCCGTTCTTGCCGTTCGTGTCATAGCCCTCGACGATGCCGCCGATCAAGAAGCTCGGATCCAGACCCATGCGGTCGAGCATGGTGGCGCACATCGAAGACGTGGTGGTCTTGCCATGCGTGCCGGCAACAGCGACGGTAGTGTAGCCGTGGCCCAAAGCAGAGAGCATCTTGGCACGGGGCCACACGGGAATACCAAGCTCGCGAGCGCGCACGAGTTCAGGGTTGGACTCCGGAATAGCGGTGGAGACAACAACCACGTCGGGCTTGACCTCGTCGATCGTGGCTGCCTCATGGCCCACATGCACCTTCACACCAGCGCGTGTAAGCTGGCGGATATAACGTGACGTCTTAAGGTCGGAGCCGGTAACGGCATAACCGCGCTCGTGCAGAACGAGGGCGATGCCGCTCATGCCGGCGCCGCCGATACCGATAAAGTGGGCGCTCTTAAACTCGGGCGCGGAGGTTGCAGTCTGGGAATCAGCCATGTGCTCGTGTACTCCTTGCGTAAACACTGCCTGTAACCCGTTAACTGTACCGCACCTACCGCATCAGCGCGAGGGCGACCGACGATATCCCGTCTAACTAACGCAAACCCTCTACCGCATCGGCCAGAAGAGCGGCGGCCCTATCCTGAGCCAGACCACGCGCCGCCTGACGCATGACGTCGCGCTCTGCCGCGTCATCGACCAGGTGCCGCAGCTCATCGGCAAAGGCAGAACCGTCGATATCGGCATCGGCACAGAGCACGCCGGCCCCGGCGTCGACCAGATAACGGGCATTGGTGGTTTGGTGGTCGGCCGTCGCATGCGGATACGGCACGAGTATCGAGGGCACGGCGAGCGCAGCGATCTCGGCCACGCTCGATGCACCCGAACGCGAGAGCACCAAATCGGCAGCAGCCAGCATATCGCCCATGTTGTCGATGTAAGGCTGGACGCGGTAACGCTTCGCCTCCTCGGGCGTCAGCGCCAAAGCGCGCTCGGTCTCCTCAAAGCCGTCGGCACCCGTCGAATGCAACACATAGAGGTTCTTGCGCGAAAGCAGCTCGTTTTTGAGCGAAGTCACGCGCTCGTTGAGGTGCTGGGCGCCAAGTGAACCGCCAAAGACGAGCAGCAGCGTAGCGTCCTCGGGAACGCCAAGTGCCTTGCGGCCACGAGCGCGATCGCCCTCGATCACCGAGCGACGTACGGGGTTGCCGGTCATGAGCACGTGGTCAGGGTCACCTTCGCGCTCAAAGACCGAGCGCGCTGCCGGCACCGAGATGCACACGCGAGCGGCGTGGGAGTTCATCATCTTGTTGGCCAGGCCCGGAACAGAGTTCTGCTCATGTAGCAGATACGGAACGCCTGCGCCCTTGCACCACCCCAGCAGCGGAACCTCGACATAGGCACCAAAACCGATGGCGGCATCGGGCTTGCCGACCTTTGAGAAATGACTGGTGAGCGCACGCTTGGCCTTGTTGACACGCCACAGGGAGGTCAGCGCCGTCCAAGGACGGGAGCGGTCGAAGCCCGTGACCGTAATGGGCACAAAATCAAACCCAGCCTCGGGGACCAGACGACCCTCGAGCTTGCGTGACTGGCCCACGAACACAACGTGGTGGCCACGATCACGCAGCTCTTCGGCCAAGGCGAGCGCGGGGTTGATGTGTCCCGCCGTGCCGCCGGCTGCAATAGCAACGGTCATCTTATCGGTCATGGTAGTCCCTTCGTACACGCGGTCCCTGGTCGTCGGTGCGTAGACGAGCCGACGGGTCCGAGTTCAAATCGATTCGATTATATCCGCCGCCCGCGCTGCGAGGGCTGGGGCGCTGAGGACGACCTTGCGGAGCCGTCCGCGGACGTGGACGAGCTGCCGGCTCGGATGTAGAACCATCCAGAACGGTAAAGCCGCTACGCGAAGGTCGTTCACCGCGCACATGGGCTACGCCGGCGGTACTCTCATCCATAACGGCAAAGCTCTCGCGGCGACGGTCGTACTCATCGCGACGGGCGCTCTCGTACGAAACGCGCAGGATCAGACCGGCAAGCATAAGCGACACAATAATCGATGAACCGCCGTAGCTAATAAACGGCAACGGTTTGCCCGTCATGGGAAACACGTTGAGGATGCCCAGCGCGTTAATCAAAAACTGCACCGCGAGAATGACCGCGGAGCCAGACGCCATAAGCGCGCCCCGACGATCGGTCGCCTGCTCGGCAATGCGAAACGCCGAGTAGATCAGCATCGCAAACACCAAGAAGAACAGCACGGTTCCGACAAAGCCGACTTCCTCGCCAATGATGGCCAGGATGTAGTCATTGTGCGCCTCGGGCAGATACGAGTACTTCATGGTTGAGTTGCCGATGCCACGGCCGAACAGACCGCCCGAGGCAAAGGCCATGATGGCAAGCGTGGCCTGATAGCCGTCACCATACTCGTCAGCCCAAGGGTTCAAGGCAACCTGAATACGCACCATACGGTACGGCTCTGCGACAAGTGCAATCACGATCACGAGAATGCCGAAGATTAGCACGCCGATGATAAATCTGGGGTCGAGACCCGCAAACAACGCCATGCACATGAGGGTCAACAGGATGATCAGGACAGTACCGAAATCGGGCTGGATAAAGATCAGAAAGAGCGAAATACCCAGGTAGATGCCCATCTTGCGAAGGAATTCGTTGATGTTGCCACCGGGCGAAAAGAAGCGATCAAGCATGATGGCCGAATACGCAATGGCAAATGGCTTTAAAAACTCGGAAGGCTGGAACTGAATACCGGCGATGTTGAGCCAGCGCGTGGCGCCACGGCTGCCGCTGCCCACCAAGAACACCAGAAACAGTAGCCCTATCATGCCGATAAGGAAGATCCTAAGCACATCCTCCCCAAACCAGCTGTCCGGCAAAACGCGCACGATGGCAATCAGCGCCAGAACACCAACCACGGCAAACGCGGCCTGTCGACCCAGGAAAAACGTCGCCGAGCCATTCTCGTGCAGCGCCTCGACCGAAGACGCCGAGTACACCATCAGCAGACCAAAGCACACCAAAGTAAACAGGCAGGCCATAAATATCAGACGGGGGCGCATGATGCGGGCGGGAACGCCGGCAATATAGCGTTCGCTAAACGACTGCCTGCCACGACCGGAACGCGGTGTGCTGCGCCGCGAGGAAGCACGGTCCGAGTCGGGCCTCCTCATACCTTGTCGGGGGCTCTCCTCTCTCACCGGCAACCCCTATTCCATTTGCGATTTCGCTGCAGCGGCAAGCTGAGCCACGTAGTCCTTAAACACGCGGCCGCGCTCCTCATAGCCCGAGAACTCATCGAACGAAGAGCAGGCAGGAGAAAGTAAGATCACGTCGCCACGGCTCGACAGCGAACGGGCAACGTCCACGGCATCGCGTAGGTCATCCGCCTGGGCGATATCCACATCGCCATCGACATCGGCCTCGTCCATAGCGGCGGTGAAGCGCTCGCGCGCATCGCCAAAGCAGACGACCGAGCGCACGTTATCCATAACAACGCGCGCGAAGTCCGTGAGCGGCGTGCCCTTATCGTGGCCGCCGAGCAGCAAGATCACGTCGTCATCGGGAAATGCCGTCAGCGCCTTCTCGACCGCGTCGGTGTTGGTCGCCTTGGAATCGTTGACGTAGCGCACACCGTCAATCTCGCCGCACGGCTCCACGCGATGCTCGAGCGGCTGGAACGAGGCCAGACCGCGGCGGACACCATCGACATCGGCACCGACGGCCAGAGCAGCCGTGGCGGCACATAAGGCATTGATGACATTGTGATGGCCCGAGATCTTGAGCTCGGACGTGGCGACAAGCTGGGTCTCGACGCCCTTCAGGCGCACGACCATTTTGCCGTCGCGCACAAAGGCGGCGTCTGCACCCTCGGGCTCGTCAAAAGCGACCTTGCAGATGCGGCGACCCGGCGTATAGATGTACTCATCGAACTCGTGAATGCCAGCGTCTTCGACGTCGACAACCACCAGATCGTCATCGCCCATATTGTCAAACAGCTTGATCTTGGCAAGCGCATAGTTCTTATGGCTCTTATGCCAGCCCAAGTGGTCGGGAGTGATGTTGAGCAGCACTGCCACGCGAGGGTGGAGCTCGGTGGTCGTAGCAATCTGATAGCTCGAGAGCTCAGCCACAAACCACTCGTTGTGGGCTCGGCCGTCAATCTCGTTGATAGGCGGCTCACCGATGTTGCCGACAGCTACGCTGGCCTCGCCGGCAGCCTTGAGCAGATAATCAGTCAGCGACGTGGTGGTCGTCTTACCGTTGGTGCCCGTGATGGCAATCCAGTTATCGGGCGACAGGCGATAGGCAAACTCTGGCTCACCCATAATCTGAGCGGCATGTTCGCGCCCGGCCTTAAAGAAGCCCGAGAACTCCGAGATGCCCGGGCACGTCACGCATACGTCATAGGCGCCCTCGACCTGTTCGGTCCCATAGACAAACGACGCACCAGCAGCCTCGAGCGCACGCGTGGCGTCATTGGGCTCAGAGGTGCCGCCGCCATACACGGTAACGGCGCTTACGCGCTCGGGATGTGCCAGCGCCCAGCGGGCGACATCGAGACCGGATTTGCCCTGACCCAAAACGAGCAGGCTAAAGACATCAGCAAGAGGCATGAAAGACCACTATCCCAACTGGAAGAACAGAGCAAGGCCAACGGCACCAAAGGCCGCAGCGATAATCCAAAAACGGATGACGACCTTGGTCTCGGCCCAGCCCTTCTTTTCGAAATGATGATGGATGGGCGCCATAAGGAAGACGCGCTTGTGCGTAAAATGGAAGTAGACAACCTGAATCATGACCGACAGGGTCTCAACGATAAACAGGCCGCCGATGATGAGGGAGACGACCTCGGTGTTGGTCATGATGGACGTGCAGGCAAACGCGGCGCCCAGAGCAAGCGAGCCGGTATCGCCCATAAAGATGCTCGCCGGATAGCAGTTGAACCACAGAAAGCCCAAGCAGGCACCGGCACACGCGGTACAGAAGATGGACAGGTTCACGTCTCCGTGCAAAAACGCCATGGCAGCCATGGCGAGCATGGCGATCATGGAGGTGCCGCCAGCAAGACCGTCAAGGCCATCGGTCAGGTTCACGGCATTAGAAAGACCGGCAATCATCAGCCAGCAAAAGACAATATAGAGCCACGGGAACGAATAGCCGCAGATGGTGGTCGAAAGCACGCCAAGGTCGATCGTCAACCCACCGGGAAAACGAATCTCGGGGGCGACGCCGCACCAGTTGACGGCAAGCACCGTAAAGGTGACACAGATAATGGTTAGGCCGATCATCTTGGCATGAGGCGTCAGACCGAGCGAGCGCCCATGCGTAACGGAGGTCAGGTCGTCGATCAGGCCCAGCACGCCGGTCGCCAGCGTGGCGAGCAGCACAAGCACGAGCTCGGTGGTGAGCTTGCCCATCAGCAGGCAGGTCAGCGAGATCGCGACGAGGATGACAACACCACCCATGGTGGGCGTTCCCTGCTTAACCAAATGACGCTTGGGGCCGTCGGCACGAACCTGCTGGCCGATACCCTCGACCTTGAGTAGCTTGATCCACCACGGCATGAGCAGCAGCGCAATGGCAGCGGCGATGCCAAGCCCCAAAAAAGCCTGATACGTTGGATACGAGGGATTGCCGAACATGGGCTAGCACACACCTTCCACAAAGCGGTCGAGCTCAACAAAGCGGGAACCCTTGACCAGTACAACATCATGTTTTTCAAGCGCGCCGCCCATGCGGTCGAGCACCTGCTGATAATCGGAGAACACCTGGATGCGGTCCTCGTCCATACCCATCATGCGCGCGGCATCGGCCATAAGCTGGGCCAGCTCACCACCCACGCACGCCAGCATGTCGAGCTTCTTGGCGGCAGCATAGGCGCCCACGAGCTCATGCATACGAGGAGCCTCATCGCCCATCTCGCCCATCTCGCCCAGGATCGCCATGCGAGACCCCGTGCACGAAAGCGAGCACAGCAGGTCGAGACCGGCAGCCATCGATTCGGCACTGGCGTTATAGGAATCATCGATGACGCGGGCACCGCTCTTGGCGCGCTTGATCTCCTGGCGGTGACCGGTGATTGTGAGGCCCCTAAAGGCAGCATCGATCTGCTCGGGCGTCACGCCCAGGCGATAGGCAACTGCGGCGGCCTTAACGGCATTTGGAACGGACTGCACGCCGGGGATGGCAAGCATGGTATCGATCGTCTCGCCCTGGCCAAAATCGAGCGTAAAGACCGGACGGCCCTCGTCATCAACACGAATGTCGCGCGCACGGACCTCATCGTCGTCCGAGACGCCGGCCAGCATCACGTCGATACCAGCAGGCTGGGCGAACGTATCGCGAATGAACGGCGTAAAGTCGTCCTCGCCGCCCAAAACCAGCAGCGGCAAATAGTCGCCGGCGGCGCACATGCCCTGAACAATCTCGGCCTTAGCGCGGGCGATGTTCTCGCGGCTGCCCAAAATACCGATATGAGAGGTACCAATCTTGCTCACAATGGCAAGGTTGGGATTGGCGGACTGGGACAGGCGCTCGATCTCGTGGAAATGGTTCATGCCCATCTCGAGCACCAGGACCTCGGTATCGGCCGGGGCGGAAAGCACCGTGAGCGGCATGCCGAGCAGGTTATTGAAATTGCCCTTGGTGGCCCAGACACGATAGCGCTTGGCGAGCACAGCGGCGAGCACGTCCTTGGTCGTCGTCTTGCCGATGGAACCGGTAATACCAACGACCAGGCAGCCAAGCTCCAGACGGTACGTGTGCGCCAAACGCAGCAGAAACTCCTCGGGATCATCGGTCAGCAAGATGGCGCAGCCCTTGTCCTGCGCCAGCGAGACCAGCTCGGCCTCGGGCTCACGCGTCATCACGACGGCGCCGGCACCCGACTGGACGGCACGGGAAGCAAAATCATTGCCGTCGACGTTTTCACCGGGAAAGGCGACGAAAATCGTCCCTTCCTCGACCTGGCGCGAGTCGATAACGCACCCGCGGCATACCCGATCGGCTTCTCCCGTCACGGTTCGGGCCCCTGTTGCGGCCGCGAGGTTGTTGACGGCGATCTCTATCATTGCAGCTCCCCTGTAAACCTAATAATGCTATCGGCGTATTGTATCCCAGCGCCGCGCATGCGTGGTGCAGGGCATGTGAACACCCCTCATATGGGACAACAAACCACGCCCCAAAGATTGTAACCCCCTACTTCGTGTGCGGGATACCCAGCACGTCGAGCGCGTTGGCCATAATGGACTGGAACGGCACCGCAGCGGCATCTGAGCCGCTCGGCGTTCCGTCGAGCGTGATATAGCACAGCACCTTGGGCGATTGCGCCGGCGCAAAGCCCATAAAGGACGACATGTAGTTCTCCTTGAGGTAGCCGCCGTTCTCGTCGGCTCGTTCGGCCGTACCGGTCTTACCCGCCACGTCATAGCCGTCAACCGCGCCGCCAACGCCCGTTCCCTCGGACACGACCGTCTGCATGCACGATGTCACCTGGGATGCGGCATCCTCAGAAATCGCACGCTCGCCTTCGCCCCAGTCCTTCTCGTCGCCTTTGCTGGACTTATAGAAGTGCGGGGTCATCATCACGCCGCCGTTGGCGATGCCGCCCACGGCACGTGCGATCTCAATCGGCGAGACAGACAGCGCCTGTCCAAAGCTCATCGGGCCCAGCGTGGCGCCGTCATACTGGTCACGCTCCTTGACGATGCCCAGGCTCTCGCCCGGAAAATCTACACCAGAGCTGTGACCTATGCCCCACTTGTCCACATAGGCGGCAAAGTCATCGGCACCGATCTTGCGCCCCACCAGGACAAAGCCCACGTTGGACGAACGGCGCATCATCTCGCGCACATCCATGGTCATGCCATAGTCGCGCTCGTCGGCATCGGTAACGGTATCGTCACCCACCTTGATGCTCGCCGGCACCTCAAACGACGTACTCGATCGCACGACGCCCAAGTCGAAGCCGGCGCCCGCCACGAGCGTCTTAAAGACCGAGCCGGGCTCGTAGGCATCGGTGACCAGGCGCAAGTTCATATCCTCGGTCTTGGCGTTTTCCAAATCGGTCTGGTCGTAGGTCGGATACGAGCAAGCGGCGAGAATTTCGCCGGTCGTGGGGTCGGTGACCAAAGCCGAGCCGTTCTTGGCCTTTGTCTTCTCGACAGCCTCCGCCAGAGCATCCTCAGCCGCTCGCTGGATATTGACGTCGAGCGTCGTCACGATATCAACGCCGTCGACCGCAGCCACCTTTTTATAGGCACCGCCCGCGATATAGCTGCCGTCCCTCGCGCGCTCGCGCACGAGGGAACCATTCGTGCCGGTCAGAAGCTTGTTGTATTGCTTTTCGAGACCCGTCAAGCCGTCGTTGTCTACATTCACTACACCCAGCACCTGCGATGCCAGATTGCCGTATGGATATACGCGTTTCATGGCCTGCTCAAAAAGCACGCCGGGCAGGTTCTTCTTCTCCAGCGCCGCAGCATCGTCTTCGTCCACCTGGCGCTTGATATACACCCAGGTTCCATCGGACTCAACGAGCTTACGGCAGGTCTTTTTATCGATTCCAGTTGCCTTGACCAGCGCCGACACCGTCTTGTCAACATCCTCGACAAGCTGCGGGTTCACGGCGATATTGCGACATTCGACCGACGACGCCAGCACGTTACCGTTGCGGTCGTAGATGGTGCCACGTTTGGCATAGAGGGTCTGCGCAAGCAGGCGACGCGCATCGGCACGCTCGCGCAGTTTATCGGCTTCGACAATTTGATAGTCGGCAAGGCGAAAGACGCCCAAGCCCAAGCCAAACCCGATGAATCCCATGACGGCTTTGCGGCGAGGCAGAGGCGTGCCTGTGAGCCATTCGGTCGACGAGCTCTTGCGCGACATGGTGTTATGCACTTGAGGGCCGCCCGAGCCGCGAAGTCGCGACGCCGGGTCGTTGCCACGGGACCGCCCGGCGTTGTAAGATTGCCGACCCGTTCCTTGATAACCAGAACGTCCCCACGACGAGGGACGTCCAGAACCGCGGCCCCCATCGGAACAGCGGCGATAGTCATTTGTCATACTCAGCTACCGTCTTGCTATTGAGCGGTCGCGGTCGCGTTGGCGCCCGCGGCTGCATCCTGCGTAAAGTCAAGTGTAACGCTCTCGCTGGGCTCCACCATGCCATAAGCGCCCGCAAGGTCGCGAATGCGCGTGTCGGCGCCATAGACCGAATGCATGACCTCTAGGTCGGAGCTCTCATCGGTCGCCTTTTCGAGCGTGTTGGTAAGCTCGGCGTTGCTGTTGAGCACCTGGGCCGTAACGCCGGCGAGCGCCACGCGGGCGACGCCGATCGTCATGAAGATAGCCGCAATGATGCAAAACGTTTTAAGAACGCTCATGAAAACCGGGCTTACCGCCTGGTTTGCCTGACGGCCCGCGCCCGTGTAGACATCAAAGCGCGGCGTGCGCTGCTCACGGGGAGCAACGGGGGCCTGCGGCGTCTCACGATAGGCGGGCATGGCGTTCATATCATAGGCGAGTGCTGCGCTTGAAGTGTTGTAGCCCATGATATGCCGCCTCCCATCCCGAGTACGTTGGTAGTGTGTTTAAGCTTCGTTTATGGTGCGAGCGGGAGGTCCAATATCGCGCGGTCGCGCCTACAGACGCTGCGCCACGCGGATTTTGGCTGATCTCGCCCGAGGGTTGCGCTCAACCTCATCAGGTTGGGCAACCAAGGGTTTGCGGGTGATGACCTTGAGTATCGGCACGTTGCCGCACACGCACACCGGAATCTCCGGCGGACACGTGCACCCCTGGCTCATCTCCTTAAAGTGGTTCTTTACGATACGGTCCTCGAGCGAGTGATACGAAATGACGCAGATGCGTCCGCCCGGGTTGAGCCACCTGGTGGCGGCATCAAGCCCTCGTTCGAGCACATCGAGCTCGTGATTGACCTCGATGCGAATGGCCTGGAAACTTTTCTTGGCCGGGTGTCCACCATGCCGACGAGCGGCAGCTGGGATACCCGCCTTGATGATCTCGACAAATTGGCCGGTGGTTTCGATCGGTTCTTGCTCGCGGCGGCGCTCGATCTCGCGCGCGATCTGCGAGGCGAACTTCTCTTCGCCGTAGACGCGTAGAATCCGGGCGAGGTCGTGTTCGTTATAGGTGTTGATGACCTCAGCTGCGTTTAAGGTGTTATTGCCCGGATCCATCCGCATGTCCAATGGGGCGTCCTCGTTATACGAAAAGCCCCTGCCAGGGATATCGAGTTGCGGTGACGAAACGCCCAAATCGAACAGGAAGCCATCGACCCCGGGCACCTCGGCCGAGCAAAGCAGCTCGTCCAAGTCGCCGAAGTTGCCCTTCAGCAGCTGGTGCGGAACGCCGGGAACCTCGCGGTCCAGACGGGCGCCAGCGGCCTCGAGGGCCATGTCGTCCTGATCGACGCCGAGCAAAAGGCCCGTCTCCCCCACCTGTGCGGCCATCTTTACCGAATGGCCGGCACCGCCAAGGGTGCAATCGCAGACAACGGAGCCGCTCTTTAGCTGCAGCGACTCAAGCACTTCGCCGAGCATGACAGGTTCATGCCGATATTCTTGTGTCAAGATCCCACGCTCCATCCGTTACCCGTGCCTTGCCCTTACGAGAAGAAGAGGTCCAACAGGGCCTCATCGTCATCGTCCTCATCGGCCGCGGCGCGATCCCAAACCTCAAGGTGGTCGTAGTTGCCCACAACCGTGACCTCGCGGTCGAGGTTCGCCTGCTTGCGGAGAGACTCAGAGAGACCGATACGACCGGCGCTGTCCACATCCATCGACGTGGTGCGCTTGTTGATCGCCCTCATGAGCTTCTGGTCGTTAATGTCACGCGGGTTAAAACCCTCGTGGCCCTCACGACCCGCGAAGAGTCCTTCGACCCACTTATCGAAGGCCTCGGCAGAGAACACGTACAGAGCATCGACATCCAGGGCTTTGAACACGCGAACGTGCTCTCCAAGCTCCTCGCGAAGGGGTGCAGGCAGGGACAGACGACCTTTTGCATCGAGATTGCGCTCGTATGCACCAGTCATTCCCATGTGCGCCCTCCCCTCGGTTACTCAGATGGCACGTACGCGGGGAACCACCCCGCCTGTCGACGTCATCAATAATATGGGGAACCGCCCCATTTTTCAACACCTTTCCCCACCCCTTCCCCCACCCCTCCCCACCATTCCACCCCCAATATGTTGTAAAACACCCCCGAGCGTATGTTCGAAA
>ERZ773200.278-NODE-278-length-59502-cov-14.426228_pt1 | contig 59502 bp, 60 predicted proteins | sample MGYA00581008_ERZ773200 | MGnify/ENA primary metagenome ERZ773200 (study PRJEB29015, sample SAMEA2737770) | human gut metagenome | biome: human gut; feature: human-associated habitat; material: faeces | place: China | collected 2012 ... | reverse complement strand
CAAGCAGATGGCGTGCAAAGTCGCCAGACGCTCTTTGTGCGGTATTGCCTTATCTAAGGGAACACTGCATAAAGCCCGCCGGACAGCTTCGCACGCAATCTGCGTGCAAGCTTTATGCAGTGTTTCCCTAAAAGAAAAAGCCGTCCGTTTCCAGTGTGAAGCCGGAACGGAACAGCTTTTTTGCCGTTTGTTTACAAAAGCTTAGTCAGCTTCAATTGCATCTGCCGGACATTCCGATGCACAAGAACCGCAGGAAATGCAAGCATCTTCAGCGATTTCATACTTGTCAGCACCTTCAGAGATTGCGTCCACCGGACATGCGTCCTTACATGTACCGCAGCTGATGCAGGAATCTGTAATTTTATATGCCATGAGAAATTCACCTCCGTGTTGGTTTCCGCAGAGTATTCTCTGCTATTTCTTATTATAGCAGATTGCCGTGGAAAAAGCAAGCGTTTTCTCAAACATTTTTAGGGCAATACCGCACAAAGATTGTGCGGCAGATGCGTCATCAAATTTTTCGTCAGATGAAACAAAAAGCGGAGTGAATACTTGCTGTATTCACGAGCATTTTTGTGAAATATGACGGAAAATTTGCAAGCAGATGGCGTGCAAAATCGCCAGACGTTCTTTGTGCGGTATTGCCTTAGAGTCTGTTTCCTCATTCCTGAATGTGTTCCAGAGCCTGTCCGAAAATGGAGGAGATGTGGGAATCCGCCAGTGCATAGAAAATGGTCTTTCCCTCCCGCCGGCTGGTGACCAGACGGGACTGTTTCAGCACACGAAGCTGGTGTGAAATGGCAGACTGTGTCATTTCCAGCTTCTGGGCAATATCCATAACACATTCCTCGTGCTGAAAGAGGACAAAGATAATTCGCACCCGTGTCAGATCGCCGAAGATCTTGAACAGTTCTGCCACATCTGCCAGCTGGGATTCCGGCGGCATCTGTGCCGGCAGTGCGGCGGCGTGATCGTGTAAATAGTTGTGCTCCATGGCGATTCCCCTTTCGTTTCGGACAGTACAGGCGTTTTTGATTGCCTTTCTATCATACGATATTTTGACAAATTTGTCAAGCCGCAACCACACCGGCGTGTACGCACTGCTCCGCATATGTCCGGAAATACAAAACAGCCGCCGGCAGAATTGCCGACGGCTAGAGTTTGGGCAATACCGCACAAAGATTGTGCGGTATTGCCCTAATTTTATTATAACGTTTTTTGTATTTTGTCAACCCTTAAACTGGTGTAATTTTGTACAAATTCACACACATTCTTTTAGCCAAAGCAAACAAAAAGAGGACAGGTTCCCCTGTCCTCTCCGCATTTCATTGCGAGTCTTTACTTTGCGTAATCGACCACGCGGCTTTCGCGAATCAGGTTGACCTTGACCTGACCCGGATAGTCCATTTCGTTTTCGATCTGCTTGGCGATCTGTCTTGCCACCAGTACCATTTTCTCATCGTTGATGATCTCCGGTACCACCATGACACGAATCTCACGGCCAGCCTGCAATGCGTAGCACTTTTCTACGCCCTCATAAGAAGAACAGATGCCTTCCAGCTTCTGTAACCGCTTGATATAATTCTCGTAGTTTTCGCTTCTCGCCGCCGGACGTGCCGCAGAAATGGCATCTGCCGCCTGTACGATACATGCGATTGCGGTTTTCGGTTCTACATCGTTGTGGTGAGCCTCGATCGCGTGAATGACCTCGTTGCTCTCGTTGTACTTCCGGCAAATATCAACACCGATCTGTACATGAGAGCCCTCGATCTCCGCAGTCAGAGCCTTACCAATATCGTGGAGCAGTCCGGCACGGCGTGCCAGATTGGCATCAACGCCCAGTTCCGAAGCCAGCACACCGCACAGCTTGGAAACCTCGATAGAGTGCATCAGCACATTCTGCCGATAGCTGGTGCGGTAATACAGCCGTCCCAGCAGCTTGACCAATTCGTTGTTCAGTCCGTGTACATTGGTTTCCAGCACGGCACGTTCGCCCTCCTGCCGGATCCGATGTTCCACTTCCCGCTTTGCCTTTTCCACCATTTCCTCGATCTTGGTCGGGTGGATTCTGCCGTCTGCGATCAGCTTTTCCAGAGCAATCCTTGCCACTTCCCGACGAACATGGTCGAAACAGGACAGGGCGATTGCCTCCGGTGTGTCGTCAATGATGATGTCCACGCCGGTGAGGGTTTCCAGTGTCCGGATATTTCTGCCCTCTCTGCCGATGATACGGCCTTTCATTTCGTCGTTGGGCAGTGCCACAACGGAAACTGCCGTTTCCGAAACCTGATCTGCCGCACACTTGGCAATGGCGAGGGAGATATAGCTGCGAGCCTTTTCCTCACACTCGTCCTTGATCTGCTGCTCATAGTAAGAGATCTTCACAGCCTTTTCGTGCACCAGTTCGCTGTCCAACGTGCTCAGGATATATTCCTTTGCCTGATCCTGTGTCAGTCCGGAAATGCGTTCCAGTTCTTTCAGCTGGCTGTTCTTGACTTCTTCCGCCTCTGCCAGCTTCTTGTCTGCATTTTTCAGACGCTGCTTGAGGGATTCTTCCTTCCGGTCCAGATTATCTGTCTTTTTGTCCAGATTTTCCTCTTTCTGCTGAATCCGGTGTTCCTGTCTGCCGATTTCAGAGCGTCTGTCTTTGATTTCTTTTTCCGCTTCAGAACGGAGTTTATAAATTTCGTCTTTTGCTTCCACCATGGCATTCTTCCGCTTGGCCTCTGCCTCTTTTTTGGCATCTTCCAGAATGCGTCCGGCTTCTTTTTCGGCGGAGCCGATAGCAGCTTCTGCCTGTTGTTTCCGCTGTTCAACGCCGGACTGTACACCCTTGCGGTACGCCAGAAATCCGGCGATCGCGGCACCCACCAGCAAAGCCACCAGACAAAGCACTGCTGCCAGTGCCCAGTTCATCGCTTGCATGTCTATGCACTACCTCCTTTAAAATCTGTTTTGTATTTGTCTATCTGTATACAACACAGCGGCGTTCTGCCAAAGGCGGCATGTGCGTCTTGTATTCACTTGTGTTTCCCGACAGTCGGGAATTCTCCTCAGGAAGACGTGCATCTCCTTCCCCTCTCCGTTCCGCCGAATCGCTTTCAGACAGCATCACACAAAGTCGCCAGACGCTCTTTGTACGATATTGTCTTATGCATTGATGTCTTAGGACGTATCATGAGGATCATAGACAATCCCATCCAAAACGCTGTGCGGGATCGCCTTTCTTTCCTGTATGCCGTGCGGCAGAATCCTGTTCCGCACGGCTCACAAGTCCATTTCCAGAAAAAAAGCGGTTTCCCACACATCGCAGAAACTGCCTTCTCTGCTCTATCGGAACCCATTGCCGGAACAAATCTGCCGGCAGACGGGATACATGAATAACCACGACGCACACGCAAAAAACGCAGCGTCACCCAGCATTTTCACTGAGAATCGTTTGTAATTTGATACAACACTTTTATTTTACACTGTTTCCGTGAAATTGTCAAGACGTTTGCAGAAAGATTCACATTTTTCTTGAGAAACACTGAATAAAGCTTGTGCGTAAGATGCGTGCAGTGTTTCCCTTGCAAGGCACAAAAAAAACCGGCAGACAGGAATCTCCCGCCGCCGGTTCAAAAACGATCAGTTGTCTTAGGGCAATACCGCACAAAGATTGTGCAGCATTGCCTTTATTTCTTTGCAGAGATCCGCATGGAAATGTCAAAGCACTTGACAGAATGGGTCAGTGCTCCCAGCGAGATGATGTCCACGCCGGTTTCTGCAATGCCCCGAATGGTTTCCGCGGTCACGTTGCCGGAAGCTTCCAGCAGCACCTTGCCGTCCACACGCTGCACCGCCTTGGTCATATCCTCGCAGCTCATGTTGTCCAGCATGATGATGTCCGCACCGGCAGACAGGGCTTCTTCCAGTTCTTCCAGTGTCCGCACTTCCACTTCGATCTTCACCATGTGCCCGATTTTTTTCCGCAGGGCAGCCACAGCCGGCGTAATGCCGCCATAAGCATCAATGTGGTTGTCTTTCAGCATGGCACCGTCAGACAGATTGTACCGGTGGTTCTTGCCGCCGCCCACCGTCACGGCATACTTTTGCAGCGGACGCAGCCCCGGCAGGGTCTTGCGGGTATCGGTGATCTGGGCGTTGGTGCCAGCCACCAGTTCCACACACTGGTGTGTGGCAGTGGCAATGCCGCTCATGTGCTGGAGAATGTTCAGAGCAGTCCGTTCGCCTTTCAGCAGGGTCTTGGTGCTGCCAGTCATGGTGGCGATAATATCGCCCTTTTTCACCTGTTCGCCGTCATGAATGCGAATATCCATGGTGAAGTTGCCGCCAACCAGTTCAAATACCCGCTTGGCAATGTCGATACCGCAGAGCACACCGCTGTCCTTTGCCAGATAATACGCCTCACTGGTGTGTGCATCGTCCAGCAGATTGTCGGTGGTCACGTCGATATAGTGAATATCTTCGTCCAGTGCGGTGGTGATCAGTCGGTCAATATAGGTTTGCTGTAACATGGGGAATGGTTCCTTTCACGATGATTCCTTAAAGGAAACACTGAATAAAGCTTGTGCGTAAGATGCGTAGTCAGATATTTCGGCAGATTGCATAGAAATTCCGCAGGCATACTGCCGTATGGCAAGGGATTTCTGGGCAATATGACGGAAAATCTGCAAGCAGATTGCGTACAAAGCCGTCAGGCGGGCTTTATTCAGCGTTTCCTTAAAGTACTTCTTTCAGAATAATATATGCCACCGTTGCCAGCGACTTTGCTTCTACATAGTCGGCATCTACAATATAGTTGCCGTTCAGCAGCTGGTCGCGGATCTCGGTGATTCTCCGGAATCCCTCCGGCAGCTTTTCCTTGTTGGGAATAACAAAATAGTTGTCCTGCATGATCTGCCGAATTTCGGTACGCAGTCCTTTCGGGATCTTCTGCGGGTTCGGCTTTGCAGGGAATTCTGCGGCGGTAAAGGTCTTGGGAGCATCCGGCAGCTTCTTGGCAATATCCAGCGCCGCCTGTCTGGAGAACACCAGAGCCTCCAGCAGAGAGTTGCTGGCAAGACGGTTGTTGCCGTGTACGCCGGTATGGGAGCATTCGCCGGCAGCGTACAGATTGGGAACTGTGGTTTCGGAATTGTCGTCCACCTGAATGCCGCCCATGAGATAGTGCTGGCAGGGGAAGATCGGAATCGGCTCCTTGGTCATGTCGTAGCCCTGTTCCAGAACCTTTTCGTAGATCATGGGGAACCGGTTCTTGATGAACTCCGAGTCCTTATAGGAAATGTCCAGATAGAAGTTGTCAGAATGAGTTCTGCGGCTTTCCAGAATAATGGCATGGGAAACCACATCACGGGGAGCCAGCTCCAGCCGTTCGTCATACCGGTCCATGAAGCGTTCCTTGTTGCAGTTCAGCAGATATGCCCCCTCGCCGCGGACAGCCTCCGAGATCAGGAAGCACTCTCTGGTGTGGTGGTCGTTGAATGCTGTGGGGTGGAACTGGATCAGATGCAGGTTCCGGATCTCCGCACCGTTTTCATAGGCAAATGCAATGCCGTCGCCGGTAGCGATCTTGGAATTGGTGGTGAACCGGTAGACCCGTCCGATACCGCCGGTAGCCAGTATCATAAAGTGGCTGCTGTACACGGTACAGGAGCCGCCCTGCATCACATTGACAGAAAAGCCGGTGTCGGTCTTTTGCATGCCCGTCATCATGGCGTGTTCCAGAATGGTCACATTGGGCAGGGTCTTTACCTTTTTGATCAGCTTGTCCAGGATCTCCGCACCGGTGGCATCTTTGTGGTGAAAAATGCGGTGGCGGCTGTGACCGCCCTCCAGTGTCCGGTGGAGTTCGCCGTCCGGTGTCCGGTCAAAGTCCACGCCAAAATCCAGAATCGCCTGAATCTCGTGTGCGGCATGTGTGGTCAGAATGTGCACCGTTTCCGGATTGTTGGTAAACCCGCCGGCAACCATGGTGTCATGCTCGTGCAGTTCAATGGAATCCTCCGGCGACTTGTACACACCGGCGATCCCGCCCTGAGCCAGTGCAGAGTTGCACAGAGTCAGTTCCTGTTTGCACAGCAGCAGGATCCGGCAGTCTGACGGCAGATTGATGGCACCGTACAGTCCGGCAGCACCGCAGCCGGCAATGATCACATCAAAATTGTTTTCCATGTTTTCCATAACATTCACGCTTCCTATCCTTTATCGCGGCAGTTTCGCCGCCAAATTCGATTTCACGCACTGACGACAGCAGGATATTCGCACGTCAGGCGGTTCTTTTGGTCAGCCCGTATCCAGATCTGCATCGGGCTGTCTGATTTTGTGAAGGGAACACTGTGCAAAGCCACAGGCAGGCTTTGTTCGGTATTGCCTCAAGTACAAGTATACCATAACACGCCCCGTTTGTCACTACTTTTCCGCACATTTTGGAGATTTGTGCAAAATCGAAAGGGAAAGCTGTTAATTTTTTGACAAATGAAAGAAAAGTGGGCTTGCTGTGGGGAGAATTGCCGTTTTCCGCAAGGGCAGACGGAGAAATTTTCCCATATCCATTATTGCCTCATCAATGATGCCACTATGATTTTTCAACATTTTCGCATATTCTCATTGACAATTGCCATAGAGTATGGTATACTAAACATACACTACAGAAACTGACGATCTGCGGCAGCCCGCAAACCGTTCGATTTCAATTCATATTAAAGGAGAATACTTATGATTTGTCCGAAATGCGGCAGCAACAATTCTGACGGCACAGCATTCTGTGCAAGCTGCGGAGCCCCGCTGTCCAATGAAGCACCGACTCCCAACGGAGCAGTTCCGAATAACAGCGTTCCGCCCCAGACACCGCCGCCGGTATTCAACGGCAACCCCTACGGCGGTCCCATCGAGCAGAGAAACATTGCCCTGTGCATCATTCTGTCGATCGTGACATGCGGCATTTACATGTGGTACTGGATCTACAAGCTGACCGAAGATGTCAACAAACTGACAGGTGATCCCAATGCCACTTCCGGCGGCATGGTCATTCTGCTGAGCATCATCACCTGCAACGTCTACATGTGGTACTGGCTCTACAAGCAGGGCGATGCCATTGATCAGGTGAAAGCGTCCCGTGGACTGCCCTCCGGCAACAGCGGCATTCTCTATCTGATTCTGGCAATTTTCGGGCTGGGTATCGTATCCTATGCCCTGATGCAGAACGAACTGAACCAGCTGGCATAAGAGCCTGTGCTTTTCCCGCTGAACAAAACGCAAAAGCTGCACGGAACGATTCCGGTGCAGCTTTTTTCTGTACGACAAACTTTCCCGCAACCGGCAAGGAGGTATCCCTTTTGCTGCAAAATCTGCGTTCCTTTTTCCACGCCCACCGCAAACAGTTCCGAACTGCCGGCATCTTTTTTCTGCTGGGGCTGGCGTATTATATCGTCACCCAGCTGACACCGCTGCGGATCCCCTGCCTGTTCCAGAAGATCACCGGTCTGGCATGTCCGGGCTGCGGCATCTCTCATTTTTGCATTCGCCTGCTGCATCTGGATTTCTTCGGTGCCGCCAGGGAAAATCTGGCGATCGCTCTGCTCTCTCCTCTGTGGCTGGCGGCGTTTCTGGTTCGGGTGCTGTGGAATCCCAAGTGGTTCGCCAAGGGCAGCAAAGGGGAAAATCTTCTGCTGTGGGGCAGCGTTGTTGTGCTTCTGCTGTTCGGCATTGTCCGCAATCTTCCTCATATGGAATTTCTCCTGCCGTCCTATCTGCAATAGCACTCCTTTTTCCCTCCGCGAATATAATAAAACAGTATCGATTATTTTTGAAAATCACGGGCATACTAAGAGCGTGATCACACAAAGCCATTCATCGTTGTGTTTTCTAAGGCAATACCGCACAAAGATTGTGCGGCAGATGCGTCGTCAAATTTTTCGTCAGATGAAACAAAAAGCGGAGTGAATACTTGATGTATTCACGAGCATTTTTGTGAAATATGACGGGAAATTTGCAAGCGGATGGCGTGCAAAGTCGCCAGACGCTCTTTGTGCGGTGTTGCCCTAAGGCAATACTGCACAAGACCTGTGCGGCATTGCCTTGACAGATAAAGGAGGGATCCCCCATGCTGGTCAAGCGTGGCGAAATTTATTATGCAGACCTGAGCCCCGTTGTCGGCTCTGAACAGGGCGGTGTCCGACCGGTACTTATTGTGCAAAATGATGTCGGAAACCGGCACAGCCCCACCGTGATTGCGGCGGCGATCACCAGCCGGCGGGAAAAAGCCAAGCTGCCCACCCACATCGACGTGCAGGCAGCCACCTGCGGACTGACAAAGGACAGCGTGGTGCTGTTGGAGCAGATCCGCACACTGGATAAACGGCGGCTGAAAGACCGCATGGGCGAGCTGGACGAACCGTCCATGACGCGGGTAGACCACGCCCTGCAAGTCAGTTTCGGACTGCCGCTTTAAAGTACAACTTGAAAGTACAAAAAGAGCGTACACCCACATCGGGCATACGCTCTTTCTCTTTGCAAAATGAAATTCGCTTTCGCTTACTTTGCAGCGTTCAGCTTCTTTGCCAGCTGGGACTTCTTACGAGCAGCTGCATTCTTGTGCATCAGACCCTTTGCACAAGCCTGATCGACACGCTTGATGGCAACGCGTACAGCAGTTTCCTTGTCAGCAGCATTTGCTGCACAAGCTGCGTCAGCCTTCTTGATCATGGTCTTCAGGTTAGACTTGCGAGCCTTGTTGGCAGCAGTCTTGGTTGCACTTACTTTTACACGCTTCTTAGCAGAACGAATATTCGGCATAGTTCAGATCTCCTTTTTTACAATCAAAAATAATGGGTAGAATTCCCTCGAATCACCGGATTCTGTACGTCATACACTAATGACAGCATTGACACGGTACTGTCATTTCGTGGGGAAACTTCCCCGCAATTGGAACGACCAAATGCTGGCATTCTCATCAGAACGCCGTGACTAAACTCTATTATAACACAGCCCGTCCGAAAATGCAATAGGTATTTTCAAGGAACGCCACAATTTTTTCGCGTGAAAAGCCAGCAATTTGCACAAAAGCACAGGAGGTTATGCCACATGGAGCCAATTCGCACCGACCTAGCCGTCGAACGCACCGCCGCCGCCCCCAGTCTGCCGGGGGTCACACAGGAAACCCGCGGGAACGCTTTTTCCGTCACAGAAATCCGCATCAAGAATGATGTGTGCGGTGCCCCCATCGGAAAGCCCGCCGGACGATACGTTACACTGGAAGCCCCTGCCATTTCCCGCAGCAGTGCCAACTATCAGGAAATGGCAGAGGAGCTCGCCGCGGAACTGGGGAAATTTCTGCCGCAGGAGGGCTGTGTTTTTCTGGCAGGGCTGGGAAACCGTGCCATTACGCCGGACGCTCTGGGTCCCCGTGTCGCTTCGAAAGTGCTGGCAACGCGGCATCTCCGCACCGCCCTCACTGCGGAGGAACTCACCTATCTGCCGGAACTGCGGCCAGTCTGCGTGCTTGCCGGCGGTGTGCTGGGGCAGACCGGCATGGAGTCGGCAGAACTGATCGAAGCGGTCTGCAAACAGATCCGGCCGGCGGCAGTGGTGGCGGTAGATGCTCTGGCGTGTGCGGAACTCTCCCGACTGGGCACGACGATTCAGATGAGTGACAGCGGCATTTCCCCCGGCAGCGGCGTGGCAAATCACCGTGCGGAACTCTCCCGCCGGACGCTGGGGGTGCCGGTGATCGCACTGGGGATTCCCACTGTGGTAGACCTCCACACCGCCGTACAGGGCATCTACGGCAAAAGCGTTCCCAAGGATCGCCCCAACATGATGGTCACGCCGCGGGACATCGACCGGCTGATCGACCACGCCGGCGATCTGCTGGCGTGTGCCCTCAACATGGCACTCCATGACGGCATGACCTTTGCACAGGCGGAAGGACTGGGGTGAACCCTATGGAAACGCTGAATAAATTGCAGTGATAAACGCTTGACAAACGAATTTCATGATAGCCTCCCCTGAAAGGGGAGGGGGACCGCCGTTAGGCGGTGGAGAGGTTTTTTCGTAAAATCCTTTTATGGCGTTTCCGGCATAAGTGGAAACCCCTCAGTCAGTGCTACGCACTGCCAGCTCCCCTTTCAAGGGAGCCTCACTTGTCAAACTTCATAATTTGGCACAATTTAAATCAACATATTTTTGAAAATAGATTTCCGTGCGAAATCATTGTCAAATTTGTTTTTTTAAGGACACGTACACCGTGTCCTTTCCTTTTATATAGGTATCCAGACACAGATCATAGCCGCGGCAGGAACCGGCACCGGCAAAGCCGCACAAAAAGCCAGAAAATTTCCGTGCAATTTTTTTTTCAAAAGGGCTTGACTTTTTTTGTCGGGTTTGGTATAATAGGTGTGTTATCCTTGCTCATGCCCTGCATGGGCGAAATCCAGAAGGAGGTGTATTGAGTATGGCAAAGAAACAGGAATCCTACGAACTGATGACGGTTTTCAGTCTGAAGAACGGTGAAGAAGCTGTAAAGGAACTGGTTGAAAAGTTCCGCGAGAAGATCGCATCTGCTGCCACACTGGACGAAGTAAACGAGTGGGGCAAGCGTAAGCTGGCTTATCCGATCAACGACGAGCCGGACGGTTACTACACACTGTATACCTTTACGTCCACTCCGGACGTTCCGGCAGAAGTAGAGCGTGTTCTGAACATCACAGACGGCGTTCTGCGTTCTCTCGTTACCGTAAAGTAAGACGAATTTCAGAAAGGGGAACAACATGCTGAACAAAGTAATTCTGATGGGACGGCTGTGTGCGGATCCGGATTTCCGGCAGACGCCGAGCGGTGTTGCAGTTTGCCGCATTCGTCTGGCGATCGATCGTCGTTTTACGAATAAGCAGACCGGCGAACGGGAAGCTGATTTTATCAACGTCAGCTGCTGGCGGCAGCAGGCAGAGTTTGTCAGCCGCTATTTCCACAAGGGCAGTATGATCATTGTGGAAGGCAGTCTGCGAAACAATGACTACACCGACCAGAATGGTGTAAAGCACTACAGCATGGAAGTTCTGGCAGACAATGTTACCTTTGGAGAGTCCAAGCGTTCCGCACAGGAAAATGGCGGCGGGTATCAGGGTGCCTATCAGCAGCCGGCGTATGCACAGCCGGCTCCTGCACAGTCCGCACCGGCATATCAGCAGCCGGCAGCACAGCCTGCACCGCAGGCTCCGGCAGCGAACAACGCACCGGGTGCGATGCAGCTGGGCGATCTGGGTGACTTTGAGGAAATTCTGAGTGACGGCGAAGTTCCCTTCTGATCGAATCCAAAGAAATACCGCATTGCAGATAGGAGGATAAAAACATCATGGAGAGAGAAAGATCTCAGCGTGGCGGCAAACGCCCCCGCAAAAAGGTTTGTATGTTCTGTGTAGATCGCGTTGAGCGTATCGACTACAAGGACGTTGCCAAGCTCAAGAAGTGCATGACTGAACGTGCAAAGATTCTGCCCCGCAGAGTCACCGGCACTTGTGCATTCCACCAGCGTGAACTGACAACTGCAATCAAGCGTGCAAGACACATCGCACTGCTGCCGTATGTCAGCGACTAAGCTGTTTTTCACAACGAAAATGGAAGCGTTTCGGCTCTTGCCGGAACGCTTTTTTGTTTGGCGTTGATTGTATGATCTGCTGAATTTTTCTGTGAAAATTTGTGCACTATTCCAAGGTTGACAATTTTGTGAATTACCGCTATAATAAAAATAGTAGATGCCAATTGTCGAATCGTGTCGAAATCTTCTTTTACAAAATCGTTAAAAATCTATTGACAACAGAGAAGAACTGGTGTATAATAAAGGTAGAAAGAGCTCTTTTCCATATTTATCAATGATATACATATTTTCAAAGGGACGTGAAAAAATGAAAAAGTTTTTGACGAAAGCCGTTGCGGCTTTGGCTTCGGCGGTAACACTGTCTTCTATGGTAGGGGCAATTCCGACAAGTGCGATTGACATGTCTTATGGCGTGGGCAAGAATTCGTCTATGCGGTATACAGTTTATACGACCAAGGTTTCTGATACTAAGGTTAAGTTGACATTGAAGATTTTGAACAATCCGGGAATTCAGAATATGGTGTTTGTTATTATGAATGATCCGGCAATTAAGAGCAGCAATGATGATGATTATTCTGAGCTTCCTAAGCATGGAATGCTTAAGCACCATTATTATGTAGAGGAAAAGAATTATACCGCAATAACGTATATACCCTTGTCTAGTTCATCGCACGAACAATTCGAATTTTCTGTCGTATATGATGTAGATAAAAATTATAAAGGTAATTATAATTTTAGAGTTGGCTTTACTCAATATAATTCGCCGAGTGAACCTGATGCAGAATTCACGCATGATTGTGACGGAAATTTGAGTAGCAGTGACGCTGATGCCATAGTTGAGGTTTCACCTTCCACGTATGTTAAATTAGGAGATATTGACAACAATAATATTGTAGATTCAACAGACCTCTTTTATATGGAGAAGATTCTCTCGGATTCCGTCGGAGGGCAATTGAGTACAACTTATTTGGATCAGCAGTTAAAAAACCGCAACAGTACTTGGAGCAAAAATTATCCGTTTCTGAAATGTGCGGCAGTGGCAGATATTGATCACAATGCCATGATTCAAGATGCCGATAGTGACAGTCTGGCAAAATATATTGCCGAAGCTGGTGCCGGAGCAATGATTTCAAATAAGGAGATCAATACCTTGTTACCTGTAACAGTGGTATATGATAATTAAACTTAAAGGAGGAATTTGCATGAAAATGAGAAAGGGTATCTCCGCAGTACTTGCAGGCGTTATGGCACTGGCAGCACTGCCGGTATCTGCCATGAGTGCAAGTGCTGAGGGAGCGTATGCACTGGGCGATGTAGACATGGACGGTTATATTACCGGACACGATGCGGCAATGGTGACACGTGCACTGTATGTGGACAATAGTGCTTTGAATGATGAGCAGTTGAAGTTGGCAGATGTGAACGGCGACGGCGTGGTAGACCAGAACGATGCGGATTGGATTCATGAGAATCAGGTGCTGAAACTGGGACAAGTTTGCAGTTATACAAATGATGCGGACTCAACAACGCTGTATTATCAGCTGGTCTATTGTGCATATTCTGGCATTGGAAAAGAATTTACAATTGTCCCTGATGAAGATGTGTCGCTGAACGAACTGAAAAATACGTTTCAGATTTCTCAGTTGAACTTCAATTTGTTAGATGCAAATGGTGATGGAAAGATTGATATAGACGATATTTCTGGTATGATCGGATATGTCTGCTATAAAGGTGCAGGATATGACATCAATGAAAGTGGAAAGTACTACTATGAACTCACAATGTTCAATGGTGTAAGCAACGCCAAAATCGATATATCAATGTAAATGTAGTGACAGAGTGATTTGATCGTTTATTTTAGCTGAAAACACAGATAGAAAAAGAGCAAAAGAAAGACAACAACAGCCGTCGGCAATTCTGCCGGCGGCTGTTTTTTTATTTGTGGAACATATAGCAATTTGTCTTGAAAAATTTGTGCAAAATCACACTAGCTGAAAGATTGACAAAATACAAAAAAACCATTATAATAAAATTAGATAAATATCTGTCAAAACGGCAGGAGTTTATCGCATTTTCAACCAGAAAGGGGCTTTTACTTATGAAAATGAGAAAGGGTATTTCCGCAGTCCTTGCGGGCGTTATGGCACTGGCAGCACTGCCGGTATCTGCCATGAGTGCAAGTGCTGAGGGAGCGTATGCACTGGGCGATGTAGACATGGACGGTTTCATCACCGGACACGATGCGGCTATGGTGACACATGCACTGTATGTGGACAACGAGGCTTTGACTGCGGAGCAGTTGAAGCTGGCAGATGTGAACGGCGACGGTGTTGTTGACCAGAGCGATGCAGACTGGATCCATGAGAATCAGGTGTATGAACTGGGACAAATGGATAAGACATCTCAGCTGGACGTAGTAACGGTGTACTTCCAGTTGTATTGTGTTGCCAGATCTGGTGCCGGAAACGCTTGCTCCAACGTAAAGGGTGCAGATCTTCTGGATTCTGTTCTGGATTATAACGACGAATTTTCGGAAGTATGCTATAACTTGATGGACGTGAACGGTGACGGCGTTCTGGACAATACTGATGCTCTAACTGCACTGGTTGACGTGGGATTTATGGGAGCAGGAATCCAAAAGACCATTTATTTTGAAGAAGGACGCTATGATCTCACAATGGATTCTATTCCGGAAACCGTGAATATCAACGTTGTTGGACCAACAACGGCAAACGTTACTTTGAGCGTGTATTAAGGCGATTTTGAGCATGTATTAGAGTCTGCTTCGCATCTTTTTGCATGCATTTCTCAAAAAAATTGATGACACAAAATACGAAACAGACGTTTATAACTGCTTTCGTTTGAAACGCAAGCCGTCGGCAATTCTGCCGGCGGCTTTTTCTATGGGCAGCCACCCAAAAAGTACACAAAACCCATTGCAAACCAGCATCATCTATGCTATAATAAAAGGGTATATCCGGCAGAACGCCGGTCATGGGAATCCCGCAAACAGGATTCGTATCAACAGAAAGGAAGTTTTTTCACCATGGACGCAAGTACATTTCCGATTTCATTCGCCTATCACCTGATCTTCTGCCTGATCGCAGGAGCCTTTTTCGTTGTGCAGTTCATTCGCCTGCGTCGCCCGTACCAGCTGCTTCTGGCAGTGGGCATTGTCGCTTCCCTGCTGATCTACGTCGGCGGCGAACACAACAAGGTCTGGTTCCACACGGTGGGCATCTTTGAACTGGTGCTTCTGCTGGGAGCCATTGTTCTGTCCATAATTGCCCGCAAAAAGGAGAAGCAGGCAGCCGCTGCACAGGCAGCCGACACCGCCGGCGACAGCAAAACCGAGGAAACCGACGCATGAAACTGGTAGTGACAGACGGAGCGACCCTGTCCGGCGGCGGGGTGTCGCTGGACATATTTTCACAGTTTGGCGAAGTGCAGATCTACGACCTCACCGCACCGGAACAGCTGGCGGAACGTGTCGGCGATGCCGACGGCATTCTCTGCAACAAGACGCCCATTCCGGCGGAATTGTTCGACCGCTGTCCGAAGCTGCGGTATGTGGGCGAGTGTGCCACCGGCTATAACAACATCGACATTGCCGCCGCAAAAGCACACGGCGTGACAGTCTGCAATGTGGCAGGCTATTCCACCGATGCCGTGGCACAGCACACCTTTGCCCTGATCCTCCACCACTACAGCCGCGTGGCACAGTATGATGCCGCTGTCCGGCAGGGTGCGTGGAAACAGGCAAAGACTTTCTGCATCATGCCCTACCCCATGCAGGAACTTGCCGGAAAAATGCTGGCAGTGGTGGGCTACGGCAGCATCGGCAAAAAGGTTGCCGCAATTGGTGCTGCTTTTGGCATGCGGCTCTGCATCGCCACACGAACCAAGCCCCAAAACTGCCCCTATCCGCTGGTATCGCTGGACGAAGCGTTCCGGCAGGCGGACATTCTCACCCTGCACACGCCCCTGACAGAACAGACCGCCGGCATGGTCAATGCCCGGCGACTGAGTACCATGAAGCCCTCGGCTCTGCTGGTGAATACCGCACGGGGCGGACTGATCGTAGAAGCCGACCTGGCACAGGCTCTGCAAAAGGGCGTGATCGCCGGTGCCGCACTGGACGTGCTGACGGAAGAACCCATGGGAGATACGCCGCTGTTCGGGCTGGAAAACTGCACGCTGACACCCCATGCGGCATGGACACCGCTGGAAACCAGACAGCGGCTGCTGGAACTGGCGGCGGAAAATTTACGGTGCTGGCTCGCCGGAACGCCGCAGAATGTGATTACTGCACCATAAGGAGAAAAACCAAAATGATAGATGTATCCTCAAAAAAGCGTATTGTTCTCAAGCTGGGAACTTCCACGCTGACACATAAAACCGGAAAACTGAACATTCGCCGCATGACCAATCTGGTGCGGATCTTGTCCGACCTCCACAACGCGGGAAAGGAACTGCTGCTGGTTTCCTCCGGTGCGGTAGGCATGGGTGTCGGCAAGCTGAACCTGCCGGAACGCCCCAAGGACACGCCCTCCAAACAGGCTGCCGCCGCAGTGGGACAGTGCGAACTAATGCACATTTACGACGACATGTTTTCCAAATATAATGTTACCGTGGCACAGATTTTGCTGACACGTGCCACCCTGACCAACGAGCGTCTGCCCCACGTACAGAACACCATTGGCAGACTGCTGGAAATGGGTGTGATCCCCATTGTCAACGAGAACGACACGGTGGCGATCGATGAGCTGGAACTGGAAATCGGCGAAAACGACTCCCTTTCCGCTACGGTTGCTGCCGCAGTGGGAGCAGATCTGCTGATTATCCTGTCCGACATCAACGGACTATACTCCGCTGATCCCCGCACCGATACCAATGCACAGGTCATTCGGGAAGTCCGGAAAATCGATGCCCACATTGAACAAATGGCAGGCGGTGCCGGTTCGGCACTGGGCAGCGGCGGCATGGCAACCAAGATCAATGCCGCAAAAATTGCCACCGAAGCCGGCGTGGATATGGTCATCATGAACGGCAGAGATCCGGAACAGCTGTACGCCCTCTTTGACGGCGAACCGATCGGAACACATTTTCTGGCAGAATGAGTTTATCACACGAAACCCACAAGTGATTGCATCAATAGAGTTTTTTGCTCCAGCAATTTTTTCAAAAATGCTGGCGAGGTTCAGGGCGAGGAGCCCTGATCGCTGTCCGCAGACAGCGAAACGCCCCGTGCCACGCTTTCGGCACGCGGAGAAAGGGGTGAGAAAATCGGCAGATTTTCGAGGGGAAACGAACAAGACCGCTTCCCCTGACTACCCTTTTCCAGCAAGAAACCTATGAGAAATATTCCAGTGGAATATTTCTCACGAGATACCTGAAACAAGACTTGGTGCAGTATCGTCGTGAAACCCGCAAATGATTGCATCAATAAAGTTTTTTGCTCCAGCAATTTTTTCAAAAATGCTGGCGAGGTTCAGGGCGAGAAGCCCTGATCGCTGTCCGCAGACAGCGAAACGCCCCGTGCCACGCTTTCGGCACGCGGAGAAAGGGGTGAGAAAATCGGCAGATTTTCGAGGGGAAACGAACAAGACCGCTTCCCCTGACTACCCTTTTCCAGCAAGAAACCTATGAGAAATATTCCAGTGGAATATTTCTCACGAGATACCTGAAACAAGACTTGGTACAGTATCGTCGTGAAACCCGCAAGTGATTGCATCAATAGAGTTTTTTGCTCCAGCAATTTTTTCAAAAATGCTGGCGAGGTTCAGGGCGAGGAGCCCTGATCGCTGTCCGCAGACAGCGAAACGCCCCGTGCCACGCTTTCGGCACGCGGAGAAAGGGGTGAGAAAATCGGCAGATTTTCGAGGGGAAACGAACAAGACCGCTTCCCCTGACTACCCTTTTCCAGCAAGAAACCTATGAGAAATATTCCAGTGGAATATTTCTCACGAGATACCTGAAACAAGACTTGGTGCAATATCAACATGGACAGCATTTTTTAGAAAAATAGCTGCACTAAAAAATCTTCTCATCCACCTTTATCATCTGGAAAGGAGCATGCCCATGAACGCTCTACTGACCTACCGCCGTCTGACAGAAGCAGACGTTCCCACATTTGTGACAATGCGAATCGCACAGCTGAAAGAAGAAGGGGCAAAGTCTGATCTGGACATAGAGCCGGCACTGACAGCATACTACCAGAAGCATCTGGCAGACGGCACTTTCGTGTCATGGCTGGCAGTGGACGGTGAAAAAATTGTCGGCACCAGCGGCATGTCCTTTGTGGAAAAGCCGCCGTACTACAGCAATCCCACCGGCAAAATCGGGCTGCTCTCCAGCATGTACACGAATCCCACCTATCGCAGACAAGGCATTGCCCGAAAACTGCTGGATCATGTGGTGGAAGAAGCCAGAACCTATGGCTGCGGAGCCGTGTGGATCACTGCGTCTGAAATGGGTGTGCTGTTATACACCGCATATGGATTCGAGAAAAACGGGCGGTTTTTGCAGTACCCGCTGTCATGAAAGAAATCATTAGAGAACGCTTCCGTGTAAAACATCCCGCTGGGATGTTTTACAGAGTCACCAATACAAAAGGGGTAGCCAGGGAAAGCGGTCGTGTTCGCTTTCCCTCGAAAATCTGTCGATTTTCTCACCCTTTTCTCCGTGCGCCAAAAGCACGGCGCAGAGATTTCGCTGTCTGCGGACAGCGACCAGGGCTTCTCGCCCTGGACCTCGGCAGCATTTTTTTAGAAAAATAGCTGCACCAAAAAAATCCTCTTATTATGAATCATGCCATCACTTTTACCACTCAGGAAGGAGCATACCCATGAATTACGCTGAAACCCTTGGTGTCAAGGCAAAAGCTGTGGAATCCGCCATTGCCACCGCCGCACCGCAGGTCAAAAACAACGCCCTCGCTGCCATTGCTGATGCCCTGCTGGCAGGACAGGAGGAAATCCTCGCCGCCAACGCCAAAGACTTGGAGGCCGCCGTACAGAACCACATGACAGAATCACTGCAGGACCGTCTGCGGCTGACTCCTGCCCGCATTTCCGGCATGGCAAACGCTGCCCGTCAGCTGATCGCCGCCGAAGATCCCATTGGTTCTGTAGACAGCGGCTCTGTCCGCCCCAACGGCTTGCAGATCCTCAAAACTCGTGTGCCGCTGGGTGTCATCGGCATTATCTTTGAATCCCGCCCCAATGTCACCGTAGATGCTGCCACCCTCTGCCTAAAAGCCGGAAACGTGGTCATTCTCCGCGGCGGCAAGGAGGCGATCCACTCCAACACCGCACTGGCAGAGATCATGCGGGACGCTGTGGAAACTGCCGGACTGCCCAAGGACATCATTCAGCTGGTGGAGGACACTTCCCGTGAAACTGCCGCCGACATGATGCACCTGACTGGCTATCTGGACGTGCTGATCCCCCGCGGCGGTGCCGGTCTGATTCAGGCAGTGCTGCGGCAGTCCACCGTGCCGGTCATTGAAACCGGTGCCGGAAACTGTCACGTCTACGTGGACAGCTGCCTGCACGGCGAAGCGGATTATGAAATGGCTGTCCGCATCATCGACAACGCCAAGACCCAGCGTCCCTCTGTCTGCAACGCCATTGAAGGGCTGATCGTGCATCAGGACGTTGCCGCAGAAATTCTGCCGCGGGTACAGGCTGCATTCCGCACCCATGATGTGACCATTTACGGCGACGAACAGACACGGAAGATTCTGGGCGATGCCGTTCAGCCGGTGACGGAAGAACTGTATGACACAGAATTCAACGACTACAAAATTACCGTGAAAGTGGTGGCAAGTCTGGACGAAGCCATGGCACATATCGCCAAGTACAGCACCAAGCACTCGGAATGCATCATCACCCGCGATCTGGACGCTGCCCAAAAATTCCAGCGAACCGTTGATGCGGCAGTCGTCTATGTCAACGCCTCCACGCGATTTACCGACGGTGGTGAGTTTGGCTACGGTGCAGAGATCGGCATCTCCACCCAGAAGCTTCACGCAAGAGGACCTATGGGGCTGCACGAACTGACCACAGTAAAGTATCTGGTCAGTGGCAACGGACAGATTCGGGAGTAAGTCATGCTGCCAATTCTCTGCGGCATCGGCTGTGCCGTACTAGTAATTCTGGACGTTGCCGGAAAGCTGCACCCAGAACGCACCCGTTCACAAGTACTGCTGCATCTGTTTTCGCTGGTGGGAGCACTGTTTCCGCTGGCAGCGATGGTTTGGGTGTACGTTCTGTTTCCAGACCAGACCGACTCGAATCCTGTGCTGCAAGTCCTGCGGTATTTGTATGATCTGCCGGCACCGCTGTCCTTCCTGCCCAAACTGGCAGTAGCATTTTGTGCCATGACATGGTGCTATACCATGGTACGCACTTGCAGCTGTGTGCCCATTTCCCAAACCGGCAGCACCCCGCAGCAAGCGGCAAAACAACAGCTGACCATGCTGTGGCTCTCCCTGCCGTTTTTCCTGCTGATGCTGGTTTCCGGTGTCATTCTGCTCGTGTACCTGCTCAGTTTCTGGTGGATATTCGCACTGCTGGTACTGATGTTCGGCATTATTTTTCTGCCGGCAATCATTTTCGGAGCCGTGATGCTGGGATATGTGACACTTCTGATGTCCCTGCCCCTGCTGCTGTATCTTGTCGCCCTGCTGATTCCCTATGTCATGGGCATTGTCTACGGCAGCCGGTATCTGATTGCCTGTGCTCCCTGTCTGGGCTGGAAAAAGCCCTGGCGAATCTTTTTGCAGGTGGTCATGTGTCTGCCGTGGCTGCGGTGGATCGTGACAGCGATCACTATGGAAAAGATGCGGAAAATACATTAAGGCAATACCGCACAAAGATTGTGCGGTATTGCCTAAGCTAAAACGCCTCGGCAAACGGAATTTTTACCGTTTGCCGAGGCGTTTTATACGATCTATGAAAGTTTTATCCTACAGCGTGAGCATCGTCCAGCTGTTCCAGCTGTTTCTGATACTCCTCCAGCGACAGAGCAGTTTGGGCATCTTTCACCTGCGGGCTGGCTTTATAGCGATAGTCCTCGATGCTCTGCTCGTCCAGCCGGAAAAAGCCCTCTCCGGCGGTGAGATCGTAATAACCGTAAGCCGACTGTGCTTCATTCTCCATCTGGTAGGCGTAGATCTGCACTTCTTCCAACGAGTTCCCCTCTGTCAGATAATCCTGTGCAATATACTCCGTGTCCATGTGACAGCTGTTGATGAAAAAGCCCAGTTCTGTTTCCGAGCCGTAGATCTGGGTATGAGAACCGTTTCCACAGCCCTCCACCTGTACCGGCTGTTTGTCCGCATCGGCTGTCCAGACGTAGAGGACATAATCCGCTTCGCTGTAGCCTGTCCGGACGATCAGTTCCGGTGTGCCGTCCTTGTCCATGTCATAGAGCACATAGGTGAACGGCTGAAGCATTTCGTCACTTTCCAGATCTTTCTGATACTGTTCCACATAGTACGCGATCACATTGGCGTAAGGGTCTACCCCATCTGCGGAGAATTCCAGCTTCGGGGCATCGGTGAACACCGGCGTAGTTTCCGGTCTGGTGTCCTTTGTCAATTCCTCTGCACTGTGGATTCGGGTGCAGCCGCCGGACACGATACCGGCAAGCAGCACTGCTGCCAGAATGATCGCTTGTGTATGCCGCATGAAAATGCCTCCTTATTCCACCGGTTTCCGCACCACGCTGCCTGCGGGGAATGCCGTTTCACAGGCAATGGAGCACTGCATCATGGCATGATTTGCGGTTTCGATAGATTCGCCGTCCTCGTTTTCCAGCCCCTGTGCAGCCACCGTCACCGGCGGCTGTCCGGCAGCCACGATTTCCAGAGAATCCCCCGCAAAAAAGCGGTTTCTCTGGGTGAGGTACAGCCTGCCCTGTTCCCAGCGGTTGACCACTGCCACCACGTCACAATTCCGGACATAGCTGCTGTCGGCGTATCGCTGGGCAGCGTTTTCTCTGCCATAGAAAAAGCCGGTGCAGTATTCCCGATGACTGACCTGTACCACTTCCCGCAGTGCCCATTCCGGTGCCGGCTGTCCTGCCATTGCCGCGTCCAGAGCCGCACGGTAAGCGTTGGTGATAATTGCCACATAGTACGCCGACTTGTTCCGCCCCTCGATTTTCAGGCTGTCCACGCCGGCATCCAGCAGTTCCTGCAAATGGTCGATCATGCAGAGGTCTTTCGCGTTGAAAATATAGGTACCCTCATCGGTTTCTTCCACAGGAAAATACTGCCCCTCCCGCTTGGATTCCACCACGTGATAATTCCAGCGGCAGGGCTGTGCACAGGCACCGCGGTTGGCATCCCGTCCGGTGAGATAGGCGGACAGCAGACAGCGTCCCGAAAAGGACATGCACATGGCACCGTGGACAAACACTTCCAGTTCCATTTCCGCCGGAATCTTTGCCCGAATGCCGGCAATCTCCTCCAGCAAAAGCTCCCGTGCCAGCACGGCACGTTTCACGCCCATATCATACAGAGCCTGACAGGTGGCATAGTTGACAATACCGGTCTGGGTGGACATGTGGATCTCCATATCCGGTGCCAGCTTCCGAGCCGTTGCCAGAAGCCCCAGGTCTGCCAGAATCAGGGCATCTGCTCCGGCTTCCTGTGCTTCCCGCAGGAACTGGGGAAATGTGGGAATTTCCTCGTTGCGGGGCAGGGTGTTGCAGGTGAGGTATACCTTTTTCCCGTACTGATGTGCCAGTGCAACGGCTTCGTGCAGCTGTTCCGCACTGTGAAAATTGCTTGCCGCCGCCCGCATACTGAAGCTTTCCCGTCCCAGATACACCGCATCTGCCCCGTAATCCAGAGCCCCGCGGAGGCGTTCCAGATCGCCGGCAGGTGCCAGCAGTTCCGGTTTATTCTTCTGTGTCATTGCTTTCCTCCTCGCTGCTTTCCGCAGCTGCGGCTGCTTCCTGCTGTTCCTGCACTTTCTGCTGGTTGGCTTCGTGCTCCTGCAAGGTTTCCGCAAAGTAGGTTTCCTTGGTGTCAATGTTGGAGTAGAAGAAATAGTAGTTGGTGTTGTCCGGATAGAGTGCCGCGTGAATGGCTTCGCTGCCCGGATTGCAGATCGGGCCAGCCGGCAGACCGGTGCACTGATAGGTATCGTAAGAGGTATACAGATCCTGATTATAGGACTCGCTGTGAGGCTTGATGACTTCTTCCACATACTTGGTGGTGGGGTCGGACTGGAGCAGCGGATACTCGGTGGCATTGTTCAGACGATTCCAGAATACGGAAGAAATCGTCGTCATCTGCTCGGTGTTCCCTGCCTCTGCCTGGATCATCGATGCCAGCGTAATGGTCTGATCCAGCGAAATATGCAGAGCGTCCATGCGGTCATACATGTCCTTGGTGATCTTGTCGTTGAAGTTCCCCAGAATCTTCTGGCAGACCAGTTCCACGTCCATTTCCTGATAGAATGTATAGGTATCGGGGAACAGATAGCCCTCCATCTGATAGAACTTTTCGTCCTGGAAGCTGGGCAGATAGTCCTCATAGGCATAGCCGAACTTCGCACTGTGGTTAAAGTAATCCAGAAATTCGTCGGCATCGCAGACGTTGTTTTCTTCCAGCAGATCTGCGGCATCTACCAGACGCATTCCCTCCGGAAATGTCACAGATACCGACAGCGAACTGTCCATGGGATCACTGATCAACTCGCTCAGAATGGTTTCATACGCCATGTCCGGACGCAGTTCGTGGTCGCCGGGCTTGATGTCCTTGTCCTTGTCGCTCATGCCCACAATAAAGACAAAAAAGTCCGGCTTGGTAATGATCCCCGAATCCTGCAAAGTCCCTGCGATCTCTTTCATGGTGGCACCCTGCGGAATGGTAACGATCTTGGTGGAACTGTCGCTGTTGATGCCCAGAAGATCACGCCCGTAGACGATCAGGGCACTGGACAGCAGAATGGACACGCCAATGATGATAATAATCATTGCCAGTGCACTGATGACACGATGCTGTTTCCGCTTTTTGCGGGGACGCTTGGTGGTGTTGGCAGTGGTGCTATGTACCGATTCCGGACGAAACGGCTGGCTCTCCCCTTCCAGATCTTCATACAGCGGGTCATTTTCCAATACCGGCTGCCGGGCGGTGAATACCTGATCCGTATTCCACCGAGCACTGTTGAAAAGAACAGTGCGGTTGTCGGGCTCCGGTGCCGGTGTTTCCGCAGCCGGCTGCTGCTGTGTCTGCGGTGCTGCCGCAGGACGTACCGGTTCTGCCGGTGCCGGCTGGGCTGCCGGAGCAGCGGGAGCCAGTTTTGGCGGTTCCGGATCCCGTGCCGGTGTGGGTTGAGGAGCCGGCTGGCTCTTGGGGGCAGCCGTTTCCCGCAGGATCTCATTCAGCAATTGATCGCGGTTGAAGTCTTTGTTATCCATTCCATACCTCCAGCGAAGATTCTGTAGCAATACCGTCCAGACGCTGGTCTGTCGGTTCCGTGGGCACACAGTCCGTGAGAAACGGTGTCAGTGCACAGCCGATTTTCAGCAAAAAGGGATACGCCGCCAGAAAGCGGTCGTAATAGCCGGCACCATAGCCCAGTCTGCCGCCCTTTCGGTCAAACGCCAGCCCCGGCACCAGACACAGCGGTGCCTGCTCCGGCTGGGGCGTGATGACCGGCAGCGTTTCCTGCGGTTCTGCCACGCCGAAGCTGCCGGAGAGCAGCTGCTGTTCCAGCGGCACTTCCCGGTTCAGCTGGTGAAATGCCATGCGGCGTTCCGGCAGACAGCGGGGCACGGCAACAATTTTACCGTCCGCCAGAGCCTGCCGGAGAATGCCCCGTGTTTCCGGTTCCTGCGGCAGGGCAACAAAACAAAACAGCTGGCGGCAGTTCCGGTAATACGAACTTTCCAGAAACCGGCGGCAAAGTTGCTGTTCCCCTGCGGTTTTTTCTTCCGGCGGCATTGCTTTGCGGCGGCGACGCATTTCCTGCCGGAGAGCCTGTTTTGCCGCAGTCTGCTCAATCACAGAGAATGGACCCGCGAATCTGCTGCTGGGTTTCTCTGCCGCATACGGCTCCCACCAGTTCCAGACCGAAATCCACTGCCACGCCGGCACCCCGTGCAGTAATGATCTTGCCGTCCCGAATGACACCGTCGCTGCAGATCTCCGCTCCGGTCAGTTCCTTTTCGAAGCCGGTATAGCAGGTGGCAGTCTTTCCGTTCAGCACGCCCTTGTGTCCCAGAATAGAGGGAGCAGCACAAATCGCACCGATCCAGCGGTCATTGGCAACGCAATAGTCAATGGCAGCCTGCACCACCGGAGAAGTTTCCTCGTTCAGCGTGCCCGGCATGCCGCCCGGCAGCACGATCATATCCATATCGCCGCCGATCTGCAATTCCTCTGCGGTAATATCTGCGGTCACGGGAATGTGGTGCGAGCCGGTGACGATCTTTCCGGTCACGCCTACGGTGGTCACTTCCTGCTTGGCACGGCGGAGCATATCCACCGGTGCAAGAGCTTCGACTTCTTCAAATCCATTGGCAAGAAATACATAAATCATAGTGATGATCCTTTCTGTATGTTGAGGCAGCACTGCACGAAACCCGTCTGTGGGCTTTGCACGCAGTCTGACATCAAAGTTTTGTACAGTGCTGTTTTAAAATTTCCGGAGAAACGGCTTTCAGCACAGTTTCTCCGGCGTATGACAAGTTGCCGTCCATTTTTCCAGCAGCAGTTCCGGATAGTAGGACAGCTTCGATTTCCGCAGTCCGGCAATGCCCAGATCTTCCTCCCGATTCAGATAGGTGTAGTCCATGGCAAAGTGTGCCGCGAATTCCCGTGCCATTGCCGGATACGCCCCATGATAGCGGGTATCCGCCTTTTCAATGTGCACGCCGAACACATTGCTGCAAATGGGTTCCCCGATGGAGAACGCCGCCAGCCTGCCGTCTACCCGCAACACGCCGCCTTTCAGTTCCAGTGCGGAAAAGTTCTCGAAGAAGGTGTGAATGGCGTACTGCTCCGCCACGCTGGAAGCATCGGTATAGCCGTCCTTGGCGTTATAGCTTTCCGCTGCAAAGGCAATGCACTCGGCAAAGTCGTCCGGTGTCATCTCCGAGAAAACCGGAGCATACCTGGCAAACTGGGCAATATGATTTCGCTTTTTGTGATACTTCTTTCCGGAGAGTGCCACAAAGTCGGCGGTGCGATAGAGATAGTCCGCACTGTCGCGGTCGTTTTCCAGCGTGAACTGTTCCGGAAATACCGCCTGCAACAGCGGCAGGCTCTGCTGCGTCAGACCGGTAATCACCAGCGGTTTCTGCATTGCCGCCGCGTATGCCGCCATTGCCGCGATCACCTGCTTCAGGTCGCCCGTTCCGCTGGGGAACGAAAAATGCGGCGTGCCGTCCGGCGTATCGAATGCACAGATCAGATAGAACCCCTCAAAGGCACAGATGCGGGAATCCGCCCCGCGGCACCATGCCAGATTGTTGGCGAAGCTGTATTCGCACCCCATGAAATCGGACTGCCGCAGAGCCGTCTGGATCCACGGACGGTCTGCCAGGGTGATCTGCCGGAAATTCAGCATGCAAATGCCTCCTGTATGCGTCGGTATAATTCGTCCCGAATCTGTTCTACCGGATAAAGCTGTCTGCCGTCTGAAACCTCCACGAACTGCCACCCCAGCTTTTCACCGGCATAGCGGGCAGCACGGTCACACTGTTCCAGATAGGCAAGGTCAGCCTCGTGAATATCTTTTTTCGAAGCGTCCCCGTCATAGCGTTTGGCGAGAAGCTTCTGGGAAAGTTCCAGCGGCAGGGACAGAAACAGCACCAGATTCGGCTGGGGCAGTCCCAGTTTACAGTACTCATAATCCTCCAGCCATTCCAGATACCCGTCCCACTGCTTCTGCGGCAGCTTGCTCATCTGGTGAATGGCATTGGACGTGGTATAGCGGCTGGCGAGGACCAGTTCCCCAGCCGTGTAGTTCTTTTCCCAGTCCAGCTTATAGTTGGCGTAGCGATCTACGGCGTAGAAGCTGGAAGCGGCATAGGCGTTCACGCCGTCCGGCGTGTCGGAAAAATCGCCGCGGAGATACATTTTCACCAGTGCGGCAGAGGGCTTGTCATACATGGGAAAGCTGATCGGCTTTACCGTTTCGCCCTGCTCTGTCAGCAGCTTGCCCAGTGCGGCAAACTGGGTGGACTTTCCGCAGCCGTCCAGCCCGTCCAGCACGATAATTTTACCTTGTTTCACCATGGATCACCTCAAATTTTTCCCGTACTTCCTTCGCCTTGCCGCAGCTCATCTTGCCCTCGGTACAGCCGCCGCAGTAGCAGGACGGACCGGCAGTGCGGAACAGGGCAGGAGAAACCTCGCAGCAGAGCCGGAGCATTTCCGTTGCCACTTCCCGAATCTCCCACTGTGCCCGATTGCAGCACCGCAGCCGGAAAAAGTTCCGCAGACTACGGACATTCATGGTCAGGATCATTTTGGTTTCACAGGCGTTGGGCAGCACATACCGTGCGTCCTCGATCGCCTTTTTCTCCGCCTTGGTGCGGGCTGCCTTTTCGGTGCAGCCCTGTGCCAGAAATTCCGGCACATATTTCGCCGCCAACGCGTCCGCCAGCCGGTTGTAGCTGTCAATGGACTGCTGCATGGCGTTTTCGTATTCCCGCAGCAGTTCCGGCTCGGCAGCAATTGCCGGCGGTGTCACAAAGACAAAGTGATCCTGCCGCACATACCGCTGGCTCTGCACGGAAAACGAAGCAATCCGGTGACGGGTCACCTGTGCCAGAAACGAACGGGAAACGCCCTCGATCCCAAATGTAAATGTCACATGTTCCACGGGGCTTTCGTGACCGAATCCCGCCAGCATTTCCACAAACTGTTCTGCACGCTCCTGCGAAATGGACTCCCGCAGAGCCTCTACATCGGTGTCAGAATAACATAGCCGTGCCGCAGCGGCAACGGTCTGTTCCGGCGTGGGGGTATGTGCCAGCAAAACCACCTTCATAGTATCACACTCCTACTTTTGATTATACTCTATATTATACCACAGAAGCTGCCTGTTTTCAAGTGCTTTTCCGCAGATGCAAAACAGCCGCCGGCAATGTCGCCGACGGCTGTTTGAGTTTCTGTGGACAGCACCCCACAAAGCTCGCCTGACAGCTTTATGCAGTGTTTCCTTAGTCTTGTTCTGCCTGCTCCGGCAAGGGCTTGTCGTCCGGCGTTTTGGCTTCCGGATGATCGTCATAGTCCATTTTCCGCACATGATACTGCACATCTTCCAGCAGCTTCCGGTTGGCTGCCACAGTATCCCCCAGCAGACCAATGGTAATGGTCTGGAATCCGATCATCATCAGGGACGATGCCAGAATCAGCGACTGCACATGGCCGTGTCCGCCGCCCATGCAGAAGTACACCAGAAAACGAACTCCCACAGCAACGCCCAGCAGGAACAGGATCGTTCCCAGAACGCCGAAGAAATGCAGCGGGCGGTACATTGCCGTAGAGCGAATGATTACCGATGCGGAACGCTTCATATACCGCCACATGCTGGAAAACAGACGGGAGGGTCTGGTTTCCGGATTGGTGCGGATCGGCACCGAAGCCACTGCCATTTTGCTCTGTCCCGCCTGAATAATCGTTTCCAGCGTGTAGGTATACTCGTTGACCACGTTCATTCGCATGGCAGTTTCTCTGGAATATGCCCGAAAGCCGGACGGTGCGTCCGGTACGTCAGTGTTCGAAGCCACCCGTACCACCCAGCTGCCCAGATGCTGGAATTTCTTCTTTTTCCACGAAAAGTGTTCGGTTTCGTCAATGGGACGTTCGCCGATGACCATATCCGCCTTGCGTTCCAGAATCGGACGCACCAGCTTTTCGATGTCCTCGCCGCGGTACTGGTTGTCTGCGTCGGTGTTGACGATAATGTCCGCACCCAGCCGCAGGCAAGCGTCCAGACCAGCCATAAAGCCCCGTGCCAAACCCTTATTCCGCCGGAACGACACGACATGGTGAAATCCCAGTTCTCTCGCCCGCTGTACCGTCTTGTCCTTGCTGCCGTCGTTGATGATCAGATACTCAATGGTATCGATGCCGTCAATGTGACGGGGCAGGTCATTGTACGCCAGTTCCAGTGTTTTCTCCTCATTGTAACATGGTACCTGAATGATCAGTTTCATATACTTCTTCCCTTTCTCCATATTTCAGAGCCGCTTATGCCGCTTCGAATTCCACATCCTGCAACGGGATTCCCAGCTCCCGTTCATCGTCCTCCATCACACAGCTGCCCTTCCAGAGTTTCGACTGGAAGGTGACAATGTTCGAGCCGTCGTGCAGGACTTCCTTGGACACCGACAACGTATACTCACCATCGTTTTGCTGGTCGTCCAGCGTGATCGTTCCAATGTCGCTGCCGTTTACCAGCACATGCACCACATACGGATTCTGGTGGATCTGGTACAGCGGCACGGCTCCGCCCAGCGAAACCGTCATATTGTAATCCCGCTTTTGCAGGTCACACTGCACGGAAGCGTTCTCGCTGCCCGACCAGCAGAAATCCCCTTCCAGCGGATAGAACCCATAGTATGCCGTATTGGCACAGGTGCTTGCCGGATAGGACAGGTTCTGTTCCTCGCCCCAGTACGCATACAGGGAAACCGTATAGCTGACTTCCTGATAGGACAGCGGGAACATGATGATGCGTCTGCCGGTATTGCCGTAGTTTTCATCTGTGCTCTGGGTAATGGTATTGGTGTATACCTGCTGAAACTGATGCTCAAAGGAATCGTTCCACTTGCCGTTCCCCAGATAGTATACATGGTCATACTGCCCAGCCAGTTCTGCCGCCTGTGTTTCCGGATCTTCCATTTCCGGATACATTGCCGCACCGGTGGTGGCACGCAGCGTCAGATACAGTGTCCACATGTCGTCGTCGCCGACGATCACGCAGTCATCAGAATTGATCTCATTGGACAAGTCCTCCAGCACCGACCATGTCATACGGGTGTCGTCCTGATGCGTCGCCAGAAAATAGTCAAAGGGCGAAACAAACAGCAGGCATGCCGTCATCACCGGCAGCGTCACTCTCGCACGGAGTTTGTCCAGTGTCAGTGCCGCAAACACGGCGGCAATGGGCATAAACGGTGCCAGATAGCGACCATAGTAATAGTAGAATTCCACCTCTGTCCGCAAAAATGCAGCGTACACCACCACGCAGTAAAATGCGGCTACCAGTATCACCAGATGCTTGGGCGTTTCCAGATAAGTTTTCGGGCGAATCACACCTACTACCCACGCAATGGGCAGCAGGAACAAGCCCGAACCACAGACAAATCCCCACAGGGTGTTCCCCTGCAATTTCAGCAATGGATTTTCTGCGGTAAGCACCTTTGCACCGATGTACAGCACCAGTGCCACCAACAGGAATTCCACCAGCACCACTGCAATTTTGGAGTGCTGCACCCACTGCATATAGGTTTCCGTGGAAGTGTCCCGATTTTTCCGGCAGATCAGGAAATAGACCAGACACAGGTAGATTCCCACAGCCACCAGTCCCACGCCGCACAGCAGTGGCACCAGCACCGGCAGATCTTTCGGGGAGATCCCTGCCACGAAAAGCGGGCGGTAGTTGTTCATGGTGTAGAACGGCTGGACATGCCGCATGGCGAAAAAGCTGATGCAGTAGCCCACGATCGTCACCGGCATGAGAATCGCAAAGCTTTTCCGGCGGGTGAGCCAGAACATGCCGCCATAAAGCACCACAAACAGCGGTATCATGGTATAAATCGACACGTGAAAGCACGAAAAAACAGCAATGGGAATGATCGAAAGCCATTGCCGATAAGGGTGTTCCTCATCTGTCAGCAAATAGAGGAACAATACCAGCAGCACCGCCAGAAAACTTTCCGTCAAAGCGGACTTTTCCACCCAGACCACGATTGGCGAAGCCGCGAATACTGCACAGGCAAGTGCACTGCTGCTTTTCCGAATTTTCAAATTTTGGCAAAGAAAAAACAACAAAAAAATAGTACAGCCATAGCATAAGGTCTGTACCCCCTGCATATTTGCCATACCGAAGATTTTTCCCCACATTGCCAGCATCGATGCATAGGTGGGGATTCCGTGATAGATGCCGGAAACCGGACTGACATTGCGGTCATAGACTGTAGCGGGATAATCCTCTGTTTCCAAGTCGTATCCCACCAAGTAGGAAAACACCTTGTCGTGAAACAATTCCTGCTGCTTCCCGGAAAGCGTATGATATTCCGCAAAGTCCTGCTGGCGGTCTGTGATGCCGTTCAGGAAGTTGACCGCCACCGTCTGATACACGCCCTCGTCCTGTCCCATGCCAAACAGTTCATGCTTGAATGCCACCAGCACAAAACCGCCGGCAAGCACCACCGCAGGAATCCAGTAGGCACGCACGTTCCATGAAATCCGCACCAGCTGTTTCCACGAAGTCTTGTCCCGCAGCTTTCGTACCAATACTGCCGCGATGCCTACCAGCAGTTCCACAGAAACTGCCGCAATGACACAACGCCGCAGCGAAAACTGATCCAATACAAAAAGCCCCATGCCGGAAATCACCCATGTGCAGAGCCAGTAAACCACGCCCAGCACCAGAAGCTCCATCACATTGGTCTTTTTCCACCAGACACCAACTGTCAGTGCCGCCAGTACAACCCCCAGCAGCACTGCTCCTGTAAATAAACTCATCCCTTTTCTTCTTCCTCCACTGCGTTTTCCGCGTCAGTCTTTCTCCGGACTGACCCACTCTATGATCTGCTGAAAACGCTGCATGATACTCTCCCAATCGTAATATGCCGTGATGTATGCCCTCGCATTGGCACACAGCTGCATATACTCCACGGGGTGCTGCATCAGATATTGCAGGGCACCCTCAAACTCAAAATAACTCTGATAGAACAAGCCGCCATTGCTCTTTTTGCAGTGTCCCTGCAACACCGGACTTCCTCCGTTGACCAGCACCGGCACAGACATTGCCATAGATTCCAGCAGCGTCATGGAAACGCCCATCTGTCGGGACGGAATCACCACGGCTTTGGCTCCGGCAATGGCACTGAACTTTTCGTTCTCCGGCAAAAAGCCCAGTGCCAGAATATCCGGATGCTCCGGAATCCGGCAGATCTTCTTTCCCGCCAGCACCAGCTTCAGCTTGCTGCCGGTCCGCTTCTGGAACTCCATGAAGTACCGCATCAGCATGGGGCACTCCTTTTTTTCGTCCACTTGCCCCACATAGAGCAGATATTCGCCGTCCAGCCCGTATTGCCGCCGGAATGTGGCGGTGTCCACCTGCCGCGGTACGTCCATGCCCAGTCCCATTACGGCACAGGGGATCGGCTCTGACAGCGGAAACCGCCGGCGAACCAGCAGGCGTTCTTCCTCCGACAAAAAGACAAACGCCCGCGGCTTCTGGTACAGGCTTTCCAGTGTGGAAAACCGCAGGAACGGGGTACCCTGTGCCATAGGGATAAAAATCGCCCGATTCCCCGCCAGCGGCAGTCCGGCATAAGTCAGATAGTTGGCATCGGACAGAAACAGGATCGCCCCATAGGTTTCCCGATACCGCTGCAAATAGCGGATCAGGTCTGGTGCATAGGGTCCGTGTTTTTCGAACCACTCTTTCTCCGTCACCAGATTGCATCTGCCCTGTGCCAGTTCTGCCAGATATGCCTCGTCGAATGCCTGAAAATCTCTGGCACGCATCTGCTGCACGGAGAACCGGCGTACTGTGACACCGCGAATCATCTCCACGTCCCGCACATACCAGTCTTTCCATGTGGCACTGTCCACAGCCTTGGTGGTCAGCACCTCCACTTCATACCGGTTCGCCAGATGTTCTGCAATTTTTCGGGCATAGGTTTCGCTGCCGCCGCTGATCTCCAGCCCGTACCGCGGGTGAACCAGTGCGATTCGCTTCATGTTCTCACGCTCCCATCAGCTTCTGGAAAAATGTCCGGTATTTTTCCACGATCACGTCCCACTCGAAGTTTTCCCGTACAAACGCCCCGCCGTTGGCACCCAGTTCTGCGGCTGCCTCCGGATTTTGCAGGATGTACTGCACGCAGCCCTCGAATTCAAAGTAATCCTTGAAATACAGACCGCCGTTGGAACGCTTGGCGAAATCCTTTGTCACGGCACACTGGGACGAAACCAGCACCGGTCTGCCGCAGAGCCAGCTTTCCATAATGACCAGCGAAAAGCTTTCGTTATGAGAGGGCTGACAGAGCAGTTCTGCTGCTGCCATGGCGTTGTACTTGTCCTGCTTGGAAACGAAGCCCAAGTCATAGACATCGTCCTTCACCGATTCCGGAATGGCAATATCGCCGCCGCCGATCAGCACCAGCTGAAGGTCGTCCTTCTGCCGCTGTTTCCACTCGGCAAAGTACCGCAGCAAAGTGTGGACGTTTTTGCCCACGTCCTTTCTGCCGGCGTACAGGAGAAAGGGCTTGTCGATATGGTACTGTTTCCGGAACGTTTCCGCATCGGACTGAATCCTGGTATCCATACCGATGCCCATGCAGATCTGCTCGGTGGTGGTGAAGTCGTACACCCGATTTGCCAGTTCCATTTCCGGCATGGCATTGTAGATCATGCCCCGTGCTTTCACATACGCCTGCCGGAACAGCCGCATGTACACATAGGCTTCGTCATGGAAGCAGGGGATCAGCACCGACTTTTCCGGACAAACCTGCATGCCGTAGTATGTCGTGCCGAACATATACGGGATAAAAACAAACAGACCATACTCGTCGGCAGTGTCCCGCATGTACTCGTACAGCTGGGGACTGTTGACCATTTCCTCCACGAAGATCTGTTCTTCCTTGGGAGAGATCTGCTTGCCGTCCATCAGCTTCCGGTTCACGCGGTCAAAAGCAGCAGTATCCCGCCGCCGCACCGGAAACCGGCGAACCGTAATGTTTCCCACCACGGCAGTTCCTGCGGCGTAATAATTTTCATTCCAGTCGGCGGTGAATTCCTTGACACATGTAGTCAGGATCTCCACTTCCATACCTGCCTGCTGCAAGTGTGCAGTGACTTCCCGCAGTTCCATTTCTGCACCGCCGGGAATATTTTCTCCAAACCACGGAATAACGAATCCAATTTTCTGCATGACGATATGACCTCCTGCCAATGTACCGCGTTCTGCGGCGTACCTTCTCAAAGACAGCACTGCACCAAACCCGCCTGACGACCGGAAGTGCATCTTACGCACCGGCTTTGTGCGGTACTGCCCAAAAATTTTTTCCCCTATAATGATTTACTTCCGCTTTTTCGAAACCGGCGGAACAGTGTCGATAAACTGCTGCAGCTGTCTCTCGAACACCTTTCGAATTTCCGGATAGGCGAATTCCTGCTGCCGCCGGTGCTGTTCTGCCACGATCTCCCGCCGCAGTTCCGCATTGCGGAGCACATGGTCTGCCGCCAGTGCCGCTTCCATGGGATCATTGGTGGGCAGCAGAATGCCGCTTCCGCCCAGCGTATCGGAAATTGCCGACGAATCGTATGCCAGAATCGGCAGATTGAAATACATCGCTTCCACCAGCGGCACACAGAAGCCCTCGTGGTCGCTCATGCACAGGAACAGGTCTGCCAGATGATAGTATGCCAGAATCTGTGCAAAAGGAATGTGCCCCGTAAAGACCACGTTGTCCAGTTCCAACGCTCCCACATAGCGGCGAAGGCGGTGGTAATACCGTTCCATGCCGTTGTACGAACCCACGATGAACAGGCGGGACTTGGGATTGCAGTACTTCTTATAGCAGTAAAACGCCCGAATCACGTCCTCCTGCTTCTTGTTCGGAGCCACACGGCCGACGAAAATGAAATTGGTATAGCCGTCGTCCTGATAGTGCTCCATGACGGACTGATCCGGTGTCTTGGCGTAGTCGGCAAAGGGAATCAGGATCGGACGCACGGTAATGGGGCAGCGGTAGTTCAGTTCCCGCAGCACATCGCCGTTATAGGCGGAGTCTGCCATACAGCCGTCCACCTTGTCTGCCAGATGACAGAGTCCACGCATGCCGTATTCTGCCGATTCCATTGCCGCCTCGTTATAGCCCTTGAAGAAGCGGGGCGGAGTGATGTTGTGGAATACCATCAGTTTCCGGCAGGGGTACTTCTCCAGTGAAAAGTTCAGTTCTGAACCGGTGGACATGTGATACAAAATCACGTCCTCGCCGGAAAGGCGGGGCATTTTCTCCACCTGCTGTGCAGTGCCCTCCGGCAGTCTGCCGTCAATGACTTCTGCATAGATGCCGGTCTGATAGCCCATGCCGCGAATGACCTTGTCCAGTGCACGGACATCGTTTCCGATCGCATCGCCCATGGCAAGGGTAGGCAAAAGCTGCAATACTTTCATCGAGCGTCCTCCCCGTTCAGCTTCGCCTGTAATGCGGCGATCTGTGCCTGCATCTGTTCCATGGCGATCTTGGTGTTCTTCTGCTGGAGTTCCAGTGCCTCCACCTTATCCAGCAGTTCCTTGGTGCTGTGCATGCGGGATTCCCGAATGTACAGTTCCACCTGTTGTTCTGCCTGTGCGATGTTGGCGTTAAGGCTGCTCTGCTCTGCCGCATAGGGCTCCACATAGAAGCTCATGAATTTCCGCAGGACTTTCTTGAAAAAGACTGCCACGGGATTTCCTGCCAGAGGACGATACGGGTCTACGCGGTGGTGTTCGCTGATATACTGCACGTTGCCGCGGAGCATGTCCGCATCGAACCGTTCCACATAGATCCCTGCATCTGCATCTGCGGGGACATCGGCAAACGACAGCATGTCACTGCTGTATCCCTTTTCCTGAATTTCTGCCCGAATTCCGGACATGATCTCTTCTACATTTACGCTCATTGCTGCGATACTCCTTTACCCTTCCAGCGAAACGCCGGTGATTTTTTCATAAAACTGCTTGTCCAGAAAAATTGAGTTGATACCCGTAAAGGCATATTCCACATACCCCTTTTCCTGCATGAACCGCAGGATCTCCGGATTCTTCTTTCCCGCCACCAGCTGTTTGGAATAGGGGATCATTTCAATGATCATGGTGGTGGGACGATATTTTGCAAAGTCGATGCTGCGGAGGATCTCCATTTCCATGCCCTCAATATCCAGATTCAGGATCTTCGGGGCACCGCCCAGCTGTTCCATGAGGTCGTTGACCGCCACGGTCTGCATGGGAATGGTTTCCAGCACCCGCACTGCCGGATTGGCACGGAGCACCTCGGAAACATCTCCCGGAGCCGAAAGCCCGTCGGCACTAAGCACATGGAAGTCCAGCGTTTCGCCGGAAACCGGACCGACACAGGCGTTGATGACCTGATCTTTCGGTCTTGCCCGCCGCAGTTCCTCTGCCAGCTTCGGATTGGCATCGACCAGAATGCCGGTGGCTCCCTGCTGATAGAAGAACCAGGTGTTGCTCATATCGCAGGGGTGATTGGCACCCAAATCCAGATAATTACATTGTGAAAGCGGAACACCCAGCATAACAAAGATGTACATGAGAATGGCATCTTCGCCTGCCTGTGAATAGCTTTTTTTGTTGAACAGCTGAAGTTCAGACGGCAGCAGCAGACCCGCTTCTCTCATGCCGTCCTCTGCCCACTTCATACGCCGCTGTAAGTCATTTGTCTGTCCCGCAGTCTGCTGCAGCTGGGCATCGATGTTGTTGCGATGCTCATCCTGTGCGGCAGCGTGCAGTTCCAGATGATCCAGCCGTTCCTGCGATGCCGTGTTGAATTGCTGTTGCTGTGCGTCTTGTGCTTTCCTTTCTTCTCTCTCTTTTTCCATTTGTGCCAGCTGCATCTGCTGCGTTTTCACCTGCTGTTCCAGCATCTGAATGTGCTGCTCCAGCAGATACGCACCAGTCGCCCGATACAGACAGCGGCGAAAAAACCCCTTTTTCACAATATCGCTCATTCTTTTTTATTCTCCTGTCTTGCGTTCCAGTGCCTTTCCGTCCACGAACCACTGGGACTCCAGCCGGCAGACACCAATGTCCCGATGCTCTGAAGTCACGGCAAACGCCTGAATCCGGCGAATGTCATCGTAATAGGTGCCGTCCGGTGCATGGACTGCCACGTCCAGAAAATAGCGTCCCGGCAGCAAATGATTGCGGAACCGCACTTCGATCTCGCCGTTGGGCTGCAATGCCACCCACGAGTCCGATTCGATCTCCACATTGGTGCCGTAACAGTGGACACTGTCCTCCCGAAAGATCCCGTACCCGAAGTTGCCCTTGGGTGTCTTTTCCGGTTCTACGCAATGATATTTGAGCCGCAGGGTGATCTCGTCACCGGTGCGGAACACATACTTGGATTCGCCGTCCTCGTCCAGCAGGGCGGCATCTGTAAACTGTACCTGACCGGTCCCCAGACGAACTGCCGACTTTTCACAGAATGCCGGCAGTTTCTGCTTGGAGAGCTTTTCCGCATCTGCGGTTTTCTCCTCGGCAGGCGTTTCCGCAGATCCCTCTGCGGCTTTTTCGGCTTCTTCTGCGGCAGCGTGTTCTTTCTGGCGGTCAGCTTCTTCCCGTTCCAGACGGATCTGTTCCATTTCGGACAGATAGTGCTCGTCCACGTACTTGGGAACGCCTTCTTCCTTGATCAGACCGTCCTCGATCCAGATACACCGGTCGCAGATCTGTTCGATCTGTCCCATAGAGTGGGACACGATCACAATGGTAGTACCTTCTGCCTTGATCTCCTGTAGCTTCTGGAAACACTTCGCCTGAAAGTTGACATCGCCTACCCCCAGAATCTCATCGATCAGCAGCACATCTGCGTCCACGTTGATCGCTACGGAAAAGGCGAGCCGCATGTACATACCGGAAGAATAGGTACGCACCGGATTGTCGATGAACTGTTCCAGTTCGGAAAAGTCGATGATCGTTTGCAGACGGGAATCGATCTCTTTCTTGCTCAGTCCGAAAATGGAAGCATTTGTGTAGATGTTTTCCCGTCCACTCATATCCGGATGAAAACCGGCACCCAGTTCGATCAGGCTGGACACCCGACCTTTGATGGTGATGGTGCCGCTGTCGGGATAGAGGATCCGTGTCAGCAGCTTCAGCGTGGTGCTCTTGCCGCAGCCATTGTGTCCGATCAGACCCACGGCTTCTCCACGCTTTACCGTGAAAGAAATGTCCCGCAGCACCTGACGGTTCTCATACCGCCGGCGGTTCCGGAACAGGAGCCGTTCCTTAAAGCTCTGTCCCTTGTCCAGAAACACCTTGAAGTGCTTCTTGACATGGTCCACAATAATTGCATTTTCCTGTTTGCTCTCTGCCGCCATTACAATTCCTCCGCAAAGCCCTTTTTCAATTTTCCGAACGCCAGCATACCCAGCACCAGGAACAGGGCTCCCAGCACGACTGCCTCCAGCAGACTGGTCAGATCCGGCACCTGAGCGTAGTACAGCACATCCCGATAACAGCTGATGACCGAGGACATGGGGTTGATGTGATAGACAAACCGCAGCTTCTCCGGAATCATGTCAATGGAATAGAAGATCGGTGTCATGTACATCCACACCATGGTGATGATGCCGAGAATGTGCTCCAGATCGCGGAAATAGACCGTGACCGCCGAGGACAGCATCGCCATGCCCAGTGCCAGAAAATATTCCACTATCATAATCACCGGCAGACACAGCAGAGCCAGCGGGTTCAGCGAAATGCCGGAGATCACCATGACGGGGAAAATGATGAGGAAGCACAGCAGCATGTTGACAAAGCAGCTTGTCACATAGGAGATCGGTATGACTTCCCGCGGGAAGTAGATCTTCTTGATCAGATCCTTCTGTGCCACAATGGAACTGGAGCCGCCGGTGATCGCCGAGGAAAAGAAGATCCACGGGATCAGGGCGACAAACAGGTACAGATAATACTTGTCGATGCCGGCTTTCATGATGTAGGTAAACACAAAGGTGTAAACTACCAGCTGCATCAGCGGGTTGATAAACGTCCACAAAAAGCCCAGCACGGAACCTTTATACCGTCCACGCAGGTCTTTTTTCACCAGACTGAAGATCATCTGGCGATACTGATAAATTTCCTTGCAAATTTTCATAAAAACGTCCTGTCTGGGGCTTGCGGTGCTGCACTGCTGTTTTCTGCACGGCAAGCCCGAATCAAAGTGTTCGTGCAGAATACACGTATATTTTATTATAACCGATTTCCGCGAAAAAGTCAATGTTTTTCCAGCATTCCGACAGATTGCACAAGAGCCTGCCGCTTTTTCGAAAAATGAAATCGATTTCTCCAAAATTCACAGCAAACAAAAAGCCGGTGCAGAAAAAATCTGCTCCGGCTTTTCTGTTTCACATATGCTGCACCGCGTCAGAACTTACGCTCTGTCTTCGATGTAGTTTACGATGTCGCCAACGGTCTTGATGTTTTCCAGATCTTCGTCAGCAACCTTGACACCGAATTCTTCCTCAACGGACATTACCAGATCTACCAGATCCAGAGAGTCTGCACCCAGATCGTCCTGCATGGAAGCTTCCATTGTCACTTCGTCTTCTTCAACACCCAGCTGATCTACGACCAGTTCCTTCAGCTTGTCAAAAATTTCTTCTTTTGCCATGTTCTTTCTTCCTCCAATAATTTGATGTTGCACCCTCCTGCGGAGGGCGGCGTCACCGGCAGAAACCATGACGGGTTTCGCCGTTCAAACCGGCATGGTTTTAGTTTTCTTCAAACACGCCGATTTTCCTAAACTTAGTATACCGTTCTTTTTGCAAAACGTCAATATCTTTTTGTAATTTTTCTGTTATCGTTTCTGCCAAATATTCCTTGATATTTGCCGAGATTTTGTCTATATCGCCCTGTGCCCCTGCTTCCGGCTCCGGAATGATGGCTTCTGCCACGCCAAAACGCACCATATCCTCTGCTGTGATCTGCATGACCTCACAGGCTTCCTGTTCGCGGGAGGCATCTTTCCACAAGATCGATGCGGCTCCGCGGGGAGAGATCACAGAGTACAACGCGTTCTCCAGCATTGCCAGAGCATCGCACACGCCCAGTGCCAGAGCACCGCCGCTGCCGGCTTCGCCCAGCACCACAGAGATCACCGGCGTTTTCAGCATCATGAACTCTGCGATATTTCTGGCGATTGCCTCGCCCTGCCCCCGTTCCTCGGCTTCTACGCCGCAGAACGCACCGGGAGTGTCGATCAGGCAAATGATCGGGCGGTGGAATTTCTCCGCCTGATGTGCCAGACGCAGAGCCTTGCGGTAGCCCTCCGGATGCGGCATGGCGAAATTCGACGCCTTGTTTTCCCGCAGGTTTCTGCCCTTGACCTGTGCCAGAATCGTCACCGGCAAGCCGTTCAGTCTGCCGATACCGCCGATAATAGCACCATCGTCCCCGAAATTCCGGTCGCCGTGCATCTCATAGAAATCTGTAAAGATCCGCGGGATATAATCCCGAACGGTGGGACGGTTTTTGTCCCGTATCAAAAGCTGGCGTTCCCACGCCGTCCGGTGCTGCTGCTGTTGTTCCATTGTCAAGCACCTCCTGCTTCTTGTTCCCGATCGTAGCCGTGGAGTTTCAGCAGATGCGACAGCGTGCTACGCATGCTGCGGCGTTCCACGATCATATCCACAAAGCCCTTTTCCTGCAAAAATTCCGCCAGCTGGAAGTTGTCGGGCAGCCGCTGGCGAATCGTCCCTTCGATGACACGTCTGCCGGCGAACCCGATGAGCACCTTCGGCTCTGCCAGAATAATATCTCCCAGCGAAGCAAACGAAGCGGTCACGCCGCCGGTGGTGGGGTCTGTCATGACGGTCAGATACAGCAGTCCGGCATCGTTGTGCTTTGCCACTGCTGCCGAAGTCTTTGCCATTTGCATCAGAGAGATGATACCCTCCTGCATTCTGGCACCGCCGGAGGCTGTGAATGCCACTACCGGCAAGCCCTTTTCCGTAGCGGTTTCAAAGGCACGGGTGATCTTTTCGCCCACCACGCTGCCCATAGATGCCATCATGAAATGGGAATCCATGATGATCAGCACGGTGCGGGAGCCTTTAATGGTGCACTCTCCGGTGATGACAGCGTCTTTCAGCCCCGTCATGGTCTGGAGGGATTCCACCTTTCTGGCATACCCCGGAAATTGCAGGGGATCTGCACTGTGCATCTCTGCATCATATTCCACAAACGAACCGCTGTCCACCGTCAGCCGCATGCGTTCTGCGGCAGTGAGCCGTGCATGATAGTTGCAGTGGGGGCAGACCTTGTTCAGTTCCTGAAACTTGCTTTCCGGCGTGGTCTGCTGGCAGCGGGGGCACTTGAACACCGGCTCATGTTCCTCCGGTGCGTCGTCGTTAAATCGTTTGGTGACGTTCTTGAACAGTTCTTCCAATGCCATGTTACATTCTCACCTTACTTTCCGTTTTCCTTCTCGCCGTTCTTGGAATCCGCAAGGAATTTTTCCAAAAAGGTGTTGTCATATGTACCGGCTTCGAAGTCCTTGTTCTTGATCAGCCGCAGCTGGAAGTCAATATTGGAATCGATGCCGTCCACGATAAATTCCGCCAGTGCCCACCGCATTTTCATGATCGCCTGACTGCGGGTCGGGGCATGGACGATCAGCTTTGCGATCATGGAATCATAGTACGGCGGAATGGTGTAGCCCTGATAAACAGCACTGTCCACACGAATTCCCGGACCGCCGGGGATATGGAGCGACCGGATCTTTCCGGGGGAGGGACGGAAGCCCTGCTCCGGATTTTCCGCATTGATGCGGCACTCGATCGCATGCCCGCGAACCTGAATGTCCTCCTGTGTAAACGGCAGGGGCTTGCCCTGTGCCACCAGCAGCTGAGTCTGTACCAGATCAACTCCGGTGACCCATTCGGTGACAGGGTGTTCCACCTGAATACGGGTGTTCATTTCCATGAAATAGAAGTTCCGGTCGTCGTCTACCAGAAATTCAATGGTGCCGGCGTTGTAATAGCCGCACGCCTTTGCCGCACGGACAGCGGCTTCCTGCATGGCTTTCCGCAGTTCCGGTGTCATCAGCGGGCTGGGGCTTTCCTCCAGCACTTTCTGGTTCCGCCGCTGCATGCTGCAATCACGCTCGCCCAGTGCCACGGTGTTGCCCATCTGGTCTGCAATGATCTGGATCTCCACGTGATGCGGCCCCACGATCAGCTTTTCCAGATAGACTTCATCGTTGCCGAAGAACAGCTTGGCTTCTTCCTTTGCCACGGACATCTGTTCTTCCAGCTGGTCTTCCCGATCGATCCGGCGAATGCCGCGTCCGCCGCCGCCGGCAGAGGCTTTCACCAGTACCGGATAGCCGATCTCTGCGGCGATCTTCTTGGCTTCTTCCACAGAAGAAATGGCACCGTCCGAACCAGGAATTACCGGCACGCCGGCAGCCTTCATGGTTTCCTTGGCACGTGCCTTGTCGCCCAGCATGGAGATCGACTCCGGTGACGGGCCAATGAAAGTGATGCCGTTATCGATGCAAAGCTGTGCAAACTCCGCACTCTCCGACAAAAAGCCGAAGCCGGGGTGCAGTGCTGTTGCACCGGTATTCTGGCACGCCGAGATGAGGGCGTTCATGTTCAGATAACTGTCCTGTACCGAGGGCGGTCCGATGCAGACGGATTCGTCCGCGATCTCTGCATGCAGAGCCGTCCGGTCCGCAGTGGAATAGACCGTGACGCACTGCAAGCCTGCTTCACGGCAGGCACGAATGATACGCACGGCAATTTCACCGCGGTTTGCAATTAAAACCTTTTTCAACATCTTGCTGCCGCCTTACTGCTCCACTGCGAACTTGATTTCGCAGGTCACGGCACGCTTGCCGTCTACGCTGGCGATCGCCTTGCCGACACCTACCGGTCCACGCTGTGCAATGATCTCCACTTCTAGATCCAGCACATCACCGGGAACTACCTGCCGGCGGAACTTTGCCTTATCGATTCCGGCAAAGAGAGCGATCTTGCCCTTGAATTCCGGCTGGGACAGAATGCAGACCGCACCTGCCTGTGCCAGCATCTCGACCATCAGCACGCCCGGTGTCACCGGCTTTTCGGGGAAATGTCCCTTGAACCAAAAGTCGTCTGCCTTGATATATTTCCGTGCCACAACACGCTTTCCCACTTCCATTTCCAGAACCTCATCAATGAGGAGGAACGGGGCACGGTGGGGAATGATCTCCTTGATCTGTTCCTGATTGAGCAATACTTCTGCCATGTCTGCACTCCTTTACGAAAGAATCATCAGCGGCTGGTCATATTCTACCGCATCGCCGTTTTTCACCAGAATTTCCTGTACTACGCCGTCCACGTCGCTGGTGACTTCGTTCATCAGCTTCATGGATTCGATAATCAGCACCACGTCGCCCTTTTTCACGGTATCGCCCACCTGTACAAACGGCGGCTGATCCGGAGAGGGAGCCGCATAGAAAGTGCCTACCAGCGGAGCCTTGATCGACTTGCCTGCGGGCTTCTGGGAAACTGCCGGTGTTTCTGCCGGAGCTGCCGGAGCAGCAGCGGAAACTGCCGGCGAAGCAGCCACAGGTGCACCTGCCAGCGGCAGCGGCATCGGCGGCGGGCACTTCTTACCCTTTACGGTAATATATTTTTCACCGTCCGCAATGGTGATCTCGCCCAGTTCCTTTGCAGCCACGATGTCTGCCAGTTTTTCAATGGTTTCCAGATCCACCATGTTATAAATTTTTTCACTCATGTCTGATTCTCCTTAGTCTGTGCACTTCTTGAAGCAGAGTGTCGCATTGTGTCCGCCGAAGCCCAGCGAGTTGGACAGTGCGGCATTCACCGGCATCTCTACCGGACCGTCCACACAGTAATCCAGATCGCACTCCGGATCCGGTGTGGTATAGCCGATGGTCTGGTGAATGAAGCCGTCCCGAATGGACAGGGCACAAACTGCCGCTTCCACTGCACCGGTACCGCCCAGCATGTGACCGGTCATGGACTTGGTGGAGTTGATCTTCACCTTTCGTGCCTGCTCCTCGCCCAGAGCGATCTTCACCGCCTTGGTTTCCAGCATATCGTTCAGGTGTGTGGAGGTGCCGTGGGCATTGATATAGGTGATGTCCTCCGGCTTCAGACCAGCTTCGGTGTAAGCCTCAATCATTGCCTTGGAAGATGCACCGCATTCGTCTGCCGGAGCTGTCATGTGGTATGCGTCGCAGGTCGCACCGTAGCCAGCCAGTTCGCAGTAGATCTTTGCACCGCGAGCCTTGGCGTGTTCGTATTCCTCCAGCACCAGTACCGCAGAGCCCTCACCCAGTACAAAGCCGCCGCGGTTCAGGTCGAACGGGGTGGAGGCCTTTGCCGGATCGCTTTCGGTAGTCAGTGCCTTCATGGTGCGGAAGCCGCCCAGTGTGAATTCGGTAATAGTGGATTCGCTGCCGCCGCAGAGGCAAACGTCCAGATAGCCGTCCTTGATCTTGCGGAACGCTTCGCCAATGGCGTGGGTCGCCGATGCACAGGCAGTGGTGGTGCAGAAGTTGTCACCGCGGAAACCGGTGCGGATCGCCACCTGTCCGGCAGCCATGTTACCGATCATCATGGGCACGAAGAACGGAGAGATCCGTCCCGGTCCCTTTGCACGATACTTGTCGTGTTCTTCTTCGATTCTGCCGATGCCGCCGATGCCGCAGCCGATAATGGTGCCTACACGATATGGATCCATATCCTTGAAATCCGTGCCTGCGTCCTGCAACGCCTGAATCGCAGATGCCACGGCGATCTGGGTAAAGCGTTCCATGTGGCGAATGTCCTTGCGTTCAAAATATTCTGCGGGGTCGAAATCGCGGATAATGCCGGCAACGCTGACACCCAGTTCGGTGGTGTCAAAGCTGTCGATCTTGGAAACACCCAGTGTTCCCTTTTTTACGTTTTCCCAGAACTTTTCTACGGTGCTGCCCAGCGGGTTTACCGTACCCAGTCCGGTGATTACTACTCTTTTCATATTTCCTCGCTCTCTGCCGCCGTGCTGCGGCAAGCTTGTTTTTCATCTCAAAGCATTCTCAGACTGCCTTCCCCGAAAGAGAAGGCGAACCTGCGAAGCTGGTGGAAAAGTCCCTTACATCATCAGTCCGCCGGAAATCTCGATGGTCTGACCGGTGACATAGCTTGCATCTTCCGAGCAGAGGAACGAGATCACGCTCGCCACTTCTTCCGGATTGCCGTACCGCTTCATTGCCACCAGTTCCAGCATCTTGTTCCGCTGTTCCTCGGTGAGAGCGTCGGTCATGGGTGTCTTGATGAAGCCCGGAGCAACGGCGTTGACGGTGACATTTCTGGCACCCAGTTCCTTTGCCACGGTCTTGGTCATGCCGATAATGGCAGCCTTGGAAGCGGAATAGTTGATCTGTCCCGGATTGCCGTACAGACCGGCTACCGATGCCAGACTGACAATGTGTCCGTGCCGCTGCCGCATCATGACAGCACCCACCAGCTTCATCATGTTGAACACGCTTTTCTGGTTGACGGCGATCACGGCATCATACTGTTCCTCGGACATGCGAACCATCAGACCGTCCTTGGTGATGCCGGCATTGTTGACCAGTGCATCGATCGAGCCAAAACGCTCTTTTACTGCCTTGGTCATTGCTTCGCACTGGGCATAATCTGCCACGTTTGCTGCGAACAGTTCTGCCTCTACGCCGAAGCTGCGGCATTCTTCTGCCACCTTTTCTGCGTTTGCTTTATCGGAATCGCTGGGGAAATGGTTGATCGCTACATTGTAACCGTCCTTTGCCAGACGCTTTGCGATGCAGGCACCAATGCCCTGCGATGCACCTGTAATCAATGCTGTTGCCATAGTGATTTTTCTCCTTTATTTAGTATCTATCTGTATCTGCCTTAGTTCTTGCCTAGGGAAACACTGAATAAAGCCCGCCTGACGGCTTTGCACGCAATCTGCTTGCAGATTTTCCGTCATATTGCCCAGAAATCCCTTGCCATACATCGAGTATGCCTGCGGAATTTCTATGCAATCTGCCGAAAAATCTGACTACGCATCTTACGCACAAGCTTTATTCAGTGTTTCCCTAACAACTGATATGCTTGTGCCCACATCTCGTCGATGACTTCCTTGCAGGGCTTGACATCGTGCACCATGCCGGCGATCAGACCGCACAGGAACGAGCCTTCGTCCACGTTGCCGTCTACCACTGCCTTGCGGAGAGAGCCGACTGTCATTGCCTCGAAATCCTCCGGCGGGCAGGCTGCCTTTTCCATTGCCTGCAACTTCTTGGTGTACTTGGTCTTGATGCCGCGGCAGGGGCTGCCGGAATAGAAGCCGGTGATCTGGTTGTCAGTGTCCTTTGCCTTAACGACCAGTTCCTTGTACTTTGGCGAGATCTGGCACTCCTCTGTTGCGAGGAACCGTGTGCCCAGCTGTACGCCTTCGGCACCCAGCATAAAGGCTGCGGCGATGCCTCTGCCGTCAGCGATACCGCCGGCAGCAATGACCGGAATATCTACCGCATCGACCACCTGCGGCACCAGACACATGGTGGTGTTCATGCCGATATGTCCGCCGGACTCAGTGCCCTCTGCCACCAGTGCATCTGCACCGGAACGCTCCATACGCTTTGCCAGAGCTACAGACGGCACCACCGGAATCACCTTGATGCCGGCATTTTTCCACGCCTCCATGTACTTGCCGGGGTTGCCGGCACCGGTAGTCACGATCGGCACTTTTTCGTCAATGACCAGCTGTGCCAGATCGTCGGCGTTGGGGCTCATGAGCATGATGTTCACGCCGAACGGGTTCTGTGTCTTTTCCTTGCAGATGCGGATCTGTTCCCGCAGGTAATCAATGGGGGCACTGCCGCCGGCGATCAGGCCGACTGCTCCGGCATTGGATACCGCAGATGCCAGTGTGCTCTCTGCGATCCACGCCATACCGCCCTGAATCATGGGGTACTTGCTCCCCAGCAGTTTTGTAATTCTGGTTTCCATAGCTATGTTCCTTTCTATTTCAGGAGATGTTTTCTAGGGCAATACCGCACAAAGAGCGTCTGGCGACTTTGCACGCCATCTGCTTGCAAATTTCCCGTCATATTTCACAAAAATGCTCGTGAATACAGCAAGTATTCACTCCGCTTTTTGTTTCATCTGACGAAAAATTTGACGACGCATCTGCCGCACAATCTTTGTGCGGTATTGCCCTAAGTGTTTTCTCAATATTCCATAATCAGTGCTGCATAGGTCAGACCTGCTCCGAAGCCGACCAGACAAACCTTATCGCCACGCTGGATCTTTCCGGCACGGATCGCTTCATCAAAGGCAATGGGGATCGAAGCACTGGAAGTGTTGCCGTGATATTCAATGTTGGTGATGACTTTTTCCATAGGCTGCTTCAGGAACTTCATTGCCGTTTCAATGATACGGATATTTGCCTGATGCGGAACGATCTTATCCAGTTCGTTCAGGTCGAAGCCGATCTTTTCCGCTGCCATTGTTGCCGCCTTTGCCAGTGCGTGGGTGGCGAACTTGTACACCTCTCTGCCGTCCTGCAGCATGGTATGCTCCCAGCCCTCCGGACCTGCTCCGATGCCGTCATCATATTCTGCCTGACGCTCCGGCTTCACAAAGGGCGACTGGGGCAGTGCACTGTGGGCATAGAGGAACTTTGCACCGGTGCCGTCTGCACCCAGATGACTGGTATACAGAGCATCTTCCTTGTACTCGATAACTGCCGCTGCGGCACCGTCCCCAAAGAGAATGCAGGAAGAACGGTCGCTGTAGTTGGTGATCTTGGACAGGCTTTCATTCGCAACGACCAGTGCATACCGCATGGAGGAATCCGTTTTCAGGAAGCGGTGTGCGGTGTCCATGGCATAGACAAAGCCGGAGCATGCCGCATTCATATCAAAGCATGCCGCATTGGCTGCACCGGTTTCCCGCTGAATGATGCAGGACATAGACGGGGTGCAGTACTCCGGTGTAATGGTGGTGTCGATCAGCAGACCGATCTCCAGCGGGTCGATGCCAGCGGCTTCGATCGCACGCTTGGCAGCTTCTGCCCCCATGTACCATGTCGGCTCGCCGTCTGAAATGTGGCGGGTGCCGATGCCGGTTCTGGTGCGGATCCACTCGTCGTTGGTTTCAACGATCTTTGCCATATCCTCATTAGTCACCTGAAATGCAGGCGTATAGCTTCCTGTTCCTAAAACACGAATTCCCATGGAAAAATTTCCTCCGTTCCTCTTGTCACTTTCCTCATTTTGTGGTATGATAGATAGGGAACGTACCGCAGACAGAGGTTTCGGTACGCCCTGTAAAATTTAGAGTTTCCCTGCAATCACAGGATACACTTTCTATTATAGAATATTTTTACGCAATTTGCAATGTTTCCGAGTGGTTTTTCAAGTCGTGAAAGAGGAAATACTATTTTTTGCACAAATCTAAGCCTCTGATTTTGTATATCTTTGTACAACTCTTATGAGAAAGGAATGGTAGTTATGGCAACAATCGCACTTTTTTCCGGACAGGGTTCTCAATATGAGAAGATGGGTCTGGATCTGGTACAGCAGGACGCTGCACTGGAGGAAATTTTTGAAGTCGCTTCGGAGGTTCTGGGCTTCGATCTGTATGCAGTCATCGCAGACAGCGACGCACAGACACTGGCTCACACCATTTATGCCCAGCCGGCAATCATGGCAACTTCTCTGATCTGTCTGGAGGCAGCCAAGAAGCGTGGTTTCACCTATGATGCCGTTGCCGGCCACTCTCTGGGCGAATATGCCGCAATGGTCGCTTCGGGCATGCTCTCTCTGGAAGACGGCTTTCGGGTCATCAAAGCTCGTTCAGAAGCCATGGACGCTGCGGCAAAGGCAGCCGACGGTGCCATGTGTGCAATCCTGAAGCTGGCTCCCGCAGAAGTGGAACGCATCTGTCAGGAAACGGAGGGCTATGTCATTCCGGCAAACTACAACTCCAGCGTACAGACCGTGATTGCCGGCGACCGTGATGCTGTGGAAAAGGCAGCTGCTGCTTGTGCCGCACTGAAGGCAAGAGCCGTACCGCTGGCTGTGGCAAGTGCATTCCACACCAAGCTGATGCAGCCGGCTGCGGATACCTTTTATAAAGCAATCCAGAACGTGAAGTTCTCTGCTCCGACGGTGCCCTTCTATTCCAACGTGCTGGGTGCTGTCCGGACGGACTTCTCCGATATGCCCAAGGCTCTGGCAGAACACATTGTTTCTCCGGTACGCTTCACCGACGAACTGGCAGCCATGCAGGCAGCCGGCATTGATACCTTTGTGGAATTCGGTCCCAAGAGCGTTCTCACCGGACTGGTCAAGAAAACCCTCAAGGGCGTGACTGCAAAGAACGTGGAAAATGTGGACACACTGGAAGGAGCACTGGCATAATGGAACAGTATACACTGATCGGACACCCGCTGGGGCACTCCATGTCCCCGTTTATTCACGAACGGCTGTTCGCCATGGCGGGCAGAGAGGCCAGCTATACCCTCACCGACATTGCACCGGAGCATCTGGAGGGAAAAGAGCCCTATCTGCGTAGCTTACAGGGATTCAACATTACCATTCCCCATAAAATGGCGATTATTCCCATAGTGGACGAACTGGACGAAAGTGCAAAGCGGTACAACTCCGTCAACTGCGTGGCAAACCAGAACGGCAAGCTGATCGGCTATAACACCGACTGTGACGGCTTCACCATGTCTGTGAAAGAGTACCCCATGGACGGCAAGGTGCTGCTCATCGGCTGCGGCGGCGTAGGCAGAATGATCGCCACCGAAGCCCTGCGGCACGGGGCAGACCTGACCATTGGCATTATCCCGCAGGACAAGGAACTGGTAGAAACGTTCATTCAGGAAGCAAAACATACCATGCCGGAAGCCAAGGTGACCTATGCTGTCACTGCGGACATTCACGACAAGTTTGATGTCATCATCAACGCTTCTCCGGTGGGCATGTTCCCCAAAGTGGACGCGTGTCCGGTATCTGATGAACTGATCGACGGGGCAGACTATTTCTTCGATGTCATCTACAACCCCACCAAGACGCTGTTCCTCCGCAAGGCTCTGGCTCAGGGCAAGGTGGCAAAGGGCGGTGCCGCTATGCTGGTATTGCAGGCAGTCCGTGCCCACGAGATCTGGAACGGCGACAGCTATACCGACAAGCAAATCGAATCCATTATCTGTGACATGGAAGAACGCATCGACGAACAGAACGCCAAAAAGTGAGGGACAGCATGACGATTTTTCTTTGCGGCTTCATGGGCTGCGGCAAAACCACTGTGGGCGAGATTCTGGCGAAGCAGCTGGGGCTGCCGCTGATCGACACGGACGCTTATATTGTGGAACAGGAAGGCAGGAGCATTCCGGAAATTTTTGCTCAAGAGGGCGAACCGTATTTCCGGAAGGTGGAGGCTCAGGCGATCCGCACCCTGTGCACCAAAAACGCCGTGATCGCCTGCGGCGGCGGTGCCATGCTGAATCCGGACAGTGCCGCCTACGCCCGCGAAAACGGAGCTGTGGTACTGCTGAACGAATCCTTCGACACCTGCTATGCACGGATTCAGGGCGACACCAACCGCCCCATTGTGCAACGCAGCACCAAGGAAGAACTGCACCAGCTGTTTGACCAGCGTGCCGGCATCTACCGTGCCCACGCTTCCCACGTGGTAGACGGCGGTGTTTCGCCGGAACAAATGGCGGAACGTGTCGCCGCAGCGGTACAGTGACCGAACACCATATAACAGAAGCAAGGCAACACCGCACAAAGCTTGTGCGTAAGGTGCGTTGTTGCCGCAAGAAAACGCCGTCCGACAGGAGCATATGCCTGCCGGACGGCGTTTCTTATCGTTATCTGTCCTGTTATTCTGTCCAACTCGGTGTCAGACCTGCACCCTTTTCGGCACAGTATTTCAGAATCATATACATATCGGTGGTGTCGATTTTTCCGTCCCCGTTGACATCTGCCGCGTCCAGTGCAGCTGCTTCGGCAGCTTCGCCGTCTGTGGTCAGAGTGACAGCTTCCTTGCCGGAACCTTTCCACGCCAGATACTGCATGACGGCATAGAGGTCGCTGCTGGTGATCGCCTCGTCATTGTCCACATCGCCGGTATAATACGCAGCAGTCAGGTCTACCGGCTCTCCGGAAGTCTGTGTTCCTGCACTTGCCGACATCAGATATTCCAGCCCCACTTCTGCGGTGGGATATGCCTCCTGCAATTTTTCTGCAAGAGCGATGCCGTCATAGATGGATTCTACCTTGGTAACGTTGATCGATTCCCAAGAAATGCCGTCGCTGTAATCGATATTTCGGATTTCCACTTCTGCATCAGAATCCACTGTCCGTGCCAGCCGGAGCACAGCATCTTTTTCGGATTCCTCCACATTTTTCACCCAGATGCCGTTGTAGTAGTTCCCCTCTGCTCCCATTGCACAAACTGCGTGATAGGTTGACTGGAGCAAAACGCCAGCTTTCTGCAAGTCACGGGTAAGCTTCAGCACAGCATCTCGCTTGTTTTCAAAATCAGCGGGATTTTTGGAATTTACGCCGTCTGCATTCTTCTCATCACACATGGAAATCAGCCAGTTCTTATCACTGTCCTGAATCTTACTGTATCCGCCGAAGCCCAATGCCGCCTGATTTTCGGCGTAGACCTTTTCAAATGTATCCAGATCGGAAACCAGAATCCCCGTATTATTAAACGCATAGTGTTCAAAAATATACAGATTTGCCGATTCGGCTTTTCCGTCGGTATAAACGGTATAGGCATCGCTGTAATTTGTCGCCCCTGCCAAAAAAGACTTATCGTCCAGCTCGGTGTATCCCTTGGGTGGTTCCAGACTGGTGCTGTAAAACGCCACCGCACCGGCAGACATACCGGAAACAGAAACCGCCGCTGTAGTCACTGCCAACGCAGATCCCAGTATCCTTTTCCATTTTTTCATCATAAAAATCATATCCTTTATAGTAATGAGGGATTGCCTTTACACTTTTATTATAATTATTTTATGCACATCTGTCAATATCAACAGCAGAATTTCGGTATCTTCAACAAGAAATGATACTCTATTTTGTACCCCCCACGAAAATATTGGAGAAAGCTGGAAAACGCAAAAAGACCGCACATTTCAAATGCACGGTCTGAATTTTTCTATTCTTCATACACCGGAAAATCTGCCGGATCATAGGGAATGTGGCTGCGGTCGTAGTAGTCCCTGACCGCAGCACGGACTGCCTGCTCCGCCAGCACGGAACAGTGCAGCTTCTGTTCCGGCAGCCCGTCCAGAGCCTCTGCCACGGCCTGATTGGTGAGAGCCAGTGCCTGTGACAGGGGCTTTCCGGTAATCAATACCGTTGCCATGGAACTGGAAGCAATGGCAGTGCCGCAGCCGAACGTTTCAAAGGTTGCCCTGGTGATGATGCCGTCCTGAATTTTCAGGTAAATTTTCATGGTATCGCCGCAACGGGCACTGCCCACCTGTCCCACGCCGTCTGCGTCCTCCATGATGCCGACGTTCCGCGGGTTCATGAAATGATCCATGACCTTTGCACTATATAACATGGGGCTTTCTCCCTTCTTCCAAGTCCCGCCAAACCGGCGACATGCTCCGCAGACGTGTCACCACTTCCGGCACTGCTTTCAACAAGTATTCCACTTCTTCCGGCGTGTTCTCCGCAGACAGCGACAGCCGCAGAGAGCCGTGTGCCGCCTCATAGGGCACGCCCACTGCCAGCAGCACATGGCTGGGATCCAGTGAACCGGAAGTGCAGGCAGAACCGGAGGAGGCACAGATGCCCTTTGCGTCCAGCAGAAGCAGCAGGGCTTCGCCCTCTACGCCCTCGAAGCAGAAGTTCACGTTTCCTGCCAGACGGTTCTTCCGGTCGCCGCTAAGCAGGCTGTGGGGAATGGTTTCCAGCCCTGCGATCAGCCGATCCCGCAGACCGGCAACATAGGCGGCGTTCTGTTCCAGATTTGCACATGCTTCCCGCAGTGCCGCCGCCATGCCTGCGATTGCCGGCAGATTTTCCGTGCCGGCACGCATGCCCCGTTCCTGTGCCCCGCCGCAGATCAGGCTGTGCAGCGGTGTCCCCCGTTTGGCGTACAGCACACCTACGCCTTTGGGGCCGTGGAATTTATGGGCGGACAGAGAGAGCATGTCCACCGGCAATCGCGACAGGTCGATCGGCACATGCCCCACCGCCTGCACGGCATCGGTGTGGAACAGCACGCCCTTTTCATGGCAGACTGCTCCGATCTCTGCAATGGGTTCGATCGTGCCGATTTCATTGTTGGCAAACATCACGCTGACCAGACAGGTGTCCGGACGAATTGCCGCCTGCACCGCTTCCGGCGTGACCATACCGGTTTCCGAAACCGGCAGAAGCGTCACAGAAAAGCCCTCCTCCTCCAGCTGTTTCAGGGTGTGGAGAATGGCGTGGTGTTCGATCGCGGTGGAAATGAGATGCTTCTTACCGGACTTGGCACCGGCATAGGCGGCAGACCGCAGTGCCTGATTGTCGGCTTCACTGCCGCCGGAGGTGAAATAGATTTCTCTCGCCGTACAGCCCAGACAGCCGGCAATGTCCTGCCGTGCCTGCAACAAGGCTTCTGCGGCAGCCTGCCCTACGTGGTGCAGACTGGAGGGGTTGCCGTAGTTCTGTTCCAGACAGGACAGCATGGCACGCACTGCCGCTTTAGAGGGCTTTGTGGTGGCTGCATTATCTGCGTATATTTGCAATGGGGATTCCTCCGTTTCTTTAGAACAAAAAGCGGGGATTGCCGCTGGTTTCCGGCACTCCCCGCTTTTCTATTGATAATCAGTTCTCTCTTACTTGACTGCTTCGAAGCCCTGTTCCAGATCTGCCAGAATGTCATCGATATGCTCGATACCGATAGACAGACGAACGGTGGTCGGTGTGATGCCGGCTGCCAGCAGTTCTTCCTCAGTCATCTGCGAATGGGTCGTAGATGCCGGATGGATCACCAGAGATTTCACGTCTGCGACGTTTGCCAGCAGCGAGAAGATCTTCAGGGATTCTGTGAACTTCTGTGCCTGCTCCTTGGTGCCGTTCAGTTCGAAGGTGAAGATCGATGCACCGCCGTTCGGATAGTACTTGTTGTACAGTTCCAGATCCTTGCCGGTTGCCTGCGACGGATGGTTGACCTTCTTGACCATGGGGTGCTTCTTCAGGTAATCTACCACCTTCAGAGCGTTTTCTACGTGGCGTTCTACACGCAGGGACAGGGTTTCCAGACCTTGCAGCAGCAGGAACGAATGGAACGGGGACAGGGTTGCACCGGTATCCCGCATGAGGGTGGTGCGAAGCTTCATGATATAGGCGATATTGCCGCATGCTTCTGTAAAGACAACGCCGTGATAGGACGGATTCGGCTTAGACAGTCCCGGGAACTTGTCGCTTGCTGCCCAGTCAAATTTACCGCCGTCTACAACAACACCGCCCATCACGGTACCGTGACCGCCGATAAACTTGGTTGCAGAGTGTACCACAACATCTGCACCGTGTTCCAGCGGACGGAACAGGAACGGTGTTGCAAAAGTGTTGTCCACGATCAGCGGCAGACCGTGCTTGTGAGCGATCTCTGCAATTGCTTCCATGTCTACCACGTCAGAATTCGGGTTGCCCAGAGATTCCACATACACTGCCTTGGTGTTCGGGCGAATGGCTGCTTCGATATTTGCCGGATCGTGTGCATCTACGAAAGTGGTTTCGATACCGATCTCTGCGTAAGTGTTTGCGAACAGGTTATAGGTGCCGCCGTAAACCGTCTGCGAAGAAACGATATGGTCGCCGCTGCCTGCGATATTGCGAATGGAATAGTCAATTGCTGCGGAACCGGTTGCGGTTGCCAGTGCAGCTGCACCGTTTTCCAGTGCGGCAATACGCTTTTCAAAAACGTCGTTGGTCGGGTTCATCAGACGGGTGTAGATGTTGCCCGGTTCTGTCAGACCGAAACGGCCGGCTGCCTGTGCGGAGTCCTTGAACACATAAGAAGTGGTCGCATAGATCGGCACTGCTCTTGCATCAGTGGTCGGATCCGGCTGTTCCTGACCGACATGTACCTGTTTGGTTTCAAAACGATATTCCTGATTTGCCATGGTGAATCTTTCCTTTCTATTTCGTCCGTGCCCTGCGGGCATTCAGAAAACACTGCAAGCAGATTGTGTGCAAAGCCGTCAGGCGGGCTTTATGCAGTGTTTCTTTCGGTTTGGTTTCCTTTGCTATGGTTGTATTATATCACAATTCACCTATGGTGTCAATAGGTTTTCTATGCGTTTTAAAATTTTGACGTTTTAGACAGATACTGCACTGTGAAATTGCCCCACATCTGTGGAAATATACAACACTCGGCAGCCGTGACAAAAACAACCCGACAAATTGTCGGGTTGTTTCCATTACAGTGTATATCCCTCTGCACGGAGGGCATCGATCAGGTCGCCCAGAATCTCGGCGTTGGTGGAAGACACCGCGTGCAGCAGGAGGATCTCGCCGCCGTGTGCATGTGCCCTGAGCCGTTCCAGAGATTCTGCCGGATCCGGCTGGGCATCGGTTTTCCAGTCCACGTAGGCATCGCTCCAGAACAGTGTCCGATAGCCGCATGCCTGTGCGGTTTCCAGTGCCGCCTCGGAGTATTCCCCGCAGGGGCAGCGGAAATACTGCATCTCATAGCCGTATTTGTCCAGCACATACTGGTGCAGATCCATAATTTCCGCCTTGGCTTCTGCTTCGGAAAGCGTAGGCAGGCTGGCATGTGTCATGCCGTGGTTGCCCAGCACGTGTCCCTCTGCGATCATGCGGTTCACAAGATCCGTTTCCTTTTTGGCATAGTCGCCGGTGAGGAAAAAGACGGCGTGCACCTGCTTTTCCCGCAGGGTGTCCAGAATCTGTCCGGTATAGCCGTTCTCGTACCCCTGGTCAAAGGTCAGCAAGATCTGGCTGCGGTCGGGCGTTGTGGCGTAGGCATCGTATTGGGCATACTGTGCATCAAATGCCACCGCATCGACGGGACGGTTTTCACTGTCCACCGCGGTGCCCTGCCCGTAGCCGATCACCTCGCCGCTGACGGCACTGACCGGCGAAACCGGAAGCACTGCCACTGTCAGCAAGCCGGACAACAGACCAGTCGTCCAACGATTTCTCATCTGCATTCCCTCCCTCGCTGCATTTGCAGCTGTAGAGAGTTTGTGCAGAATGGGAGTGAAAATTCGTTGGAAATATCCCGCTGGGATATTTTCAAGTTATTTCTTTTTGAAAAACTGCTGGACCGAAAAACTTTACTCTCCGGTACAACTTTTCACCATGTGTACAGCGATTCGCCTTAATAGAACGTTGCCACTTCCTGTTCCGGTGCACTTGTCATCACGACTTCCTGCACCTGCAGCACCGGTCCCTTGCCGCGGTACAGCTTATGCTTCTGCACGTGGATCTTTCCGGTCACCTGCACCCACTGCCGTGTCTGGAGCACGCTTGCCTTTTCCCACTCTGCCACAACGCAGCTATACGTAATATCTTCCACACAGCAGGTCATCACGTGTCTGCCTACGGCAAACGTATTGGGCGGGAATTTCGGATCCACAGCAACAATACCGCGGAATGAAACGGTCTTGCCGTCATATTTTTTCGGGTCTTCCATGATGTCCCGATACCACAGAGCATAGTCCGTGTCTGCCAGCCGAATCACCGGTGCATTGACGTCAAAGGGCAGCGGATCCTCGATCTCGTCGTATTCCACATGTCCGTCTGCATACTCATAGGCAATATCTGTCCGGCGGCTGACACCGCGGACGATCTTGTGAAATTCCATTTTGTCCATGTCCTTGCCGAACCGGTTGAACACTACCAGTTCGCAGGTGTTCAGCTTGTCCACCACAAGGCTCCGCATATTGGCGTTATATTGCAGGAACGTGGTGGCATCGGCAAAGAACATTTCCTGATACACTGCCCAGTCGTCCGGCAGGTTCTGGAACAGCTGCTGTAACTGCCACATGCCGTTGTACTCCAGCACCACGCGGGTGGCACCGCATTCTTTCAGCAGTTCCTGCAAGTGTGCCGGATTCAGTTCCTCCGGCTCCTCAATGGTGCGGATATAGATTTCCTGACAGGGCATAGCGGAAATATCGTATTCCTCCTCGCCCTCCTCACAGAGCAGCAGCATGGTCTTTTCGCCGGAATTGAACCGCTTGTCCTCTAAGGTTTCCTGAATAAACTTGGTCTTGCCTGCTTCCAGAAAGCCGGTAAACAGGTATACCGGAACGTCATTTTCCTGAGGCTGTTGTCCTCCTGCCATGATGTTGTCCTCCTTTTATTCTGCGTGGAATAGTTCGGTCAGGGCATCTTCGTGAATGCCAGAGCCAATGACACAAAGCCGTCCGGTAGTGCCGGCACTGCCGCTGCGAACGTCCGGTGTACCCGGTACATAGTCAAAGTGGATCCAGCTGCCGTCCTCTGCCGGTACAATGCCCTTGGCACGGAGGATCATGCCGTACTTGTCTGCGTCTTCCAGAGCCGTCAGAGCGTTGGTGATCTCCTCCTTGGTGTACTTCCGAGCAGACTCTACGCCCCAGCTGGTGAACACTTCGTCTGCATGGTGGTGGTGATGCTCGTGATCGTGGTCATGGCAGCCGCAGGTGCAGTTCTCGTCGTGGTCATGGTGATGATGATGTTCATGTTCCTCATGATCATGGTCATGATCGTGGCAGCCGCAGGTGCAGTTCTCGTCATGTTCCCCGTGATCGTGGTGGTGATGATGTTCGTGTTCCTCATGGTCATGATCGTGGTGGTGGTGATGATCGTGTGCAGCGGCTTCTGCCAGCAATTCCTGTAATTCGTCGTCCAGTGTGTTCTTCTGAGTCATTGCCTCAACCAGCTGCTTGCCGGTCAGTTCTGCCCAGTCCGTGGTGACGATAGGAGCCTTTTCGTTACAGGTCCGCAGACGGCGAACGCAGTCGTCCAGCTTCTCCTGCGACAGACCAGCGGTATGGCTCAAGATCAGGCAGCTTGCATAGGTGATCTGATTGTTGAAGAACTCGCCGAAGTTCTTCTGATACATCTTGCACTTCTTGGCATCGACTACTGTGGTGAAACCGTCCAGTTCCACATCATGGGCATGGATATTCTGGACTGCACGAATGACATCGCTCAGCTTGCCCACACCGGAAGGTTCGATCAGAATGCGATCCGGATGGTACTGTTCCAGCACCTTTTCCAGAGCCTTGCCAAAGTCGCCTACCAGACTACAGCAGATACAGCCGGAGTTCATCTCGGTGATCTCTACACCGGCGTCCTGCAAAAAGCCGCCGTCAATACCGATCTCGCCGAATTCGTTTTCGATGAGCACCAGCTTTTCGCCAACATAGCCTTCCTGAATCAGCTTCTGGATCAGCGTGGTTTTACCGGCACCCAAAAAGCCGGAGAATATTGTAATTTTTGTCATTTTTATCTGCACTTCTTTCTCTCGATCTCAACAGCCGGAAGCATATTTTCGCTGAGGCTGCATAATATTAGTATAGCACAGTTTTTCCGGAGATGCAAGGGCTTTTCGGGCAGTTTGCATGGAATTTTTATGAATGCAGAAGAACACGTTCCCAGTGAAACGATTTCCCCAGAAAATGCAAAAGGACGGTTTTCACCGTCCCCTGCGTGGTTTCAGGAATATGGCACATTTTCCGCAAAAGATGTACAGATTTGGGAATTACCGTTTGACTGCCATTTCCGGCTGTTCCGATACAGCTGCGGATTCCGGCAGGATTCCCGCCGCCAGCAGCTGTGCGGCAATCCATGCGACAACGTCCTCCGGCTGCGGCTCGTCCTGCTGACGGGGAATTTCTGTCCACGCCTGCTGCACGTCCGCGTCCGGATTGTTCATGCCCTGCCGGATTGCCTCTGCGATTTCCGCCTGCACTTTCTCCGCAGAGGTGCAATATTGGTCTGCCACCTGTTTCCAAAGATTCTGCATATGAAAAAGCCTCCTTTTGTCAGACCTGTCGGGCGGCAAAGCCATTGCGATCGCCGATGGCTTCCGGCTTTTGCCGTTTCTGCGTTCCGACAGGTCTATTATATCAAATTCTGCTGTCGGCTTTTGTCGGAATCGTGCCGCAGTTTTCCCCTTTTCTGCCCCGATTCTGCCGGAATTCCGTACATTTTCGGATATATGTACGAAGTGTACAAATGTCAAATGAAAAAAATTGCAAAAAGTAGTTGACAAGGCGGTTTTTTTGTGCTATAATAATTTACGTTGCAGGTTTCCTGTACAAAACAATTTTCATAGGGGTATAGCTCAGCTGGTAGAGCAGTGGTCTCCAAAACCACGTGTCCCGAGTTCGATTCTTGGTGCCCCTGCCAAATGGAAAAACCGTCGCATGATGTTGCGGCGGTTTTTGTTTTATCTATATATAAACACTGTATAAAGCCCGATCTGGTTTTTACCGCAAAGGCAAACCGGATCGGGCTTTTTTCAATTCATCGTATATAAAACAAAAAAGCGAATCACTTTTGTGATTCGCTTATCTTGGCTCCTCCAGTTGGACTCGAACCAACGACCCTGCGGTTAACAGCCGCATGCTCTACCGACTGAGCTATAGAGGAATATCTAAGAGCACATTTTCATGTGCTCTTGTGCCGGCATTGCCCAATTTTTCCAGATCGAGATGATCAAGTATCGTAGGCGTAAAAGAGCTTAACTTCCGTGTTCGGAAAGGGAACGGGTGGAACCTCTTTGCCATAAACACCGACTAAAAGAAAAATGGTGACCCGTACCAGACTCGAACTGGTGATGCCGCCGTGAGAGGGCGGAGTCTTAACCGCTTGACCAACGGGCCGCCCATGATTGGTGCACCATCGGGGACTCGAACCCAGGACCCACTGATTAAGAGTCAGTTGCT
>ERZ773200.231-NODE-231-length-66175-cov-11.212387_pt1 | contig 66175 bp, 50 predicted proteins | sample MGYA00581008_ERZ773200 | MGnify/ENA primary metagenome ERZ773200 (study PRJEB29015, sample SAMEA2737770) | human gut metagenome | biome: human gut; feature: human-associated habitat; material: faeces | place: China | collected 2012 ... | reverse complement strand
GTAGCCCGAGACGGGCCCGGGCTGACAATTTCGACTGTAATGGACGTTCTTAAATGAGTGGTCTCGTGAGTCTGTGGGCGAGGCGGGCGCTCGATACAAGGTGCGTGTCGTGGACACATGAGGCATGACGGAGGAGGAGCTTCCCGGAACCTTTGAGGGCAAGTTCCGCATCGATCTCCCAAGTAAGCAGTATATGATGCTTCGCCTGACCAAATTAGAGGCGTAAAACAGAGATAATCGGCTCCGGGTGTGACTTGCTGCACGACCATCGCAGGGGGGTGGCCCCTGTGATGGTCGCGGCGATGCGCGTCCGGGGCTACGCTTGTAAGGAGTGAACATGCAGGAGTTTTTTGGAATCGATGTGGGCGGTACGGCCGTTAAATGGGCTGTGCTGGGCGAGGATTTTTCCATCCGCGAGCGCGGAAGCCTGCCGACGGGCTTTACCACGGCTGATGAGACGGTCGCGGCGCTGATCTCGCTCGTCGAGCCGTATCGCGAGCGCGTGAGCGCCGTGGGCGTGAGTGCGCCCGGCGGCATCTACGAGGGAGATGTCACAGGAACGATCCATCGCGGTGGTGCGCTCACGTTTATGGATGGCTGTCCGCTCGGAAAGCTCATGCGCGAGGCTCTGGGGGTGCCGATTGCCGTCAATAACGACGGTAGGTGCTGTGCACTCGGTGAGTATGCGGCTGGCGCTCTGCGCGGGACGCGTTTTGGCGTGGTGCTCGCTATCGGCACGGGCATCGGCGGCGGTATCGTCATCGACGGCAAGGTCCTGCGCGGCGCGCACTGCTTTGCAGGCGAGTTTAGCTTCTTGCGCAACGATGTCACGACTGCTGCGAGCATGGAAAACTCCTTTGCGGGTTCGGGCGGTTGGCGTGCGCTCCGCGATGCCGCCGTTGCCGAGAAGGGCCTGCCTGCGGATTCTCCGGTGGACGGCCGCCGCGTCTTTGAGTGGATCGCGGATGGCGACATGGCGGGGCAGCGCGCGCTCGACCGCTACGCTCGCGCATTTGACGGACAGCTCATCAACCTGCAGGCCGTGCTCGACCCCGAGGTCTTTGTGATCGCAGGCGGCATCTCGTGCCATCCCGAGCTCGTCGATGCCCTGCGTGCGCAGATGCCGCTGGCCCTCTCGAGTTACGAAGGGACCCTTGCCGGCATTCCTGTGCCGCAGATAAAGGCGGCCGAGCTCGGCAACGACGCCAACCTTTACGGTGCTGTCCAGGAGGCCATGCGCCTGGTGTAGCGCATTGGACATAATCATTGGGGACGTTCTTGTTTGACTAGTCGTTTAAGAACGTCCCCAATGGCTACCCACAGAATGAGAGTGGATAATCTCCCGTTTTTGGCCTGCATACAGGCTCAAAGTGGGAGATTATCCGCTCTCGTCATTTGATTGGCACTTGCGTCACTTGCACTCATTGGGGACGTACTTAAATGAGTGGCAGTTGGGGACACTCCTTGCCGAGCTGCAAGCCGTGCGCGCCCCTTCTGGGCCTTGCGGCTCAAAATCGGTTTACGCCGTGGGCTGTTGGGGTCAAATTAGCGACATTTTGAGGATAGGTTCGATATTAGGACTGGTTCTCTAATAGAATGAGTTTGCAGGCCATTAAGCGACTGCGGGGGGGGGGGTATTCATGAAAGGTATGGGAGACACAACAGCGTATTTGCGTTGGGGCATTCGGGAGATTATATGCCTGGCGCTGTTCTATTTTACGTTTTTGGCTGGCGAGTACCTCTTCGACATGCGCGTGGCCGAGTTTGTGCCGCCGAGCGAGGTTGCTACCTACGAGACCCTCATCGTCGGTGCGAGCGTAATCGGCTTTTTTGTGCGTCCTATTCTGTACTATCGCCGCCCCCGCGCGATCGATACGACGAGCGACATCACGGGCGTGCTGCTGGTGTCGGCATTGCTGCTGATGATTATGGCGGTTCGGTTTGAGGTGGTAATTGCCGGCGGTTTGATGGCGTGTTGCACGCTGGGCTACTGCGGATCGACCGCTCACGCCAACTTTGCGCGGCGCTTTGCGCGGACGCCGTACTTGGCGCGCGCGGCGGCGCTTTCATATGCTCTGGGCGTCCTGCTTCAGGTGTTCAGCCACATGGTGATACCCGCGGGGATTCCGCAGCAGTTTGTTTTTGTTGCCTGTGCGGTCGCGCAGGTGGCGCTCCTCCACGGCGTCCGCCGTGCCAAGCTGCGCGGCGAATCTGAGTTTGGGCCTGAACCCGATATCTCCGAGCTTTCGGTGGATGCATCGGAGTTTGGCGCCAAATGGCGAAACGATCCCGAGTCAACGGCGGCTTTTCGGCGCGCCGTGGTGCGTCTGACGATTGCAACCGCCTGCCTTACCGGGGTGTTTGCCGCCCTCAATGCGGGGCTCACGATCTCGCACGCCGCCGGGTCCGTTGACTTGGGCGATTGGTCGCGCTTGCTGATGGGCGTGAGCGCTCTGCTCGCCGGCGCCCTATTTGACCTGCGCGGGCGCTCGTGTATGAACATCATCATGACCTGCGCCGCCATGTTGTCCACGCTCTCATTCGCTGTGCTTATCACCGATGCCAACGGCGCCAACATACTTGCCGCCACCGTCATCTTCTATCTGGGTGCGGGCTTCTTCGTGGTGTTTTTCACGGCGAAGTTTGCCGCCATTTCGGTGTATGCGCATTGGTCGTATCTGTGGCCGTGTATGGGCCGCGTCATCAATAACGTTTGCGCGATGCTCGTGACGGCACCGGCGGTGGCGATTGTCTCGAGCCAGAACGTGCTGTTGGCAGTGGGCGTGGGGCTTGTACTGCTTGTGGGCATTGCGATCTCGCTGCTGGGACAGTCTGGGCATCAGGTCTATGACGTTGAAGTGCGCGGCGACCTGGCGTTTGCTGCTAGCGACCTTGGCACGGATCCCGTATCCGCCCAGAGCGAGCCCGCCCCCGCAGAGGTGCCGGAGTCCACACTCGACGAGCGTCTCGATACCTTCGCCGTCGCCTTTGAGCTTACGCAGCGCGAGCGCGATATTTTGGAGGCCTTGGTCGCATCGCGCGAGAGTGTTCAAGACATCGCCGCAACGCTCTTCCTTTCGCGCTCCACGCTTTACCGTCATATCGCCTCGATCAACAAAAAGACCGGCGCCTCCTCACGTGTGGCCCTCATCAACTTTTTCTGGTCCTGGGCGCCCAAGGACTAGCCCATTTGGGACGGGGCTTTTTTAGCTGTTTTGGGCAGCCACTGCCAGCGCGAACCACCACAAAGGGGACAGGCACCTTTGTGGTGGTTTTGACGGGAGCGCCTGTGGAGTTACAGCAGTTCGCCGTGGCGGGCGATGTAGCGGCGCTTGGCCAGCTGGGTGAGTGCGATGTAGGCGGCGACGATGCTGACGAGCAGCGCGAAGAAGCTCGGCGGCAGCGGCATGAGGTCTAGCGCATCGGCGATGGGGCTTGCCGGCAGCCAGGTGACGAGTACCAGACCCAGCACGGTGAGAGCGCACAGTGCCGGCGCGGCGTGGTCGCGCGCGCTCGGCAGGCGCGGGGAGCGCAGCATGTGGATCACGAGCGTCTGCGACCACATGGACTCGACAAACCAACCGCTCTGGAAGAGCGCCGTAAAGGCCGCCATGCCTGCGACGTCGCCTACAGCGGCAAGCTCTGCCCAGCTTGAGCCCACGGCGGCGGGGCACACCACAAAGAAGAGCACGGCGAAAGTCACGATATCAAACAGTGAGCTCACGGGACCCAACTCGAGCATAAAGCCCTTAATGGACGCGGCATCCCAGGCGCGCGGACGGGCGGTCCAGGCGTCGTCGACGGTGTCCCACGGCAGCGCGATGCACACGATCTCGTAGACCAGCGACAGCAGCACCAACTGCAGAGCACTCATGGGCAAGAACGGCAAGAACAGGCTCGCGACGGTCACGGATAGCACGTTGCCAAAGTTGGAGCTCACCGTGGTCTTGAGGTACTTGAGTAGGTTGCCGTAGGTGCGGCGGCCTTCGATGATGCCGCGCTCGAGCACGCCCAGGTCCTTCTGGAGCAAGATGATATCGGCAGATTCCTTGGCAATGTCGACGGCCGAATCGACCGAGATGCCGCAATCGCTTGCACGCATGGCGGCGGCGTCGTTGATGCCATCGCCCATAAAGCCCACGGTGTGGCCGAGCAGCTCGCGCATGACACGCACCAGACGCGCCTTCTGCAGCGGCGAGAGCTTGGCGAAGAGGTGGGTGTTCTCGGCGCGCTCGGCAAGTTCGGCGTCATCGAGCGCATCGATCTCGGAGCCCAGCAAGACGTTGCTCGCGTCGATACCGATCTGTTCGCAGACGGTGGCCGCGACGCGGTCGTTGTCGCCGGTCAGGACCTTGACTGCCACGCCCTTGGCCTCGAGGGTGGCGATGGCGCCCACGGCACTTGCTTTGGGCGGATCGAGGAAGGCCAAAAAGCCCATCAGCACCATGTCGCACTCGTCGGCAATGCCAAACTCGCCCACGCAGCGCGGATTGGTCTTCTGCGCCACGGCAATCACGCGCAGGCCCTCGGCATTGAGCCCGGCGACCTGCTGGCGAATCTGGGCGAGCTTATCTTCGGTGAGCGGCTGGGCGGCACCATCGACTTCGACAAAGGAGCAGATCTCGAGCATTTCCTCGGCAGCTCCTTTGGTAACCATCTGGGTTTTACCCTGGGCGTCGGCGACAACGACGCTCAGGCGACGGCGCGAGAAATCGAAGGGCACCTCGTCCACCTTGGTATAGCGGTCGCGCAGGCTCTGGCCCAGCATGGAATCGGGTGCTGCTGCCGAGGGCGTCACATCGGCGCGGTCGATGACGGCCAGGTCGATAAGGTTCTTGAGGCCAGTCTGGAAGAAGCTGTTCAAAAACGCATGGCGCAGTACGCGCACGTCCTCGTTGCCGTCGGTGTTGAGGTAGCGCTCGAGCACGATGCGGTCTTCGGTGAGGGTGCCGGTCTTGTCGCAGCACAGGACGTCCATCGCGCCGAGGTTTTGGATCGCCGGCAGTTCCTTGACGATAACCTGGCGACGGGCGAGGTCCTTGGCGCCCTGCGACAGGCTCGTGGTCACGATGACGGGGAGCATCTGCGGCGTGATGCCCACGGCCACGCTCGTGGCGAATAGCAGCGCGTCGATGACGTTGCCCTTGGTGGCGGCGTTGATGGCAAAGACGGCCGGCGCCATAACGAGCATGAGGCGTACGAGCAGCATGGAGACGCTCGAGACGCCGCGGTCAAACGCGCTCTTCTCGCCGCGCCCGTTGAGCATCTTGGCGATGCCGCCCAGGTAGGTGTCCGAGCCGGTGGCAACGACGAGCGCCATGGCGGTGCCGTTTTGCACGGAGGTGCCGGTAAAGACGATGTTCTTGCAGGCAGAGAGTGGCAGCGCGGGGCCGTCGGCGCCCTCGACGGCCGTGGCGGCAGCGGTCTTCTCGACGGCCTCGCTCTCGCCGGTGAGCGCGGATTCGATCACAAACAGATCGCGCGCGGTGATGATGCGGGCGTCGGCCGGCACCATATCGCCGGCAGAGAGGCGGATCACATCGCCGGGGACGAGCTCGTCGAAGGGGATCTCGAGGCGCTCGCCATCGCGCAGGGCACAGCAGGTGTTGGAGACCAGGTCCTTGAGGGCCTCGGCCGCATTGCCGCTGCGGGCTTCCTGGATAAACTTCATGCCGCCCGATACCAGCAGCATGATGCCGATAACGATGACCGTGGAGGGGTCACGCTGCAGCTCGGGCGCGGCGAGCACGTCGATGTAGAGCGAGACCAGCGCGAGCGCGGCGAGGATGCCGGCGAAGGGGTCGATGAACGCGTCGGCGATGCGGCGGGCGAGTGTCTTGGTCGGCGCATCGATGGTGTTGGGGCCGATGGCGTCTAGGCGCTCGGCGGCGTGCTCGGTACCGAGTCCGCCGGCCCTGGCGTCAAGCAGCACGAGGGCGTCCTCGGCGCTATGGGTGGCGGCGAATATGGTGTTCTTGGACAGGCCGGTGTGAGCGGCAGGGCGCGCCGTGCGGCGGCGCTTGGAGATAGCTTCGAGTACCGTGGCGGTTTTGAGCATCAGCATAGGGTCCTCCTTGATGAAGGGAGTTAGCGTACGTGTCGTATTTGCTTCAAAAAACCTAGATGTCGCTCACGTCATGCTCTCGAACCACCACAAAGGGGACAGGCACCTTTGTGGTGGTTTTGACGATCGGTTCGTGGCGCTTATGCGTGTGCGGAATCCTCGCGGCGTGCCGAGGGCGACATGCAGGTTTTTCGACTATGACTGCCTTCCATGGCACACCTCCTTAAGGCCGAGCGCTGCGCGTTTTGGGTATCTCGTACCCGTTACAATCCGCCCGTATTCTTGATGAGGGGGTTTGCCGTGTCAACCCCAATGTTTGGAAAACCATTGCCCCTGACAAAGCCTTTACAGAATGCCGAGGCCCCAAAGCGCGCCCGCAACGCGCCCTGCCTGCGCTAAACTGGAAGGCACGTACGCGATTACGAGAGGAGCCCGCATGGAGGCTTACAAGCAAGAGTTCATCAAGTTCATGGTTGAGTCCGACGTTCTTAAGTTCGGCAGCTTTACGCTCAAGAGCGGCCGTCAGTCCCCGTTCTTTATGAATGCTGGCGCTTACGTGACGGGCTACCAGCTCAAGAAGCTGGGCGAGTATTACGCCCAGGCAATCCACGATAACTTTGGCGACGACTTTGACGTGCTGTTTGGACCGGCCTACAAGGGTATTCCGCTGGCCGTCGTGACCGCAATTGCCTACCACGAGTTGTACGGCAAGGAGGTCAAGTACTGCTGCGATCGCAAGGAGGCCAAGGACCACGGCGCTGACAAGGGCAACCTGCTGGGCTACGAGCCCCAGGACGGCGACCGCGTGGTCATGGTCGAGGACGTCACCACCAGCGGTAAGTCCATCGACGAGACCTATCCCAAGGTCAAGGCTGCTGCCGATGTCGAGATCAAGGGCCTGATTGTGTCCCTCAACCGCATGGAGGTCGGCAAGGGTGGCGTGACCACCGCGCAGAAGGAGATCGAGGCCAAGTACGGTTTCCCCGTCGCGAGCATCGTCTCCATGGCTGAGGTCGTCGAGACCCTCTACAACCACGAGATCGACGGCAAAGTCGTCATCGACGACGAGCTCAAGACCGCCATCGACGCCTACTACGAGCAGTACGGCGTCAAGTAGGTTCCGCCTCCGTTAGTTACGCGGTTTTACCAAACCGCGTAACGGCTCGACGCTGCAAACCCGCCAGAGCGGCAATCTGCCTTTCAACTTCGGCGGCATGACCAGAAGGTCAATGCCGCCTCGTTTCAAGGCACCTTGCTCGCTCTGGCGGGTTTTCGCTGTCGCTACCAAAACATCGGCGTTGTCCTGGTCCAGATGCGGCACTTGGGGACGTTCCTTTTCTGCCGACACCTGGGGACACTCCTGATGTAGTCGTTGGGGACGTTCTTAAACGACTAATCATTCAAGAACGTCCCCAATGACTACCCGCAAAATGAGCGTGGATAATCTCCCACTTTGAGCCTGCATCCAGGTCAAAAACGGGAGATTATCCACGCTCGTTATTTGAGTGTCCAATAATCCTCGCTCGTTGTTACTTGAGTCCGGGGAGGCGGGTGTAGGGGAACGAGCGCTCTAAGAACTCGGAGCAGCGGGCGTAATCTTTGGCAAAGTAGCTGCTATAGAGCGAATCGAGTACGTATTGCACGGCGATATGGCTGGCGAATTGCGTGATGCGGTGCGTCATGCTCTCGTGGTCGCTTACCGTGAGATAGGCGGCAAAGCCGGGGTGAATGCGGGCACAGTACGGCGTGCCGATGACGATGACCGGGACATGTCGACTGCTAAGGATCGGCAAGATCTCCTTGAGGTTGGGGGCAAGGCCGCTGTAGGAGATGACGATTGCCACATGGTCGGGATCCGAGGCGAGCGCCGTGCGCACCTGCGCCTCGACGCTGTCGTGGCACGTCGCGCTTTTGCCGGCGGAAAGCAGGCGATCGCGGAACATTCCCGCTGGATACAGGTTATGCGAGCCCGTGTAGATGTCCACGGTGCCGGCGCGCATGATGAGCTTGGCGGCGTGGTCGAGCTGTGCAGGGTCGAGCAGCTCCTGCGTTTCGGCCAAGGTGGTCTGGTAGAGCCCCTCCATGCGCTCCATCACCTGCGCAGGGGCGGAGGTGGCATCGAAGGGAAAGTTGATGTCCACGTCGCGCCGGTTGCCCGCCTCGGTCGCCTGGCGGATGAGCTCGACCTTGAGGTCTTTGAATCCCTCGAGGCCGAGCTTTTTGCAAAAGCGGTGCACGCTCGCGACCGAAACGTTGGCGCACGCGGCAAATTCCTTAATGGAAAGCCCGCGCACATCCTCGCCCATGGCGAGGGCCGTTCGCCCAAGTTGTTGCTCGGTGGGGGTGAGGCTTTTGCCCTGCGTGATCTTTCGCCTGATATCCATATGGCTCCTATGCGTTTGCGTCGCGATAAACCAATCATAGCGATAAATAAAACGTTCGGCTTGGCTGGGAGTTTTGGTCCGCCGGTCTATGAACGACGGACCGCTCGACGCTGTGCGGGCTCAACATAGGGGCGCTGTCCTTGTTGGGCCGTTTGCGCCCGGGGCGTTACCCGAGCACGCGTACGGGCCCCAAGAGACCGCTGGGCTCGGAGGGCTCGGTCATGCCGAACACGTCGGGGACGGCGTGGTCGAGGGTGTTGATGATATCGATCGTGAGCGCGTGCTCACCGGCTAAAAGTGCGGCGGCCTCAAAGCGGTAAGGCGGACAGATGCGGGTGCCGAGGGATTTGCCGTCGAGGGTGACGGTTGCGGTCTCAAAGACCTCGCCCAGGTCGAGCGCGGCGCCGGCGAGGTTCTCAGCAACGGCAAAGCTTGCCTGGTAGCGGAAAGTGCCTGCCTTGCCGGGGAATTCGGCGCAGGAAAGATCGTGCAGGTCGCCAAGCTCGACGGCCTCGCCAAAGACCAGGTGCGTGGCATCGGCGCCGGGCGCGGCAAAGGAGACGTTCCAGGGGCCATCAACGCGCGTGACCTCACGCTCGGCATCGGAGTTTCCGCGCTCGGCGGCAGCGGGCGCCTCGGCCCCGAGCACCACAATGCAGCTCTCGTAGGGCGCGAGCTCAAGCATGCCGTCAAAGGCGACGGGTGCACTGCCGTTGAGCAAATCGAGGCGCACGCCGTGCACGGGCGCGCCGTCTGCGAACTCAACATGCGTGCGAATGCCCTGCTTGGGATGCTCGTTTACCAGCATGAGGTAGCTCTCGCCGGCGCGGTCGTAGCGAAGTGCGCGCAGCCACGGCTGCGGCTCGGTGCACACCGCGGTCTGCATACCGGCCGCGCTCAGCACACCCGCAAGCTCGGAAGTTGCAACAACGCAAACGCCTGCAAGCCCGCTGGCCTTCACGGGGGCAAAGCCCGCGCGGCTGGCGGCTTTGCCGTCATAGCGCTTGCTTGGCAGCTTGTCCAGGGCATATACGCCAGCGCCTGCGGCCGCAGCGCGCGCGGCAAAGTTGAGTACGGCCCCGCCGGCATATTCGGCGCCGGGCATCACCAGACAGCGGTACGCCTGGCCGTTCACGCTAAAGCCGTTGCCGTCTGCGGCGAACTCCACGGAGTAGCGCTCGGTATCTTCAAACGCCTCGGCCGGCACGATATCGAAATCGATCTGCGCACGCATGAGTTCGGCGGCGGCGTGCTGCATAAACGAGGCCTCACCCGCCCACTCGGCATCGGCGTGGTACAGAAGCGCCACCGGCGTGGCGACCCGCCCGCCCGAAAGCAGGCTCGAGGTGCGGTTCATGTAGCTCATGAGCTTTCCAAAGTGCGCAAACTGGGGGTTCTGACCGTGCGCGTAGAAGTGCGGCGGGCAGTCGAAATCGGGGAAGGCGGCCATGCTAAAGGCGTGCGGCACAAACCAGTTGACGCCGCGCACCATAACGTGGTCGGCGATCCACTTCATCTCGCGCAGGCCCTCATGCCAGCCAAAGGCGCCAAACACCTCGGCCATGCAGCGGCCCTGCTTTTTGGGGTCGAGATGCGCTGCCGAGGAGCCCAGCTTGGGCAGCACGTAGTTGTAGAACTCCAGGTCCCACACGCCGCGGCCGTAGGAGTGGAGCCCTTGGTCCATGCCGGGGATGAGCTGATTGATCACGATGTCCACGCCCGCCATGTCCTGGCCGCCCACGGCACGGAAGTAGTGCCCGGCGCCCACGCCCAGGCGCGCGTGGCAGTCCTTATCCTCGATTACGTGACCGATATACTGCACGCCGTGCGCGCGGCACCAGTCGCCGAGCTGGTCGCAGAAGCACTCCTTGTAGAGCGTGCTCGCGATGTCCATGTACGCGTGGCGCACGTGCGCGCCGGCGTCCATGCGATCCCACAGGTGCGGGAGCTCGTCCAGGTAGCGCTCGCCCAGCGCCGCGCGCAGGCGGCGCTCGAGCTCAGCCGACCAGGGCAGGGGCGCGGTGGCCTTACCGATGAGTGTGTCGGAGATGCCATCGGCGCCGGTGACGCCCTTCTCGTTGGCAAAGCCGGGCTCATCGGAGAAAAAGCCTAGGATGGTCTTGCCAAACTCATCGCCCAGATGCGCAAGGTGCGGCTCGTACACGGCATCGATGAGCTGCGCCACCGAGGCACGGTCGACCATGCTGATGTAGTCCTCGTTGTAGGAGGTCTTGCCGCTCGTGAACATCACGCACGCCTGCGTGATGCCGGCCGGCGCGTCAAAGACCAAGCGGCAGGGCGTGCCGTGCTCGTCCTCAATCACGTGGTGCTCGACCTCGACGGTGCGCCCTTCCTGCATAAACGTAACGCCATAGAAGCGCTCCGTCTTGTCGAACATGTTGGTGAGCGCGATGCTCGCCTGCGGCGTGGGGCCCACCACGTCGATGGTGCGGTGGGTGAGAACGACCTTGCGAAGCTCGGGCGCCGCCTCCTTGACGGCGCCGTTGGCGTATCCGGTGGGAAAATGTGCGTCGTCCAAGATCCAGATCTTGATGCCCAACTGCTTGCACGTGTCGATCACAAAGCGCAGGTCGCGCCACCAGCCCTCACCGCAAAAATCGGGATGCGGGCGACTCTCGAGGCAGACCTCGTGGATATCGGCGCCGGCGATCTTCTCCAGATACTCGGCAATGGTCTGTTGGTCCTCGCCCTTCATCCACAAAAACGGGAGCACGTGGTTGTCGTAGGCACCGTTGAGCACCTGCTGGTAGTACGCGGTCATGGATCCTCCTTGCAAGTCGATGGTGGGCAGCGTATGTTGCATGGCTCCATTCTGGCGTGCAGGCGGCGGCGTGCTAATATCCAAATCACGGCAGAATATGACTGAATCAACGATTGGTGGGGCCATGGAGATCTTGGAGCTCGAGCGCCGGCTGAGCGAGCTGAGCGTCAGCGAGAGGCGATATAGGGACGAGGCTCCCTTTGACTGGTCGATCATGACCGAGCGCGTTGAGGTCGATGGACGGTCGGTGCGAAAGATCGGGCAGATTGGGACGGAATATACTCAGGCTGGGATGCCAGCTGGCCTGATGATCAGGAGAAACTCGCGCTTTAACGCGGTACCCGAGCACGTGCACGACTACGTTGAGATCAGCTATGTGTACCGGGGGCGCTGTCCGCAGACGGTTGCGGGGGAGAAGCTCGTGCTCGAACGCAACGAGGTGCTGCTGCTCGATGCCGCCTGCCCGCATGCGGTGGCGGCGCTCGGCGAGGAAGACATCATGTTGAGTATGACCGTTTCACGCACCTTTTTACAGCGCAGCCTCGAGGCGAGCCTCTCGCGCGAGAGTGCGGTATCGCGGTTTTTGTTTAACGCGCTCAACAGCGAGACTGACCATCGCGGGCACGTGCGCTTTCGCTGCGGGGAGAGCCGGCGCGTGCGGCGCTACATGCAGGAGATGCTCTGCGAACGCTACGAGCCGAGCCTCAACAGCGCCGAGGTCGTTCTGCGCCTGTTTCAGCTTCTGTTGGCCGAGCTCATGGATTGCTACGAGCACGAGCTCGTGCGCGGCGCGGCGGCGGGGCGCGATGAGTCGGGGCGCGCGGCCTCGCTCGTGGCAGGGATGCTCGGCTACATCGAGCGCTCGTTTGCCGCCTGCTCGCTCGAGGAGATGGCGGCACGCTTTCATGTGAGCCCTAACTACGCGTCGGCGCTGCTCAAGCAGCATGTGGGAAAGACCTACCGACAGCTGGTCCAGGAGCGCAGACTCGCGCGTGCCGCGGAGTTCTTGCGCGCGGGTGCCACGGCCGAGGCGGCGGCGCGCGCCGTTGGCTACGAGAACATGAGCTTTTTCTACCGCAAGTTCCGCGCCGCCTACGGCTGCACGCCGGCAAAATACCGTGGATGAGCAAGGCGGGACGGGCTTTTAGCCATCGATATGCTACGGCTAATAGGTCGTTTCGTTTCATCCACCCGGGTCGGAGGGTGGCCGTCAGGTCGATTTTTGCCTCGTCTAGGCCTCGGTATCAAAAAGTGTCAGCCGGCGGACGCGCTGGGGCGAAAAGAAGTGTCCAATGCGCCGCCTCCGCGCCTTGGGCGCCCGGGCGCGCGCGATACTCAGCTCAGCACATAAAACCCGCTGCGAGGAGGCACATATGGGATTTCCCGAGGGATTCTTTTGGGGCGGCGCCACGGCCGCAAACCAGTTTGAGGGCGCATGGAACGTTGACGGCCGCGGCCCCAGCGTAGACGACCACTTCCTGGGCGGCAGCTACAAGGAGCCGCGTCAGATTACGCTCGACATCGACCCCAACCGCTTCTACCCCAATCACGACGGTATCGATTTCTACCATCATTACGAGGAAGACATCGCGCTGTTCGCCGAGATGGGCTTTAGCATGTTCCGCATGTCCATCTCCTGGAGCCGCATTTTCCCCAACGGTGACGATGCCGAGCCCAACGAGGCCGGCCTTGCCTTCTACGACCGCGTCTTCGACTGCCTGCGCGCACACAACATCGAGCCGCTTGTTACGCTTAGCCACTACGAGATGCCCTATGCCCTGGTCGAGAAGTACAACGGTTGGGAGAGCCGCGAGCTTATCGGCTTCTTTGAGCGCTATGCCCAGACCGTGCTCGAGCGCTATCACGACAAGGTGACCTACTGGCTCACCTTCAACGAGATCAACTGTGGCACCCTGGACCTGGGCAACCTCTTTGAGACCAGCATGATTCGCGGCTACGAGGGCCCGGCCTCCGGCGCCCACACCACTCCGCAGCAGCGCTTCCAGGCCCTCCACCACCAGTTTGTGGCGAGCGGCCGCGCCATCCGCTATGCGCACGAGCACTTCCCCAAACTCAAGATGGGCAACATGGACTGCTTTATCCTGTCCTATGCCGCCACGTGCGACCCGGCCGACGTCCTTGCCACCCAGCAGGAGATGAACACCATGAACTGGTACTGCTCCGACGTGCAGGTGCGCGGCAAATACCCGTTCTACGCCAAGCGCTTCTGGGCCGAGAACGGCGTCGAGCTTAACATCGCCGACGGCGACCTGCAGGACATCGCCGACGGCAAGGTCGACTTCTACACCTTTAGCTACTACATGTCGGGCACCGTGGGCACCCACAAGGACCACGAGATGACCGAGGGCAACATGGCCTTTGGCGGCAAGAACCCCTACCTCGAGAGCACCGACTGGGGCTGGCAGATTGACCCGACGGGCCTGCGTATCGCCCTCAACGAGATCTACGCCCGCTACGAGATTCCGCTGATGGTGGTCGAGAACGGCATGGGCGCCTACGACGAGGTGGAGGAGGACGGCTCCATTCACGACCCGTACCGCATCGCCTATCTCCAGAGCCATGTCAAAGCCATGGGCGAGGCTATCGAGGACGGCGTTGACCTGATCGCCTATACCTGGTGGGGTCCCATCGACCTGGTCTCGGCCGGCACCGGCGAGATGCGCAAGCGCTACGGCTTTATCCACGTCGATAAGTACGATGACGGCACCGGCACCTACGAGCGCCGCCGCAAGGACAGCTTCTTCGCCTACCAGAAGATCATCAAGTCCAACGGTACCGAGGGCCTGGCTTAATCGACAAGATGAGTGCCACCGGGGAAAGCATTGGGACGGGCTCGTGATTCGAGTCCCCACCTTAGCATTTGAACCATTTGGCACTATAATCACCATAGGCATGCGCATAACGTTGCGCTGAATCAAGAGGAGAAAATGTATGGGTCTGTTTGACATGTTCAAGAAGAAGGCTGAGCCCGCGGCTGCCGCTGCTCCAGCCTCCATCTCTGCTTCTGCCGGCGCCGACGTGCTGTGCTCGCCCGTCAAGGGCAAGGTCATCAAGATGGCCGACGTGCCCGATCCCGTCTTTGGTGGCGAGGTTCTGGGCAAGGGCTGCGCCGTGTGGCCCGAGGACGACCTGGTCTACGCTCCCTGCGACGGCAAGGTGACCGTCACCATGGGCCACGCCGTGGGTCTGCAGTCCGATAGCGGCATCGAGGTTTTGGTGCACGTTGGCGTCGATACCGTCAACATGAACGGCGATGGCTTCGAGGGCTTCGTCAAGGCCGATGACGTCGTGAAGGCTGGCCAGCCCATGCTCAAGATCGACCGCGCCAAGATCGCCGCTGCCGGCTACAAGGACTGCGTCGTCGTTGCTGTGTCCAACACCGCCGAGTTTGCCGATGTCGAACTCGCCGTCGAGGCCGACTCCGCTGTCGCCGCCGGTGACGCCATCGTTAAGGTCGTCCGCAAGTAAGCTGCGGCATCCAAAGGATGTGCAAGGGCGGTCGGGTTTTCCGGCCACCTTTTTTATTGCACCGCGGGGAAGCGTTTTATTGCACGTTGGGCGGGCTTGCAAACCGTTCGGACGCTAAAACGAACCGACCGCGCCTTCGCGTTGCCGAGGGCGTTCATAAGTGGATAGTATGGGCTTACTTATTACAACGTGCGCCGCGTCCGGGAAGCGCGGTGCCGCTCATTGGGAGGAACAACATGAAAAAGAAGCTGCTGCTTGCGCCCCTCATGGCCGTCTTGGTTGCATGCGTGGTCGTGCTTTCCGGCTGTGGAGGTCCTTCGGTTGAGGAGCTCATCACCGAGGATCTTACGACGCAGTTTGACGAGGTCAAGAACGGTGGCGACGACTTCCTCTCTGGTCTGGAGGAGGCTTCGGGCGACGAGTTCGAGCAGCTGGGTATCGATCCCAAGGAGTATGCCAAGACCTATCTCGAGGGCTTTGACTACAAGATCGGCGACGTGACGGTCGACGAGGACAAGGGTGTCGCGACCGCCGAGGTCTCTATCACATGCAAGTCTATGAACAAGATCGTCGAGGACTTCTCCACCCAGTATCAGGAGAAGGTCGCTGCGCTTGACACGGTTCCTTCCGATGACGAGCTGTACAAGATGGCCGGTCAGGTTATGTTCGATGTGACCAAGGCCACCGAGCCCAGGAAGACCACGGTTATCTTCAAGTACACCTGCAACGACGACGGCGAGTGGTCTGCCGACGACTCCGTCAACTCCGAGATGATGGATGCAATGCTGAGCTAGGGGAGTTACGCGGTAGTTTGTTACGGCGTTTTACCAAACGCCGTAACTGCTCGACGCTGCGCGGGCACCAGAGCGACAACTTGTCATTCAAAGAGGACGGCATGACCAGAAGGTCTATGCCGTCCTCTTTTCATGCCAATTTGTTCGCTCTGGTGCCCGCTCGCTGTCCGTCCTCTACCTGCGGCGTTGCCATGGTAGTCATTGGGGCGGCACTTGGGGACGTTCCTTTTCTGCCGGCAGTTGGGGACACTCCTTGCGCCAGCGTTGCATCGAATGCTCGGGAAAATACGAGCCGGTATTTGGCCGAATAGCGGGTCACGGTTTCCGGATGGCGTGGGTTGCGGAAAGTGCGACCCGGAATATTGCTCTGAAACGGGATGCCGTTTCCCCGACAAGGCTCAACCGGAAAGCGCATCCCATTCTGAGGCGGCAAAACGGGATGCGCTTTCCGCGCGACAGAATCTATCCAGCCGTGTTGAGCGACAGCCCCGCTACTCGCCCAGAATCAGCGCCGAGAGCTCGTCTTGGGTGTCCACCACGTAGTCGGCGCCGGCGGACTCCAGCTCTGCGCGGCCGCGGAAGCCCCAGCTGACACCGGCGCTCTTGAGGCCGGCATTGTGACCGGTCAGGACGTCGACATTGGAATCGCCCACATAGAGTGTGGTTGCCGGGTCGGCGCCTAGCTCTTTCATCACATGCAGCGTAACAGGCGCCTCGGGCTTGGGAGGAAGCGCATCGACGCGGCCCTGCACCAGCGCAAAGCGCTCGGAACCAAAGTATTTCTCGATAAGCGGAGCGGCCGAGACGTGGTCCTTGTTAGTGAGCACGGCAAGCTGCACACCCGCGGCGCGCAGGCGGTCGAGCATCTCGATCGTGCCGGCGTACGGTGCGGTGTGGTCCTCCTTGTGCTCGCCGTAGTAAGCCCTAAACTCGGCAAGCGTCTGCTCAAACATACGGCTGTCGCCCGCGTACTCGGCGGGCATAAAGCGCTCAACCAGCTTGAGCATGCCGTTTCCCACCTTATAGCGGTATTCGTCAACGGCAAACGTGGGCCAGCCGTGCATCTCACAGGTATGGTTACCAGCGGCTGCCAGGTCCTCAAGTGTGTTGAGGATAGTGCCGTCGAGGTCAAAAATCACATGGGAAAACGCTGCCGCCATGGGTGCTCCTGCCGCTTGAGTTGTAAAACGCACCCCATGATACTGGGCATGCGTGCCGGGCATGTTTGGAATCTGAATATCTTTAATAGCCCTGAGCCTTTGTCGTCAGCAAATTCTCGGCAGCTGCTCTCCTACGAGCATGTCGAGGATGCGGGTCGAGCCCCAGCCGGTGCGTACGCGCACGGCGGGTCGAGCGTCCGATCCAAGCGGCAGCACGCGGCCGATAATCGCGGCATTCTCGCCGTAGCGGGCGGCGCGCATGGCGGCCAGCGCGGCATCGGCCTGCTCGGCCGGCACCACGGCGACCATCTTGCCCTCGTTTGCCACCTGCAGTACATCGTAGCCGAGCATCTCGCAGGCTGCCTGCACGTCGGGACGCACGGGCACGGCATCCTCGTCGACCTCCATGGCAACATCGCTGGCCTGGGCAAACTCGTTGAGTGTGGACGCCAGGCCACCGCGCGTGGGGTCGCGAAAGCAACGCGTGTCGGGCGCTGCGGCCAGAACGTCGGCAATCAGGTGGTTGAGCGGCGCGGCGTCGCTTTCGATCGTGCTCGAAAACGCCAAGCCCTCGCGTTGGCTCATGATGGCGATGCCGTGGTCGCCCAGTGTGCCCGACACCAGAATGACGTCGCCGGGGCGGCAGTTGGCGCCGCTGAGCGCCACACCCGCGGGTGCCTCGCCCACGCCGGCGGTATTGATGTAGACGCCGTCGGCCCCGCCGCGCTCAACCACCTTGGTGTCGCCGGTGATGATCGCCACGCCCGCCTCGCGCGCCGTCTCGGCCATGGTCTGCACGATCTGACGCAGCTTATCCATGGGATAGCCCTCTTCGAGGATAAAGCCGCACGATAGGTAGCGCACGTTGGCGCCTGAGGTCGCGACGTCGTTGACGGTTCCGCACACGGCGAGGCGGCCGATGTTGCCACCGGGGAAGAACTGCGGCGAGACTACAAAGCTGTCGGTCGACATGGCGATGCGCCCGCTCGCGGGCAGCGCGGCGACGCCGGCATCGTTGCCCTCGAGCAACTCGGGCGACCCAAAGGCATCCAAAAAGACCTCATCGATGATGCGTTTCATCATCTGTCCGCCAGAGCCGTGACCCAGCAGGACGGTGCTATCGGTGATGCTATGGGACATATCCAAAACTCCAATCGTGGGTGGTGCCAGTATGCGGGTGTGTTCGGGCTAGTCGCGGTAGCGGTAGTACGCCGCGCAGCTGCCCTCGGAACTCACCATGCACGGGCCGACGGGGTGCTCGGGCGTGCAGGTGCGGCCAAAGAGCGGGCAGCTGCTCGGCGCAATGGCCCCGCGCAGCACGTCGCCGCAGCGGCACCCGCGCGGCTCGACCGTCGCCTCAACGGGCACGTCAAAGCGAGTGCGGGCATCAAAGCGCGAGAACTCGGGGCGGATGGAAAGGCCCGAGTTGGCAATCGGCCCCAGCCCGCGCCACGTGGTGTCGCATGGCTCAAACACCTGCTCGACCAGCTGGCGCGCCACGGGGTTGCCGTCTGCGTTGACGCCACGGCGGTAGGCGTTGTCGATTGCGGGCTGCCCCTCAACAACCATCTGGACCAGCATGCAGATGCCTTGCAGAATATCGACCGGCTCAAATCCGGTGACTACGCCCGGGGTCTCGAACTCGTCGACCAAAAAGCCAAAGGGGGCTAAGCCTGTGATGGTGGCGACGTGGCCCGGCAGGATAAAGCCGTCGATAGTGGTCTCGGGATCGTTGGCGATGGCGCGCAGCGCCGGCGGCGTGGTCTTGTGAGCACAGTAGACCGAGAAGTTCTGGAGCCCGCGCGCGTCGGCCTCCAGGATAGCGGCGGCAATGGTGGGCGTTGTGGTCTCAAAGCCGACGCCCATAAAAATGACCGGGCGTTCGGGATTTTGCTCGGCAATGTCGAGTGCGTCGAGCGGAGAGTAGACGATGCGGATGTCGCGCCCCGCCGCCTTTTGCGCGGCAAGCGAGGTGGACGATCCGGGCACGCGCATCATGTCGCCAAAGGTGGTGATGATGGCGCCGTCCATGTTGGAAAGCGCGATTGCGTGATCGATGTCGCGGTTGGCGGTGACGCAAACGGGGCACCCCGGGCCGCTTAACAGTTTGAGTCCCGTCGGCATAATGGAGCGAAAGCCATAGCGGCCAATGCTCACGGTATGCGTACCGCAGACTTCCATAAGGTTGATGCTGCGGTTGCCGACAAGCTCATGAATACGATTGATGAGCTCGCGAGCCGGTTTGGGGTCGCGAAATGCCGAAAAGTCGATACCGGAGCGAACCGGCTGCGCCGCCGCCACTAGTATGCCTCGGCCGGGCTGGTGGCGAGCTGGTCTTCTTCGACCAGCTCGGACATGGCATTAACAAGCTCGAGCGTTTCCTGTGCTTCCAGCTCGTTGACAATCTGGATGCCAAAGCCGGCGTGTACGAGAATGTAGTCGCCAACCTGCGCCGTCGGCACGAGTCGCAGCGACACGGGGCGCTCGATGCCCATCATGTCGACGGTGGCCTTGAGGTCGTAGTCGCGTTTGACTACTTTACCGGGAACGGCAAGGCACATATTGCTCCCCTTTTATACGCTTTGCGCTGGACGGGCGCTCAATAATCCGTCAGTTGATGGTAGCGCTCGCGGGAGTCACGAGCAAACGCGTTACACCTGTGAGACGGCGGCGCGCAGGCTGGCAAAACGCCTATCGCGATGCTGTCTGCGCGAGACGAGCGCGAGCGATGGCGGCCTGACCGTAGGCGATACAGCCGTCGTTGACGGGCACGGCGTGGGGGACCAAGACGGCAAGACCGGCGTCTTTGAGTTCGTGGGTAAAGAGCTGAAGCAAAAGCCGGTTCATGAACACACCGCCCGAGAGCGCGACGGTGTCGAGGTCTTCACGGACGCAGATCTCGCTTGCGATGCGGGCCGACGCGCGTGCGATGGTGACATGGAAGTCGAGCGCGAGCTTGCCGGCGGGCACGCCGGTCCTGATTCCCTCCAAAAGCGCCTCAAAAAGCGGTCTGGAGTTCAGAACATGGAAGTCGTCCGGACGGGATGATTCGGTTACGGAAAAGCTGGCCATATTGCCGGTGGGGCAGGCACTTTCACTGCTGAACGCGCGCCAGGCGGCGGCTTCGAGTTCTATGGCAGGCTCGCCCTCGTAGGTTGCCTTGTCGCAGATGCCCAGAATTGCTGCCGCGGCATCAAAGAGACGCCCCATGCTGCTGGTACGCGGGCTGTTGATGCCGCGCTCGATCATGGTGGCTGTCACGCTGCGCGTTTGCTCGTCGAGTCTGTCCAAAAGTCGAGCGGCACCTGGGTGCTCGAGCAGGCCGAGCTCGCTGAGCAGGGCAAAGGCGTTGCGGCGGGCGTCGCGCACGGAGGCCGCCCCACCGGGGAGCGCCCAGGTGCACAAATGCGCGGCGCGCTCAAAGCCGCCAAGGCTGGCAACAAGAAACTCGCCGCCCCAAATGGTCCCATCGGTGCCGGCGCCGGTGCCGTCAAAGGCGATGCCAAGGACACGCGCGTCGGTTGTAAGCTGGCCCGCGGCGATGGCCTCGGCCATCACGCTCGCGATGTGCGCATGATGATGTTGAACTTCAACAAGCGGCATACCCTGTTTCTGCGCCTGTTCGCGCGCCCACTGGCTCGACAGATAGCTGGGATGCATGTCGCAGGCCAAGGCGGCGGGTGCCAAGTCAAAGAGATCTTCCAAGCGCGTGCGCGCGGCGTTCCAGGCATCGAAGGTCTCGCCGTTTTCAACATCGCCGATATGCTGCGACACAAAACAGGTTGTCTCGCCGTTCGTCCCTTCACGCGTGAGTGCAATCGTGGCTTTTTGTTGTGGCCCACAGGCGAGCACGCAGGACGGAGTGCCGTCGAGCGCCGGCAACGGCAGCGGCTGGGGTGCATATCCGCGAGCGCGGCGAACGGGCATAACAGCGCCGTCGACCACGCGTACCACAGAGTCGTCGTAGCGCGAGAGGATCGCGCGGTCGTTACCGAGCAACGCGTCGGCGATGCCGGCGGCAACGAGGCGTTCCCAGGCAAGGTCGTCGTCGGTCTCGATGGGTTCTTCGCTCAGATTTCCGCTGGTCATGACGAGCGCGTGCATGCCGCGGGTTTCTGCCGCGGCAAGCAACAGATGCTGAAGCGGGGTGTAGGGGAGCATGACACCGAGCTCGGGAAGGTCGTGCGCGACGGAATGCGCGAGCGCGAGGGCGTCGGGGGAGCCGCCGCTCTCGCAAGCGGCACGTCGGCGCAGCAGCACAATGGGGCGAATGCTGCCGGCCAGCAAGCCGCGCTCAATGTCGTTGACATGGCACAGGCGTTCAACGTCGGCAAGGTCGCGCACCATAACGGCAAGCGGTTTGTTGCTGCGGCGTTTGCGGCGGCGAAGCTCGGCTACCGCCTGCTCGTTGGAGGCGTCGCATGCCAAGTGAAATCCGCCCAGACCCTTGATGGCGACGATGCCACCGTCGGCCAGCAGCTCAACGCAGCGCTCGATGATAGCGTCGCTGGCCTCGCGTGTGGTACCGACGGCCGGTGTCGCGGACGAATTCCCGCACGCATTGCCGTTCACAGCCTCGCTCCACGTAATATGCGGCCCGCAATCAAAGCAGGCATCGGGCTGCGCGTGAAAACGCCGGTCGAGTGGGTCGGCATACTCCGCGGCGCACTCGGGACACATGGGAAAACAATCCATCGAGGTGGCCGCTCGATCGTAAGGCAGCGAGCGGATGATGGTAAAGCGCGGCCCGCAGTTAGTGCAGTTGATAAAGGGGTAGTGATAGCGTCGGTCGGTGGGGTCGAACAGTTCGCGCAGGCAGTCGTCACAGGTGGCGATATCGGGAGAGATGAGCGTCGTGTGCACGGTCTGATCCTGCGACGCTACGATACGAAAGGCCCGCTCATCGTCGGCATCCCAACCGTTGGCTGCCAGGTCCACAACCTCGACATGCTCTACGCGGGCTGCCGCAGGCGCATGCTCAGAAAGCGCGTCAACAAAAGCATCGAGCGCATCGGCCAGAGCATGCGCTTCGATGTGCACGCCGTCGCCCGCATTGAGCACCCAGCCGCAAATGCCATGCGCCATAGCCTCGCGATACACAAACGGTCGCATGCCAACGCCCTGCACAATGCCCGTCACATGAATATGCACATGCCGCATGCGACACCCCTCATCAAAACCGACCAAAAAGGGACAGGTTTATTTTGGTCGGTAAAACTTCTAAACCTGCCACAACAAACCTGTCCCTTTTTGGCAGGTGCGCTATAGCCCCAGGCTTTGCTTGGTGGCGGCGCAGGTGAGCTCGCCGTGCTTAACGCCGCGCAGGCCCAGCAGTCGGTCGGCTAGTTCGTAGACGCGCTCGCCGCGACCCTTGAGCGCCAGAATCTCCAGACAGTTGTGGTGATCCAGATGCACGTGCATCGTCGATACGATTTCGTCGGTGTAGTCGTGCTGCACCTCATCCAGGCGGCGTGTCAGGTCGCCTGTGTGATGGTCGTAGATCATGGTGAGCGACCCGATAACGTGCTCATCGGGCGTGCGCATCTGCTCTTTGGCGATCGAGGCGCGAATCAAATCGCGGACTGCCTCGGAGCGGTTGGCCACGTCGCCGCGGCGCGCGATCTGTTCGTCAAAACGGCGCAGCAGGTCGTCAGGCGCGGTGACCGAAAAACGGACCAGCTCGGAGCCGGAGCCACTACAGCGGCAGCCCGCGTCGCCGTCCGCCCCGTGCGGATGCTCGTGCTCGTACCCGCAGCCGTGCTCGTGTTCGGCCACGTTACACCAGCTTCACGGAGCCGACGGAGTTGTGGTCGGCCTCGATGGCCTCTTCGTAGCCCTCGAGTGCGTCGTGGGCCTCGTGCAGCGCGGTCATGGCTGCCTCGAGCTTGGCGCCGATGCGCTCCATGTCAAAATTCTCGGTCGCATGCAGCAGCTGATGGCTCCACTCGTGAGCGAGCTCGATGGTGTCGTCGACCTGCTTGACGCTCATGGCAAGCTGGCTCATGTTCATTCCAACATCATGCATGGGAAATCTCCTTGTGTAGGCGGTAATCCGGCGGTTCAGATTTTACTACGCCCGCTCTGCGCGCCACTGCATAAGAAAACGGGTGCGAGTCTGTGCGACTCGCACCCGTTCACTGGGGGCTGTTTGTGACTACCATACTATCCGTGGTCGCACGCGCCGCACCCGGCAGTCCGGCGAGCGGTACAAAACCGCTCATGGACGGCGGGTAAGTAACAAGCGTATTACAGATGCTTCTCCAGCAGCGCCTGCAGCCTCGCCTTGGGCAGAGCGCCGACCGAGCGGTCGATCTCCTCGCCGTTCTTAAACACAATCAGCGTGGGGATGCTCATGACGCCATACTTCATGGCCAGGTCCTGGTTGTCGTCGACGTTGCACTTGGCCACAGCCAACTTGCCGGCCAGCTCGTCGGCAACCTCGTCTACGATGGGCGAGAGCGAGCGGCAGGGGCCGCACCACGGGGCCCAAAAATCAACCAGTACGGGCAGGCTATCGTTGACGACAGCGCCGAAGTTCTCGGGGGTAATCTGCTTAATGTCAGCCATGGTGACCTCCATAATACGACGCGGCTCGGCCGCGTAAAACTCAGTACGACCGTGCTTATACCCAGCGGCCCGCAAAGCAACCACTCGCGGGCGGCTCTTTTATATAATGGTGGGCACGCAAACGATTGGAGAGCGCATGCCCACGTCACAAAGCCAGAAAAAAGAAGCCATCGCTCAGGCGACCGAGCAGGAGCTCGCGTCGCTTGCAGATCGCGGTGTGCGTATCGCGGGCAACGCGTGCTCGCCGATTGTGCTGGTCAAAGGCGATTTGGATGAAGCCGAGTGCTCGGGCGGCGAGCTGGCCGCCGGCGCGGATGGCGCCGCGTTGCGCAAGGCGCTCGGTGCCATCGGATATGCCCCCGAGGATTTTTGTGTGCTGGCAAGCGTCGCCGGCGCGGGCGACGGAGCGGTCGCGGCGGGCGAGGCCCTGACGTGCGACCTGTTCCGCGAGGCGCTGGAGACCTTGGACCCCGAGGCGGTGCTGCTGCTGGACAACAGTGCGGCCGATGTCATGCGCGAGACCTATGCCGATATGCTTGTGGCAATTGATGACTTTGACACCGCCATGCTCAAGCCCGGCCTGGTCGCCCATGTGCAGGGGCGCCGCGTGCTGGCGCTCGACGGTTTTGAGGCGGCGCTCACCGACAAGGCCGCCAAGCAGCGCATGTGGGCCTACATTAAGCAGCTGACCCCGGCGGCTGCACCGCTGTAGCGAGGTTGGCGGCAGCCCCTACATCACGGCGCGCAGCTCAAACCGGTCGCCGTTAATGCGGAACTGGCAGTTGCCGTTCATGCGCTCGACGGCAAGCATAATGCTCTTGGTGCCAAAGCCGTGCCCAGTGTGCTGAGCCACGGGCATGCCGTCGACCATGTGCGGCGCACGGCCAAACGTGTTGGAAACCAGCAATAGAAGCTGACCGTCTTCGTAGCGAAGGTCCAGGTCGACAAACCGCTTGCCTTCGGGGGCGGCGCTCGCCGCGGCGATGGCATTGTCCAGGGCGTTCGATACCACACTGAATAGATCGACATCGCCCACGTGGACGGTTTCGGGCACGGCGGCGTGCAGGTCGGCGGTGATGCCGTGCGCGTTGATGTCCGCGGAAAGCGACGAGAGCGCAATGTTGACCGTTTCGTTGGCGCAGTAGCGGCGCACGGCGGTGCGGTCGTTGGTCTCGCAGAGCGCGTCGATGCGCTCGAGTGCCTCATCGGTGTGACCCTCTTCGATCAGGGCCGCTAGACCGCGCAGGTAGTGGCGCATGTCGTGACGGAGAACCGAGAGCTCGCGTCCGGACTGGCGCCAGGCTTCGAGCTCTTTGATGGCCGCGCTGTCGCGGGTCGCGAGCATCCAGCGCTCGCGCTCGGCGATTTCCTTTGCCTCGTATTCGCGAAGGTAGACGGCAAGAAACATAAGGTAGAACGCGCAGAGGGCGAACGCCAAAAACTCAACGGTTACTACCGAGCCCGAGTGGAAGAGCGTGGTATAGACGTTGGTGGCGTAGTCGAAGATGTAGTAGACGAGCGGCAGGATGAGCAGAATCTCCAACTCGGTGGGGCTTTTGGCCGCCAGGCGCGGACCGATGTCTCTGGCCCAATGCAGCAAGATCGCAAAGACGCCGAGCGTCGTGATGATGCGCGCCGCGTAATATGCGATTTGCGAATCGGTGGCAGCGAATGCGGCGATGCCCATCCAGTTGCTAAACTGGCAGCTCAGGTAGGCGCTGGTAACGCCCAGGATGGCGAGCAGCGGACTCAGGCGATAGCGTACGCACAGGTAGACGACAAGCGGCAGATGCACGACGAGTGGATAGGCCTGTCGGGCGAAAAGCTCGCCGCCGACGGCATTGGCGAGGCCGAATGCGCATCCGGTTACGGCGCCGACCCCCACCAGCTTCCACCGTATGCCGAAAACACCCGGACGATGCCGTGCAGATCGCTTCGCTCTGCTATAGTCTCCCAAATTCACGTTTTCTATTGGGATGGTGGTTAATATGGGCGACATACTCGAATCGTTCCTGCGCGTGGCGATGGTGGTGTTCATCGTCGGTCCGCTCACTGCATGGGTCGCCCGTCGCGGCGCGCGCGAGCGCAGTGAGGCGACGGACAGCCTCGATCGCTTCACGGTGCGCATGCCCGCTGCCATTCGCACGATCATCGCCTGCTGCGCCGTCGCGTTCGAACTGCTCATGCTGGGTGTCTACGTCTGGCAGGGCGTCTCGTTGGGCGAGTGGGACCACGAACTTGTGTGGTTCGGTCACGCCATGGCGCTCGCGGGCATGGCCATCTGGGCCCTGCTGAGCATCCCGCGCATCGACGTGGACGGTGAGCGAATTCTCTCGCGTAACGCCTTCGGCATCCGCAAGGAGACGACGTTTGGCAACATCACCCGTGCAACGCTTCACACGCAGATGATGAGGATCGACCTGTTCGAGGGCGACCGGAAGTTCTGCTCGATAAGCCTCGAGGGGGTGTGCTCGCTCAACCTCCTCGCCCGTCTGGAGGAAGAGGGCATCGAGGTCTCGGACGCTGTTGACGGCCCGATGACCAAGGCGGGTCTGTGTTGGTCTGCCATCAAGCCGTTGACGATTGTTTTCAACGGTATGGCGCTCGTCTTCTCGCTCGTGATCGCCTTCATGGCTGTTTTCACCGACGCCGGTGCTCGTCTGCTCCTGCTCGTCCCATGCCTCTTCCTGTTCATAGGGGGACTCCTGCCTCTGCTCATGCTCAGCATGCCCGCCCGTGGTATCTACGAGATCGGCAGACAGGAGCGCGAACTCGGTTTCTCCTTCGCCGAGGAGATGGCGAGCCGAGGTGCCACGGGCACCTCGCTTGTCGACGACGATTGGTTCATCGAGATCAGCAACGCCCGCGTCGTGGCGTTCCGCCGCGATTATCTCAAGAAGGTCACGGCGCACGAGGATAGCGAGAGCGGCGACCGTTGCACGGTGACCACGAAAGGCGGTCGCAAAATCAAGGTGTACGCAGCGGGCAGCACGCTCGAGGACCTGCGCTCGTGGTTCAAACAGGGTGCCAAGGCCAGAAGCACGCTCGACCGTGCAGAGGACGTGCTCGAGACGACGTCTGATTGGGTTGTCTGACCTGTATCGTCTTTTCGGACACGCATGCTAGAGGCCCAATCCTTTAGAATGCATTCATCGACGACCGAGAGGACGGTATGCTATGTCCAACCCAGCCGCCAAGTACACCGACGAGTTCAGGCGCGAGACCGCCGACTACATCATCTCGACGGGCAGGCCGATAACGGAATGCTGCGCAGAACTGGGCCTGAATTCCAAGACCGTGAACAAGTGGGTGCAGAGCCGCCGGCGCGAGCTTGCCGGCGGGCCCGACCCCAAGGCCGAGGACCGCGAGCTTCGCGAGGCGAAAAGGCGCATACGCGAGCTCGAGATGGAGAACGCCTTCTTGAAAAAAGCCGCGGCCTTCTTCGCCAAAAGCCAGGCGTAGCCGCATGCTACCGGATGATGTTGGCGGAGAAGGCCGAATTCCCGGTGAAAATGATGGCCCGCGTGCTCGGCGTGAGCCGATCGGGCTTCTACTCGTGGCTCTCCAACGGCTGCCCGCGAGAAGACTGGTCGGCCGAGCGCGAGGCGGTCCGGCGCGTGTGGCTGGAGTCGGACCGCAGGTTCGGCTTCCGGTTCGTGAAATGCTTCCTGCCCGGCGAGTTCTCCGGATTGACCCTGTACAGGGTGCGCAAGCTGATGCGCGAGCTGGGAATACGCGGCTGCACGCCCAACGCCAGGAAGCGCACCACCATCCCCGACCCGAAGGCCAGGCCCCGGCCCGACCTGGTGCGCCGCGACTTCACCAGTCCCGTTCCAACCTGCAAGCTCGTGGGCGACATCACCTACCTGCGCACCGGCGAGGGATGGCTGTACCTGTCGACGGTCATCGACCTCAACACCCGCATGGTGGTGGGCTGGTCGCTCTCCGAGCGCATGACCGCCGACATCGTGGTTTCGGCGCTGGCGTCGGCCAAATCGCGCGGCTACGTGGCCGGCAACGCGATATTCCACGCCGACCGCGGCGCCCAGTACACCAGCAGGCTTCTGGCCGAATGGGCGCGCGACAACGACGTGCGGCTGTCCTGCAGCCGCGCCGGCAACTGCCACGACAACGCGGTGGCCGAGTCGTTCCTCGCCATGCTGAAGAACGAGATGTACTACAGGCGCAGCTTCCCGACCAGGGATTCCGCCAAGCACGCGGTGGTCGAGTTCATCGAGGCGTACTACAACCGCCGAAGGCCCCGCTCGACGATCGGCTACAAGGTGCCGGCCGAGGCCATGGCGGCCTTCTTCGAGAGAACCGAGCCCAAGCTCGAGGCCATGCCTATGGCCGCTTGATTTCTCGAGCTTGCGTGTCCGAAATCTTGACACAGGTCAGAAGGCCTCGATGCCAGCGCTGCGCCGATATGGGGCAGCGGCCCCCCCCCGTTGGCCGCCATGGCCCTGACTTCCGAGCGTATGCTGGCGCCGCTCGTCTTAAGACGTCGACCTCCATCCGGAGCCTGCGGTTCTCGCGCTCGGGCTCCAGGATCCGGTTCTACTCGGGCGTGCGGTTGTCGGCGGCGCGCGGCGAGCCGGTCTCGTTTATCGACTTGACCCGCCTCTCCACGGTGCTCTTGTCGAGGTCGCACTCGTCCATGGCCTCGCGCCTGGGCTTTCCGGCGTTGTGGAGATCGACTATCTTCCTCTTGAACTCGTCGGTGAAATGCCTCGGTCTGGGGCCGGTCGAGGCCGAGCCCCCGGTCCGGCTGGGGTAGCATGTCGCTGCGGACCATTGTCTTTCCTCTCGTTGAATATCTAGGCGCTGACGATTCTAGGCGATGGCCCTCTCTTGCTGCTTACACCTCGATTGTGCTCGCTACCCCCAGCGGGCCCGGATCGAGCGATTCGGACCCGCTTTTGGGGCCTGCCGGAAACCCGGTGGTCAAAAAGGGCCAAATATGAGTACTGTTACCAGTTTGGTGGCAGCCAAATGGCCTCAAAAATCGGTGCCAGAGGCCAAAAGTGCATCGATTTTCGTTCTTCAGAGTCGCGATCGGGCTCCAAACAAGGCGATTTTGCTGCTCTGGACCGGAAAATCGATGCTACTAATTTGGTGACAGTACTCATATTTGGCCCTTTTTGACCACTGCCCCTTGGTCCAGGACAAAACGGGCTGCCCGAATCATGGGGCGGGTCCATTTTCGGCTGTCCTCAGCTTGCCAGTTCGAAAATGGACCCGCCCCAAGATTGAATCTTTATTCCAACTTTACACCTGGCTTTACAGCTGTCTTGTCAGCTGTAAAGCCAGGTGTCATACTAAAGCCCCAAGATTCGCCAAAAGAGAGGGGCCTTGATGGCACAGAGCGCGAACATGGATGCGTCGGAGCTTGCACGCGATATCGCGGCCGGCCTAGCATCGGCAACGACGGCAACGGAGCGCGCGGCACTGGTGCCCGCAGAGCTCGTCGAGGCCATTCAGCAACTTAAAACCCAACGCGACGCGGTGATCCTGGCGCACTATTACGTGGCGCCCGAGGTTCAGGCTGTGGCCGATTACGTCGGCGACAGCTTCTACCTGGCAAAGCTTGCCAAGAGCCTGCCGCAGCAGACCATCGTGCTGTGCGGCGTGGAGTTTATGGGCGAGAGCGCCAAGCTGCTCAATCCCACCAAGACCGTGCTGCTGCCCGAGCCGGGCGCGGACTGTCCCATGGCGCACATGGTCAAGCGTGAGACGGTCGACGCGGCGCGCGCCGAGTACGGTGACGACCTTGCCGTGGTCTGCTACGTCAACTCCACGGTCGAGATCAAGAGCTGGAGCGACGTGTGCGTCACCAGCTCCAACGCCGTCAAGATCGTGTCCGAGCTGCCGCAGCAGCACGTCCTGTTCATCCCCGACCAAAACCTGGGCCGCTTCGTAGCCGAGCAGGTGCCGCAAAAGCACGTCATCCTCAACAACGGCTACTGCCCGCGCCATCACATCATCACCGTCGAGCAGATCGTCGACGCGACGGAGGCCCACCCCGACGCGCTCGTGCTGGCGCATCCTGAGTGCAAGGCCGACGTCCTGGCCGAGGCCGACTACATCGGCTCCACCGCCGGCATCATCAAGTATGCCGAGGAGTCCGACGCCAGCGAGTTCATTATCGTGACGGTCCGCGGCGTGCTCTACGAGCTCGAGCGCCGCTGCCAGGGCACCGGCAAGAAGTTCCACTTCCCCGCGGTGAAGCCCACCTGCGTCAACATGGACCTCATCACGCTCGAAAAGCTCGTGCGCTGCCTGGAGACGGGCGAGGGCGAGGTGCAGATCGGCGTCTCGGACGAGGCGGCAGACCAGGCCAAGCTCACGCTCGACCGTATGCTCGAGTACGCAGCGCGCTAGAACAATGTGACATGAGGGACAGTCCCGCATGTCACATTACAAGGGAGAGGATTCCTGTGGAAACCAAACAATACCCCGACATGGAGTGCGACGTCGTCATTGCCGGCTGTGGCGTGGCGGGCCTGTACGCGGCTCTCAACCTGCCGACGAGCACGCGCGTGATCATGCTCTCCAAGGGCGCTGTCGACGAGTGCGATTCGATGCTCGCGCAGGGCGGCATCTGCGTACTGCCCGAGGGCTCGGACTACGATGCCTTCTTTGAGGACACCATGCACGCCGGCCACTACGAGAATCGCCGCGAGAGCGTCGACATCATGATCCGTTCGAGCCGTTCGGTCATCAACGATCTGCTAGCGATGGGCGTGGATTTTGAGCGCAAGGCCGACGGCAGCCTCAACTTTACCCGCGAGGGTGCGCACAGCCGTCCGCGTATTGCCTTCCATGCCGACATTACGGGCAAGGAGATCACGACCAAGCTGCTCCAGGCCGTTCGCAAGCTGGATAACGTGCAGATTTTGGAGCACGTGGCCATGACCGACATCCTGACGGGCGAGCGTGACGGCGTCACGGTGTGTGTCGGTGTCGTCGCCGTTTCCGTGGACGAGGACAACTCGGTTCGTCCCGCCGACGAGCTGGCAAATGCCGCCGAGGGCGTGCATGCCGGCGAGCCGTTTAAGATTCATGCCCGCCGCACGCTGTGGGCGACAGGCGGTATCGGCGGCGTGTACGACCATTCGACTAACTACCCGCAGCTCACCGGTGACGCCTGCTACATCGCGCAGGAGCACGGCATCACGATGGAGCACCTGGACTACGTGCAGATCCACCCCACGGGACTGTTCTCGCCGCAGCCGGGCCGCACCTTCCTGATCAGCGAGAGCTGCCGCGGCGAAGGCGCGATTCTGCTCAATGCCGCCGGCGAGCGCTTTACCGACGAGCTGCAGCCGCGCGATGTTGTCGCCGCCGCTATTCGCGAGCAGATGAAGCAGGACGGCACCGAGCACGAGTGGCTGAGCTTTGCCCCCGTCGAGCGCGACGTGGTGACCGGGCACTTTGCCAACATCCGCGCGCGCTGTCTGGAGGACGGTCGCGACATCTTGGACGAGCCCATTCCCGTTACGCCCACGCAGCACTACTTTATGGGCGGCGTGTGGGTCGACAAGGACGGCCGCACCTCGATGCCCGAGCTCTACGCCGCTGGCGAGACGGCCTGCAACGGTGTTCACGGCAAGAATCGTCTAGCTTCCAACAGCCTGCTCGAGTCCCTAGTTTGGGGCCGCCGCGCTGCTTGGCGTATGCGCACCGGCGAGTCGCTGACCGTGGAGCAGGCCGGTGAGCCCGCGCTTGACGGACGTCACCGCGCCCTGAGCGCCGAGACCCTTGCAATCGATGATTTGGCCCGTGCTGCCGGCACACAGGCCGTGGAGGAGTAGACCATGAATCCCATTACCATGAAGCTCGTCGTCGATGATCTGATTTTGCAGGCTCTGCGCGAGGACATCACGTTTGAGGACGTGAGTACGGCGAGCGTGTGCCCCACGGCGCGCCCCGCTACCGTTGAGCTCATCGCCAAGGCCGATGGCATTATCGCCGGCCTGGACGTATTCGCTCGCACCTTTGAGCTGCTGGATCCGCAGAGCTCCGTGTTGTTCGATGTTTCGGATGGCGACGAGGTGCATGCCGGCGACCATGTGGGTCAGGTGCGGGGCGATGCGCGCGTGCTGCTTTCGGGTGAGCGCGTGGCGCTCAACTACCTGCAGCGCATGAGCGGCATCGCTACCTACACGCACAGCATGGCCGCGGCGCTCGAGGGAACCAAGACCGTGCTCGTCGACACGCGCAAGACCACGCCGGGCATGCGCGTCTTCGAGAAGGCCGCGGTCGAGATCGGCGGCGGCAGCAACCACCGTTACAACCTGTCGACGGCCGTCATGCTCAAGGACAACCACATCGACGCCGCCGGCGGCGTGATGCGTGCGATCGAGATGGCGCGCGCCCATGCATCGTTTACCACGACGGTCGAGATCGAGTGCGAGAACCTGGACATGGTGCGCGAGGCCGTGGAAGCCGGCGCCGACATCATCATGTTCGACAACATGACCCACGACGACATGGCTGCCGCGATTGAGCTTATCGATGGCCGCGCCAAGACCGAGTGCTCGGGCAACGTGGACGCCAGCAACATTCGCGCCCTGGCCGATCTGGGTGTCGACTATATTAGCTCGGGCGCCCTGACGCACTCTGCGCCGATCCTCGACCTCTCGCTTAAGCACCTGCGTCTGCTGGACGGTAAATAATGAACGCCCGCGAGCGTCGCCGTGCCATCATGGGCGTGCTTGAAGGAGCCAAGGAGCCCGTTTCGGGCAGCGCACTTGCCCGCGAGGTTGGCGTGAGCCGTCAGGTCGTGGTTCAGGATATTGCCCTGTTGCGTGCCGATGGGCACGATATCGTGGCGACCAACCGCGGCTACGTGCTGCAGGAAGCCGCGAGTAGCCCCGCCGTGCCCACGCGTCTTGTTAAGGTGCGCCACGGCGTGGAGCAGGCGGGCGACGAGCTTACGAGTATCGTCGACGCGGGTGGCGCCGTGCTCAACGTGATCGTCAACCATCGTGTGTACGGCAAGATCACGGCCGACCTGGACATCCGCAATCGTCGCGATGTTGAGCGCTACCTGCACGATATCGAGAGCGGCAAGAGCTTTCCACTACTAACGGTGACGAGCGGCTACCACTTCCATCGCATCGCGGCGGAGGACGAGCAGACCCTCGACGAGATCGAGGCCATACTCAAGGAGAAGGGCTACCTTGCCGATTTAATGCCCTACGAGGATGATTTGTCCTAACCCGATACTGTCTATATAAGTTGCGGTGAAATAGTTCCTACAATCGGCACCTAAGCAATGAGCCAGGAACTATTCCACCGCAACTGCCAAGGTAGCCCCGTCCCCAATTAGCTGCCTGTACAAACAAAAGGAGGCCTCCGCGGCGATGCGGAAGCCTCCTTTTTTGTGCACGGTGTACTTTTGAGTGTGCAAGTGGGGGAGTTGTTACTCCTCGACGATCTCGGTGATCGCGCCAGCGGGGCAAGCGTCCTGGCAAGCGCCACAGGCGACGCAGGAGTCCTCGTCGGCGACGGTAGCGACGTCCTGGAGCTCCAGAACGCCAGCGGGGCAGGAGTCGACGCAAACGCCACAAGCGATGCACTCGTCGGCATCAATTACGGGATGAGCCATGGTAGTTTCCTCTCTGTTGACCGACGCTACAGGCGATGCGCGCCGGTTTGATTCGGGCAAAAACATACCACGGGAGCGACCGTTTGCAATACCCTCTGGCCGGCATCTTCATACCGTTCGCCGAGTATGCCAAGGTTTACTAAAAAACGCGCAGGTGGGGCCGTTGAGCTGCGCAAATGTTAGCTATAGGTGACTTTTAATATTGACCTATTGAGCGCGCCTGCGGAAAGGGCATCCCGTTATTTGGCCGAAAACCGGGTCGCAGTTTCCGGTTGGGCCCGCTAGCGGAAACTGCGACCCGGTATCAGCTCTCAAAACGGGATACGGTTTCCGGTTGAGCCTTCAGACGGAAACTGCGACCCGGAATCTACGCTCAAACCGGGATGCGCTTGCCGCAAGACGGCCCCCAGGCACCCCCGGACGCAAACCTCAGCCATCTCTACATAGATCTCAATAGATTTGCCGAGAACTCATTCAGCGCATCTACCTGCGCATTTAAGAACCTAAACTCTCAACAATAAGAAATCTTATATGAATTGACTTAGATTTTGTATATTCCGGCCCATAAGGGGATACACTACATCCTGAAAGACAAGCCGAAGCGCCACACGACAGACCGTCGAGGCGGCGCGAACGCAAAAGAGAGAGGGAATTTCTAATGAGTAAGATTCTTGGTATCGACCTTGGTACTACTAACTCCGCTATGGCCGTCCTCGAGGGCGGTTCTCCGACCATTATCGTGAACGCCGAGGGCGACCGTACCACCCCGTCTGTCGTGGGCTTCCGTGCTGACGGCGACCGCGTCGTGGGTAAGGCCGCTAAGAACCAGGCTGTCACCAACCCCAAGAACACCGTGTTCTCCATCAAGCGCTTCATGGGCCGCAAGTACTCCGAGTGCACCTCCGAGATCAAGACCGTGCCGTATGAGGTCAAGGAGGGCCAGGGTGGCCGTGCCGTCGTCGACATCGAGGGCAAGGATTACACCGCCGAGCAGGTGAGCGCCATGACGCTCGCAAAGATGAAGGCCGACGCCGAGAAGTATCTGGGCGAGACCGTCACCGACGCCGTCATCACCGTCCCGGCCTACTTCAACGACGCCCAGCGTCAGGCCACCAAGGACGCCGGCAAGATCGCCGGCCTCAACGTCAAGCGTATCGTCAACGAGCCGACCGCTGCTGCTCTGGCCTATGGCCTGGACAAGCAGGGCACCGACCAGCGCATTCTGGTCTTCGACCTGGGCGGCGGCACCTTCGACGTCTCCATCCTCGACCTCGCTGACGGCGTGTTTGAGGTTCTGTCCACCTCGGGCGACAACCACCTGGGCGGCGACGACTGGGATCAGCGCGTCATCGACTGGATGGCCGATAAGTTCCAGCAGGAGAACGGTGTCGACCTGCGTCAGGACCCCATGGCCCTGCAGCGTCTGAAGGAGGCCGCCGAGAACGCCAAGAAGGAGCTCTCCGCAGCCCAGCAGTCCACCATCAACCTGCCGTTCATCACCATGAACCAGTCTGGCCCGCTGCACCTCAACTACACGCTGACCCGCGCCGAGTTCGAGAAGATCACCCGCGACCTGCTCGAGCGCTGCAAGCAGCCTGTCACCAACGCCCTGCGCGACGCCAAGCTTAAGCTCTCCGATCTGACCGAGGTCATCCTCGTCGGCGGCTCCACCCGTATGCCCGCCGTCCAGGATCTGGTCAAGACCATGACCGGCAAGCAGCCCAACATGTCCGTGAACCCCGACGAGGTCGTTGCCGACGGCGCTGCCGTCCAGGGCGGCGTGCTCACCGGCGACGTCGAGGGCATCCTGCTGCTCGACGTTACCCCGCTGTCGCTGGGCGTCGAGACCATGGGCGGCATCATGACCAAGATGATCGACCGCAACACCACGATCCCGACCTCCAAGACCGAGGTCTACTCCACCGCTGCCGACAACCAGACCAGCGTCGAGATCAACGTGCTCCAGGGCGAGCGCGAGCTTGCCCGCGATAACAAGTCGCTCGGTAAGTTCCAGCTGACCGGTATCCCGGCTGCCCGCCGCGGTGTGCCGCAGATCGAGGTCACCTTCGACATCGACGCCAACGGCATCGTCAAGGTCTCTGCTAAGGACAAGGGCACCGGCAAGGAGCAGCAGATCACCATTTCCGGCTCCACCGCGCTTTCCGACGACGAAGTCGATCGCATGGTCAAGGACGCCGAGGCTCATGCCGAGGAGGACAAGAAGCAGAAGGAAGAGGTCGAGGTCCGCAACCAGACCGACAGCCTGTGCTACTCCACCGAGCAGACCCTCAACGAGCTGGGCGACAAGGTTTCCGCCGATGTGAAGTCCAAGGCCGAGGCCGCTATCGCCGACGCCAAGAAGGCGCTCGAGGGCTCTGACGTCGAGGCCATCAAGGCCGCTGGCGAATCCCTGCAGTCCGTAGCCTACGAGCTGGCTCAGGTTGTCTACGCCGACGCTCAGCAGCAGACCGACGGCGCCGCCGGTGCCCAGCCTGCCGACGATGACGTTGTCGACGCCGACTACGAGGTTGTGGACGACGAGGACAAGTAATCATGTCCGCCCGTAAAGCTCGCACGGAGGCGGCCGCCGCTGGCGCCGCCCCCGTTGACTCTGAGGAGAAGGACGTGAAGATTCCCGTAGAGGCCGTCGACGATACCGAGGCCAACGAGGCTGAGGCCGCCGAGGCTGCCGAGAACCAGGTAGAGGATTCCAACAAGGAGGCGACGATGACCGAGGACGAGATGGTGGAAGCCGCTATCCGCGCCGGTGAGGAAGCCGCCGACAACGACTTTAAGCTCAAGTTCGAGCAGGCCCAAAAGGAGCTTGCCGACGTACGCAGCGAGCTCGATGCTGCGGCAGAGGCTCAGAAGGCCGCCGAGGACAAGGCAAAGGACGCCACCGAGCGTACCGCCCGTCTGCAGGCCGACTGGGAGAACTTCCGTCGCCGCACCGCCAGCGAGCGTATCGCCGAGCGCGAGCGCGCGACCGAGAAGCTTGTCACCGCGCTGTTGCCGGTGGTTGACGATATCGAGCGTGCAATCGACCATGCCCGTAGCCAGGAGCTTTCCGACGACTTTAAGCAGTTCGTCGATGGCGTTGATGCGGTGCATGCCAAGCTGCTCGATGTGTTTGCGCACGAGGGCGTTGAGCCCATCGACCCCAAGGGCGAGGCGTTCGATCCGCTCGAGCACCAGGCCGTGGGGCGTGTCGAGGACGCATCGCAGTACGACGAGACCGTCAACGACGTGTACCAGAAGGGCTACCGCATGGCGGACCGCATCCTGCGCTCCGCGATGGTGACGGTGACCTACGGTGGCGAGAAGCGCCCCGCACCGGAGCCCGAAGCGGCGCCCGAGGATGCTGCGGCCGATACGGCTGAGAGCACCGAGGAGTAATTGAGAAGGGCCCCGGGGCAACACCCGGGGCCCTTTCTGGCCTAGTGCCATATGACAGTATGAGCCGCCGCCCGTTGAGCGGTGGATGAAACAGGAGAGGAGCTACGATGGCTGCAGGCAAAACCTTCTATGACATCCTGGGCGTATCCAAGAGCGCCTCCGACAAAGAGATCAAGAGCGCGTTTCGCAAGCTCGCGCAAAAATACCACCCCGATGCCGGCGGCGACGAGGCCAAGTTCAAGGAGATTAGCGAGGCTTACGAGACGCTTTCGGACGAGAAGAAGCGCAAAGAGTACGACCAGATGCTCATGTTCGGCGGCATGCCGGGCGCGGGCGGCGCGTATGGCGGCGGCTACGGTGCCGGCGCGGGCGCCAGCGGCTGGGGCGATATCTTCGACAGCATCTTTAGCGGCAACGGCGCTTGGGGCAGCGATTGGGGCTCGGGCTTTGCCGGGGCTGCGGGTAATGCCGGTGCCGGTGCGGGTCGCAGCCGTGCTCGCAAGGGCGGCGACCTGTCGCTGACTGTCGACGTGACGGCCGAGGACGCGTTTCGCGGCGTGACGCACAAGGTCACCTATCGCATTCCCTCGACGGGCGAGCAGCAAACCATTACGGTCTCGGTTCCCGCAGGTGCGGTCGACGGCGGCAAACTACGCTACAAGCGTCGCGGCGAGTATGGCGTTGCGGGTGGCGAGCGCGGCGACCTGGTCGTGACCACGCATGTGGAGGAGCACCCGCTGTTTAAGCGCAAGGGTGCCGATGTGACCATGGAGGTACCGATCTCGGTTTACGAGGCGGCGCTCGGCTGCACGGTGGATGTGCCCACACCCGGCGGCGCGACGGTTCGTCTGAAGGTGCCGGCGGGCACCCAGACGGGCAAGAAGTTCCGCTTTAAGGAGATGGGCGCGCCCGATGTTAAGCACCGTGGCCGCACGGGCGCGCTGCTCGTCGAGATCAAGGTGCAGGTTCCCACGAACCTGTCCGACGATGAACGCGATGCCATGACCAAGCTGCGCGAGGCCGACACGCGCGACTATCGCGAGAAGGTCAATCGTTACAAGGCGACGTACTAGGGCGGTCGCGGCGCACGCCCACGCCCGCGGGCTTATGATGGACGATAACGAGACGGAAAGGGGTCAGGTAGCATGGCCGAGGACAATAGGAACAAACCGCTGTACATGATCAGCGTGGCGGCCGAGCTGACCGGCATGCACCCGCAGACTCTGCGCGTCTACGAGTCCAAGGGCTTGGTGAACCCCCAGCGCTCGGGCGGCAACACGCGTCTGTATTCGCGTGCCGATATCGAGCGCCTGGAGCTCATCAACCAGCTGACTGACGAGGGCATCAACCTTGCCGGCGTGGTGCGCATCCTCGATATGAAGGAGCGTGCCGAGGAGCGCGAGCGCGAGAACGAAAAGCTCCGCGCCCGCGTGCGCCAGCTCGAGGACGAGCTGCACGAGTATAAGATGCAGAAGAAGATCACCGCCCTGGCCCCGCGCGACGGCTCGGTCAACCCCGAGCAAGTCATGCGCAAACTGCTGGGCACGGGCGGCGACCTGTAGGCACTCATTGGGGACAGACTTAAATGAGTACCTGCAGAATGAGAGTGGATAATCTCCCGTTTTTTGCCTGTTTGCAGGCTCAAAGTGGGAGATTATCCACTCTCGTCATTTGAGCGTCTAAGTCTGCCTCCCCAGGACCTAACTCGTCCTCTGCTTTACTGAGATAAAGTGAACGCAGAGATTCGTAACCCACTCGCAACCGTTCTATGGCACGATATTGAACGAATGTATGCTATGCGCCCAAATCTTTTGGGCAGAGTGGGAGACAGTATGGTCAAGCTGTACGAGGACGGCATCTACCTGCGCGGCGGCAGCGAGGTTGTGCCTGCGGCCGAGGCTGCCGAGCGCGGTATTACGCAGACACCCGAGGATGCCAAGCGCGGCACCATCGCGTATTCGATCCTCCAGGCACACAATACGTCGGGCGACCCCGAGGCACTCAAGATTCGCTTCGATGCCATGGCGAGCCACGACATCACCTTTGTCGGCATCATCCAGACGGCGCGCGCTTCGGGCATGGAGCAGTTCCCGCTGCCTTACGTGCTCACCAACTGCCATAACTCGCTGTGCGCCGTGGGCGGCACCATCAATGAGGACGACCACGTCTTTGGCCTTTCCGCAGCCAAGAAGTACGGCGGCATCTTCGTTCCGCCGCACATCGCCGTCATCCACTCCTTTATGCGCGAGAACTTCGCCGGTTGCGGCAAGATGATCCTGGGTTCCGACTCGCACACCCGCTATGGTGCCCTGGGTACCATAGCCGTGGGCGAGGGCGGCGGCGAGTTGGCAAAGCAGCTGCTGCGCGACACCTACGATGTCGCCTATCCCGGCGTCGTGGCCATCTACCTCACGGGCGCCCCGCGCCCCGGCGTCGGCCCGCACGACGTGGCGCTCGCCATCATTCGCGCCGTCTTTGCCAAGGGCTACGTCAAGAACAATGTCATGGAGTTTGTGGGCCCGGGCATCGCGAGCATGACGACCGACTACCGCAACGGCGTTGACGTCATGACCACCGAGACCACCTGCCTGTCGAGCATCTGGGCCACCGACGAGGACACGCACGCGTTTTTGACCATGCACGGCCGCGGCGACGACTATCGCGAGCTCAAGCCCGCCGATGTCGCCTACTACGACGGTTGCGTCGAGGTCGACCTGTCGAGCATCAAGCCCATGATCGCACTGCCGTTCCATCCTTCCAACGGCTTTGAGATCGACGAGCTCAACGAGAACCTCGAGGACATCCTGCACGAGGTGGAGCTCGAGGCCGCCAAGATCGGCGAGGGCAAGACGCACTTTAGCCTGCTCGACAAGATCGTCGACGGCAAGCTGCACGTGCAGCAGGGCGTTATCGCCGGCTGCTCGGGCGGCAACTATGACTCCGTGGTCCAGGCTGCCCGCGTGCTCAAGGGCGCCAATACCGGCTGCGGCGAGTTCTCGCTGTCGGTCTATCCCACGAGCCAGCCCGTGGCGCTCGAACTTACACGCCGCGGCTACATCTACGACCTCATGGAGGCCGGCGCAATCGTGCGCACGGCATTCTGCGGCCCGTGCTTCGGCGCCGGCGACACGCCCGCCAACAACGGCCTTTCGATCCGTCACACCACGCGCAACTTCCCCAACCGCGAGGGTTCCAAGCCGGGTAATGGCCAGCTGAGCGCCGTGGCCCTGATGGACGCCCGCTCCATTGCGGCAACGGCTGCCAACGGCGGCGTCCTGACGCCGGCGACCGACCTGCCCGAGGACACTTGGGACGAGGCCTGCGAGTACACCTTTGACGACGCGCCGTACAAGAAGCGCGTGTACTGGGGCTTTGGCAAGGCGGAGCCTGCCGACGAGCTGGTCGAAGGCCCCAACATCAAGCCGTGGCCCGCGATGGAGCCGCTCGGCGACGACATCCTGCTCAAGGTTTGCTCCAAGATCATGGACCCGGTCACCACGACCGACGAGCTCATTCCCTCGGGCGAGACGAGCTCCTTCCGCTCCAACCCGCTGGGCCTGGCTGAGTTTACGCTGAGCCGCCGCGACCCGGCCTACGTGGGTCGTTCCAAGGAGGTCTACGCCGTGGAGAAGCGTCGTGTGGCCGGCGAGGCCGCAGGCGACCTAGCGGCGCTCGATGCCGAGCTTGCCGGCGTGTTTGAGGCACTGGCCAGCGCGGGCGTCGCGGCCGATGCCAAGGCGACCGAGTACGGCTCCATGCTCTATGCCAAGAAGCCCGGTGACGGTTCTGCCCGCGAGCAGGCCGCGAGCTGTCAGCGCGTAATTGGCGGCCTGGCCAACATCGTCCACGAGTACGCCACCAAGCGCTATCGCTCCAACGTAATGAACTGGGGCATGGTGCCCTTCCAGATGGAGGCTGAGCCCAACTTTGAGGTGGGCGATTACGTCTTTGTGCCGGGGATTCGCGCTGCGCTCAATGGCGACCTGAAGAACATCGCTGCCTACGTGGTGCGTGCCGACGGTTCGGTCGAGCAGATTGAGCTCTACATTGCCGATATGACGGCCGAGGAGCGTGCCATCGTCAAGGCCGGCTGTCTGATCAACTACAACAAGTTCAAGGCCGCTGCCGAGTAACTCTGCTGTACGCCCCTGCCACACCTTTCCCTCGTGCTCACGCGCTTCGCGAGGGTCGCCCGAGGGAAAGGTGTGGCCGGGGCTACCGCGATGTTCTCGTTGGGTCTTGAGGGACGCCAAAAATAGACTTGCTTGATGCCGCCTCTGCTATCGGGGCGGCTTCTTTTTGTCGAAAACCACCACAAAGGGGACAGGCACCTTTGTGGTGGTGGGGACTAGCTCGATGTTGTTGTGATCGTTGAGCGGCATGTTAATGGGCGTCCCTACAGGATTTCATCCAAGCCGGGAGTCTTGGTTGTTTTGGGGATGCCGAGTTTGGATGACGCGAAATCGTCAACATTGTCCTTAATTCCGTCTTTGGTGTAGACAGTGACCATATAGGTGCTGTGTCCGAATTCGCCCTTGTCGCGTGTTGCCCAGGCATCCCAGTAGGCGGCCCCGTTTCGCCCTTTGATTTTTCCGACACGGCGGAGTTCTGTTCGCTTTAATTTCTGGTTGCTATAGATGGTTCGACCGGCCTCCTCGGTGAGCCCGCACTGTCCAAGCATCTTGTCGAGGACTTGGTTCATGTGGCGCTCATCGGTGTTTGGTGCGTAGTCGTAGGCGAGGGTGATGGAGTCGAGTGGCTGGTCGTCGATCAGATAATTCATCGCCTGAGGGTCAAGGCAGAAATAAGGAGAGCATCCGTCGACCTGGCCGAGCAACGGTAACTTGGACTGCCAAAGTCCGGTGGGAATTCTATCTTCGTAGAAAACACCGCGGCAGATAAAGGAGAGCGAGGTGGCACGCGAGCCAGCGTCGACCATTCCGCATAAATCGAAGGGCGAGGCGATACCGAGGGAAAAGGGCGTGACGACGATAAAGAAGAACATCGCGATGGGTATGGCGAAAATGGTAATGACGTTGCGACCGGTGGAATGAGACGGCTTCATATGCGCTCCTCGAGACAAAGATCTGTTGAGGATAGGCAGAAATGGATGTGTTCAGAGAACAATTCAAGTTTAATCTCATGGCGCGAGATGGTCGACCGTTAGCGTCGAAAACCACCACAAAGGTGCCTGTCCCCTTTGTGGTGGTGAGGAGCGCGCGGCTTCTTTTGGTAATAGTGCTGGCTGGCGATATCATTAGTGCAGGTAGCGAAGGTTTGCGTTGCGAGGTGCTTTGCTGTGAGAAGTCCTGCCCGTATTGGATTGATTGTTTTGGCGCTTGCGATCACTGTGGTTGGCATGGGCGCTGTCGGCATGGCGTTTCTACCTGCTGCGGTGACGGAGCCGGTGGTTAAGCCTGTGACTCAATCTGTCGAACTTCTGACCGGCGACGACAAGCCTGAGACCATTACCGTTGATTTTGATGAGCAACCGGCTGCACTGGGCATTAGTAATTATCCGCGTATTCAGCTTGGGGCTATGCGCTATACCACGGATTCTAGTCTGATCGACAGGGCGTCCGAGCTGCTCAGGGGCAAAACCTTTAAGCGCTGGTATGGATATGCGTCCTATCGGGCAAAAGCGAACGACATGGTTGGCGGATGTCACTCGTCCATCGAGTTGGACACTGCGAATGGCGCCAAGTTATGTGATGTTTTGTACGATCCTGGCTACGAGGGCAATGAGGGGCCGGGCATCTACATCTTGGATGGCGATGCCGCCTATGTCATGGAGGGCAGCCGGACCGAGCTCAACGATTTTATGGGTCAGTGCATTCAGGATGCCTATGAACAGACCTGCTTGCCCGACCCGCAGACTGCACGCGATAGTGGGTCTGCCCGTACATGGCTGTTCGAGGATGAGATGCCCTGGAACGCCGAATCGGGAAGCACGGGCTCGGCAATTAAATAGAGGCTGCAACCACCACAAAGGTGCCTGTCCCCTTTGTGGTGGTTCATGTGGCGACAACACTCAGAAAATCTTATATATAGAGACTTAGATTTGTGTATAAGATCGTACAAAGCTGGCAACAATACTTCTCGAACAACGTGAAGCCGCCCCGTAGGGCGGCCACCCCAAGAGAGGTGATTCCATGAGAATCGATAAGCTAGCAATGACGTCGCGCGAGGCGCTGCAGACCGCTATGAGCACGGCTGCCGATGCGCAGGCCGGTGCGGTGGAGCCGATTCACCTGCTGTCCGCCCTGCTCGGTGCCGGTGAGCGCAATATCTCCGTGATTATCGAGCGCATCGGTGCCGATCCGGCTCAGCTCGCACGCTCCACGCAGGATGCCATCGACCACGCGCCCAAGGTTTCGGGCGAGGGTCAGCAGATGGGCCTGTCCAACGAGCTCGTCCGCGTCATCGAAAAGGCCGAGAAGAAGGCCACCAAGATGGGCGACAGCTTTGTGGTGACCGAGCATCTGCTGATGGCGCTTGCCGAGGACAAGGGCGAGGCCGGCCGCGTGCTGCGCGACGCCGGCGTGACCAAGGAGCGCATCGAGCAAGTCTACGAGGAGCTGCGCGGCGATGACCGCGTGACGTCTGCCGAGGACAAGACCCAGTTTGAGGCCTTGGAGCAGTACGGCCGCAACATCTGCGACCTCGCCCGCGCCGGTAAGCTCGACCCGGTCGTCGGCCGTACCGACGAGATTCGCCGCACCATCCAGGTCCTGTCCCGCCGCACTAAGAACAACCCCGTGCTCATTGGCGAGCCGGGCGTCGGCAAGACGGCCATCGTCGAGGGTATCGCCCAGCGTATCGTGGCCGGCGACGTGCCGAGCACGCTGCGCGACCGCGACCTCATCGAGCTCGACATGAGCGCGCTGGTCGCCGGCGCCAAGTACCGTGGTGAGTTCGAGGACCGCTTGAAGGCTGTACTCAAGGAAGTCCAAAAGGCGCAAGGCAAGGTCATCCTGTTCATCGATGAGCTCCACACCATCGTGGGTGCGGGTGCCACCGAGGGCTCCATGGACGCCGGCAACATCCTCAAGCCGGCGCTCGCCCGTGGCGACCTGCATGCGATCGGCGCGACCACGCTCGACGAATACCGCAAGTACATCGAGAAGGACGCGGCGCTCGCCCGTCGTTTCCAGACCGTGATGGTGAGCGAGCCTACCGTCGAGGACACCATCTCGATCCTGCGTGGCCTCAAGGAGAAGTACGAGATCTTCCACGGCGTGCATATCACCGATAGCGCGCTCGTGGCAGCTGCCGACCTCTCCGATCGCTACATCGCCGACCGCTTTCTGCCCGACAAGGCCATCGACCTGGTCGATGAGGCGGCAAGCCGCCTGCGCATGGAGCTCGACAGCATGCCGGTCGAGATCGACGCCACTACGCGTCAGCTCACCCAGCTGCAGATCGAGGAGCAGGCGCTCATGAAGGAGACCGACGACGCCTCCAAGGAGCGTCTGGAGGCGCTGCGCCAAGAGATCGCCGAGGTCCAGGAAAAGCTCAACGTGCAAAAGGCCGGCTGGCTCAACCAAAAGAACGCCATCGACCATGTGCAGGAGCTGAAAAGCCAGCTCGATGAGGCCAAGAGTGAGGAGGAGCGCGCGACGCGCAACGGCGATCTGGGCCGTGCGTCCGAGCTTCGCTATTCTGTGATCCCGGGTCTGCAGCAGCAGATTCAGGATTCCGAGGCTGCGCTCGAGGCGCAAAAGCAGCAGGACGGCGAGGGCCTCAACGAACAGGTGACCTCCGATGAGATCGCCGAGGTCGTGAGCGCCTGGACCGGTGTGCCCGTGTCCAAGATGATGCAGGGCGAGCTCGACAAGTTGAAGGGCTTGGAGGGCGAGCTGCATAAGCGCGTTATCGGTCAGGACGAGGCCGTCTCCGCTGTAGCCGCGGCCGTGCGTCGCAGCCGTGCGGGTCTCTCCGACCCAGACAAGCCCATCGGCAGCTTCTTCTTCCTGGGCCCCACCGGCGTAGGCAAGACCGAGCTCGCCAAGGCGCTGGCCGAGTGCCTGTTCGATGACGAGCGCGCGCTCGTGCGTATCGACATGTCCGAGTATATGGAGAAGTTCAGCGTCCAGCGTCTGATCGGTGCGCCCCCGGGATACGTGGGCTATGACGAGGGCGGCCAGCTCACCGAGGCCGTGCGCCGTCGTCCCTACTCCGTGATCTTGCTCGACGAGATGGAGAAGGCTCATCCGGATGTCTTTAACGTGCTGCTGCAGGTGCTCGACGACGGCCGTTTGACCGACGGTCAGGGTCGCCAAGTGTCCTTCAAGAACACGATTATCATCATGACGTCCAACGTGGGCTCCAAGGCTATCGCCGATCTGTCCGGCAAGGACGAGGAGGAGATGCGCCGTCAGGTTGACGGGGCCATGGCTCAAACCTTCCGCCCCGAGTTCCTCAACCGTATCGACGATATCGTGGTGTTCCATCCGCTCGGCATGGCGCAGATCGAGAAGATCGTCGACATCCAGCTCGCCGACGTCCGCGCGCGTCTGGCCAAGGAGCGCATGACGCTTGCCATCACCCCGGCGGCCAAGCAGATGCTCGCCGTGGGCGGCCTGGACCCGGTCTTTGGCGCCCGTCCGCTCAAGCGTCTGGTTCAGCGCGAGGTCGTGGATGCCATCGCCGCCGCTATCATCGACGGCACGGTGCGCGAGGGCGATCAGGTGACAGTCGATGTCGACAAGGACGGCGGCTTTACCGTCGTGTGCGATAACACGCCGGCGGCCACCTACGAGGTCCCCGACGCCGAGTAGATTTTTGGGATATGCCTTAAAATCTACCAGCCGTCTCTAAACGCCAAGGGCGGCGGATCCATTGGGTCCGCCGCCCTTTTTCGTGCGACAATCGATGATGCCGAACGGATGCGATGTAAGGAGCTATGCAGATGAAAGACGAGATCAAGACAAGCGCGCCGGCGCCCAGGCCCACGTCCAAGCCGGCGCCCAAGCCGCGCGACCCCTACATCCGTGCCGAGAACGAGGACGATGACGGCTACGATCCCTACAGCGATCGCCGCCCCGAGCGCGAGCCCCTCTTCGAAGCTGACCCCTGGCGTTAAGTAGCTCATTTGGGACGGGGCTTTTTTAGCTACTTTGTTTTCGGCTAGAGGCGTTCATGCCTGCCCCCCTCGGCCGCTCGATATCCTCCGGGAGGGGCCACTAATAGAAAACTTGCTTATCCATTAATCAAGATACGCACAATCTTGCTCTCCTGCCAATCAAGAATCGTTATAATCTTGATTAGCAGGAGAGCAAGATTGGAGAATTATGGCATTCAACGACTTGGTGGCTCAAAAAATAAAGGACTTTGAGCAACAGGGGATTCCGCAGGTCTTTGAGCGCGACCTTGATCTGGGCAACCCGCAGGAGCCAAAGCGCGACAACATCGTATATGTGATTGTGGGCGCCCGTCGTTGTGGAAAGACGTATCGCCTGTATCAGGAGATGCGGCGGCTTCAGGGCCAAGGCGTCGAGCTTGACCGGATGCTATATTTCAATTTTGAGGATGAGCGCTTGCGTCCGTATGAGCCATCGCTACTAGCGGACGTGCTCGATACATTCTATGCACTATATCCTGCTGCTCGAGGCGAGGGCGCCTACCTTTTCTTTGACGAGATCCAGGAAATACCCGAATGGGGTGCGTTTCTGCGACGCGTGGTCGATACGGAGAAGGCGACCGTTTACGTGACGGGATCTTCTTCTAAGATGCTGTCCTCAGAACTTAAGAGCGAGTTCAGGGGCCGTTCTCTTGTGCGAGAGCTTTTTCCGTTGAGTTTTTCGGAATACGTCCGATATAAGACGGGGAGCGTTCCTGAGTCGAACGCGCCCTTCTCCTCAAGCGCTGCAGCGTTGCTCCGACACCATCTGGTCGGATATCTCGAGCGAGGGGGATTCATCGCGACACTTGAGCAGACGCCCGCAGACGCGATTCAGCTGCTACAGGAATATGCGTCGCGAACGGTCGCTATGGACGTTGTGGAGCGTTACGACGTCAAGAGCCCTCGTTTGGCCTCACTGTTTCTGACGCGGTGTATGGCATCTTCGGGACGAGAGCTGTCGGTGAACAAGGTGTACAACGAGTTCAAGAGCAGGCAGATACCCGTCAGTCGTAATTCGCTCAGCGACTTACTTGAGTATTACGAGGACGCCTACCTGCTGTTTTCTGTGCCGGAGTTTACGCGTTCACTTGCAAATAATACGCGGTCTGCGTCTAAAGTCTACGCTGTCGATCCTGCGATGTTTGGAGCATTCTCTCCCGCATCGGCATTGGACCAGGGCCAGAGGCTCGAGACTGCGGTGTTCAATGCGCTCAGAAGAAGGACTCCTGCGGTGCGGGTCGGTTCGGTCTGCCGCCTACTGGTCAAGGAGAAGAATAAAAGCCATGAGGTTGACTTTGTGGCTGGGGATGCACTTCTCATGCAGGCTTATAGCCTGACTCAGGTGAGTGTGGATATGGCAAGCGAGAAAACGCGCGAACGCGAAATTGCAGCCCTCGATGCCTCGATGGCCCAGTTTGATCTTGGCGAGTCGGTAATCGTTACTATGGATGAACAGGCCGATATTCCATGTGAACACGGTGTGGTACACGCTGTGCCCGCATGGAAGTGGCTCCTTGCCTAATCATCTACGGATCTGTGGGGCCAGGACCTCCTGGCCCCTTCATCACGGTTGGGGAGTACCATGATGCGCCCGGCTAGTCCTGGGCCTTGATGCTCGGCAGCAGAATCTGGGCGATGTAGTCGCATTCGAGCTTGGTGGCAGCGTCGGCCTTGCCGTCTTTGCCGACCAGCACGCTCTTGATCTGGCTGTAGGTGTAGCGGTTGCCGGTCGTAAGCTCGACAAGCTCAATGGCTGTGTCCATGGGATAGGTCGACACGGGGTTCTGCGTGCGCCCGTTGATGGTCTGGGGCACCACGTACGGATAGACGGGGCCGCTGGCGTAGACGGTATAACCGTTGCCTAGATTGGCCGCACCCAAAACCGTATCGCCCTCATCGGGCGTAAAGCTCTCGCCCTCGCGCACCGCGACGAGCGTCACAATCGGCGTATCGCTGTCGCCGGCAAGATAGATGCATAGCGTGCTGCCATTTTGCCAAGTCTCGACCTTGCCGTACCATTCGACGGGGATATCGAGCTGGTAGAGGTCGGTTGCCTTGTGACGGGCGTCGGCATCACGGGCTGCCTGTGCCTTTTGCGCGCTCACGGCATTGACGGCGGCGTCGCGCCGCGCGGTTGCCGCCTGCTGGAGCACCTTGGCGGTGGCGGCGGAGCTCGCGCCGCCTTCCTCGGCATACTTGGCGGCGGCGTCGATCTGGTCGTTGGTTACCGTGTCGGCCGAAGGCACCTTGAGTTTAAAGGCAGCCTGGGCACTTAAATCCTGTCCATCGCTCTTAACGGTGACCTGCGTCTTGGTGGTCGGGACGGTATAGATGGTGCCGTCGGCCGCGATGGGGGAGGCAGCGATGGAGAGCGTGTAATCGCCGGGCAGCAGTTTGATGCCGCGGCCGTGCTCGTCAACGTAGAGCGTTTCGCTCACAGAAGAGCCGTCGGAGTCCTGGCCACTCACCTGCACGGGGATCTTTGAGCCGGTGGAGCAGTCGAGTCCCGCGGCATGTACGCCAATTTGCACCGACATCATGGTATGGGCGTTTGCGGCAACTACGGCGGCCTGCTCTTGCTGGTATCCGTTCCAAGCCGCATAGCCCGCGCCGCCGGCGACGAGCGCGACAGCCACGACACCGGCGACCATCAGATTGCGGCGCTTGGGCGACATCTTACGATGACGAACCTCGGCTTCGTGTGCCGAGGGAGCGGACGGCAGGGGAATATCTCCCATGGCGATGGTCTCGTCGACGACTGGCGCAGAGCCCAAGCCGGGGAGCTCGCGGGTGAGCGATTCGTCGACGGGCAAGTCGCCAAGCAGGGAGGTCTCATCTCCCGCGTTGGGTTCCGGTTGGCCATTGCCCTCGTCATCGCCTTTTTCGACATCGGCTTCATCGCGAGCATCCTCGACGTCGTCGCCCGTATCCGGTATGCCATCGCCCGCCGCGTCCTGCATGTCGACGATTGTCTCGTCAAACGCAACTTCGTCCAGCGAAAACCGGTCTAGGCTCTCCAAGGCCTCGGCGCACGCCGCTGCATCTTGGGCCGCGTCCTCTTGGCCCCTCGTCTCATTTTCCATATATCCCCCAAGCTCAATATCGGGACAACAATGTACCCAAAATTAAGGTCACATAGAGCTGGCGTGCAGTCGGAAATTCGATTTTATCTGCGCGATACATTGTGAATATGTGCATGAATGCACGCGCGACAGCAAAAAGCCCCCGGAAAGCAAACGAATTGCTTTCCGGGGGCTGCGCATAACGCGAGATTACGGAGCCAAAGAGACGCGCCTACATCCAAATGCGGACGGCAGCGAGCGCGTTACTCGGCGTGTGCGTAATCCACCTTGGCGCGGCGAGCGGTAGCCTTCTCCCAATCGCTGGTGCCCTCAAAGACATCCTGCTTGTAGGGATTGCGGCCGAGCTTCTTGGCGCGGTAGGCGATGTAGATGATCGCGGCGATGTTGGCGACCAGTGCGGCGATCGAGACCGCAGTAGCGGCGCTGGGGTCGAGCGTGGAGTGGGTCACAAAGATGGACTCCTCCTGGAAGTACGGGAACACCTGGGCAAACATGCACCAAATGGCCAGCGTAAAGGCGCGGTTCTGGATCCAACCGCCCTTGTTCCAGATAAAGGCGGCGACGGTGGGCGCCAGCAGCAGCGCAAAGCCGCAGAACCAGGAGTGGGCGGGCAGGCAGTTGTAGGTGTAGCAGAAGTTCCAGATATCGTAGGCGATGATGTAGACCCAGGTCATGTCGGGCCACAGCATGTCGGTCTTGTCCTCGGAGGCGTAGACGCTCCACCAACCGGTCATGCAGAAGATGTTGATGATACCGGCGATGCCGTTGAACACGTTGTTCCAGCCGGCAAGCTGCGTAGCACCTTCGGAGGTGACCCAAGTGGACTGGCCCAGGACAAAGAAGTGATAGGCGCTCTCAAAGTCGGACACGACGGCGATCATGATGTTGATGGCGACGATCACAAACGGCCACGCGCGGAACCAGTGCGCCTTGCCGATCTTGCCCCACTGATACTTAATGGCGATGAAGCCCCAGCAACCGGCCAACGCCGCGTAGACCTTGGCGTAGTGGAACCAGCTGTTCTGGTACACATGGGTGGGGTTGGTGAGCGCCCACTCGGCGCCCTGCGAAACGCCGATGGCGATAGCGACGCAGTAGATGGTCATGGCCAGCGGAGCCACGCCAAAGATGATTGCCGCGCCCAGCTTGGTGCGGCGGCCGATCTCGTTGAGCACGATCAGGCCAATAAAGACCATGGCCCAGCCGGCCCAGTGGATAAGGGTATCGCTACCCCAAACATCGAACAGCATGCTGCTCTCCTTTCACACGCCCGCGGCCCCTCTTCTGATCGCGGGCAGTTTGGCCAAATGTCGTCAGTTCTGGGGCTTGCGCTCCGGATACTTGGCGGTATAGCCCTCGATGTGGAGCGTCGAGGCGATGATTTCCTTGACCGTCTCGTCGGGCACATCGGGGTGCGTGCGGATATACATCAACAACCCCATAATGAGGGTGTAGAACGTCTCGTAGACATGGTCGATGCGTAGCTCATGATGGGCGACAAAATCCACCACGGTGGTATCGCAGATATACTGCGCCACACGCTGGACCACGTTGTGCAAAAAGCCGCCGTAGAGCGCGCCGCTGCTCGAGGTGAGCGTGCTCGGCAACTCGTGGCCGCTCACGACCAGGCGCTTAAAGAGCGGAGCAACGGTGTCGAGTGCGCCTTCGATGTCGCCAACCGTGCGGCTGGCGTTCCACTGCTCGAGCTCGGCGATAAAGCCGTCGATTGCCTCGTCCATAACGGCGGTGACGGCGGCATCCATATCGGCAAAGTAGTGGTAGAACAGCGAACGCGTGCAGCCAGCCCGCTTGGTCACGGCCGATACCGAAAGATGGGACACACCAAGCTCGGCGCTCACGGCGCGCACAGCGGCGAGGATCTCGCGACGGCGCTCGTCGCCCGTCAGGCGTTTTGCCGCGCTATCGGATGCGGGGACGGCATCGACCACAGAGATATCTGCTGCGTTGTTGCCCATGTTTTGCCGCCTTTCATCCTCTTTTGCCTGACCGTTCGCCTAACAGTCTTGAATATTGTTGACGGTTCGTCAATACTGTTTTTGACACAATGTCAACTAATGGCGGGTGAACGGCATGGGGGCATGCCCGGCCTGCAAAAAAGAGGGGTGCCGTGGCCTCGCCGGGCTGCGGCAAGAGAAGGGACAACCATGATTCTCAACGGACCGGGGATTAGCTACACCGAGCCCGATATCGGCGCGGAGTTCGTGCCGCCGCTGCCGGAGCATCCGCGCGAGGCTATTGTCAAGCTGTGCGAGCACTGCACCAACCGTCTTCTGCATCGCGACGAGCTGCTGGGCTACGAGTACTGGTCGTTTGCCGAGGCCGCAACCGACGAGCAGGCCGAGGTACTCTGCAAGATGAAGATGCGCCGTCCCTACACGCTGCCCGAGATGGTCAAGCTCACCGGCATGCCCGAGGCCGATATCGAGAAGATGCTCGACGACATGAGCTACACGGGTCTGCTCGAGTACAACTGGGAAAATCCCGAGCGCGCCAAGCAGTGGGTGCTGCCCATGTTGGTGCCGGGTTCCGCCGAGTTCCTCAACATGCGCGTGAGCCAGCTCGAGGAGCATCCGGTCTATGCCAAGTTCTTTGAGCAGGCGTCCAAGGGACCGCTGTCCAAGGCCACGCCGATGGTGCCGCCCGGCGGTGCCGGCATCGGCATGCATGTCATTCCGGTCGAGAAGGCCATCGATGCCGCGAGCACCTCGGTGCCGATCGAGCATATCGAGCATTGGCTCGACAAATACGAGGGTAAATATGCCGCCAGCACCTGCAGCTGCCGTGCGAGTCGTCGCGTGATGGGCGAGGGCTGCGCCGACGACCCGGCCGACTGGTGCATCGCCGTGGGCGATATGGCCGACTACGTGGTCGAGACCGACCGTGGCCATTACGTGACGCGCGACGAGGTCTACGACATTTTGCGCCAGGCCGAGGACAACGGCTTTGTGCACCAGATCACCAATATCGACGGCGAGAACAAGATCTTCGCCATCTGCAACTGCAACGTCAACGTGTGCTACGCCCTGCGCACCTCTCAGCTGTTCAACACGCCCAACCTGTCGCGCTCGGCCTATGTCGCCAAGGTCGAGAAGGACAAGTGCGTTGCCTGCGGTCGCTGCGTTGAGGTGTGCCCGGCCGGCGCCGCCAAGCTGGGCCAAAAGCTCTGCAGCAAAAAGGCCGGCGGACAGGTGCCCGAGTATCCGCGCCAGGAGCTGCCCGATGCCACCAAGTGGGACCACACCAAGTGGTCGCCCAACTACCGCAACGATAACCGCATCGAGACGCATGAGTCCGGCACCGCGCCCTGCAAGACGGCCTGCCCCGCGCACGTTGCCGTTCAGGGCTATCTGAAGCTCGCGGCGCAGGGTCGCTATGACGAGGCCCTGGCGCTCATCAAGCGCGAGAACCCGCTGCCCGCTATCTGCGGCCGTGTGTGCAACCGCCGCTGTGAGGATGCCTGCACCCGCGGCCGTGTGGACGCCGCCGTGGCTATCGACGAGGTCAAGAAGTTTATCGCCCAGCGCGATCTGGATGCCGCGACCCGCTATGTCCCACCTGTGGTGACCCCGACGCGTGCCGGCGGCTTCGATCAGAAGATTGCCATCATCGGTGCCGGTCCGGCCGGCCTGTCCTGCGCTTTTTATCTGGCCGAGAAGGGCTACAAGCCCGTCGTGTTCGAGAAAAACGAGCGCCCGGGCGGCATGCTCACCTACGGCATTCCCAGCTTTAAGCTGCAGAAGGACGTCATTGAGGCCGAGGTCGAGGTCATTCGCCTGATGGGTGCCGAGTTCCGCTATGGCGTGGAAGTCGGTCGAGACGTGACGCTCGACGAGCTGCGCGCGCAGGGCTTCAAGGCCTTCTACGTTGCCATTGGCTGCCAGGGCGGCCGCCTTGCCGGCATTCCGGGCGAGGACGCCGAGGACGTGACCGTGGCCGTCGACTTTTTGCGCGAGGTCAACAGCGGCAAGATCGATGCGCTGCCCGGCCGCACCATCGTGGTGGGCGGCGGCAACGTGGCCATCGACGTTGCCCGCAACGCCTGCCGTCTGGGTTCCGAGCACGTTGAGATGTTCTGCCTGGAGAGCGAGGCACAGATGCCCGCCAGCGAGGAAGAGCGTCGCGAGGCCATCGAGGACGGCGCACACATCAGTTGCGGTTGGGGCCCCAAGGAGGTCCATCTGGACGAGGCCGGTCATGTGCGCGGCATCACCTTCAAGCGCTGCACGCGTGTCTTTGACGACGAGGGCCGTTTTGCGCCCGAGTACGACGAGAACGACCTGCGTCGTGTCGATGCCGACCGCGTGGTCATGTCCATCGGCCAGTCCATTGTGTGGGGCAACCTGCTGGCTGGCTCCAAGGTGGAGCTTGGCCGCGGCCAGGGTGCTCTTGCCGATCCTCAGACCTACCAGACCGCCGAGCCAGACATCTTTGTGGGCGGCGACGTCTACACCGGCCCCAGCTTTGCCATCGACGCCATCGCCGCCGGTCATGAGGCCGCGGTGTCCATCCATCGCTTTGTGCAGCCGGGCTCCACGCTCACCATCGGCCGCAACCAGCGCCGCTACACCGCGCTCGACCGCGACGACGTTGTGCTCGAGAGCTACGACAACGCGAGCCGCGAGGTTGCGCATGTGGACCGCGAACGCGAGAAGGCCGCGCCGTTTAGCGAGTACGTCGAGACCTTTACCGAGGAACAGGTGCGCGCCGAGACCGCTCGCTGCCTGGGCTGCGGCGCCTCGATCGTCGACCCCAACAAGTGTATCGGCTGCGGTCTGTGCACCACCAAGTGCGCGTTCGACGCCATCCATCTGGATCGCGACCGCCCCGAGTGCTCAACGATGGTCAAATACGAGCAAAAGCTCCCCAGCCTCGGCAAGTACGCTTTGAAGCGCGCGATCAAAATCAAATTTGGGAAGAAATAAAAAACGCAACAAACAAGAGAACGGCGCAGAGAACGGTTGGACAGCGAGCGAGTCCCAGGCGTGGCGAGGTGCCTTGAAAGAGGAGGGCATAGGGCTTTTGCCCATGCCCGACGATTGAAAGGCAGATCGTCCGTCTGGGGCTCGCGCAGCGTCAAGTCGACCGCCGTTCGGTAGAACGGCGGAAGGAATTAAAAGTGCACGAGCTCGGGATTGTTTATCACATCATTCGTGATGTCGAGAATGTGGCGCGCGCCAATGGCGTGAGTCGCGTTTCGAGCGTGACGCTGCTCCTGGGCGAGGTCTCGGGCGTCGTTCCCGATCTGCTGCTTGATGCTTGGCGCTGGGCGGCAGATAAAAAGCCTATTACGCAGGGCGCGGAGCTTATTGTGGAGCCTGTCGAGGCCGTGACGCATTGCGAGGCGTGCGGCTGCGACTACGCGACGGTCGAGCACGGCAAGACCTGCCCCCATTGCGGTAGCGGCGAGACCTATCTGCTGCAGGGCCAGGAGGTCATGATCAAGCAGATCGAGACCCCCGACGAGGACCCGACAGACGCTGCCCCCGACGGCCTATCCGATGCCCCCGATGCCGTCGACGCCGCCAACCCCCTCCACATCGCCTAACTTAGTCGTTGGGGACGTTCTTAAACGACTAGTCGAAAAAGAACGTCCCCAACGACTACTTTGCTAGAGCATATTTCTTACCATTAGTCAAGCACCATCTGTTTAAACGAAATAGCCTCAACCCGAGCACATTTGTGTCTGTTTAAAACCGGCAATAATGAACAGCGTGCTCAATTCGGTCATGTAAATAGATCAGCTATCAATCCTCAGCAGCAAATCAGCCAAAATACTGGAATGTAATCAACTTGTAACAAATTAAGACGTTTAAACAAATAATGCTACCTTTTGCAGTTTTTCAAACAATTCTGCTGTATTTGCAGCTATACTCCATAACTGTCGTGTAGGAATTACGTAGACAAAAAGGAGGTTATGTGATGGTAAGTATTGTTCTTGCTAGCCATGGTGACTTGGCGGCTGGAATCAAGCAGACGGGCTCGATGGTCTTTGGCGATCAGCCGTCTGTAGCCGTGGTCTCGCTCGAGCCGAGCATGGGCCCCGACGACTTCCGTGCCAAGGTCGAGGAGGCAATCGCTTCCTTCGAGGACCAGGAGCAGGTGCTCTTCCTCGTTGATCTGTGGGGCGGCACGCCGTTCAACCAGATCAGCGGGCTCATCGAGGGCCACGATTCCTGGGCTATCGTCACCGGTGTCAACCTGCCTATGCTCATCGAGGCATATTCGCAGCGCTTTGACGCAAAGAACACTGCACATGCGATCGCAAAACATCTCGTGACTGAGGCTAAGGCCGGCGTGCGCGTCAAGCCCGAGTCTCTGGAGCCCGAGGAGAAGAAGCCGGCTGCGGCCGCCGCTGCTCCTGCGGGTGCCATTCCTCCGGGAACGGTGATCGGCGACGGGCACATCAAGATCGCCCACGTCCGTATCGACACGCGCCTGCTGCATGGTCAGGTGGCCACCACGTGGACCAAGCAGATCAACCCCAACCGCATCATCGTGGTTTCCGACGGCGTTGCTCACGACGAGCTCCGCAAGACCATGATCGAGCAGGCTGCCCCTCCGGGAGTTCATGCCAACGTCGTGCCCATCAAGAAGATGGCCGAGGTCGTCAAGGACACGCGCTTTGGTGACACCAAGGCCATGCTGCTTTTCGAGAACCCGCAGGATCTGCTCAGGGCCATCGAGGCCGGCGTCGACATCAAGGAAGCCAACATCGGTTCCATGGCCCACTCCAAGGGCAAGGTCGTCGTCACCAACGCCGTCGCCATGGGCGATGACGACGTCAAGACCATCGAGGCTCTCAAGGCCAAGGGCGTCAAGTTCGAGGTCCGCAAGGTTCCTTCGGATTCCTCCGAGGATCTCGACGCCATGTTGAAGAAAGCTAAGGCCGAACTGGCCGCTCAAGCATAGTAAAGGAGGGTCCGATACATGTCTGCAATCACTATTCTGCTTGTTGCGATTGTCGCGTTGCTTGCCGGTATGGAAGGCATTCTGGATGAGTTCCAGTTCCATCAGCCGCTCGTGGCATGCACGCTTATCGGTCTCGTAACCGGTCACCTTCAGGAGGGCATCCTCCTGGGCGGTTCGCTCCAGATGATGGCCCTTGGCTGGGCTAACGTCGGCGCCGCCGTCGCGCCTGACGCCGCTCTGGCCTCGGTCGCTTCTTCGATCATCATGGTGCTCGCCCTCAACGGTGGCGCCACCGATTCGGCCAAGGCCGTTACCGCCGCCATCGCCGTCGCCGTCCCGCTGTCGGTCGCTGGTCTGTTCCTGACCATGATCTGCCGTACCCTGGCTACCGCTATGGTTCACGGCATGGACGCCTGCGCCGAGAAGGGCGACTTCGCCGGCATCGAGCGTTGGCAGTACGCCGGCATCCTCATGCAGGGTGTTCGTATCGCCATCCCGGCAGTACTTCTGTGCATCATCCCGGCCGAGGCCGTTACCAACGCGCTTAACGCTATGCCCGATTGGCTGTCCGGCGGCATGGCTGTCGGCGGCGGCATGGTCGCTTCCGTCGGTTACGCCATGGTCATCAACATGATGGCCACCAAGGAGACCTGGCCGTTCTTCATCCTCGGCTTTGTCCTTGCTGCCATCCCTCAGCTCACGCTGATCGCCCTTGGCCTCATCGGCATCTCCCTTGCCCTCATCTACCTTGGCCTTAAGGATCTGGCCAAGCAGGGTGGCGGCATGGGCGGTGGCTCCGGCGATCCGCTCGGCGACATTCTGAACGATTACGAGTAGGAGGGGAGTGATACATATGGCAGAGAACAAGATTCAGCTCACCAAGGCTGACCGTAAGAAGGTTTGCTTCCGTCATCAGTTCCTTCAGGGCTCGTGGAACTACGAGCGTATGCAGAACGGCGGCTGGTGCTTCGCAATGATCCCTGCGATCAAGAAGCTCTACACCAGCAAGGATGACCAGATTGCCGCTCTTAAGCGCCACCTGGAGTTCTATAACACCCACCCTTATGTTTCCGCCCCCGTCATTGGCGTTACCCTCGCTCTCGAGGAGGAGCGCGCCAACGGTGCTCCGATTGACGACGTCGCCATTCAGGGCGTTAAGGTCGGTATGATGGGCCCGCTCGCCGGCGTCGGCGACCCCGCCTTCTGGTTCACCCTTCGCCCGATTCTGGGCGCACTGGGCGCTTCCCTGGCCCTGTCCGGCAGCATCGCCGGTCCGCTGCTGTTCTTCTTCGCGTGGAACATCATCCGTTACGCCTTCCTGTGGTACACGCAGGAGTTTGGCTACAAGGTCGGCTCCTCCATCGCCAAGGACCTCTCCGGCGGTCTGATGGGCAAGGTCACCGAGGGTGCTTCCATCCTGGGTATGTTCATCATCGGCGCCCTGGTCGAGCGCTGGGTGTCCATCTCCTTCACCCCGGTCGTCTCCAAGGTCACGCAGTCCGCTGGCGCCTATATCGACTGGGCCAACCTGCCCGCCGGTTCTGAGGGCATCAAGCAGGCATTGACGATGTACAGCTCTGTCGGTGCCAACGCACTCGACCCGGTGAAGGTCACCACGCTTCAGGCCAACCTCGATCAGCTCATCCCCGGCCTTGCCGCCGTGTGCCTGACCCTTCTGGTCTGCAAGCTCCTCAAGAAGAAGGTCAGCCCGATCGTCATCATCCTGGCTCTCTTCGCCGTCGGCATCATCGGTCGCGTCTGCGGCTTCATGTAAGCACGCTTCGGCTTAAGACCGAGAGTTGCTAGGCAAGGGCTTTTGAGCCATTGAAACGGACCGCACCCGGTGGGTACACTGGATGCGGTCCGATTGTTTTTATTGGAGGGCGAGGCGCGTATGGCGCAATCTCAGAACAGCACGGTCGATCTGGCAACGCCGGCAACCTGCCTGATGGGGCTTACCAGTCACGGTAACGTGATGGTGGGCAATAAGGCGTTTGAGTACTATAACGAGCGTAATCCCGAGGATTATATCCAAATCCCGTGGGACGAGGTCGACTATATTGCCGCCGAGGTTTTGCGCGGCACCAAGAAGATTACGCGTTTTGCCATCTTCACCAAGGACAATGGTCACTTTACGTTTTCGACGCGCGATGACAAAGAGACACTTCGTGCGGTCCGCAAGTACGTTGACGAGGATAAGCTCGTGCGTTCGCCTGACTTTATCGATGTGACGGCTAAGGGCGCCAAGAGCATCCCCTCCGTTATCAAAAACCTCTTCCACAAAGGCAACTAGTCATTAAAGAGCGCCCCCTCAAAGTGGGGCGCAGTCTCCCATGTGGCTCGATCGGGAAAGTGCATCCCAGTTCGAGCGTCGATTCCGGGATGTAGTTTCCGGAACGGGGTCGTTTGGGAAACCGTGTCCCGTTTCGAGCCGAAATTCTGGGTCACTGTTTCCCAGCGAGGTCTCATGGGGAAAGTCTGACCCAGAATTTGCCTGGATAGTGGGACGCACTTTCCGGAGGGCTGTTCCACCGCAACTTCGAAGAGTGGGTATACGCTGCATTACAGCGGCGTAAATCTGCTACACTAATACAACATGCCTCCGTAGCTCAGGGGATAGAGCACCGCTCTCCTAAAGCGGGTGTCGACGGTTCGAATCCGCCCGGGGGCACCAGAGATTTGTCGAGCCCGGTACCGCTACGGTGCCGGGCTCTTCTGGTCTAAGGGCAGGGTTCGAGCCGTCGACACCCGCGTCACCAATTTCCCCGCGGGGGGGGGGAGTTTTCGAATCAGCCCGGGGGCACCAGAGATTGATCGAGCCCGGTACACCGTCACGGTACCGGGCTCTTCTGGTTCATGTCATGTCAAAAACGAAGCGCCCGCTTGCTGGGGGAGCAAGCGGGCGCCTGTGAGCGAATATGTTTGCGGCGGGAGCCGTAATGGGCGGTGGGGCGGCGACTAGTTGGTCGTACCGGAATCGTCGCCCGTGCTCGTGCCCGAGCCAGAGCCCGAACCCGAGCCAGAAATCGAAACCGTCAGCGTAATCGTGTTGTCGGTGGACTGCTTGCCGGTGGGGGAGACGCCCGTAACGGTGGCATCCTCGTTACCGCTCACGGGATTGCCGTTCTGGTCACAGAAGCCAATGTTATAGAAACCGGCGTTGTTGAGCGCGGTAACGGCGGCGGAAATGCTCTTGCCGTATAGGTTGCCCGGGACGGAGGCCTTGCCGGACTTCTTGGCAATGACGACGGTAATCGTGGCGCCGGGCTTCTGCTTGCCGCTGGGGTTCCAGCTGATCACGGTGCCCTCGGTAACCGAGTCGTTCTCCTGGTAGCTCACGTCGACGCCAAAGCCTGCCATATCGAGGGCGTTGCGCGCCTGGGCCTCGGTCATGTCGGTCAGGTCGGGGACGGACGTGGTATCCGGGCCGCTCGAGACCTTATACGAGATGGTCGTGCCCTTCTCGACTTCCTTACCGGCTTTGGTGCCCTGCTCAAAGACCTGGCCCTCATCGGCCTCGTTGGCCTCCTCGGAGGCGTTGCCCTTCAGGCCAACGCTTGCCAGCGCGGCTTCTGCCTGGTCCTTGGTCAGGCCGACAAGCTGGGGAACCTCAACCTTCTCGGAGGGCTTGGGGCCCTTGGAGATCACCAGGTTCACCTTGGTGCCCTTGGCCTTCTTGGTGTGGCCGTTGGGCGTTTGCTCGGCGACCTTGCCTTCGTCGACATCGTCGTTGTAGCTTTGGTCGATGGTGCCGACCTCGAGGCCGGCTTCCTTGATCAGCTCGACGGCAGTCTGCTGGTCCTTGCCCAGCACGTCGGGCACGGGGACCTGCTCGCCGCCAAAGAGCCCAGTAGCAAAGGCCACAACGATGCCGATGACGGCAACAGCTGCCACCACAGCGGCGATGATCTTGTTCTTGTTGGATTTGGGCTTTTCGACCTCGTAGGAGCCGGTGGAGCCCGAAACCGAGCTACGGGCGGTATTCTGGCCGCTCACGCCCGAGACGGGACGCACCATGGCGCGCGTCTGATCGGAAAGCTCGCGAGTCTTGGTGGCGCCCAGCTCACCGGGGGCACCGATGATGCGCGTGGGCTCCGAGATGTTAACGGCACGGCCCGACAGGTAGCTGTTGAGCACCTGACGCAGCTCGTCAGCGGTCTGGAAGCGGTTTGCCGGGTCCTTCTCCATGCACTTGAGGATGATGCGCTCAAGGTCGGCGTCGACACCGGAGTTGATCTGGCTTGGCGGAATAGGCAGCTCGTTGACCTGCTTGAGTGCGACCGAGATAGCGTCGTCACCGTCAAAGGGAACGCGGCCGGTGGCACACTCGTACATCACGACGCCCAGCGAGTAGATATCCGAGGTGGGGCCGAGGTCCTGACCGCGGGTCTGCTCGGGGCTGACGTAGTGGGCAGTTCCCAGCACGTTGTTGTCTTGCGTGAGGTGGCTGTTCTTGGCGCGCGCGATGCCAAAGTCCATGACCTTGATGTTGCCGTCGGGCAGCACCATGATGTTCTGCGGCTTGATGTCGCGGTGGATGATCTCGTGCTTGTGGGCGACCGAGAGTGCAGAGCTGATCTGCGATCCGATCTGGGCGACCTTCTTGGGGTCGAGGGCGCCGTGGCTCTTGATTCCGCTCTTAAGGTCAGTGCCGCGCAGGTACTCCATGACGATGTAATAGGTGTCGCCGTCCTTGCCCCAATCGTAGACGCCCACGATATAGGGGGAGGAGAGACCGGCTGCTGCCTGGGCCTCCTGTTTAAAGCGTGCGGCGAAGGTTGCGTCGCCAGCATACTGTGGCAGCATGATCTTGACGGCTACCGTGCGGTCGAGGACCTGGTCCTGTGCACGGTAGACGGTCGCCATGCCGCCTGTTCCCACCTTATCCTTGAGGAGGTATCTTCCCCCGAGGACCCTCTGTTCCATTCCTGCTCCTAACATAACTATTCGCTCAACGATGTGTGTAGTACCTACGATGTGGCCGCTGGGGCCGTGTGGCGCGTTGCCGCTAACTCTTCGGCCGCGGCGCGCCTCGGGTGTCCGATTCGATCATGGGCATCACGCTCCCTGTGCGGCAAGCGCCGCGGTCAGGACGATGCCGGCGATCTTGGCGGCCTTGACGTCATGCTTGTCGTAATCCTCTAAGGCCACCGAGATAGCGACCGTGGGTGAATCGTAAGGTGCAAAGCCAACGAACATCGAGTTGACGTTGGTGCCGCCGGTCTCGGCCGAGCCAGTCTTGCCGGCGACCTTGACGCCGGGGATTTGGGCATCGGTGCCGGTGCCGGACTGGACGACGGCAAGCATGGCCTGCTTGACCTGGTCGGCCGTGGTGGAGCTGACGGCCTGACCCAGCGAGCGGGACTGCGTGGTCTTGACCACGGTTCCGTCCGGGGCGAGTACCTGGGCTACAAAGTACGGGTCCATGACCACGCCGCTGTTAGCGATGGCGGCGGCAATCACGGCGTTTTGCATGACGGTGGTCTGCGGGCCGGGCGTGTGGTCCATGCCGACAGGCTGGCCGGCGCCGGCCCAGGCGGTCTCCCACTCGGTCATGAGCGACGGGTCGGCCATGATGGAGGCCGCGGAGGTCAGGTCCTGGCCGAGTTTTTGGCCGTAGCCAAAGGCGTTGGCAAACTGCACGAGCGTGTTTGCGCCAACTTCGTTTGCCACCTGGCCAAAGACGACGTTGGAGGACACGGCAAAGGCCTGCTGCAGGCTGATGGTGCCGTAGCTCTCGTTGGCATAGTTGGTGACCGGTGCGTTGCCGATGTCCATGGAGCTGGGCGCCTGGTAGGTGCTGGTAAGGCTGGCAGTACCGGTCTCGAGTGCCGCGGAAAGCGTAACGACCTTAAACGTTGAGCCCGGCGTGTACAGCGCGTCCATGGCGCGATTGTACATGGAGCCGTCCTCGCCGCCGCCCGTCTGCAGCAGGGCATCGATGTTGGTGTTGTCGTAGGTGGGCGAGCTGGCACATGCGAGCACCGCGCCGGTACGCGGGTCGATGACCACTACAGCGCCCTTAAAGCCCTTGAGTGCCTGCTCGGCCGCCGTCTGGATACGCGAGTCGATGGTGAGCTTGGCGGTGTTGCCCGGCTGGGTCTGACCTGCGAGCGATGCGATGGCGTTGTTCCAGCTGGAGTAATCCTTGGAACCGGTGAGCGTGTCGTTCATGACGCTCTCGATGGCGGTGGTGCCATACTGCTGGCTCACGTAGCCAACCACGTGCGCTGCCAGGTTACCGTTGGGGTAGGAGCGTACGTAGGTGCCGTCCTCCTGCTGCAGCGACTCGGCCAGCGTCACGCCGTCGGACGTGATGATGGAACCGCGCTGGATGTACTTGGAGCGGGCGATGGTGTGGTTGTTGGTCGGCATGTCCTGATAGTCCTTGGCCTTGATGACCTGGACATAGGTGAGGTTGCCGATAAGGATGGCGAACAGCGCCGTAAAGGCGAGCACCGCGCGGGTTAGACGGTTGGCGAGCGCAACGCGGCCGAGCACACCGGATTCAGGCGTGTCGAGCAGGCGACGGCGCATGCGCGAGCCGACGGAATGGCTGCCGCTGCCGTAGGAAGACGAGGTGGAAAAGCGCGTGCCCGTCGGGGCGGCGGCAGATGCGACCTGATCATCGGTGATGGCGGCCATGGTGCCGGTGCCAGTAAGCTCGGCCTCGCGTCCGGTCGCCTCGTCACCGGCGCGCAGCAGGAGCGCGACGATGATAAAGCTCGCCAGCAGCGAGGAGCCGCCCTGGCTCATAAAGGGCAGGGTGACGCCGGTCAGCGGGATCAGGCGGGTTACGCCGCCAACGATCAAGAAGGCCTGGAAGCTGATGGCGGCCGTAAGGCCCGTGGCACTAAAGGCGGCAAGGTCGGATTTAGCGCGGGCAGCCGTGGTGAGGCCACGCACGGCAAAGAGCATAAACAGGATGAGCACGGCGCCGCCGCCCAAAAGGCCCATCTCCTCGCCGATAGCCGAGAAGATAAAGTCGGACTCGACGACAGGGATGTTGTTGGCCATGCCGTTGCCGATGCCAACACCGACCAGGCCGCCATCGGCAAGCGAGAAGAGCGACTGGACGATCTGGTAGCCCTGGCCCTGGGCATCCTTAAACGGATCGACCCAAACCTGGAAACGCACCTGAACGTGAGACAGGAACTTGTAGGCGCCCACGGCTCCAACGGCTAAGAGCGCAAGGCCGATAACGACATACGAGAATCGTCCCGTGGCAACGTAGAGCATCAGCAAGAAGATGGTGTAGAACAGCACGGCCGAACCCAGGTCGCGTTCGAAGACGACGACGAGCAGGCACACGCCCCACACGGCAAACAGCGGCAGCAGCAGTCGCAGGCGAGGGATCTTAAAGCCCAGGATCTTGCGGTTGGAGATGGAGAGCAGCTCGCGGTTCTCGGCCAGGTACCCGGCCAGGAACAGCACGATAAAGACCTTGGCGAACTCGCCGGGCTGGATGGTAAAGCCTGCGATGCGAATCCATAGCTTGGAGCCCGAGATCGTGGTGCCGATAAAGATGGGCAGCATCAGCAGAATGATGCCGATAATGCCAAAGGTGTACTTGTAGCGCATGACTACGTCGAGGTTCTTAACCAACGCGAGCGTTCCCACCATCAGGGCCACCGAGACAAACAGGATGATGAGCTGTGAGATCGCGAGAGCGGGTGCGAGACGCGTCACGAACGTGATACCGATGCCCGAAAGCACAAAGACAATGGGCAGGATGGCGGGGTCGGCACCGGGCGCCAAGATGCGCACGGCAATGTGGGCCGCAGCAAAGGCGGCAAAGAGGCCGATCGGTACGGCGAGCGTCTCAAAGGAGATGGCAGCGCCCGCGGTGAGCACGTACATCGCATACAGCAGGATGACGGGGAACGCCGAGGCGATGAGCAAGAGCAGCTCGGTGTTGCGGCGACTCATAAGCGGCACTCCCTTTCTAATTCTTATCGGAGGCTTCGGCCTCGGCGGACTGTTCGGCGGTTTTCTCGGAATCTGATTCGGAGGTCGATCCCTGATTGGTGTTGTCGCGAATCGTTTGCGCGTCGATCACCTGGCGGGTCTGCTCTTCATCGATCTGGTGGCGGTACTTGGATATCGTGTCCTGCGCATCGTCGACACTTGTTTGCGGAATGCCCGCCTTGAGGCGGTTTTGCGTGTCTTCGGGCAGGTCGGACAGCTTAATGCTGGTTTCGCTTTCGAGCCAGTGGAGCTTGAGTCCGAGCGGCTTGCCGGGCAGGCCGCGCCAGACGGCGACATTGCCCTGGTAGGTACCCAGGTAGTACGAGCCGGTGACACCCGTGTAGGCCCAGATGCCAGCTGCCAGCACAAAGACGAGGGCCAGGATGGCGGCGATAGTAATGTTGCGGCGACGCACGCGTTGCGCCTCGCGCATAACGCCATCGTCAACCAGGTCAACGACTACTACGGTCACGTTGTCGTGGCCGCCGGCGGCAAGCGCCGCGTCCACTAGGTTGTCGACGCAGATTTGCGCGGTTGAGGACTGCGTGGCGATGTTCTCGATATCGCTATCAGGAATCATGCTCGAAAGGCCGTCAGAGCAAAGGATCAGGCGGTCGCCTTCCTCGATATGCAGAGTGAAGTGGTCGGCATACATGGCGGGGTCCGAGCCCAGCGCACGGGTGATGACCGAGCGGTTGGGGTGGACGCGAGCCTCGTCTGCCGTAATCTCGCCGGCGTCCACGAGCTCCTCCACGTAGGAGTGGTCGCGGGTCACGCGGATGAGCGTGCCCTCGTGGAGCAGGTAGGCGCGAGAGTCACCCACGTGGGCGATGGCGAGCGTGTCGTTTTCGATATAGGCGCAAGTGGCTGTGCAGCCCATGCCGGGCTTGCCCAGGCCGTTCAGGGCCGCCTCGATTACGGCGGCGTTGGCTGCCTCGACGGCTGCGGCCAGGCGTGCTGCGTCGGCGGACTGCGGGGCCGTCTTGGCAATAGTCTCGACGGCGATGGAAGAGGCTACCTCGCCGGCGGCGTGACCGCCCATGCCGTCGCATACGCAAAAGAGCGGCGACTGCACCAGGTAGGAATCCTCATTGTGCGGGCGTACGCAGCCAACGTCAGAGCGGGCGCCCCACATGAGTTGCGTGGTGGTGCCGGCATCATAGGTCGAGTCGGTCTCGATGCGCTCCTCGGTCAGGGGCTCAAAGCTCATGGTCGAGCCGGGGTCTTTGAGCTTGGCCTCAACGGCGGCAACGTCGATCTCGGCTGTGTCACCGGGAGAGACGGTGTCGGTCTCGGCGTTTGATTCGGAATCGCCGGTGTCCGGGGAGCCGGGCTCTTCGGACGCGCAGGCGGTCGACTCGTCGTCTTGCGGGCTGGCGTCTATAGGCTCGGGCGTCGCAAAGTGCGACGGCGCGGGTGTGCTTTGCGACTGGGCGGCGGGCTCGGCCACGGCATCGGACTCGCTTGCGGGCGCAGGCTGCGGGGCCTTGGGTGCAGGGCCGTCCTCGGGGGATGGCCCCGCCTCGGGCGCCGGCGTAGACGCGGGCGCAACCTCGGATGCCGGGGCTATGGGAAACGCCGGCGCGGCGGGTTCGGGTGCCGCAAACACCGCAGCGCTCTCGTTGATTGCCGCGGCGACGGGCTCTGCAAAGTGAGCCGGCGCCGGGGTTGCTTCGGGCGCTGTGGGCTGTTCCGCAGCATGTGCGCCGATGGGCGCCGCTACGGCATCCTCTTCGTCCTCGTTATCGGCGAGATCCGAAATATCATGCGTTACATGCGAAAGAGGCAGGGAGAACACGGTGTCCTCGGGCTCCACGGGCGCGGAGCCCGCCGGAGCGGCGTGGGCCGGCGCAGCTGTGGCGGCGGCCGGTGCCTCGGTCATAGTTGCGGACTTGTTCTCCTCGTCGATCATCGACGGTTCACCTTCATGACCACGTCGCCAATCTGGACTTCGTCGCCCTCACGCAGCGTCGCGGGCTCCACGAGCTGGCGGCCGTTGACGAGCGTGCCGTTAAGCGAGTTGAGGTCCTCGATGATGAGCGCCGGGCCCTGCAGCGAAAAGCGCGCATGCGAGGCCGAGACGAACGGTTCGTTGATGCAGATGTCCGAAGACGGAGAGCGACCGACGATGACGGGGCCGAGCATGTCTACGTGGATGCCGCGGATACCGCGCGGGCCCTTGTCCACATCGATCGTCCAGATAGCCGAGTCGCGGCGCTGCCCGCGCACGAGTCCCACGCCGGTCTTCATGACGGCGAACAGGAAGATATAGAGCAGGGCGACCAGGACGATGCGGCCTGCAAAAAGGACGATATCGATGTTCATAAGCGACTATCCCCTAAATTCAAAGGTACTCAGGCCAAACGTCAGCAGATCGCCGTTGCGCAGCGGGCAGCGCGTAATGCGGCGGTTGTTGACGAGCGTGCCGTTGGTGGAATTGAGGTCCTCGATCGACCAATCCGAGCCCGTAAAGGTGAGCTGGGCGTGGCGGCGCGACACGTTGGGGTCGCGCAGGGCAATGTCGGAAACTGAGCGCTCGCGACCGATGGTCACCTGTGCGGAGGTGATGCTATGGCTCTCGCCGCTCACGACGTCGACGAGCTGGGCGAGCGGGCGCTGCGGGGCGCGAGTGCTCGCCATGTTGGAGGCGATACCGGCTGCGGCGCCTAGGCCCACGGCGGCACCGGTCGCGGCGGCTCCGCCCATGCCGGCAAGCGCGTCGCGCGAGACGGTCTGCGGCACCGGGATAGGAGCGGCGGGGTCGGGGACGCTAGGCGCGAAGGGATCTGCCACGGCAAGCGGGGCGGGAGCGGCGGCGCGA
>ERZ773200.221-NODE-221-length-67068-cov-8.847015_pt1 | contig 67068 bp, 43 predicted proteins | sample MGYA00581008_ERZ773200 | MGnify/ENA primary metagenome ERZ773200 (study PRJEB29015, sample SAMEA2737770) | human gut metagenome | biome: human gut; feature: human-associated habitat; material: faeces | place: China | collected 2012 ... | reverse complement strand
AACTGGTTACGCGGTTCGTAGAACCGCGTAACTAACAAATGAGCATCGCGTCGCCAAAGCTGAAGAAGCGATAGCGCTCCTCGATAGCAGCGGCGTAGGCATCCATGATCTGGTCGCGGGTGGCCAGCGCGCTCACGAGCATCATGAGCGTAGAGCGCGGCACGTGGAAGTTCGTGATCAGCGCGTCGACCACGTGATAGGTCGAGCCAGGCATGAGGTAGAGCTGCGTCGTCGCGTTCTCGCGCACCACGATGTCACCGCGGCCGAGCGTGTCGGCGCCGTCCTCACGGCCTTCAAAATAACGCGCTGTCACGGCCGGATCGGACACCGGGGCATCCGCGTCAAAGGCGCTCTCGAGCGAGCGCACTGCAGTGGTGCCGACGGCGATCACGCGATGCCCCTCGGCCTTAGCCTTATGCACAGCGTCGACAACCTCCTGCGACACGTGGTAGCGCTCGGTGTGCATCACATGCTGCGTGGGATCGTCCTCCTCCACCAAACGGAAGGTATCGATGCCCACCTCGAGCTCGACGGCGGCAAACTTCGCGCCCTTGGCCTCAATGGCAGCCATAAGCTCGGGCGTAAAATGCAGACCCGCCGTAGGAGCGGCAGCCGAGTGCTCCTCCTTCATGGCGTAGACGGTCTGGTACTTCTCGGGATCGCCCTCGTAATCGGTAATGTAAGGCGGCAGCGGCACGTGGCCGGCAGCATGGATGGCCTCGTCGAGCGTGCGCGGGTCACCGGCGGCATTGCAACCGGCCGGCTCAAAACGCACCAGACGACCGCCGCGGCTATCGGTGACAAAGTCGATGACCTCGGCCATCAGCACCACGGGAGCCCCCTCGGGCGCATGGGCGCCACCGGCGCGATACTCAATCTGAGCACCGGGCTTCAGGCGCTTGCCCGGCTTGACCAGGCACTCCCAAACGTGACCCAGCGGGTCAACATCCTCGCGGCGCTTGAGCAGCAGCGTCTCGACCACACCGCCCGAGCCAGCCTTGCGACCGATAAGACGGGCCGGCATCACGCGCGTCTGGTTGATGACGAGCACATCGCCCGGCTCGATATAGTCGATGATGTCGCGGAAGATGCGGTGCTCAACGGTACCGCCATGCTCTAGCGGCGTTCCTGTCTCGGAGCCTTTGCGATCAACCACCAGCAGGCGGCAGGAGTCGCGCGGCTCGGCAGGAGCCTGGGCAATCAGTTCCTCAGGAAGGTTGTAGTCAAAATCATCGGTACGCATAGACACGTCGGATACTCCTTATATAGCTAAAGTCCGCTCTACATCCTAGCAGGCTGACGTCCCAAACGAACTACTTTTTGGCGGCTTTGCGCTCGTCGCGGATGCGGGCGCGGTCCATGGCCGCCTCGACAGCCGAGAAGCGGCAACCACAGTAGTTCTGCCGATACATGCCAAGCTCGCGCGAACGACGTGTCGCCTCGGGGTAATACGGGCGAAAATCGCGAATCACCGGGGTGAGACCGCGGGCGACAGCCAGACGCTCCAAAACATCATTGCAGGTATCGAACAGCTGATACGGCGAGACGGCGAGCGTCGTGCCCACAAACTCAAACCCGCGCTCCTGGGCCACGCGGCACGCCTCGGCCAAGCGCAGGGCATAGCACGCGCGACAGCGACGGGGTCGATCGGCGCCCAGCGGGGCCACGCCGGCCTCCCAGCGCTCGCGGTCCTCCCCCGCTTCGATGAGCTCGATGTCGCCATCGGCACACCACCGGCGTAGCTCGTCCAAGCGGCGCTGCCATTCATCGCGCGGCTGAATATTGGGGTTGGTCCAGCAAATCGTGGGTTCAAACCCCTCTTCGCGCAGCAAGCGAACCGGCTCAAGTGAGCACGGCGCACAGCAAGCGTGCAACAACAACGGCCTCATCAACATCTCCTCACCCGAAAAAGCGCACGCCAAAGGACGTATCCTCGCAGGCGACAATGCGGCGGTCGCGCAGGATGGTCCGCACGTAATACCAATCGCCCACGCAGCCCGACAAGTGCAGACCAGCCGCCAGGTAGCACAGCAGCGGATAGCCCGAGAACGCAAACCCCAGGGCAAACGCCACCGTCAAAACAACCGTCGGCGCCAGGCAAACCGCCATGTACCGCCGACGCGAATACACGACGCCCTCGGCGCAGGCATAGATCATCGCCGTCTCACGATTCGCGCCAAAGGTCACATGCGCGCCCGCAGGCGCCAGCAGCTTAAAAAACACCGCATGCACCAGCTCGTGCACGGCAAACGACGCTGCAGAAACCGCAGCCACACCGACCATCCAGCCCACGACGGTGGTCCAGCCGCCCGCCTCAGCCGCGTCCAAGTCCGCAGGCCCGCCCAACAGCATAAACACCGGCACCAGGCACACGGCAAACACCGCGATCACGGCCATCCCCCACACGAAGCAAGCGTGCAGAAAAACCTCGTCCTCAAACGCATGTATGTTGGAAATCTCATTCATAGCATCTTAGGATAGCGCCCCTGCCACGCACCCGCCCGCATGTGCGATAATGTCGAACGATATGCACGAATTGACCACCGCGCCGCCGAACCCCGTGCCCGGCCGCGCTCTTACCTATATGCGAAGGAGTCCCATGGCATCCAAATACTCCATGAACGACCGTCCCAGCTGGCCGCGCCGCGCCATCGTTACCGCCGGCGAGCCCTACGGCAACAAGGCTCTGCACTTTGGCCACGTCGGCGGCGTCTTTGTCCCGGCCGACTTCTTCGCCCGCTTCCTGCGCGACCGCCTGGGCCGCGAAAACGTCATCTTCACCTCGGGCACCGACTGCTACGGTTCGCCCATCATGGAGAGCTACCGCAAGCTCAAGGAGAACGAGGGCTACGACAAGTCCATCGGCGAGTATGTCGAGTCCAATCACTCCCGCCAGGCCGCGACCCTCAACAACTACAACATCAGCTGCGACATCTACGGCGGCTCGGGCCTTGAGCCGGCGGCCCAGATCCACAACGAGGTGACTGCCGAGATTATCGAGCGCCTGCACGAGCAGGGCACCATCTCCAAGCGCTCCACGCTGCAGTTCTACGATGCCAAGGCCGGCACGTTCCTCAACGGCCGCCAGGTCATCGGCCGCTGCCCCATCCAGGGCTGCAAGTCCGAGAAGGCTTATGCCGACGAGTGCGATCTGGGCCACCAGTTTGAGCCCGAGGAGCTCATCGCGCCCAAGAGCCAGCTCACCGGCGAGGTGCCCGAGCTGCGCCCGGTCGACAATCTCTACTTTGACCTGCCGGCCTACCTCGACTTTATGAAGACCTACACCGCCAAGCTCGCCCAGAACCCGCAGGTTCGCTCCGTGGTCTCCAAGACCATGGAGGAGTGGCTGCTGCCGGCTCAGCTCTACATCCAGAACAAGTTCCGCGAGGCCTTCGATGCCGTCGAGGACCAGCTCCCCGAGCACACCGTGCTGGAGCCCGAGGGCAACAAGAGCAGCTTTACCGTCACCTTCCCCAGCTGGAAGGAGCGCGACGACGCCCACGCGGTGCTCGCCAACGGTGGCGTGCGCTTCCGCAGCGGCAAGGCACTCGTGCCCTTCCGCATCACCGGCAACATCGACTGGGGCGTTCCGGTGCCCGAGGTCGATGGCGTCTCCGACGTCACCTGCTGGTGCTGGCCCGAGAGCCTGTGGGCGCCCATCAGCTATACGCGTACCGTGCTCGCGCGCGATGCCAAGGCCGCCGGCGTGACCGAGGGCGTCGCCGCCCAGGATGCCGCCCTCATGGGCGAGCCCGCCGCCGACTCCACGCAGGTGCCCGCACCCACCTACCAGCACAGCTCGCTCGACTGGCGCGACTGGTGGTGCTCTGACGACGCTCAGATTTACCAGTTCATCGGTCAGGACAACATCTATTTCTACTGCATCGCGCAGACCGCCATGTGGGAGGCCCTGGGCTGGGACCTCACGCAGAGCACCGTCAGCGCCTGCTACCACCTGCTCTACATGGGCAAAAAGGCCAGCTCGTCCTCGCAGACGCCTCCCCCGCCGGCAGACGACCTGCTCAACCACTACACCTGCGAGCAGATGCGCGCGCACTGGCTGTCGCTCGGCCTATCCGAAAAGCCGGTGAGCTTTAGCCCCAAGGCATACGACACGCGTGTGACCGGCAAGGACAAGGACGGCAACGAGGTACGCGCCTGCGACGACAAGCGCGTTATCGACCCGGCCCTTAAGGAGAGCGCGCTGCTGACCGGCGTGTTCAACCGTCTGGCCCGCAGCTGCTTCTACGGCGTCGCCGTCAAGGAAGGCGACGAGAGCCCCTACCGCAACGGCTGCATCCCCGCCGGTGCCGCTTCTGACACCGTGGTCGAAGCCGCCCAGCAGGCAGCCCTCGCCTTTGAGCAGGCCATGTACAAGTTCGAGACGCACCGCGCGCTTGCCGTGTGCGACGACTACCTGCGCGCCGCCAACAAGCGCTGGAGCGACGCTTCCAAGGCCGCCAACAAGCTCGAGGGTAACGAGGCAAACGCCGCGATGACGCAGGCCCTTGTCGACGCCTTTACCGAGCTGCGCGTGGCGACCGTCCTGATGCACGGTATTGTGCCGGCCGGCTGCGAGCTCATCTGCGAGTACTTCGACGTCGACCCGGTCGCTTTCTTTAGCTGGGATAACATCTTTGCCTCCACGGACGAGTTCGTGGAGATCCTGGGCGAGAAGCCCGGCGAGCACCGCGTGAAGCCGCTGCCCCCGCGCTTCGACTTCTTTAGCAAGCACGAGAGCCAGTACTAAACACTCGACATGTAATGGAATGGGAAGGAAAGACGGATGTCCAAGCCGCGTCGTCGTAAGCAGAAAAAGCAGGTCAAGGCCGAGCTCAAGCTCAGGCAGTTTGCCGCCACCGAGCTTTCCGACCAGCTTGCCGCCCTTCCCTGCGCCGCCGACCTGCCGCGCTTTATGGTCGACACGGTCGCCGGCGCCTATGCGCCCGCCGATGCCGAGCTTATGATCGAGGGCTTCGGCGCCGCGGCCACACGCCCGGTCACGCTGCGCGCCAACACGCTCAAGGCAACCGCCGAGGACATCGCCGCGGCGCTCGATGCCGCCGGCATCGCCCACCGCCCCGTCGCATGGTACCCGGACGCTTCCATCCTGCCCGAGGCCCAGGTTTCCGACCTGTGGGACCTCGACATCTACCGCGACGGCAAGATCTACTTGCAAAGTCTGTCGTCCATGATGCCGCCGTTGGTCTTGGGCGCCCAGGCCGGCGAGGACATCCTGGACATGTGCGCGGCCCCCGGCGGCAAGACGACGCAGATCGCCGCCCTCACCCAGGGCCAGGCACACCTCACCGCCTGCGAGATGAGCATTCCCCGCGCCGAGAAGCTCGAAGCCAACCTCCACCGCCAAGGCGCAAAAAACGTGCCCGTCATGCGCATCGACGCACGCGAGCTCGACGAGTTCTTCCGCTTTGACCGTATCCTGCTCGACGCTCCCTGCACCGGCACGGGCACAGTCGTCAGCGGCAACGAGAAGAGCCTGCGCGGCCTCACCGAGCAGTTGCTGAGCAGGCGCGCCCGCTCGCAGCGAGCACTTCTGGACCGCGCCATGGGAGCCCTCAAACCGGGCGGCACGCTCGTCTATTCGACTTGTTCGATCTTGCCGCAGGAAAACGAGGACGCCCTGCAAGAGGCCCTCGACAAGCACATGGACTGCGAGCTTATCCCCCTCGATGGCACGCCGAGCGAAAGTGAGGCACGCCGCGCCCAGGAAGCTGGTGAGGAGCCGCGCATCGAGTCCAACGCCCTGACCGAAGCCATTGCCGCGGGTCAGGTATCGGCCATCGCCAACGGCCTGCCCGGCACGCTCACCATTCCGCCCAGCCGCGACTTTGAGGGCTTCTACATTGCCCTGATCCGAAAACGCAGTTAGCGCACGGATCCAAAACTCAACAAGCTATCTCCGTGCGCGTTTGCCCTGCTGGTCGCGATGCTGTTTAAGCATCGTGCGCTCCTTGCGTTCGGCCCTTTTGCCCTTAATGGCCGTGACCACAAAGTAGATGACCGCGGCGGCAACAATTGCGCCCACACACAGGCCAATCGAGCCAAACATTGCTGTCAATTCCATACCGCGTCACCTCTCTTTTAAACGGGACTTTCAAGATAGCACCTCGATCCCCGCCACCACAGCTCCTTCACGTTCGCCGGCCCTTCGGTCTAACGAATTGCGTGGCGGGGAAAAATCAACTCGTCAAACGATTTAGCATTCGCAATTCCGGCTGCATCGCGCCGGCCGTCATCGCATAGAATCGAGCTTCCATGGATACCCTCAACGATCTAAATGAGCGCGTCGACGCCTTCGTCGGCACCAGCTCCTTCGACACGCCTGCCGCGGCAAACGACCAAGCCCCCATCGATGTGCCCGCCGAGGTTCACGAGGACATCGTCGCCTCGGTCGATTTCTCCGAGGTCGAGCTCGCAGACGAGTTCACCGAGCCCCAGGTAGCCGTGACCCCCAACGGACTGCTCCCCATGGAGCCGCTGCCCATCGACGGGCGTTTGCGCAAGGCGGCCCTTCGCATGCCTGACGAGATTGAGGAGGCCAGCGGCTTCACGCTCTTTGGCCGCCGCATCAAGTCGCTCATTTACACCACCGATGTCGCGGTTATCCGCAACTCCAACGCCGATGCCGTCTTTGCGGTCTACCCTTTCACGCCGCAGCCCGCCATTACGCAAGCGCTGCTGACCGTCGCCGAGTGCCCGGTCTTTGTAGGTGTGGGCGGTGGCACCACCACTGGTAAGCGCTCCGTGCAGATGGCAGCCGTCTCCGAGATGCAGGGCGCGGCGGGATGCGTGGTCAACTCCCCCGCCACCGCCGAGATGGTCGAGCACATCACCAACATCGCCGACATCCCCGTCATCGCTACGGTCGTTCGCTGCGACGACGATGCCCACGCCAAGGTGCGCGCTGGAGCCAAGATTCTCAACATCGCCGCTGGCAAGAACACGCCCCAGGTCCTACGCGAGCTGCGCAAGCACTATCCCAACCTGCCGCTCATCGCGCCGGGCGGCAAGACGCCAGAGAGCATCCGTAAAACCATCGCCGCCGGCGCCAACGCCATCATCTGGACGCCGCCTTCGGCCCAGCAGCTACAGACCGACATGATGCAGCGTTATCGCAAGATGAAGGAAGACGCCACACCTGTCATCTCGCACGACGATGTGCCCATTATCGACCAGGTCTCCGCCGCCGAGGTCAGCCAGGTCGAGAACATGAATCCCGACGTGCCGATTCCCGACGAAGTCATCGAGCGCGTCGCTTCGATCCACGAGCGCGTCGAGGAGCATCGCGCCAACCGCGGCCTCAAGCCCGCGCTGCACGGCTTCTTCTTCCGCGGAAAGAAACGCTAGCAAAACATCTTGGCCCGCCCCACAAACGTGAGGCGGGCCGTTTTCGCTTAAGCAATCATACAGCGACGTGATGGGGCAAATTAATCCACGCGCTTGTCGCCCATAAAGAAGAGCGCCACCGTACCAGGTCCGGTATGCGAGCCAATCAGAGTACCGATGTTATTAATCTCAATCTTGCCTTTAAGCTGCGGAACCTGTTCCTCAATCAGCGCCGCAACTGCCTCGGCATCCTCGCGGCACGCCGAGTGCGACATGATGCACTTACCCGAATAATCCGCACCGTCCTGCACGTGTGCCATCATAGTCTTAGCCATCTCGGAAATCGCGCGCTTCTTAGTGCGAATCTTCTCACGTGGCGACAGCTTACCTTCGCAATCGACCGTCATAAGTGGGCAAATCTTAAGCGCCGTGCCGATGATTGCGCTCGCAGCCGAAATGCGACCGCCGCGCAGGTAGCTCGACAGATCGGTCGAGAAGAACCAGTGGTGCAGGTTGAGTTTGTGCTCCTCGATCCAGGCGGCCGTCTCGTCGAGTGAAGCCCCGCTATCGCGCACGTCGGCGGCACATTCCGCCAGCAGGCCAAAGCCCGAAGACGCCGCCAACGAATCGATGACGCGCACCTTGCCGCCCTGAGGATAGCGATCCGCGAGCATCTGTGCCGCAACGCAGGCCGATCCATACGTGCCCGAAATACCCGACGACAACGTCAGGTGCAGCACGTCTTTACCCTCGGCAACAAACGGCTCCCAAAACTCCTCGTACTCACCCACGCTCACCTGAGACGTCTTGGGCATGGCGCCCGCGGCAATCTGGGCAAAAAACTCGTCCGGCGTAATCGACTGATACAGATCGTCCGTATAGACAACATCGTCGATCTCGTAATGAAAACACACGACAGGGATATTGCGCGACGCAAAGAACTCACGGGTTCGATCGGCGGCGGATTCACAGGTCAGGACAAAATCACTCATATGAGGCTCCTTAAGTATTGCTGTGCAAATTATCGCACAGCAAGCCTAAATACGATACAAATGTCCACTATTTACCAATGCGAACCATTTGTATTGATTATCTTTATCATGAACATCCCCATCCCCGCCATGGGCCAACATGGGCAAAATCACCCGCTTTGCCTCCACTCAACCGCCATATCTACCTCAACTAAATCGATTTACCAAACCGTTCAGCCGACAATTCAGCCGCCGGCGCAAAATCGAAACAAAGCCGGCGCATACTGGTAAACGCTTGACACTGTTTTATCAGTTTTACCAACCATATCGGAAGGTGTTTCATGGTCGCATTCGATCGCAATCCGCAAGACTTCAAGTATCTGCGCCTGCTGTCGAGACAGTTTCCCACCGAGCAATCCGCGTTTACCGAGATCATCAATCTCTCGGCCATCCTCAACCTGCCCAAGGGCACCGAGCACTTTATGAGCGACCTGCATGGCGAATACGAAGCCTTCATGCACATCCTCAACAACTGCTCGGGCGTCGTACGCGAGCATGTCGACGAGATCTTTGGCGACACGCTCACCTTTTATGAAAAGGGCGAGCTGTGCACGCTCATCTACTACCCGCGCGAGAAGATCGAGCTGGTCCGCAGCCAGCACGAGGACTCACCTACCTGGTATAAAACCATGCTCGACCAGCTTATTGTGGTTGCCCGCTCGCTTTCGAGCCGCTATACCCGCTCCAAGGTGCGTAAGGCCATCCCGCGCGATTACGCCTACATCATCGACGAGCTGCTGCACACGCATCCGGACGAGAACAACTATCGCGTGCGCTATCACGAGCGCATCGTGGAGTCCATTCTGGAGACCGCCAGCGCCGACGACTTTATCGAGTCGCTTGCCTCGCTCATCAAGCGCCTGGCCGTCGACCACCTGCACCTGGTGGGCGACATCTTCGACCGCGGCGGCGGCGCGGCCAAGATTATGGACCGCCTGCTCACCTACCATTCGCTCGACATCCAGTGGGGCAATCACGACCTGCTGTGGATGGGCGCCGCTGCCGGCGAGCCCGCCTGCATCGCCACGGTGCTGCGCAACAACCTGCGCTACGACAACTACGAGATTCTCGAAAACGACTATGGCATCTCGCTGCGCGAGCTTGTCGCCTTCGCCGACGCCGCCTATATCGCCGGCGAGCCCATCAGCCCGCTGATCAAAGCCATCAACGTCCTGCTCTTTAAGCTCGAGGGCCAGATTATCCAGCGTCACCCGGAGTTCGACATGGCCGACCGCCTGCTGCTCGACAAGGTCGATCACGACGCCGGCACGGTCACCCTCGCCGACGGCAGCGTATGGCCGCTCACGACCAACGACTTCCCCACCGTCGATCCGACGGACCCCTACACGCTCACACCCGAGGAGCAGCACATCATCGACAAGCTCGTGTCCGAGTTTGTCACCGCCGATCACCTACATCGCCACATCGATTTCCTCTATACCCACGGCTCCATGTATAAGGTCGCCAACGGCAACCTGCTGTTCCATGGCTGCGTGCCGCTCAACGAGGATGGTACCTTTAGCAGCATGAACTGCCTGGGCACCTGGCACGCAGGCCGCGATTATCTCGATTTTTGCGACCGCATCGCCCGCCGCGCCTGGCGCGTGGGCGACCGCGACGCCCTCGACTGGATGTGGTACCTGTGGATCGGCTTTAACTCACCCGCCAGCGGACGCCTGGTGCGTACCTTTGAGCGCGCCTATATCGCCGATAAGAGCACCTGGGTCGAGCCGATGGACCCGTACTTTACGCTAACCAAGTCGCCCTCGGTCTGCGACGACATCATGCGCGAGTTCGGCGTTGCCCCCATGGCCTGTTCGCCGACCGGTCACATCATCAATGGCCATACGCCCGTCAAGACTACCAAGGGCGAGCAGCCCATCCGCGCCAACGGCAAGCTGCTGGTCATCGATGGCGGTTTCTGCCGCGCCTACCACCCCAAGACGGGCATCGCCGGCTACACGCTCATCTCGAGCTCGCGCGGATGCCGCCTCAAGTCGCACCAGGCCTTTACCACCGTTGCCGAGGCGCTCACCCGCAATATCGATATCGAGAGCGAGACCAACCGCTTTGACGAGGCCGACCGCCGCCGCATGGTAAGCGACACCGATACGGGTGCCAAGATCCGCAGCCAGATCCAGGACCTACGCCAACTGCTCGATGCATATAGAAACGGTGCTATCGAGGAGCGCGCCTAGCTCCACCCGTGGGGATTGGCTAAACTTGCTGAGTTCATCATCCCCGCGGCGCCCCGGCGCAATCCTAAGGCAGGTACCATGCAAAAGCTCCTTGCGCAGATCATGAAGTTTGGCGTCGTCGGCGTCGTCGCCACGGTCATCGACTTTGGCATCATGAATCTGCTCCACTACGGTCTGGGCCTTAACATCCTGATCGCCAACACCAGCGGCTTTATCGTCTCGCTCATCTTTAACTACGTCGCGAGCATGAAGTACGTGTTTGCACACAAGGAGGGCATGAGTCGCCGCCGCGAGTTCATTATCTTTGTCGTGCTGTCCGTGATCGGCTTGGCGCTCAACGACGGTATCGTGCTGGCGCTCAACGCCGGTCTGGGGCTCGAGGCCAATATCGCCAAGATTTGCGCCACCGCACTGGTCATGGTCTACAACTTTGTGACCCGAAAGATCTTCCTGGAGGGCGAGGAGACCAAATAGCTCGGCCTCCTCGTTGCACTACGGGGCCCACGAACGACGTGCGTCGAGCGCTGCGTTGTTCGTGGGCCTTGTTCGTTTACGGGCAAATTTGGCACGTTTGCGGATTGTCTCTTGCAAATTTGGCGAGTTCGTATAGTTCTTGGCAAAGACCTTACGTTTCCCATGCAAAAGCTCTAAAGTATCCTCTGCTCGATTCGTCAACGCATTGGATGTGATTACGTGCGCAAGGCACTGGCACAACCTCATACTAAGCAATTCCTCAAGTTCGCTGTCGTGGGCCTTATCTCCTTTGGCATCGACTGGGGCATGCTGATTGCGCTCGTCGAGCTGTTCCATCTCGACTTTTTGATGAGCACCACAGTCTCGTTTACCACCTCCGTCGTGGTTAACTACTGGCTCAGCATGAAGTACGTGTTCGACCATCGCGAGGGCATGAGCCGCAAGCGCGAGTTTACGATCTTCACCATCCTGTCGGTAATTGGTCTGGGTCTCAACGACCTGTACATGTTTGTGGGCGTCACGTTTTTGAGCATCGGCTACCAGGCCATGAAGGCAATCGCAACGTTCTTGGTCACCTGGTACAACTACTTTAGCCGTCGCTTATTCCTCGAGGGCGCGCAGTCGTAGACGGCCCAACATAATCTCGCTTCGCAGCCGGTTGGAATTCACGTTCCAACCGGCTTTTTGTTTACAGAGTCTGCCGCGGAAGGCGTACGAGGCGGGCTACAGTGCATGAATGGGACGCAGTTTCCCTATGAGCGCCGTTCCGGAAAGTGCATCCCAGATTGCAGCCTCAGAATGGGACACAGCTTCCGCAACGCCGTCCTAGCGGAAACTGTGTCCCGGAATTCGCCTTCAGAGTGGGATGCAATTTCCGGTTGAGCCTCGATTGGGAAACGACGTCCCATTCGCATGAAAACGGGCGGCTCGGATGTTGGTCCGAACTGCCCGTCTGGCGCGCTATGTCGAGGCCTCTAGCCCGTTACGTAATACCACACGACGTTGGCGCCATTAGGGAGAACGTAGTTACTGCAGGCCGTCATGGGCGCTGTGCCGTTAACGGAGTACATCCAGCCGCTCTTGCCGCCATGCTCCATCTCGGCCAAACCGCCAATGGCGGCAACATACGTTCCGTACGACGTGCCGCGCGCATTCACGGAAAGCCCTAGGGCGCACAGAGCATCGTAGGCCGTAGCGCCCTCGTTAAAGGTGAAGGTGCCACTAGAAGACACAGGATTGCCCACGGCGCTCGATGTGACCGAAACCGTCACCGTGACGTAGCCAGGCTGCTGCGAGCCGCCCTGATTGCCAGCAGAGGCGCTGCCGCTGTTGGATGCAGACCCACCGCCAGACACCGAGCCGCCGCCCGAAGAAGAGCCGTCAGAAGAACTCGATCCACCGGCGGATTCGGAGCCATGTCCGGCAGACACGTTGCTGGACTTCTTCCCGCCCTTGCCTTCGGACTTCTTCTCCTTCGAATCCTTTTTTGAGTCCTTGTCCGAGGATTCGGAAGCGTCCTTGGAATCAGATTCATCCGAGTCCTTCGACCCGTCCTTCGCATTGTCCGAAGATTTGGAGTCCTTGGACGCAACCTTACCCGAAGCGGTAGTCGAGCCGGAAACCGACGCATCCTTGGCAACGATGCTCTCCCCCGTCACGGTCTCGACAATCCAATCGATGGACCAGGCACCGCTGACGGAAGGGTAAACAAAGCCCAGCGAGACGACAATCAGCGCAATGCAGACGGCTGTCAGAACACCAACAAGCGCCTTGCGCCGCGAGGCGGGCGCCACCGAAGCGGCGCCCTTTTGCTTTGTATCGTCAAGCTGGATGAACGACGAGTCGGGCTGCTTGGACTCGGCGTCCTGAGGCTTATTGGACACAGCCCTCACCTACCGACGCTTGGTGAATACGAACACGCCGATGACGGCAAGACCGATCACGCCTGCCGCAACGCCGACGATGGCAAGCGGATTGAAGCCAGACTGCTGCGCGGGAGCCGCAGTGGACTTCTTAGCAGCGGTCGTAGCAGACGAGCCCGTATCGGACTTGGAGCCGGACTTGCTGGACTTCTTATCAGACTTCTTGCTGTCCTTCTTGTCGGACTTGTCGGAATCCTTCTTGGAATCCTTGCCGTCCTTGGTCTCGGTCGTGGTCGTGGTCGACGACACCGGCTTCTGCCCAGGCGAAACAGCGCCGCCGCTCTGCTGGCCGTTAGTACCATTGCCGGAACCGGCGCCGGCACCGGCATTACCCGAGCCGCCGTTGGAGCCAGAGCCGCCGTTACCACCAGGGTTAACAGCATTCTTGACCCACTTGGCATACAGCGTCATATCCGCCGTCACCGCAACGCTAAAGTCATACGCCTCCGTACAAGCCTCGTCGGTATACCAACCAGCGAAGGTGTAGCCCTCGCGCGTCGGATCGGCAGGCTTGGCCACAGAGCCGTTGGCGGCCGTAGTCTGAAAATCGACCTTGGACCCCTTGCCAGCACTAAACGAAACCTTAACGCCAGCATTCAGCTTGAACAGCGTGCCAGAGTCGTTGATGTAGTACAAGTTGCCCTGGGCATCACAAGCGATTGGCGAGTCACAGTAGTTGTTGTGGCCCGTTGCGCTAAACACACCAGAAGCCTCGGTGTCACCCAACTTGTAACGATATACGCCACCGCCCGTGGTGTAGTTAACGAAATCAGGGCTCTCGCCGTAGTTAACCGTGAAGTAGACATACGCGTCTTTGCCCTGGGCACTCACGAGCGGAGCGCCCTTGATGCCACCAAGTCCGGCCGGCAGCTGAGAGCCGTCCGCCGTCGTGACCAGCGTCCTGGCAAAGTCCTTGGCCGGGTCAATAATCGCCAGCGCAGAGCCGCCAGCAACCTCGCCGCCAACAATTAGCTTGCCATCATACATCGTAGGCGCACACGCACAGCCGGTAAGGCCAAGGTCAACTACGCGCTCCTCGGTAATACGCGAAGCGGCATCCGCATCGCGTGAGTCGCCATCAGAAATCGCCAATACGTGCAGCTTGCCGTCGCGCGAGATGAGATAGGCATGGCTACCGTCGTCAGAAAACACGCAGGTGGAGTTGACAATCGCCCCAACCGAGACGCTGCCGAGCACATCGCCCGTCGACTTGCTCAGCATCTCGACGGTACCGGAACTGGTGGGAACCAAGACAAAGTCATCGCCCACCGTAGCGCCTGTCCAGTAATAGCCCTCGTTCGGATTGACATGCTGCCAAGAAACCGCTCCGGTCAGGATATTGATGCGCGTCAGATGGCCGTTGTCATACGTGCCCTTTCCATAGTCGACATCAACGGTGCCGACATAGAGGTAATTGCCATCAACCGTCAGCTGAGAATTCGACTGAGCAGTCCCGCTCACGAAGTCAGTGACCCAAACCGTTGTGAGCGTGTCAGCCGTCAGAGCCTGGACCGCACCGCGGTCGAGCGGAACGATAACCAAACCGTTCGCGTAAATCGGGCGCGAGGTGTAACCGACCGCAGTCTTAAGCTTCGACTCGGCAAGGACCTTGCCCGACTCGGCGTTAATCTTTAGTAAACGCTTGTTGACGGCGAGGTATACGTAGCCGTTAACAACGATAGGCTCACTTGCGTTGGGATTCGTGGCACCCGAGTACGCCTTCCAATCGAACGTCCAGGAGCTCGCTAGCGCACCCGTAGGCGTCGAAACGTTCTCGACCGCTGCATTGGACTTGCCGTCCCAATCGGACTTCCAATCGGTCGGACGTGGGGCGCTCGGATTGACTACGACCTCGTCGGGATTAGGCACCGTATCGCCGGCAGCATAGGCCCAGACGATCTCGTCACGCGACTTGAGCACGTAGTCACTGTCGAGTTGAGATCCGGGAACACCGTTAACAAAGTACGACCAAGCGCCGGCCAACTTAGTGTCGTCAAGCGGAGAGACGAGGCTGTGAACGCCCCAGAAGCCCAGCTGATCGTACATCTCGGACTTGATGCCCAAAGCATCGAAGTAGGCGGCAGTGGCGTCCTTGATCGTCGTGCCCCCAACAAACACCTGCTTCGAAGGATCGGTCCAGCGCTGTGCCTTATCGTCCTTCTTGCCGATGATCTCCATCGAGACAGAGACCTGACCGGGCATGGTGCCATCGGAACCATAGACCCAGGTAATCTCATCGCCGGCCTTGAGCGTGTAGTTGCCGGCGCCGACATTGGCCATCTTGCCGTTAACGAAGAACTGCCAGGACTTCCAGGTGCTTTCGTTTACCCGTACGGTCGAAAGCTTCACGCTCTTATTGAACGGAGAAGTCAGCGAATTGAGGAACCAACCATACGAACCGGTTTGGACGTCGGCGCCAATACCGGCCCGCTTAAAGACCTGCTCGGAAAGATCGGCGGCAGTTGCGCCCTCTTCCACCAGTGCAGTCGTAGGCTGCGCCCACGTCTGCTGAGCACCCGAAGCGTCCTGACCGATAACGGTGCAGCTTACCGAAAGCTGGTCGGTGGGTGCAGCGTCGCCGTACTTCGAATAGCACCAGACAACAGAGTCGCCCGCATCGAGGGGGTAACTGCCAGCGCCAACCGACGCCGCAACACCATTGATAAACAGCTGCCAATAGGCACCCGTAGCGGAATCATACGCAAGAGTACGATCAGCGTCGAAAGGCGACGTAATGGAGTTGAGCACCCAGCCCCAAGAACCATTGGGGTCGTAGTCGACCTTGAGACCGGCCTGCTTAAAGAGCTCTTCGGAAAGATCGGCGGCCGTCGAGCCATTCTTGAGCGTGTACTGCGTCGCGGCAGCCCACGTTTGCTGTTTACCCTTGGCATCGATGCCAATGACGGAGCACGTCGCCGTAACCTCGGGATCGTTTTGACCGCTCGTGCCCAGAACCGTGATCTTTGCCGACACGTCCTGGTTGGCAAGCTTGGCGTACGTAGCGTTGTCGGGGTAACGCTCAGCGTAGCGAGCGTACTTCTCGCTCGTCAGACGCGAGGAAACGACAACCTTCGTGTTGTACTGCGGCTGCGTGACCTTGAGATTCTCTGCGGAAACAATAGAGCTGTTGCTCGACTTAAACAGACGCCAATCCTGCCCGGACATCGCGTCATAGCCAGGCAGATCGACCGGAACAATACCGGGGGACGTCGAATCGGTCGTTGCCTTGTTGTAGCTCCAGGCAAGGTTGCCGTCGGCATCGAGATATGCCTTCTGGAACGCGTGCATGTCGGTCGAAACGGCACTAGCGTCCTGGCCATTCAAGATGGCAGCGGCGTAGCCGGCCTTAGCCTGCTCCATAAGAGAAAGCTCGGCATCGAGCTCGCCCTGGTCCTGCGGAGCAATCGCAAAATCGAGGGTCTTACTAGCCGTGACCTCGGAGTTCGACTTGTCGGTCACCGTGAGGGTGATCTTGGTGTTTGCGGCCTTGGCTCCGGGCAGCGGCTGATAGACCGTGCCCTTGTAACCGTTGAACGTGATGTCATCGGTGCTGGCAGAGTACTTGACCTCGTAATACTTGCCGTCGAGATTGAGCGTGCTCGTGCGTGGCATCTGCAGGTCGGCGGTCAAGCCGTCCTTGTTGGCGACCACGTCGGTGCCGGAGTACTTGATATTATCGTAGGTAAAGGCCGCATTGACCTTCTCCTGCAGTGCCTTCTTGTCGGCGTTGACTTTCTCGGGATCGCCCTTGACCGTCACGACGAAGTCATGCGAGCCGGCAAGCTTGATGTCGCCGCTCGTAACCGTAACCTTGGCGGTCAGCGTCACGTCTCGATCGCTCGATGCGCGCGAAACCTTACCCGTCTTATCTTCCCAGCTATAACCAGAAACAAACAGGCGCTCGGTGTCGGAGCTTGTCCATTCAACAGAGAATTTCTTTGCGGAACCCGCCTTGTACGGAAGCGTGACATTTTGAGTCACGCCATCGGCGGACTCGCCCGACGCGTAGCCAATCTGCAGGGATTCGGCGGCTCCGTCAAGAAGGTCTTGCAGTTTAGCCTCGTCCCAAGCAACCTGCACGGACTTGTTGGTCAGGTAATACTCGGTCTTGCCATCGCGCGACAGTTCAAACGCCACATCGGCGTTACGCAGACCGTCGATGTTGTAACCGGTGTAGTTGTTGGGGTCAATGAAGAAGAACGTCACATTGCCATTGGTCTTATCCTGGGCGTCGGAGATACCGACCGTAGCCTTGGCGTCCTCGGCCTTAAAGGCAACGCCGCCCTCAGAGACCTTGACGTCAATATCGGTAAAGCCCAAATCGGCAAGCTGCGCCTTCAGGACATCGTTGACGTTGCCGCCCTTGGCGCTGTAATCAACGGCGATCTGCTTATTGGCATCGTTAAGCTTTTGGACTGCGGCCTCAAGCGAGCCCGCGGCGATAACCTTGTTAGCGGAGACGAGCTCGACCGTCGAGCTGCCGCTCGTGGCGACAGCCTTCAGATACTTGCCAGCAGCAGATGCCGAAACCGTTGCCGCGGCGCCCGACATATCGGGCAGCAGCGTCCAGTCGGCCGCCGGAGCCTTCGCGTCGTCGGCCGCATACCAGGCTACAGTCGCCTGGTCGGTGACATCGATACCGTTGGTGGTCGAACCGTCGGCGCGCTTGGCCTGCGCTGTCGCCTTTACGCTATCGCCCGAGACGAGATGGGTCGAATCGCTATTAATCTGCGGGCTGGCGATCACGCGCAGCAGGCTATACTCCCCCGCCGCGGTGACGCTATCGGACGAAACCCATTCAACCGTGTTGTCGAGAGCGCTCGCCGTAACTTTGATGCGCTTGCCGACAAGCGCATCCGTAAGAGTCAGGCTGCCATCGGTCTTATCGATGCCGTCGGTGAGCTCGGTCCAATCGGCATCGCCCTCGCCCTTGGCATACCACGCCATGGTGAGCTCGGCATCTTCGGGCACGTCCTTCGTCGAGCCCGACCAGCTGCCCGGAACCTGCACGCTCGGCGTGATCTTTGAACCCACGCTGAGCGTAACGTTCTTATCGGCAAGCTCAATGCCTGCCAGCTTGTACTGGCCCTTAAGCGTCACGGGGCCGAGCGGGGCAACGGACTGCGTGCCGCCGTAGGAGCTCTTCTTCTGCGTGCTGGAAACGGTATTTTCGCTCGTCACCTTCACGCGCAGATACTTGCCAGCATAGGCAGCGTCAACGGTATAGGCGGCCTCGGTAGCACCGGGAATATCGGTATAGGCGGGGTCGTAGCTCGAGCTGCTGTTTGCATACTGCCACTGGTAGGTCACGTTATCGGTGCGGTCGATATAGTTGTAGCGCGAACCGTCCTTTTTGCGCACCTTAGTCTTGAGCGTATCGCCTACGTGCACGCCATTGGTAGCAGGAGAACCCTCGAACTGCACGTCATAGAGCTCCACTTGGCCCGCGACGGAAACGGGACCCACCGCATAGTACGGCTTCTGCTCGCCATAGCCGCCGTTGGCCTTGGCCACGACGTAGTAGCCCTTAAGGGCGGCGGTCACCGTCAGGGTGTTACCGGTCTCACCCTTGATAGGCGTGTCGCACTTGCTTGCGGTGTTCGAGGTGCCCTTATACCACTGCCACGTGACATGCGAATCGGCGGTAACGTCGGTGGAACCCGCCTTGGCGGTCGCCGTAATCGTAGAACCAACCTCGACTTTGCCCGAAGTCGGGCTCATAGTCACGCTCGTAACGTTAATTGAACCGGTAGCCGCAACGAGAGCGCCCGTGTTGTTGGCCATGCTCGAAGAGCCGATCTTCGAGGACACCTTGCACTTGAGGTACTTGCCACCTAAAGCGTCGGTAAGCTCGAGGGTCTCACCCGTGGCACCCGCAATGTCGGTATACGTGCCACTCTTGGTGTCAGAGCTCTGCCACTGATAGTTGAGCTTGCTCGCGTCGACGAACGCGCCGTACGCGCCGCCCTTCTCCTTAGCGCGGGCCTTAGCGGTATCCCCCACCGCAAAGACGCTCGTATCGTCCTTGGTATTGATGATGGACACGGCCGAAATCTCGACCGCACCGGCCTGTTTGACCTTGCTGGAAGTGGTCTTGTTCACCGTGTTGACGCCAGCGTTGGCCTCGACCCTGATGTACTTGCCCTCAAGGTCGTCGCCCACCACGAGCGAAGCACCCGTCTTGCCCTCGATCTTGGTAAAGCCCGAGTACTGCGAGGTGGATGCGGACCACGTGTAGGTAACCTTGGCGTCGGCGGGGGCTTGCTGATAATAGCTTATGTACGGAGTCGCCGTCAGGGTGTCGCCTATGCTCGGCGTGTCGCTATTCAGCTTGACGCTGTAGAGTTCCATCTGCCCGGCACCCAACACGGGACCGGGGATGAAGTTGGCATTGATACCCGAGCCATCAGAGACGGACGGACCGTAGTAGTCCTTACCGTCCGCGGTCACCTTGCAGATGAAGTATTTGCCTTCCATCGCGGCGGTGACGGCGAGCGACTGCTCGTGGCCTACGACCTCGGTGTAGTCGGCGACATTGCTGCTGGCCCTAGTCGTACCGGCGAGCCAGGTGTAAGTCCAAGTGCCGGGATTGGCAACGGACTCAGTCGAAGTGCCGTACCAGTCGTCCTCGACCTCATCGTACATATTTGCCCAAAGCGTCTCACCGGCCTTGAGCGCGCCCGACTTCGTGGAATAGGAGCTGTCCTTATCCTTGGTATCCTGGATGAAGACCTTGGCCTCGCTCGAAAGCGTTGTGGCAGACGCGGCGGCAACGGCGTTCTTCTGCTCCGAAGCAGCAGGCGTCGCAGCAGAGTTCTCGGACTCAGTCGCGTTGCCTGCGGCGGTGTCGGCACCATTCGCGGCACTCGCAGTTGCGCCCTGATCTGCGCCGGCGTCATCGGCAGCGGCGCTCGCCGCCGCACTGTTCGCGCCGGTGTCGGCAGCGGTGCCATCGTCGGCCGCCGCGCCCTCGCCGCCCGTCGCAGCCTGCGCCACGGCCTCGGCAATGCCCTCGGCGCCCTCGGCCCAAAGTTGCGCCGGCGTGGTGCCAAAAGCCATGGCAAAAGCCAGGAACGCCACCAGACCGCGCTTGGCTACGCCGCGGGCAATCGCTCCATGACGACGCCACGAGGCGCGTTGGCACTCATCCTCAAACATATCCATTTGTCTCCTATTGTCTGAACTTGGGACATTGCCCAGCGGCTGCCCCACGTCATCGCGCATGTTGCGCTCGAGTTCCCCCATCGGGGTCCCCCTTCCCTCCAGAGCCCAACGCGTACCGGCGGCATGCGCCGCGGTCGCGCACAAGATGGGAGGCGATCCGACTTAACCTTACCGACCCGGGCGCGCCGTCCGATCTGCGACGCGAACATCCCGGGCCAAGAGGAATTACGGTTACTGGTACAGCCGAGGACTTGCACCCCGATTCTCCCAAACGCGCAGGAAAACCGCGCATTCGTGCGTCTCCGCACCACCATCTAGGCCATCGATTATTACTGTCAGTATGGTAGCACGCAAAAGGGCCCCGCACGCAGGCGAAGCCCAAGGTAAAAGCTATGGTTTGCGATAGGAAGGGCTGTCGGCGGACCTTGCAAGAATAGCCCGTTTCAAAACTATGCCGGATTACGGGGATGATTCAGCACCTCGCAACCATATCTGCCATTTTCGAAAACCAACGACTCATCTACCTGCGGTTTTAAAAGCGCGAATTTCGGCATGGTCGAGGTTCGGCACTCCAACCCCGTAAACCGGCATAGTTTTGTTCGGACCAGCCCACGCCGGCGCGACGCAAGGCAAAATAACCCGTTTCCCCGACCCCGGGAAATCGTTAATGCTTGCCGCCGTGACTGTTGCGCCAGATCTCGCGGCCCAACATCAGCGCCAGCACCAGCGCGCTCACGTAGCCCATAAAGCCAATGACCGGGATACCAAACACGACCGGCTCGATGCGCGCGTAGTACACCACCGACGAACCGATAAACAGGCCGGCGATTACAATTGCCATCGACATGCGATCGATAATTCCGCCCAGCTGTCGCAGCGCCTTATCGCTGCTCATAATCTGCGTGTTCACCTTAAGCTGGCCACGCGTGAGCATGCGCGACGCCAAGCCCAGATACTCGGCCGCCTCGAGCGAGCCTTTTGCCGCGCGATAGCTGCTCGCGGCAAGATCGCGCCCCATATCGCGCATGCGCGCATAGGTGCTCTTCTCGTTTTTGATGTGCGTCTGGATAATCTGGATCATGTTGACGTTGGGCATGTACTCGGTCAGCAGACCCTCGAGTGTCACCATGCCGCGGGCAAACATCGTCACCACACTCGGCAGCTCAACGTCGTTTTTGCGCGCCAGGTTTAGCAGCGAGGTCAAAAACTCGCCGATATCCAGGTCCTTAAGGTCGAGGCCCGCAAAGTCGGCAACGATAAAGTCCAAATCGGACAGAAAGGCCGAATGGTCGAGCTCGGCCGAGTCGCCGCGCGTCACGGCAAAGCGCATGAGCGAATCCTTGAGCTTGGGCACGTCGCCCTCGGCCACGGCGAAAATCATGTCCTTAACGATACCGCGGTCGTGGCTCGACATGCGCCCAACCATGCCCAGGTCAATAAAGTAGACGATGCCGTCCTTGAGAATGATGTTTCCCGCATGCGGGTCGGCATGGAAAAAGCCGTCGTCGAGCACCTGCGTCGAATAGTCCTCGACAATCGCCGAGCCGATCTTTTCCAGGTCATAGCCCTCGGCCACCAGGCGCTCGGGATCGGCAATCGAGATGCCGTCAATGTAGTCCATGACCACGACATGCTCGGTGCAAAGGTCCAGGTAAGATTTGGGGCACGACACGCCGCGCACGCTCTTATGGAACTCATAGAAATCGTTGAGGTTTTTGGCCTCGGCCAAAAAGTTGGTCTCCTCGCGAAACGAGGTCCACAGCTCCTCGACCACGCCATGCAAGTCCACAAACTGATCGGTATTGACAAACTTTGAGACGATGCGCACCACCGAGCGAATGATGTCGATGTCCTGAGCCATCACCTGCTGCGCACCGGGGCGCTGCACCTTAACGGCCACGTCCTCGCCGGTCACCAGGCGGGCGCGGTGCACCTGTGCAAGAGAAGCGCTTCCGAGCGGGTTGGGATCGATCGCGTCGAACATCTGCCCCAAGCGCTGGCCGTATTCCTCTTCCAGGCAGCGGAGCACTACCTCATACGGCACCGGCTCTACGTCGGAGCGCAGGCGACGGAGCTCATCGCAAAAACGCTGCGGCAAAATCTCGGAGCGGTTAGCCAGAATCTGCCCCATCTTGACGAACATGGGGCCGAGCTCTTCGAGCAGGCGGCGTAGGCGCACCGGCGTGAGGTTATCCCACACGCGATACTTTTTGATCAGGCGAACGATTTGTCCAATGCGTTCGCGGCGGCCTGCCGGCGTGAGCTGGTATTCCTCGTCCGGCGCCATCGCATCGGGCTCTTCGGGGACCATATCGACGGCGCGCGGCTTCTTGCGAGCGCCCGAGACGGCGGCATCGACCTCGTCGACAACCGCCGCCTCGTCACCCAAAGGGTCTAGATTGTTGTAATCGGTGGTGGAATCTGCCATCTGCGCTGCTACTCGGCCTCTTCGGTGTCCTCTGCATCGTCGGGCTCAACAGACTCGACGGGCACCGAAGTCACGTTGTCCTCGACCGAATCGACGATGTCGCGCACATGGGCCAAGAAGGCCGTGCGCTCGGGGGCGGTCATAACGCGGACGCGGGCCAGGATGAGCTCGTCGAGCACGCGCTGCGCCGCGGTCTCGCCCTGCAGGCCCAGACGCTCGGTCAGGTCGGAGATGGTGCCGCCGGCCTGCTCGAACATATCGGACACGCTGCGGGCGATATCGGGGGTGCCGGCGTCCTTGCGCACCTGCTCGCCCTTGGTATTGAGGTCGTCGAGGACCTTCTTGCCGCCCTCGACGGCAACGGCGGCGGCGCCGAAGCCCACGTTGATGGCACCGTTAACAAGCTGATCGAATTTCATAACCATGGTTGGCTCCAATCATGAACAACTGCATTGGCCTTCTTGTACCCAAGATTGAGTGAACGACACAAAATCGTTTTACCGCCAAGATAGAAATCGAGCGGGGCAAAGCCTTTGACGGCGTTTGTCCCGCTCGCTCGTTGCAAGGTTGTCGTTACCTTACGTTGTCGTTCATCGCGAAGGAGTTCTTCATGGCGCAGCTCGTGGTGTAGAGCACCTTGCCCAACAGAGCATCGGTCTCCACGCGAACACGCTCGGCAAAGGCCTCGTTGGCGCGTGCAAGTTCGGCAGGCACTTCGGCCTCGGGCAGCGCGGCTACGACAGCGTCAACGTCGTGAATCTGCTTGTGGCCCATGCCGCCGACCTTCTCCTGGTAGTCCTCCACAGCGCGGCCGCACTCATGGAAGCGGACGTCGGCCAGCGCTCCGATCAGGCGGTTGGCCCAGTAGAAATTTTCGGACGTCACGCGAGCCTGCGTGTCGGCATAGTATTCGGGCATGGTCTCGACGTTGGCGTACAGCGGAACCAGCGCGTTAAACGAGTTGGAGCCAAAGGCCATCCACTGCACGGCGCGGTAGGCCGGCTGCGCATAGGGACGCAGCTGCAGCACGGCGAGCTGGCTGTTGCGGTTGATGCCGATGGGGCGATAGGCGCCGCGTGTGGCGGGCGTGCCCTTGCTGCCGTAGCAGTCGTACTCCGTGCCCTGGTAGTGGCTCGAAAGCACGTACTTAATGTCCTCGATGGTCACCTTGCGCTCGGGCACGCGGCTCCAGGGGATGTCATCGCTCTCGGGCGTGTAGTCGGCATCGGGGCCGTCCCACACGTCGCTGGGGTTGAGGCAGCGCTGCATATACCAGGCGCGCGGCGTGTTGTAAACGTGGTCGCTGTCGCTGTGCGAGCCAAAGGCCTCGCGCGGGTTGAATACCGTCGCCGGGCCGTCGCCCTCGACACCCAGCGTCAGGTCCAGATGCCACTCGGCCATCCAAGCGCGCAGGTCGGCGGAGCACATGTGATCGGCCTGGGCGCCCTCGGCGTCATCCAGGTCAAAGCTGTCGATACCCAGCTGGTTGGGCATGGTCACATAGGCGTCGTCAGGCACGCGCTTGGCGATCCAGTGGTGACCGCCGATGGTCTCGAGCCACCAGATCTCGTCCACGTCGCTAAAGGCGATGCCGTTGTTCTCGTAGGTGCCATAACGCTCGAGCAGGTCACCCAGAATGCGTACGCCGTCGCGGGCGGATTTGGCATATGGCAGCACCAGGGTCACCATGTCCTCCTCGCCCAGACCGCCGGGCTGCGCCGGAACATAGCCGTCCTCGTCCTCGTTGCCCTTGGCGGGCACGTAGTCGACGAGCGGGTCGGCGCCGCGAACGCGCTCGTTGGTGGTGAGCGTCTCGGTTGCGGACATGCCCACATTGAGCTCGTTGAAACCGGCCTCGGCCCAGATGCCGTGGCCCGGGACAACATCGGGGACGCTCGTGTAGCGCATGGGGTTATCGGGCAGTTCAACGGTCAGGTGACTCAGGACGCTCGTATAGACGCGCGGCTGCTCGTCGGGATGCACCACACGCATACGCTTGGGCTCAAACACCCCGTTGGACGAATCCTCGTTGCGGGCGACCAACGTCGACCCGTCGTAGCTCGCGTTCTTACCAACCAAAATCGTTGTGCACGGCATGCGCATCCTCCTTGAGCGAAGAAATCAAACGATAACAGTGTATCGCTTCGGCGCAGAAAGGGCGAAACCACGGCACCTCGGAACCCCCTCGGAACCCCTGTGGTCAAAAAATGCCAAATATGAGTACCGTCACCAATTTAGTAGCAGCAAATTTACTTGTAATGAGTGCTGAAGATCCCTATTTGTCCAAAAGCGAGACAGCGTTATTCCCCATAGGTTCAATAAAATGGGTTTCCTAACGAGAATGAATATCGTTAGGAAACCCAAAAGACGTAAAACATATGTGACTATCATGGCAACAGTACTCAAATTTGGCGCTTTTTGACCACGTGGTATATGGCTAACCCCTCAAACAGCCCAAAACGCCTATTTCGATGCGCGCTCCGCCGCCTCAATCACGTGTTTGGCGAGAATTGCGGTGGTCACAGCCCCCACGCCGCCCGGCACGGGTGTGATGGCGCCAACGATCGGTTCCGCAGCATCAAAATCCACGTCGCCGACCAGTTTTCCGGCAGCCTCGTCCCAATTAATGCCAACATCGATGATCGTCTGGCCCTCGCGAACCGCATCCGCGCCAATCGTGCGCGCGCGTCCAACCGCGGCAACAACAATGTCGGCAGAACAGCACTCGGCAGCTAGGTCACGCGTATGCGTATGGCACGTCGTCACCGTGGCATTGCGAGCCGTAAGCATGGCGGCAACGGGACGGCCAATTACCAGCGAGCGACCAACAACGGCAACTTTAGCTCCATCCAGTTCAACGCCGTAATGGTCCAGCAACGCCAACACGGCTTCTGCCGTGCAGGGAGCAAAGCCCTCGCCTCGCCCCGAAAGCGTGGTGAGCAGCGAGGCCGGCGTCATGGAGTCGACGTCCTTGGCGGGATCGAGTGCCGCGGCAACTGTATCCTCCTCAAGCCCAGCGGGCAACGGACGAAACATCAGGCATCCGTGAACAGCGGGGTCGGCATTGATGCCCTCGATAGCCGCCAGCAGCTCATCCTGCGAAACATCGGCAGGCAGCAACACGCGACGAGCTTCGATGCCCACCTTTTCGCAGCGTTTGAGTGCACCGCGCTCGTAGGACAGGTCGTCCTCGCGCTCGCCCACGCGAACGATGGCCAGCGTCGGCACAACGCCGCGCTCGCGCAAAGCCACGCAGCGGGCAGCGAGCTCCTCGGTCAAAGCACGGGCAACGGGAGCACCCTTCAGCAGCTCTGCCATGGCTATCCCCTCTTCCTTGCGGCGTCGGCGGCGCGGCGCGCCAGCGCATCGGCGCGCGGCAGCCACGTATCCAGCAGCTCATCGCACGCCGCCTCGAGCTCCTCGGCACGCGCCCGGTCTTTCATAGATGTGGTGTTGGCAAAGAGCGTCAGGCTCGCACCCTGCATGGCAGCGCGGCAGAACACGGCGCCGCAGGCCACGTCGGACAACAGCTGGCGCGAGCCCTTATCGGCCATGTCCTCGAGCAGCGCCAGCGCGCGGCCGCAGGCATCCATGATCCGATACGGTGGCATGGCCGCCACGTGCAACGCGTCCTGAATCGCCGCAGGTCGAGCTGGGTCCTCGCGCGGAATACCGTACGCAGCGGACACCTGGCCGTACGCACGAACGTCCTCGGCGACCAGGTCCACAAGTTCCTGCGCCAACTCGTCTGCCTGGGCAAATGCACGCGTCAGGTCGTCCGCGCGATCGGCAAGCGCGGGATTAGTCGCCCCATAACGAGCAACCATCCCACAAAGCGAGGCACCCAGCGCGCCCACAAAGGCGCTCGCGCTGCCGCCGCCGGGAACCGGCTCGCGCGCGGCCAGCGCCTCGGCAAACCCGCGGCAGGTCTTGTCCATCATCTCTTGGCTCATACGCATGCACCTTCAAGTCATATACATCGGTCGGGCGGAATCGCCGACCAACCGCATCGATCACGTAATGGTGCTAAGTCTAGCCCATAAGTACATGAGCGTCAGCGCACCTGACCATCGCAGATTTCTATGGCACGCGATAGGCGTCGACAACGCAAGCATGGGACACATGGCCCACCTTTCGAGACTCCCGAGCAGCACAAGCTGGGGCATATCTATAAGTAAGGAACCCGTTGGGGAACGGCCGCGCAACGGCCACAAGCGATGAACGGAGGCATAAGTCGCACAGTACACAGAGACATCCGCCGCCAGCGCAATCAGTACCCCAACAGCATGCGGCGCCGTGATGTCATCAGCAGACAAGGAGGACGCCACCATGAAGAAAAAGACCCTATCGATCCTTTCCCTTTGCATCGCCCTCTTTGCCGCGTTTGCCCTTGTCGGCTGCGGCGGGAGCGCATCGGGCGGCGGCAGCGCCCCCAAGAGCGAGAGCAAGGAAAAGGCCCCCGTCGCCAAGAAGACCGACTTCATCTGGTTTAAGATCGAGATGCCCGAGGGCGTCGGCGTAAGCGACTCTGCCGGCAAGAATGCCGACAGGATCCAGCTCACCTTCCCCGAAGACGAGAACACCTCGGCCGATCGCTTTATCCCTGTTTGGAAAAAAGCGCTGACGGCCGAGGAATCCCACGCCGACCAGGCGGAAAAGAAGGGGGATACGTTCCAGTGGAAGGAGGGCGGGTCCGTCGAGTATAACGGCAGGACGTGGCTCGTCGGAACGTACGAGGACAACAGCGGCGTCTCAACCCTCCTCTTTACCGACGTTGAGCCGGGAAGCGTCTACGTTCTCATCTCGAACTTCGATCTGCATAAGAAAGAAGCCGAGGCGCTCCTCAACTCCATCGAGTTTCCCGATGACATGGCGAAGGCAGTTGCCGAGGCACGCGAAGTCGAGATTTCGAGCATCGAGATCAAGCATTAGGGGCTCGCACGCAGCATCGCATGCGCAGTCATTAAATGATTGGACGCCCAGCCAGGGGAGGATCGGATCGGCCGGCCCTCCCCTCTTTTACGCCCGCGCATATTGCCACTTAACGGCGCAAATCCTGCCCCCAGAATGGGACACATGGCCCACCCGAACGAGCCGTCCACGCGTACAGTAAAGGCAGGTAATCCATGGGCGGTTACAGATCGAGGAGGACACGACCATGAAAAAGAAGGCCTTTGCGATTCTCACCCTCTGCATCAGTCTCTTTGCCGCGGTTGCCCTGGTGGGCTGTGGCGGAAGCGGCGGCGCTACCGGCAGTGGCGGTGGCGGCGGAGCAGAAAAGCCAGCCGTGGATATGAGGACCGACTTCATCTGGTTTAAGGTCGAGGTCCCCGAGGGCGTCGAGATCACCGACGTCGCAGGCGACACCGCCGACAGGGCCCAGTTTAAGTTCACTGAAAGCGAGCACGCCAGCGATCGCTTCATCCCCGTCTTCGACTCTGACAAGAACGCCGACGAGCTGTTCGACTACGAGGCAAAGTGGAATGCCAGCTTTGAGTGGACCGAGAATGACCCCGTCAAGTACAACGGCAAGACTTGGCGCAACGCTTCCTATACACACTCGGGCGGCGTAACGACCGAGTACTTCACCGACGTTGAAGGCGGCAGCGTGTACGTGCGCATCGACAACGTCGAGGAGCACAAGGATACCGTCGAGACCATGATGAAGTCCCTGGAATTTGCCGACGACATCGTCAAGGCCAAGGCCGAAGCCATGGACGTCAAGCTCGACGATATCGAGATCAAGCGCTAAGCGACTGGCGAGCGCAACGGGAAACACGGTCGCAGTGCAAACAAGCGACGGTACCCCAGCGCTTCGTACCCAGGGAGGGCCGGTAAACCGACCCTCCCTTTCTTATGCCGGTAGCCGACGAACGCGAGGATGCCGGACGCCGGAACCGCCCCAAATGTGGCAACAGTACGAAAACGATAAACACCCCAACACGTCCGCCCACCGATTTATTGCGCCGCGCAGACAATTAAACCAGCATCTTTAAACATCTGGGCAGTATAGTGACCAAAACTATCGCATAACCGCACCCTGCGAATGGAGGAGTCATGGCCGAACATCATGCCATCAGTCGCCGAGCGTTTACGCTGGGCCTTGGACTTGCAGCGTTGTCGCCGCTGACAAGCCTGCCCGAAACCGTCACGCTGGGCATTAGCCCACGGACAGCCTTTGCGGACGGCACGGCCGAGCCAGCGGCCAACCTCAACAATTTCGTCATTCGCCTTCGCCCCGCAGGCTATTTTCGCACCGCGAGCGTCAACGAAGACGGCAACGTCATCGGCAACGTCTGCCACCTGTTTAATGACGGCACGTCCAGCAAGCTCATCCTTGAGCACGTAGGGACCGATGCGGACGGCACAAACTGGTATGCCATCCGCACCCTGCTCAATTTCGAAGAGCACAAGAAGACGGGCTACAGCATTTGGTCGGTCGATGGCGACTCGGACAAAGATGGAAAGGTCATCCACGTATGGAGTGGCGAGTACGACCATAAGGACAGCCGCGCCTATACGTTCGACCACCAGTTCGACGGAACTTATATTATTCGAGACCGCATATACACGAAAAACGGTATTAACTACCTGGCCATAGAATCGAAAGGCAAAGACCAAGACAACAACAAGATTTGCCAAAAGAAATATTCCATTCCGTGGGAGCTCGAGCTTGTCGGCTACAGCATGGACAAGACCAATGCCACAGTTAGCAGCATCGACTGGACCACGTATAGCAGCTACGTCGACGGACCATGTTGGATGAGCCACGTCGAAGGCAACAAGTACCTCGACGAGCTGAGCATCCCGGGCACGCACGATTCGGGAACTTGCAGCGTGGACAACGACACCGAACCCCAATCCTCGCAAGCAAAGTGCCAGCAGGACTACATCCCCACGCAGTTGCTCGAAGGCATTCGCTATTTTGATATCCGACTCGGAAAAGGCAACGACCCCGGCATCGACCATGGAAGTTGCTACCTGCTCAAAAAAGACGGGCACTTCATGCATCTCTCCGATGTCGTTGGCTACTTCAAAAAGTTTTTGAACGAAAAACCGTCAGAAGCGCTCATCATGCTTGTATCCCGAGGCAACAACGAGGCTACTGACGAGAGCCTTACGACGGCTTTCGCCAAGGTTTTGGACGACAACCCCAAACTGTTCTATACGTCGAGCCGCGTTCCCACGCTGAACGAGGTGCGCGGAAAGATCGTCCTGCTGCGCCGATTTGGACTCGCCGGCGACAGCGTAAGCGGCCACACGTGGGGCCTCGACCTAACCGAATGGGACAACATAATCGCAGCACACCCCAGCAGCTCCTCTATGTGTCTCGTCCAAAACGCGCAAGGCTTTGAAGCCGCAGGGGAAACAGGCGACAAAAAAGCCTATTGCACCAAGGTATATGCCCAGGACCATTACGAATGCACCGGAACCGACAAGATCAGCTGGGTCGATATGGCCCTGCAGGAGACGGCTAAGCTCACCCGCAACGAGGTAGATGTCGAGGACGATAACGGGGCCAAGGAGCAAGTCCTGGAGCGCTGCTGGTCTATCAACTACACCAGCTGCACGAATCACAAGCAAGGAAGTAATCCTTTTACCGCAGCACGAGTGGTCAACGAGCATCTGTACAAGAGCCCGTACATCAATCCCAGCGGCATCGAGGATACAAAGTCAGATTACCTCAAGCACATTGGCATCATCGCATCCGACTTTGTTGATGCGGCGCTGGCGCGAAGCATCTACCAGCGCAATTACGATACGCAGCACAAGCAGACGGCTTCGTACTACCTCCCAACCCGCATGCGCATGACGTACGGCGACTCGCTGAGCGATGCCTCGCTCCAGGATGGCAAGACCGTTGGCGAGGGCCATTTCCGCCTTGTCGACAGCAGCAACGTACTCAACGTGGCGGCTTCGGGCCATACGTTTACCATCGAATATGTGGATGTCGACGCCTTGGGCAACGAGACCGTTACGGAGCTGCGGGGTCATGTGCCCATCGATATCGATCCACGCGCGCTGACGCCCCATTTTGAGGGGCTCGAAGGCCTTAAGGCCGGCGAAGACGTGCGCGCCAGGGTCACGGCGGCGCTCGAGGGCAAGCTCGAAAACGATCTCTGTACGGCCCAGCTTGAGTTTATGCGCGATGCGAACGGCGCTCCGGGAACGGTGATGGCCGAGGGCGAGACATTCACCGCGGGAACGTACTGGGTGCGCGCAAATGGGCTTTTGGGCGACGCGGCGCAGAACTACACGCTTGCCAATAACGGAGCCGCGAGCTTTACCGTAGCGGCCGCGGGCGGCGCAGGCAACAACGGTGCTGGTGCCGATACTAGCCCAAAGGCAGACGGCGCTGACAAGAACAAAAACGGCAACGGCAACAAGGGCAAGGGATCGGGCGGAAAGCTCGCCGATACGGGCGACGGCTCTGGCATTGCCGCCGGGCTCGCCGCCGCCGTGGCGACAACGGTCGCCGGTACGGTAATGCTTGCCAACGACCGTGAAAGCGACGAAGGCGCTAGCGAATAAACAAGCCGACCTTTTGGACGACGCATCGACTCGATGAGGGGCGCAGAACACCGTTCTGCGCCCCTTGCGTTTTGCAGATGAAGGATCAATGTGTCTAGAAAACACGCAGGCCGCGCCGTCATGTCAACCGGCACCGCTCCCCTACTTACCAAAGATCGCAGCGAACAAGCCCTTGCGCTTGGGCTTTTCTTCTCGGCAGGAACCCTCGGCAACCGCCGCCACCTGACGTGGTTGTTCGCTGCCCCCACGGCGCACGATCTGGTACAGGAACGGCGATTTAACGTATTTGACCTCGATGGGCGTGGCGTGAACGGTGCTTTCGCCGGACAGATGCAGGCTCGGGTTGAGTGGCGCCACGATATGCGTCTCGCGCTTGTCGCTAAACACCACCGCTGCCGCGCGACCCGTCTGGCCGTTCACGGCGATGCGCACCTGCTCGCCATCGCGTCCATCCCGCGCGGGGCGATCGACAAAGTAGACCGGCACCATAATCAGGCCGTCCTTGTGCTTGCGGGCCTTGCGCGCCCAAGTACGGATGCTCTTTTTATTGAAGCCCAAGAACGCCTCGGCATCGTTGCCGGCAATGTCGAGCGCCAGCTTATCAATGACCACCTGGTCCTTGGTGGACGCGTCGACGGAGACAACGCGGAAGTCGCCTTCCTGCATGGCAGGATCAAACGGCCCCACCTTGGCAAAGTCCCACGGCTCCAGAATGCCCATAAGGCGAACGTCCAGGTAGTTTGCCCTGGGATACGCCCAGTCGAGCACCTCGTAGTACACCAGGGTTTCCTTGCCCAGGCCCCTGCCCGAGAAGGACGCCATCATGCGAAGGTCCGCGAGCGCCATGGGAAAATAGAAGAGCATCATGTCGTTTTGGATCGCGTCTTCCACATCGTGGCCGGCAAAGGCGTCCGGGTATTGGCGCACCAACTCAAGCGCATTGGCACGCGCCTGCTGCGGCGTTATCTCGCAGGGAATACCCTGCTCGGGCACGTACTCCGCGCCAACGCCCATAGTCAGGCGTTTGCTAAACGTCCCCGGCTTGAGCAGGTCGGCGGCACCGATCTTATTGCCGCAGGACGGGCACTCAAGCACGCGCTGGGTCGACTCGCCCTCAAAGGACGCGCCACAGAAGGGGCAGGGAATGCTCACGTGGGTGGACTCTTGGAACTCCTGGGCCGTGCCGCGGTCTTCCCACAGCAGATGCTCCAGAACCGACTGGTTGCGCCAGTGCGAATTGAAGAAATACCAGTCGGGGTCCACCGGAGGCTCGAGCTGCGACACATGGGTGAGCTTAAGCAGTCCATCGACAACCGTCAGCGGCGCATGGCGAATGCCCAGGGCGCTCTTGGGCTCCCCCGCATCGGCCTGCCACGGAATGAGCGTGCCGCAATAGGCGCACTCAAAGCTGCGCTTAGCCTGGTGTGAATACATAGGGCCGCCGCAGTTTTGGCATTTAATGGCAAACATCTCGTCCATGGAAACGTCCTCCTTAAGCACGGGCCGACACCTTAATTGTGTGGGCACACGCTAAGGCTGTCCATGCCCATGTGGCCCAAAATTGGGCGCCGGAGTGAGCAAAAAAGAGTGGGGTTACGGAGAAGAAGTTGAACCATCGAGGTTCGGTTTGGAGTCCACAAGCATACAGCGTGCAAAGAACAGTAGGCCGCCATGCCCTCGGTGCGGCGGGCAATAGAGTCACGCCCGCGCGTGCGGGGAACAGAAATTAAAGCCTACAGAATGCCGCGCGCCTTTTCATCATCAGCGAACTTTAGCGCCTCGTCAGCTGTTAACACCTTAACATCGTATCCTTCAATCATGTACTTTGACTGATAAAATGGCACGAGGTTAAGGTCGCACACGGTAAACGCCATACGCATACCAGTAACCTTGTCAAGTGCAATAACCCATCGGAGCTTATCCATTACAATTCCTTTCGTTTGGTTTTGAGATCATCCCCGCGCGTGCGGGGAACAGGTTATGGTGCTTGGCCAAAATGGGGCGCGTCTCAATTAAAAAAATGGACGGCGATGCTCTTCCCAGGTTCCTAACCCGGGGGTGCTCGCCGTCCAAGACAAATCTACCACATCGGGACGCGGCGGAACGGCAGACGCGCGTGCCTCAGGTGCACGTGCGAGAAACAGGGTGCATTTGCGTTTACGGTTTCGCTCTCCAGATGTTACCCCAGGAATATAATTTGCTATATCGACTACTGTTCCGCTAAGGAGTGCGATTATGCTCGACCTAGACCGTACGATGTTCTTCAAGGCCAAGTTTGATGTTGCCGAGAACTCAGATGGTGATGCCCTTTGGTCGGTGATTATGTGCCTCAAGCGCTGGTCGCTAAAGAAAGCGCGATACGGCGACTATCGACTTCCATCCGAGCCGCACGCATGGAGTGAACTCAAACATGGGGACAAGATCGCGGCTGACGGCGCGAACGTCAGCCTCTTCTCGTGCATGCATCGCGAGGGTGACGTTTACACGTGGGCGTGCCAACATTCCGAGGTATCCCGTAAAATCGGGTGCGCTCCTAGGGAGTGGACTACCGAGATTGGATTCGAGAGTCACACCAGGAGCAGCGGCACGGTTTCGATTATCACGATATACAGCGACGTTCCCGGCTTCCTCGGGCCGCTCCAGGAGACGCCGAGCCCGACCATTCCAGGCCTTGTCAGGTTCCTCGCGAACGACGATCAGCTTACCTGCACCGTCGACGGGTGCCCCCTAAGCCTCGAGCCAATCGAGTTTGAGATTGATGGGTGCGCTGCCCTATACGAGAAGATAGCAAACCCTGCTCGCGAGGTGCCCGTAATCGTCTGCGCCCCGTCGCACGGCGGAAGGCTATCCCTCGATCCGGAAACCATCGTTAGACAGCTCGGACCCAACGCGCTCGTCTACTTCACCCGCAATTGCGAGGCAATGAACGCGTTGAACGCGCTTTTCCCCGCAAACGACTTCGGATGTTTCGGAGGAGCGGTTCGCATATACGCCGCACGCCCCGACTTCACCGATCCTTCCGACTCGTATAAGCACCGCTACTTCTCCACGACGCAGATTCGCGAGCATGGTATCGATTACCACTACGCGATTCTCAGGCGGGCCCTCGCTGAGGACGTGCATTTCTGGGAGACCTCGATTCGCATTGATGACGTGAAGCGCCTGAATAGGCATTCGCACCGCGAACGCGACACGGCGAAGCGCATGACGGAAATCGAGAGCGCGGCGATCGATCAGCTCACCGCTATGTTTGACGAAGTAGACGAGAGAGCAGAAAGCGCCGAGACTGACCGTGACAGATTGAAGGACGAGCTCACCGAGTGCAGAAACCGACTCCGTGACGCCGACGCGAGAATCGCCGCATACGAACACTCCTTCTCCTCGCAGAGGGACTGCAGTCTCGCTCGCGCTCTCGACGAACATCCACAGCTCAACCTCACGACAATCGCAAAACTTTTCGTTGAGGCATATCCGGACAGGCTGGATTTCTCCGCGCGCGGATGGGAGTCTCTCGAGGGGTGCGTCACGGCTCCGGACGTGTTCTGGCACGCGCTGCACTGCATGTGCACTGTCCTGCACCCGCTGTACTCCGAGCGCGGAGCGGGAATCGCAAAGGCGTTTCGCGAGCGGACGAGGCTCTCTCTATCGTTCAAGGAGAGCGAGACGACGAGGAAGAACGCCGCTCTCATGCGGCAGCGCGAGGATACTTATGAGGGGAGACCGCTAATCATCGAACCGCACATTCGCTCCGGCACCGGCGACCCGAACAGCCCCAAATTCGTGCACATCTATTTCAACCGTGACGAGAAGACCGGACGGCTCGTCATCGGCGCGACCCAGCATCTCGATACGTCCACGACCCCCAAGCTGTAACTGAGCTGTACCGTATTCCTGAACACTTGACTTAGAGGAATGGCGTTAAGCGGCGATAATCGTTTCAGCGCCAAAAAGAAAGGAGTGTTCAGCCATGGCAGACAGGCCCTCTTGCACAGCGGAGTACCGCACCGAGACCGCAGACTTCGCCATCGCGCCGGAGAAGTCCATCGCCCAGGCGACCTCCGGCCTCGGCATGGTAGTGTCGCGATAATAAGTATTTTCTATTCGGAAAACAGAAAGGGTAATAAATGAGCGAGCCAAAAAAGGTCGATTTTCTCAAATCATCAATCAATTCACTGCGACATTCGATCCGCGATATTGATGATAGCTACAACAATTTTTGGGATATATTCGCTGAACTTGCCCAGAACTCAGTCGATGCAATTAACGAGACTGGAAAAAGCGGAAACATTGACATCAAAATTGACTGCCAAAAACGTAATGTCACCATTAGAGACACAGGCTGTGGCATTTCTGCTGATAGGCTTCCGCAGCTGCTCAACTTATTTTCTACCGGAAAATCTGATGACCCTTTGTCCATCGGCGAAAAGGGTGTGGGATTGAAATATGTTCTCTTCCAAAGTTCCAAGTTTATTATTGAGACATCGGATGGCAAGACCGCTGCAAGGGCTACTGTTGTAGATGCCAGCACTTGGAAGAAACAGACGAATGAAACTCCTCTATTGTTGGAACAAGAATCATTGGAAGCCAACGGGAATAGCTATACAAAGATTCAGGTATTAGGCATCGAAGAACGCGCTGATGAAGAGGACGTTTTCGCTCTCAGCTATCCCCAGATGGTCTTTGTCCTTAGGACAAAGACGGCTATCGGGAACACAAAAGCACTCTGGGACGATGTTCTCGATATAAAAGTTCATCTTGAGATGACTGACATTAATGGAGTTTGCAATTCCGAGACAATACCTTACAAGTATCTGACGCCAATTGAGAAATTGACGACAAAGGATTTCATCACGACGCAAGACTTTGATGAATGGAATACCTCTGATCGGGATGACACGCAGAAACGAAACAAGCTCCGGGATAAGCTAATCGTATCGAGTAACAGTCATTTGATGCACAACAATAGAGAGCTGAAGTATTGGGCTTGCTTCGTTCCTAGTCGAAAAACATGGGACCAGATAGATATAATCAACAAACTTGCAACCGAGGAAAACCTGGACGATCGGAATTGGATGCAAACTTGGAATTATCTATTGTTCAACGGAAATATTACAGCTGCTACAAAGGGCATGCCTACCGCAATTACCGTTACCCCTCCATCTGTTGGCAACGCAGGATATTTGCCCAACTTTTTTATCATCTTTGAGGACGATAGTCTGAAGTTCGATATTGGTCGTAAATCTTTTAGAGGAAAAACTTCGAATATATATCGTGAGGAAGCTAAACAAGTATTTAATAAGTTTGCAAAACTTGCAAAATACTCCGCTGGAGCGTTACCTGCTCATGCAACTACTTTCAATAGAGAAGAAGTATTTGATAAGATAAAAAATAAGCAGGATTTACATTCCTCCAAGGTAAAGTTTCAGAAGAATCCTTATGACCAGGAAGCTTCTGTTGTTGCTATATTTTTCGAACTAATTGGGTCGGGAGATATCACTGGCATTGACCCCATGTATATGGGATACCAAAACAAATACGATCTTTATGCACGCGTGAATGACAGAACTACAATTATTGAATTCAAATCACATCTCAGAAATATTATCAGCGATTTTTCTGATTACACAAAGATCTTCGATGAGATGGACTACATCGTATGTTGGGATGTCAACGATCAGGATACTGCCAAATTAAAGGATGAAGGGATAGAGGTTGAAAAATATGAACCCAGTGGGTTCAGCGAGAATAATTTGCCTAGTTGTGTGACCCACACTATGAGCATCACTAACGTAACGCCAATTTATATCATTGACTTAAAGCAACTTGTGTAACCAGCGATTCTTTAGCTTAACACAAGCTATCCAGCAATGTGGATTACTGGTCAAGAAGGGTTCCCAATGGTTGGGATTTAGCAAGTGTTTAACACGTGCTTCCTAAACATCAGCATTATTGATGCAATTTGCGACAACACAAGCGTCAGAAAGGTACAAACCGCTCGACCAGTTAGATCGACACTGCTCCAAAACAAAGGACGGTAGATACATGGCAATCAAATAAAAAGGAACGGCACCGAAAACCTCAAAAGTAGAGGGCAGCATACCGTTCCAAATTTGCATGATAGCAGCGCAAATCGTCAAGGGCCACCTACGGGTGGCCCTTTTCATGCCGAATCTCGCGCCCATTTTTTAATAGCTATCGGCAAACGTAGTGGCAAGGGACCCGCTGCCCCTTTCGACCCGCGTCACTGGTTAGCTCGGACAGACCATTGCTGCATTTTCTGAGCATCGGGACATAGCTCGTTCGCACAGGCTACACTATCCCCTTAACCATGATTGTGTGTGAGGACGATCGCCATGCTATTTGTTCATCGACTGGTACATAAACTCGTTCCCGGCAGCGAGGGCAAGCCGGTCGATGCCTCCTGCCGCACCAACGCGGGCTTTGCCGCAAGCCTCATTTGCATTGGCCTCAACATCACCCTGTGCCTGACCAAGGGCATCGCGGGCTTGCTCGCCGGCTCTGTCTCGCTTGTCGCCGACGCCTTCAACAACCTCTCCGACGCCTCGAGCAACATCGTGAGTCTGCTCGGGTTCCGCCTTGCCAGCCGCCCGGCCGACGAAGGCCACCCCTATGGCCACGGCCGCTACGAGTACCTCGCCGGCTTGGTTGTTGCCGTCCTCGTTTGTGCCGTCGGCATCAACCTAATCCTGGAGTCGGTCACCAAGATCATCAAGCCCTCCCCCACCGCGTATTCGGCGCTCTCCATGGCAGCCCTTGTCCTGTCCATGCTCGTCAAGTTTTGGATGGCGGCGTTCAACCGCACGCTGGGCAACCGCATCGATTCCGAGACGCTTATCGCCACGGCGCAGGATTCCAAAAACGACGTCATTGCCTCGGCCTCGGTCCTGGCCGCAGCGCTTGTTTCGCAGACGACCGGCTTTGACCTCGATGGCTGGGCGGGCCTGGGCGTGGGCATCTTTATCTGCATCAGCGGCATGGGCCTGGTGCGCGACGCCATCAGCCCGCTGTTGGGACAAGCGCCCGACCCCAAGCTCGTCCAGGCAATCCGCGACAAGATCATGTCGTATCCGCAGGTCCTAGGCACGCACGATCTCATGGTGCACGACTACGGCCCCGGCCGCCAGTTTGCCAGCGCACACGTGGAAATGCCCGGCGAGGGCGATGCCTTTGAGCACCACGAGATTCTGGACACCATCGAACACGACATCAAGCATCAGATGGGCATCGACATCACGCTACACTGCGACCCCATCGCCACCACCGGCGACGACCTGCGTGGCTGGGTCAAGCGCGGCATAGCGCAAATCGACCCCACGCTCTCCATCCATGACCTGCACGAACACGACGGGTTCGTTTCGTTTGACCTGGTGCGTCCCGACGGCTTTGACATATCCGACGAGGAGCTGCTGGAGCTCGTCACGCGCATCGTGCACGAGCGCCGGCCCGATGCATCATGCGTCGTCACGTTCGATTCGGGCTTTAGCTCGCCCGACCGTCCGGCCGAGCAGCTGTAGCCCCACTCGGCCGTTAGTTTCCCTGTACACCCGAAATGCCATTTTGCAGGGCATCCCAGGCGTTCGTTGCCATATCGCCCAGGTTCTGTGCGGTATCGCCGATGTTCTGAGCCGTGTCGCCCAGCTCTTGGGCCTTATCCCCAAGCTCCTGCGCCTTGTTGCTCAGGTCCTCCAGCGTATTGGAACTCGAGCTGTCCGTGGTGCCCTGGTCGCCGGACGCATTACCCGACGAGCTGTCCTTGCGCTTGAGCTGAATCTCGAGGTTACCGTTGTCGTTATAGCAGGCAGACGTCACGACCCAGTTGGCATCGACAACGGGAGTCGAGCCGTCGTCGGTCAGAATCACGGCATTCGAAAGATCGGCCCCACGCGACTTGAGGAGCTTCTTGGCGTTAGACCAATACTGCCCCGGGATATCGCTCAGGTCGACGGTGCCGGACTGGGTAGTCTCGGTCTGCTCGGCCGTGGTATCAGTCGTGGCGCCCCGCTTGTTGAGCATGCCCGACACAATGGCAAACACAATCGAGAGGGCAAAGAAAATCGCCAGCACGATAAGGATCTTCTTGATCACGCTCGACGAACGCGACGGATCCTCTTCCTCGTCCTCACCATACTGCGGAATCGACTTGGGATACTCGCGATAAGGCTGGCGCGCATACGGATCGCGCGACTCATAACGAGGCTGGGGCTGCGCCGTGCGAGGCATATACGTCGTCTGCTGAGGCTGCGGAATGGGATTTTGCGGCAGGTTGTTATAAGCGCCTGCCGCCGCATTGCTATACGGGTCCGGCATCGCATTGCCATATGGGTCCTGCGGTGCATAATCAAACGGATCCCGCGGTGTATCGTCATAGGCCATGACGCGCGTAGGTTCGGCAGTGGGCTGGGTCGCATCGGGAGCAGCATTGCCCGGATTCGGCACGATACGGGTCGCGTTGGCGCTGCCGCCAGCGTGTGCGGGATTGTATCCGCCCATCACGGTCGTCTTGTCCTGGTCCATGCAACGTTTCCTTTCCGTCGCTTGCAAGCATCAAGTTATCCATGCATTCTACCCGCGCAAAAGCCTATGATGGGCAGAGCCAGTCGGTATCTACAAGACATGCGCGACAGGTGGCAACAAGCGAATCGAGGAACGTCATGGCAAAAAGCAAGCTCATCAAAGACACGACGCGTGCCGAGCGCGAGGAAATCATCAAGCTGGCACTCGCCGGCTGCGGCAACGGCAGCTGCGATAACTGCGGCAGTTGCAGCCTGGGGGCTGGCGACCCATACGGCACCTACCAGCCCTACATTGACGGCGAGATGGAAATCGCCGACATCAACATGATGGTCGCCGAGCGCAACGCCAAACTCTTCGGCCTTCAGCGCGGATAGAAAACAAAAGCCCCGCCGGGCCTTGTGGGCACGGCGGGGCGAGCAGGCAGTTATGGGCAACAGACTTAGAACAGGCCGGTGATGTTGCCGTCGTTATCGACGTCGATGTTTTCGGCCGCGGGCACCTTGGGCAAGCCCGGCATGGTCAGAACACTGCCAGTCAATGCGACCACAAAGTGGGCACCGGCGGAAACCTTGAGCTCGCGCACCGTGATGCGGAAGTTCTCGGGAGCGCCCAGGGCCTTGGCGTTGTCGCTAAAGCTGTACTGCGTCTTGGCCACGCACACCGGCAGGTTGCCAAAGCCGTTCTCGCGCAGCTCGGCGAGCTGGCGCTTGGCGGCCGGCGTAAAGTCGACGCCGTCGGCGCGGTAGACCTTGGTGGCAATGGCCTCAAGAGCGTCGGCCACATCGGCGCCGTCCTCATAGGCAAACTTGAGCTCGCTCGGCTGCTCAATCAGACGCATGACCTCATCGGCAAGCTCGAGCGCGCCCTCGCCGCCCTTGGCCCAGACCTCGGAAAGCTTAACGTTGACGCCGAGCTTCTGACACTCGGACTCGATGAGCGCAAGCTCGGCCTCGGTGTCCGTCGGGAAGCGGTTGATGGCGACTACGCAGGGCAGACCATAAACGTTCTGGATGTTGTCGACGTGACGCAGCAGGTTGGGCATGCCGGCCTTGAGTGCCTCGAGGTTCTCCTCGTTGAGGTCGGCCTTGGCGACGCCACCGTTGTACTTCAGCGCACGAGCGGTCGCGACGACCACGACGGCGCTGGGGCGAACGCCCGTCATACGGCACTTGATGTCGAGGAACTTCTCGGCACCCAGATCGGCACCGAAGCCGGCCTCGGTAATGGCGACATCGCCAAAGCGCATCGCCATACGCGTGGCCATGATAGAGTTGCAGCCGTGGGCAATGTTGGCGAAGGGACCGCCGTGGACAAACGCGGGCGTGCCCTCGAGCGTTTGCACCAGGTTGGGCTTGAGCGCGTCCTTAAGCAACGCGGCCATGGCACCCTGGGCCTTAAGGTCGCGGGCACGGACGGGCTCGCCGGCAAAGCTGTAGCCGACGACGATCTCGCCCAGGCGCTCCTTGAGGTCGTTAATGCTCGTAGACAGGCACAGGATTGCCATGACCTCGGAGGCAACGGTGATATCGAAGCCGTCCTCGCGCGGCACGCCCTGGGCCTTGCCGCCAATACCGTCGATGACATGGCGCAGCTGACGGTCGTTCATGTCGACGACGCGCTTCCAGGTGATGCGCTTAACATCGATACCGAGCTGGTTGCCCTGCTGAATATGGTTGTCGAGCATGGCGGCCAGCAGGTTGTTGGCAGCACCGATGGCATGAAAGTCGCCGGTAAAGTGCAGGTTGATATCCTCCATGGGGATGACCTGAGCCCAGCCGCCGCCGGCAGCGCCGCCCTTAACGCCAAAGACGGGGCCGAGCGAAGGCTCGCGCAGGGCCACGGCGCTCTTGACGCCGCGACGGCGCAGGCCGTCGGCCAGACCGATGGTCGTGGTGGTCTTGCCCTCGCCCGCAGGCGTTGGGTTGATAGCGGTCACGAGGACGAGCTTGGCCTGGTGATCAGTCGGCTCGTTGAGCAGTGAATAATCGACCTTAGCCTTGTCGAAGCCGTACGGAATCAGGTGCTTAACGTCGACGCCGGCGTTCTTGGCCACCTCGGTAATAGGCAGCGGCGTGACAGAACGTGCGATTTCGATGTCAGTAGGCATAGGCGGTCCTTTCGTTACCGAATGAGAAAAAGACCAATTCAGCATAGCACGGGCGCGCAATAGTAAAACACCCGTAACCGATGAATGGCGATATGTTTATCCAATGCTCAGCGATAGCTTAACAGTCCGCCAAAACAAAGCGCCCTAAATGGTAGGTTCAATCCCCAAGTGCTCAAAGGTGCGAAGCGTTGCCTGGCGGCCCTGGGGCGTGCGAATCATCAAGCCGCACTGCAGCAGATAGGGCTCATAGACATCCTCGAGCGTTCCCGGGTCCTCGCCCACCGCGCTGGCAAGCGTTGTCAGGCCCACGGCACGTCCGGAGAACGTCTTAGCGAGTGTCTCCAAAATGCGAATATCCATCCAGTCCAGACCAAGCTCATCGATCTCGAAGAACTCGAGCGCCTGGCGGCAGATATCGAGCTCGATAGGGCCGTTGCCGCGCACCTGTGCGTAATCGCGCACGCGCTTGAGCAGGCGGTTGGCAAGACGTGGCGTGCCGCGCGAACGCGAGCCGATCTCGAGCGCACTGGGGTGGTCGATCGTCACGCCCAGGATGGACGCCGAGCGCGTCACAATCTGCGCGAGTTCTTCGACCGTGTAGTAATCCAGGCGATATGAAATGCCAAAGCGGTCGCGCAGCGGGCCAGTCAACATACCCGAGCGGGTCGTTGCCGCCACCAGCGTAAACTTGGGGATATCCAGGCGAATCGATCGTGCGGCCGGGCCTTTACCGATCACGATATCGAGGGCAAAGTCCTCCATCGCGGGGTACAGGACCTCCTCGACCGAACGGTTGAGGCGGTGGATCTCGTCAATAAACAGCACATCACCCGGCTGCAAGTTAGTAAGGATGGCCGCCAGGTCGCCCGTGCGCGCGATGGCGGGGCCACTCGTGGTCTTGATCTGAGCGCCCAGCTCGTTGGCGATAACGGTGGCCAGCGTGGTCTTGCCCAGGCCCGGAGGACCCGAGAAAATCACGTGGTCGAGCGTCTCGCCACGGTTCTGCGCCGCTTCGATCAACACGCGCAGGCTCTGCTTGATGTGCTCCTGGCCACAGTAATCGTCCAGGCGCTGGGGGCGCAAAGTGCGGTCGACATCGAGGTCCTCGGCCGTCAGCTCCGAGCCCACCATGCGCTCGCCGTGCGCCATGGATGCCGCCGGCGAGTTGCCGGGCGTCGCCCACAGGTCCTGAGAGTCATCGGCTTCCCACATCACGCATCCATTCCGAGTCGCTTAAGCGCCGCGCCGAGCAGATCCTCGACACGCATATCCTGCCCATCATACCCGCTCAGGGCAACATCGGTCTCCTGCGGGCTAAAGCCCATGGAAAGGAGCGCCGCACGGGCGTCATCGATGGCCGAGGGAGCGGCAGCGGGCACGGGCATCACAACCTGGCCGGGAATCACGTCGACCGGCACAAAGCCCTTGTCCTTGGCAAAGGTGCTCTTGAGCTCCAGGATCAGACGCTGAGCTGTCTTTTTGCCCACACCGGGCACCTTGGCCATGCCCTTGTCGTCCTCGGCCATCACCAGCGAATACAATTGCCCCACGGTATAGGTGGAAAGCACGGCGAGCGCCAAGCGCGGGCCAACGCCCGAGACAGACACGAGCCGATCGAACATCGTGCGCTCATCCTTAGAGGAAAAACCGAAAAGTGTCATGGCGTCCTCGCGCACCTGCATACGCGTGTAGAGGCGGACCTCGCCGCCGGGCGTCGGCAACGTGGCCGCAGTGCTGCCCGAGATGCCGAGCTCAAAGCCAACGCCCGACACATCGACGACAGCAGAGCTCATCGTGGCCTCGACAAGCGTTCCGTGGAGCTGGGAGATCATCAGTATCCGGTTCCTCTCTGTTGATAGAACTCGCCGCCGGTAAGCGCCCGGGTACGGCTGAGGTTAACGTGGCAGATGGCGCAGGCCAGGGCATCGGCGGCATGGTCGGGATGCGGGTCGTGATCGAGCTGCGTGAGCGTGCGCACCATGTAGGCGACCTGCCGCTTATCTGCGGCACCGGTACCCACCACAGCCTGCTTGATCTGCATAGGCGTGTACTCGCCGATCTCGAGCGCGCACTCCGAAAGCGCCACGAGCGCGGCACCGCGGGCATGTGCCGTGGGGATTGCCGAGCGGACATTAGCGCCAAAGTAGATGCTCTCGATGGCAGCGGTATCGGGTCGATAACGCTCCACGACACCCTTGAGGTCGCGGGCGATATGCGACAGGCGCACCGCGAGCGGACTGCCTGCGCTGGTCTCGATGCAGCCATAGGCACGGCAGCGAACCTCGCCACGCCGCTCCTCGATAATCCCCCAACCCGTATGAGCCAAACCGGGGTCGATGCCCAAAATAACCAAGCCAACCTCCCCTCGTCTTTTACCAAGCGCAAGGCAAGGCCCCGCGCACTACTCACGAACGTCTGTTCTAGAATAACACAACGGGGTCAAGATGCTTAGTTGAAGTATCGGGGTTGAGAGCGAATCCCATCCCCAGTTTAGTTCTGCGAGAAGAATGGGAACTGTCGGGGATTAACCGGCGGATGCGGCATCGGGCCACCCTGAGGACCACCTTGCGGTCCGCCCTGGCCGCCCATCATCTTATCGATGGCGTCCTGAACCTCGCCCTCGAACTTTTTCATTCCCTCGTGTAAACGACGCTGACCGTCTTCAGAGCGCAACTCCTCCATTTGTTCGGGCGAAATACCCAGTAGCTCGCCCAGCACGCCCATCATCTCGTTTCGCACGCGCTCGCTCGTATCCTCGTCAGCAAAACGGCGCACCTCGGCGCGCGCCAGCGAATCGACCGTCATACGCTCCTTGCCGTTAAGCCCCAGGTCGGACCACGCGAGCATGTACGGCCAGGAGCGCTCGGCAAACGAACGGGACGAAACGATCGGCGCCGTCGGCAACATGCGGCGGGCAGCCTCACCCTGTCGAACGAGCATCAGCAGCAGCGAGCAGGCCTCAGGCTTGCCAGCGGCCATCGGGATGTCGTCGAAAGATCGATTGCGGTCCACGTGCGCCTCAAGCGCGCCATCGATCTCACCCGGCTCGAGCCCGCCGAGCAGCTGTGCCGCGCGGTCGAGCATATCGACCGGACCGTCGAGCGTCGAGAGCGCCTGCGCCAGCACTCGCTCCATACAATCTTCCACCGCGTTGAGCGTCACGAGCTCTTGGGGTACCACGGCAGACGTGCGATTGCGCACACGCGCCACAAACTCAAGCGTCGACAGGTACACATCGCCAAAGGGCGCGTAATCGCCCTGGTAGCCGCCGCAAAGCGCCGGCGCCGCCAGCGCGTACTCGGTTTTGGACAGCGGGCTCAGCGCCATCGCACCCAGCTCGAGCGCCGTGTCCTCCAGCATGAGGCCCAGCGTGCGCGAGCGCAGGCGCTCTGCATCGCCCGCCGACACGTCGCGATCGAGCACACGCGCCGCATCCGGTGCATCGCGCTCGACGGTGCGAATGTGCAGACGCTCGGCGATGGCGCGGACGGCGGCACAGCGGGCAGCCTCGGCCTCTTCCTGCGCCGGCGTAAAGATACGGTTGCGCCCCAGCACCAGGCCAATCACATTACGCGGGCCCAGAGCGTCGACGGCCAGCGCCGCCAGCAGGGACGACGGCAAGTCGCCCTCGAGTGCCACCACGGCGCGCGACGCACCGTGGGCCCGGGCGTTGTCGCGCACGGCGAGCACCAGTGCCTGCCACAGCCACTCCTCGGAACGGAACTCGGTCAGTTCGTGATCTTCCAGGGCATCGAGCATCACGCCGCGCTGAATCTCCTGAACCAGCAGGCTCTCCTCAAAACACGGCGCTTGGGCCACCACGCGACCGCAGTCGTCGAGCACAAACGAACCGCCGGTATACACCGACTCGTCATAGGCACCGACCGGCGCCATACAGGCAAACCACACGCTGCGCTTGGATGCGATCTTGCGGTAGGCGCCGCTGCGAACGGCGGCAATGGCGGCAGTCTCGCGGTCGGTCATGTCAAACGCATTGAATTGGAAATACGCAATGAGGTCAACACCGGTCGGCAACATCTCGAGTTCGCGGTCCAAGTCAAAAATCACGGCGATGCGCACGCCGTCCACGTCGAACACCGGCGGCGCCCAACGCGTGTCGTTGTTCTCGCCACGCTGCAGGGCAATGCTCGAACGCGCCGGCACCACATGACCGTCCTTGAGCATCATGTAGTCGAGCAGCGGCTGACCCTCAAACGAAACCGCCGCGGGCACGATGCAGATCATGTCAAGCTCCTGGATGCGCTCGGCGACACCAGTCAAGCCGGCAAGCACGTCGTGCTCAAAGTCGGCAGCGCCCACCAGGCCACCGGGCATGGCGCCCATAAAGAGCGGAGCCGGAACGCACAGCACGCGCGCCCCGCGCTCGTGGGCCAGACGAGCCTGGTCCTCGATGCGGCCGCAAATGCCCTCAATATCACCCAGGCGCATATCGATCTGTGCAAGCGCGAGCTTCATGGCTCAGCCCTTTCCGTCGTAAACCATCGAAATCGTAGTAAAAGCGCCGGCCGCATGATGCAGTCGGCGCTCGCATGTGCATATGCTAGCTATGATACCCCGAGCGGGGGCGCGCTCCTAGAACGTCGCGGACCACAGCCCGTGCAGGTTGCAGTAGGCATAGACGGTACCGGTCTTGGAACCGCCGGCAAAAAACGTCGCGGGCTTCATGCCGGGCTCAAGGTAATGGACCTCTAAGCGGCCCTCGGCCTCAAGGGCGATCCACTCAATATAGTGCTCGGGCAGGCTGGGGTGCTCGACCGAGCCAACGCGTGCGCGAATCACGTGACCGTCGCGCTCGGTCTCGACAACAGGCACGTGCTTCTCGTGCGCCGCGTCCTCAGTGTTTGCGGTCAGTTCCGTGCAACCGGCAGGGGTTGCAACGTCGTTGCCAAGGGCGGCAATGAGCTTACCGTCGGGGTCCTTAAAGAATTTCGCCATGATGTTCTCCTTTGCTGACGTGCCAATGTTCTTGATGGTTCTTATGCCCAAAGGCAGACAAACCATCCACGGCATTGCAAATGAACACATAACGGGCGGGGACGATGGGGCAGCGTGCGCTATCCGCCCTGGCGGCCCCACCCGAGCGGGTTAGCGCCCGTCGCCGCCCAGCAGCGCCAGAACATCTTCGCGGGTAAACAGCGCCGACGAGATGCCGTCGCCGCCGAGCACGCTGTTGACCAGGTCGCGCTTGGACTCCTGCATCTGCATAATGCGCTCCTCGATCGTGTCCTTGGCGATGAGCTTGTACACGGTCACGGTATGTTGCTGGCCAATACGGTGCGCGCGGTCGGTCGCCTGGTCCTGCGCTGCCACGTTCCACCACGGGTCGTAGTGGATGACCACGTCGGCCGCCGTCAGGTTAAGGCCCACGCCGCCCGCCTTGAGCGAAATCAAAAAGACCGGAACCTCGCCCGCTTGGAACTGCGCGACCATCTTGGCGCGGCTCTCCTTAGACGAAGCGCCCGTGAGCTTAAGGAAGGCGATGTCCTCCTTGGCCAAGCGCTTACCGATGATATCGAGCATACCCGTAAACTGGCTGAACAACAGGATGCGATGCCCGCCGTCGAGTGCGCCGTGCACGAGCTCCATACACGTATCGAGCTTGGCGCTCCTCGCCTTGTAATCCTCGTAGTGTAGACGCGGGTCGCAGCAGATCTGGCGCAGCTTGGTGAGCTCGGCAAGTACCTTGAGCTTGTCCTTCTTAAACTCCCCGGCCTCGCGGTGCTGCACCTGCTGGGCGATGCGGTCCTGGTTGGCCAGGTAGAGCTTGCTCTGCTCGCCGGTGAGCTGCGCCATGACCGTATCCTCGATCTTCTCGGGCAGGTCGGCCACCACGTCTTCCTTTACGCGGCGCAGCACAAACGGCGACACGAGCGCTTGCAGGCGGGCGGCACTGTCGCCCTCGGCATGCTCGACCGGGCTTTCGAAGCGCTTTGCAAACGATTCACGCGTACCCAGCAGGCCCGGCATCAAAAAGTCGAAGATGCTCCAGAGCTCGGATAGGCGGTTTTCGATGGGCGTGCCCGTCAGGGCAAAGCGCACGCCGGCAGGCAGGCGCTTGGCGGCGCGCGCCACCTGCGTGAGCGGATTTTTAATGTACTGTGCCTCATCGAGCACCACGCGGGCAAAATCCTGCTCGACGTACTCGTCGATATCGCGCCGCATAAGGTCATACGACGTCACGACCACGCTATGCTCGGCCACGCCGGCGATCTGCACGCGGCGTTGCGCCTTGGCGCCCACAATGGCGCACACATCGAGCGACGGGGCAAAGCGCTCCAGCTCGGCAGTCCAGTTGTACACGAGTGAGGCCGGGCATACCACGAGCGTGGGCTTGGTGTCCCCCGCCTCCACGCGCGCCAGGATATGCGCGATCATCTGGAGCGTTTTGCCCAGGCCCATGTCGTCGGCCAAGATGCCGCCAAGGCCCAGGTGTTCGAGCGAGCCGAGCCACTGGTATCCGTCGACCTGGTAGCCGCGCATCGTTGCCTTGAGCGATGCCGGCACCGTAAAGTCCATCTTGCCGAGCGTATCCAGGCGCTCGACGGTGCGGCGGAACGCGGCGTCGCGATCGGCCTCAAGCGCCGGCGTGCGTGCGAGCATGCTATCGACAAAAAGGGTGCTCGACGCGGGGAGCGACACGCCGTCGAGCAGGTCGACGGCATCGACGCCCAGATCTTCGGCAAGGCCAAACGCAGCGCGCGCTCCCTCATCCAGGCGCACGATGTCGCCGGACGTCAGGCGCGCAAACGTCTGGTGGCGCTTGTACGAGTCCAGATAGATGGCAAGATCTGCCGCCGAAAGCCCGCTCGCGCCCAGCTCGACATCGAGCAGATTGCTCTTGACGGTCGCACGAACCGAGAGCTTGGGCGCGGGGCGCACCGAAATCTGGCGCAGACGGTCGCTGAGCATGACCTCACCCAGCTCGGACAGGGCGGACAGGCCCTCGGTCAGCAAGTGGAACAGGCTCTCATCATCGCGCTCCTCAAACGCCAGGCCGCCCTCTTGGAAATCGAAGTACATGGCAGCCGTGTCCATAACGCGAAACTCCGCCACCACGTCGCGGGGCGGCACGCCGGGGCGCTGCTCTTCAAAGGGACTGCCCGGAGCGCCCAGGCTAAAGAGATCCGCCGACCAATCGCCGTAGGTAACCGTAATTTTGCAGATCACGAGCCCATCGTCGACGCCGATTGCCATGGCAAAGCTCGGCTCGGGCGCCACGGTATCGAGCGCGGCGGGCGCGGTGAGGTCGGTGTAGTCGCGCAAAATGGGCAGCGCCATACGGCAGAACTCACCCACCTGCTCGGCGGCAATATGGGCGGGCGTGCGGCACGGCAGCAAGCGCGACAAAAAAGGTGCGGCATGCTGAGCAAATGCAGCGTCGGTACGGCGCGCGCGGCGCGTGTCAACCAAGTAGGCGGCATCGCCCGACGCAAAGCAGTACATATCGGCGGGCAGGCGCAGGTCATAGCTACCACCAGCCGCCGGCGCGATTTTGGCGGCAAGGAGTGGTGGACGCTTAGAGGACGCCTCGTCCTCCCCTTGCGGAGACAGCTCAACCGCCACGTCGTAGGTGCGATGCGTCGTCGTCCCCCGCGACCAGGCGGGCTCAAAGGAGATGGTCTGGCCGCGCAGCAGGTCCAGCACATATACGATGCTATGCTCGGACAGCGGCAACTGACGCTCGGCAACAAAACCGCTGCGGGCAAAGTCGTACGACGCCGAACGCGAGCTTGTGATGTCATCGAGATAGGCAACTGTCGTCACAACAAGGTTGAGCAGCTTTGTCGATGTTTCGTCAAAGGCCTCAGGTGAATGAACAAACGTGAGCTTCTTGCCATAGGAGAACGTGCCGCCGCGCACGTAGGCATCGGCCATGCCGTCGATGTCCTTGACCACGTAGGAGACCGATCCACAGCGAATGCGAAGCTCAAGCGCCCAGCTAAAGCGGTCGGCAAACAGTGGATTGTAGTACGGCACCAGCGAGGGCTCCAACACCGCCTTGGGGGCATCGGAATCCACACTGCTGGCGAGCTTGCGGCGCATGCTCGCCAGCTCATCCATGCGCGCGTCCGAAAGATCGAAGAGCGCCGCCATGAGGCTGGGACTCGTGGGGACGGGCGCCGGAAAGGGAAAGTTGGGATTGACGGCCGGCGCTTTGGGCGCGGTGCGCGCGGGCTGTTTCGGCTGCGCCGTAAACGTGCGGACCGGCGTGCGCAAACCTTCGACGGGCTCGGCGCCGCTGGCATCCAGATACGCCAGAGCCGTGGCAATAGCGTGCTTGCACATACCGGGGTAACGATAGGCGGCGGGGCAATCGCAGTCGTAGTCGATCACCTCGTGCTCGTCCATGTCGAGCGCCACGTGCGTCTTGTACAGGTCGCCACGCGAACCGCGCACCGAGCCCTCGACCGTCACGTTTTTGGAGAAGCGCGAGCCGCTGTCCTCGATCGACAGCACGGCGCCGTTGAGCATGAGCGAACGCCCCTTCATAAAGGTGCCGCTCAACGCCGCCTCTTTGCGAAGCGCCTGCACAAACGTCCCCTGCGCCATCACTTCCTCCAATCTCACCCGGGGTAGCTTAGATCACCGTCACGCGGCCCTGGTTACCCACAATGGCCTTGGCCTCGGCCAGCAGCGGAATCGAACGCGCGTTGACCTTGGCAGGTACCTCGGCACGCAGCACGCGCCCGTCCACCTGCTCGATAAAGATCTCCACGCGGTCGCCGCCCGGGTTAGCGGTGAGCACCATGGCCAGGCGCGCCATATTGCCCTGGCTAAAGCGGCTGTTGGGCACCATGACCTCAAACACCTTGGGCTTGTTGTTCTCCTCGTTGAGCTCGAGCGGCACGATCTCCTGCGCGATGATCTGGTCGCCGCGGTCCGAGCGCTCGAGCTTGCCCTTAATGCGCACAAAGGCATCAGACAGCTGCGCGCCGGTCTCGGGATCGACCTCGCCGTACAGGTACCCCTCGGCCTCCTTGTAGGTCTTGGGGAACACGACGACGGTGGCCTCGCCTTCCATGTCCTCGAGCTGCACGATGCCCATGGGGTCACCGTTTTTGGTCACGCGCTTGGACACGCTCGAGACCATGCCGGCCCACCACAGCGCCTTGCCCTCGGGAATTTCCTGGTTGAAGGTGCCGCCCGTAGGATTCTGAACTTCGTAGCCGGTGTCGATCTGCGAGAACGAGAAGTCACGCGCCTTGGCTAGTGCATACTCAAACGGGCGCAGCGGGTGGTCCGAGACATAGATGCCCAGAACCTCCTTCTCCTGACTCAACTTAAGGTGGCGGTCCCATTCCTGGCCATCCGGATCGGGCACGCTCACCTCAAAGCCCGAGCCCTCAACGTCGCCAAACATATCGAAGAACGACGTCTGGCCGCTCGCGCGATCCTTCTGGCGCTTTACCGCGGCATCGATGATGTTCTCGGGGTTGTTCTTGTCCACAAAGTGCATCATCTGGCGACGCGGATACCCCGTGGAGTCGAAGGCGCCTGCCTTGATGAGCGATTCGATCACGCGGCGGTTGGCCTGGCTCGAGTCCACGCGCTCGACAAAATCGTGCAGCGTCTTAAACGGACCGCCCGCCTCGCGCTCGGCGATAATCGCCTGCGCCACGCCGGTGCCCACGCCGCGGATGCCGGCCAGACCAAAGCGCACGCCCTCCTTGGTAGCCGTGAACTCGGTACCGGACTCATTGACATCTGGCGAAAGCACGGGGATGCCGTCGTGACGGCACGCCGAGACGTAATGAACGATCTTGTCGGTCTTGCCCGTGTAGGACGTCAGAACGGCCGCCATGTACTCGTGCGGATAGTGCGCCTTGAGCCACGCCGTCTGCATAACCAGGATGGCGTAGCCGGCGGAGTGCGACTTGTTAAAGGCGTAAGATGCGAACTCGAGAACATCGTCCCAAATCTTCTGGGCGACCTCGCGCGTGTAGTTGTTCTTGATAGCGCCGTTCATCCAGTGGTCGTAGGTGGTCTCGTCCGAGCCATCCTCCCAGTGCAGCACCGTCGACGTGAGCAGCTTGATCTTTTTCTTAGCCACGGGTTTACGGATACGCGAGTCCGATTCGCCCTTGGAGAAGCCGCACATCTCGACGGAGATGAGCATAACCTGCTCCTGGTAGACCATGGTGCCGTAGGTTTCGCCCAGGATGTCGTCCAGGCGGTCGTCGTAGGAAACCGCCGGTTCCTTGCCGTTCATACGGTTGATGTAGGACGAGACCATGCCGGCGCCCAGCGGGCCCGGGCGGTACAGAGCGATCAATGCCACGACGTGCTTGTACTCGGTGGGCTTCATGTTCTTGATCGTGGCCGTCATGCCGGCGGACTCGACCTGAAAGACGCCGGCGGTGTGGCCGGAACCCATGAGCTTAAAGATCTCGGGGTCGTCAAAGGGAATCTCTTCCTCTTTGATGTCGATGCCGAAGTTCTTCTTGATGTTTGCCTTTGCCTTGGAGATAACAGTCAGCGTGCGCAGGCCCAAGAAGTCCATCTTGAGCAGGCCCATGTCGGCAACGGTATGGCCCTCGTACTGGGTAATCTCGACGCCGCCCTTGGTGTCGAGCTTGGTGGGCACGTGCTCGTTGACGGGGTCGCGGCAGATCAGAACGGCGCACGCGTGCACGCCCTCGCCACGGGTGAGGCCCTCGATTGAGAGCGCCGTGTCGATGATGCGGCGGGCGTCGTCGTCCTTTTTATATGCCTCGGCAAAATCGGGGTTAAACAGGTCCTCTTTGCCGGGTTGCTTTTCGAGCACCTGCTTGAGCTTGACCTTGGGGTCGCTCGAGACCATCTTGGACAGACGCTGGCCCATGTAGACCGGGTAGTCCAGGACGCGAGCGGCGTCGTTGATGGCCTGCTTGGCCTTAATGGTCGAGTAGGTGATGACGTGGGTGACCTTCTCGGGGCCGTAGAGCTGGCGAACGTGCTCCACGACCTCGAGGCGCCGCTCATCGTCGAAGTCCATATCGATATCGGGCATCTCGGTACGCTGCGGGGACAGGAACCTCTCGAACATCAGGCCGTTCTCGAGCGGATCGAACGCGGTGATGTTCATGGCGTAGGCGACGATAGCGCCGGCAGCCGAGCCACGGCCGGGGCCGACGCCGATGCCGTTGTCCTTGGCCCATTGCACGTACTCGGCAACAATCAAAAAGTAGGCGGCAAAGCCCTTGTCGCAGATGACTTTGTATTCGTACTCAAAGCGCTCTTTGATGTTGACGCCACCGATCTCGCGCGTGGCCCAGTCGTCACCGTAGTGCTGGCGCAGGCCCTTCTCGCACTCGCGGCGAAACTGACTCTCGTGCGTCTCGCCGGGGTCGAGCAACGGGAAGCGCGGCAGGATGATGGAGTCCCAGTCCAGCTCGACGTAGCACTTGTCGGCGATCTCGAGCGTGTTGTCGCAGGCCTCGGGGCAATACGGGAACATCGCCCGCATCTCCTCCTCGGTCTTCATGTAAAACTCCGAGCCAGTCATGCGCATGCGGTTGGGGTCGTCGACCTTGGCGTTCATGCCGATGCACATGATGACGTCCTGCACGGGAGCGTCCTCGCGGCGCAGGTAGTGGAAGTCGTTGGTGGCGATGACCTTGACGCCTACCTGCTTGGCGATGTCGATGAGCGTGCGGTCCATCTGCTCATCGGTCAGGCCGTTGTCGGTGGTGATGCCGTGTTCCTGGATCTCGATATAAAAGTCGCCAGGTTCGAAGGTATCACGGAAGGTCTCGGCCCACTTGATGGCGCCCTCCATGTCACCGCGGTCGATGTATTTGGGAATGATGCCGGCGATGCAGGCGCTGGTGCAGATCATGCCCTTGGCGTGGCGGCGTAGGTTGTCGAGCGTCACGCGGGGCTTGTAGTAAAAGCCCTGCACGGCTGCCTCGGAGACCGTCTGCATCAGGTTGACGTAGCCCTCCTGGTCCTTGGCCAGAAGGATCATGTGGTAGAGCTCGGGCTTATGGTCGCGAGCAAGGGTCTCGTCCGGCGTAAAGTAGACCTCGCAGCCAAAGATGGGCTTGATGACCAGAGGCGGCTTGAGCTCGTCGATGTTGCCCTTCTCGTCCCACATGGCCATGTCCTTCACATACTGGGCATGCTCGCGCGGGTTTTCCTCGGGATCGGGCTCCACCAGCTCGTCGCGGCGATCCTTTTCCAAAAAGGCCTTGTCGTGACTCCAGGTTTTGTACTCAGGCGTGTTGTGGTTGACGGCGTCGCAGGCCAGCGCCAGGTCGGGCACGCCATACATGTAGCCGTGGTCGGTAATGGCGACGGCGGGCATGCCCAGCTCTACGGCGCGGTTGACCATATCCTGGATACGGGTTGCGCCGTCGAGCATGGAGAAGACGGTGTGGTTGTGCAGATGGACGAATGCCATGTGATGAGCTCCGATGCGGGTTCGTGTTCTGACTGAACGATTTTACCGCACGGCACGGACAGCACCCGAACCTAGCCAAACCAACACGGCTCCTATTGAGTTGCGGTGAAATGCGGACTGTTTGGCGGCTTTTTTGGCCAAAACAGTCCGTATTCCACCGCAAGTTATCTGAGGACTAGAGATTGTAGGTGACCACTTGGGGCTCGGCGGGATCGACGAAGAGGGTCGGATCGGCCTGTTCCACACGGACGAACTTGACGGTCACAGCCTCAAAGCCCGCCTTGTGCAGAACGTCGGCGTAAACGCGCGCCTGCAGGGCGTGCTTCTCCTGCAGCTGTTCCGGCGTCTCGTCCGGCGTCCCGCCCGTCTTGTAGTCGATGACCAGCGCGCATGACGAATCCGCCGGGTTCGTCGCCAAAGCGTCGATGGCGCCCTCGGCATATGCACCGTAGCGGGCGATGTCCTCGTCCTCGCAGCCCAGCGAGAAGAACGGCACCTCGGCGCGAACGCACGGCCACGCGAGCAGGTCGGCACGAGCAGCCGACTTGAGCCAGCGGTCCAGGGCAACGTCGAAGCGTTCGCGCTGCTCCGGCGTCAGGCACCACAGGCGCGCCAGCGTATCGGCACGCTCAGCGGGCAGCACATCGGCACCCATCTCGATCAGCCACTGGCAGGCGGCATGGAACGCCGAACCCAGCGCCATGGGGTTGCCGGCAGGCTCAACGGCGGCCACGTCTGCATCCGTCATCTCGGAACCATCCGACTCCGCATCATCGCCGGCCTCGTCCATGGGCACGTGTGCCTCGACGGCACGGTCCTCGGACTCGGCATGCAGCGCCGCAGCAATTGACGAGTAGCTGTACGAATCGCGCTCCGGATACGGGCAGGTGCCCATGCGCACGCCCACCGCCTGGGGATACACGAGCTCAAACGCATCGGGCTCGGGGTCGGCAGGACCGGGAACGGCGGCGCGGGCATCTGCATCGGCACCCTCCGGCTCCGCATCGCCGCGGACAAGCCTGCCCTCGGCATCCAGTGAAGCGTTGGCCTCAAACGCCTGCTCGCCAAAGGTAAAGTTCGCGAGCGAAATGAGCTCGTAGTCGCCCGGCCGGGAGTTGTCGAACACCAGGCGGTCGGCATCGAGCTGCGGCAAGGCCTGCGCGTCGATCGGCAAAATACGGCGCAGCACGTCGTAGGTCAGATCGGTCTCGACGTCGAAGGTCGGCGCACACACCTTGCCACGGCTCACGCCGGCATCCATCGCCAAGATCACCAGCTCTCGCGCACGCGTCATGGCGACATAGAGCAAACGAGCCCGTTCCTCGAGCGAAAGCTGCAGGTCGTCGTTGCGCAGGCGAACGAATGCCTCGGCGGGAGAGCCCGTCGCGCAGACGTCCTCCATGAGCTCCGGCGGCAACCATAGCGACGTGCCCTTGCCCTTAAACGCATGCTCAAACTGCTTTTTGACGTCGTCGCCCTTTACGAACGTGCCGTCCGCAAGTTTAACGCCGTCGAAGCGTGCCGGCAGTGCCACGACCTGCGCTCCGCCCTCGACGCGACCCATCTGTGCCGCACCCGAGGACTTGCGCACGCCAAAGCACTCGGCGACCGCCACGACCGGATATTCCAGGCCCTTGGAGGCGTGCACCGTCATGATGCGTACCGCGCCGTCGCCCTCCTCGTTGAGGGCGCCTGGGGCTTCCTTGCCCGCCAAGAAGCGGTCGAAGGCCAGCGCGATGGAACGCGGCGAGTTGCCGAGCTCGGCCTCCGCCTCGGCCACGGCGTCGAGCGCCTTGAGCACGTTGGCGGCGATGGCCTTGCCCTCGGGACCGCGCTGCGCCAGACGCACAAACCAGCCCGAAGCGTTGACCACGTCGCGCGCGATGGCGGCGAACGAATCGCGGCCCACGCGACGAAACGCATACCGCAGCACCTCGCGGGCGCGCGTCACGAGCGGCAGGTCTTGCAGGCCCGGCACATCGGAATCGCTCATGATGCCCGCGTCGATATTCCGGCGCGAGGTCTCCGCCGTCTCGCTATCGAGCTTGGTCGCCAGCGCCAGGAACTCCTGGGCGCCGAGCGCAAACATCGGCGAGGCGAGCAACGGCATAAGGCCCTGCGCCGTATCGGCCGGGTTGGCGAGCGCGCAGACTAGGGCGCGCACCGTCTGCACCTCGGCTGCCTGGGCAAAGACCGAGCCACCCGCGATCACGCAGTCGAGTCCTTGGTCGCGGAAAGCCTGGGCATAAACGTCGGCGTTGGTCATGCGGCCCAGCAGCAGTACCATGCCGCCCTGGGGCTGGCCGGCATCGGCAAGCGCGCGGAAGCGCTCGGCGATCGCACGGGCCTTGGCCTGTGTGCGCTCCTGCATACTGCCGCCGGCAACAAAGATGGCCTGGCGACGCGAGGCGTCCGCCACCAGTGTATCCTTGCGGCCGTCACTCGGCTCAAGATCCAAGAACCCCTGCATCAAACCACCGGTATCGCCGTCAAAGACGCGTGCCACATAGCGCAGCACCTCGTCGTGGCTGCGGAAGTTGCGCACGAGCTTGACGAGCTCGCCGGCGGGGGCATCGGATGCGGCAGCCGTCTCGGGCGCAGCAGAGGAGCCCACTTTGCGCTCCTGGCGGCGGAAGACCTCAACCTCGGCGCCGCGGAAACGATAAATCGACTGCTGCGCATCGCCCACGGTACACAGCGCACGCTCACCCGCGCCGGTCAGGTAACGGATCAGGTCAACCTGCATCTGGTCGGTATCCTGGAACTCATCGATCATGACCATCTTAAAGCGGCCCTCATAGGCTGCTCGAATAGCCGGGTAGTCGCGCAGAGCCTCGTACGCCATGCGCAGCAGGTCGTTGTTATCGAGCGCGGATTGGCCGGCCTTCAGCGCGCGATACTCGGCCTCCACGGAACGGGCCAGGCCCACCAGCGCATCGAGCGCGGGGGCACCGCAGGCAAGCACGATATTGATAAATGCATCGGCGGCCTCGGCCTTGAGCAGCTCCACCTGCTCCTTAGGAAACGCCTTGCTCGCCCGAGGCATGCTGCACGACATCATGAGTCGCGCCGCATCCTCCATGGTTTTGCCGCTCGCCTCAAACGCGTCGATGGCATCGAGTGCCACCTGCGCTTTCTCGGTCGCGGCCTTGCTTGCGCCCAGCGCCGCACGATAGGCATCGGCGAGTGCCGAGGTATCGGCCTGGCCGCGCGCCACGCACACGTCGTCCATACCGCCCGGCAGCTGGCTCGAGAGCTCCAGCAGCTCACGCACCAGGCCCTTGATGGTGGTGCCGGCGCCAAAGAGGCCACCCTCGCCCGCCATGGGATACCAAGCGTAGAGGGCCTTAAGCGAGGCGGCGAGCTCAGGCGCGGCATCGGGCGCCGTCGCGCGCCCCAGCACATGCTCGACAGCCTGATCCATAAGCTCATCGGTATCGGTAAGCACCGTGAACTCGGGATCGATGCCCAGCTCCAACGCATGCGCGCGCAGGATGCGCGAACACATACCGTGAATGGTCGAGATCCAAGCATCGTCGACGGTCAGGGCCTCCTCGTCCATACCCTCTTCGATAAGCGCGCGACGCACGCGGTCGCGAATCTCGGCCGCGGCATCTTTGGTAAAGGTAATGGCGAGCACCTGATCCAGATGCTCGACAAACGGACCGGATTCGGGCGAGAGCGCATAGACGATGCGGCGCGTGAGGGTAAAGGTCTTGCCCGAGCCGGCACCTGCCGAGACAAACAGCGGGCGGTCGAGCGTTTTGACGACTTGCAGTTGTTGCGGCATCAAAGTCGAAAGATCCATGGTCTACACGCCCCTCCTTACAAACGTTCCTTCGTGGTTATACGAGCAGCGCGCATGCGCGGCCTGCGTCGACGCCGGGTCGACGGCGGCAACGTTGCCTGCCTCGAGCTCGCGCAGGCGCTCGGCGATGCCGTCCTCCACGCGATCGAGCAGGGCGTCGAAGTCCATGCTGCCGCCCTCGCCGGGAAAGCCCTTCTTAAGCCCCGGGATGCGGCCGTCACCACGCTCCTCCTCGAGCAGCTCGGCACTCGCGGCGCCTCGCAGCGCCGGTTTGCCGCCCTTGGTCGAAAAATAGAGCGCCGCGCGGGTGTCCAGATCCAGCGCCCGGCGCATAGCCTGCGCATAGATAAGCGTCTGGGTATGGGGCGGCAGCCACCGCGGATCGTCGATGGGCGCCGTGCCTGATTCCTCGTCGCGCACCGTAGGGTCGGCGAGCTTAAACTCCTCAACGCCCGTGCGATGCTTGTAGTCGATTACCACGGCGCGATTCTCGGCGTCCACGTCCACGCGGTCGATGCGCCCGCCAAGCGGCCAGCCGGCATACTCGACCTGGAGCTCGTTGAACGCAAACTCCAGGTAGCGCGGCGCGAAGGGCGCGAGCGCCTCGGCTTCATAGGCAAGCACGCCCTCCAGCTGCGGCAAAATCTCGGCCACTTGGCGCTCCTCCACTGGAGAGAGCGGCACCAGCGGGCCCTCGGTACCGCGCTTGCCGGCGTGCTCGGCCAGGGTCTCGGCAAAGACCTCGTGCAGCAGCTCCTGAGCACGTGGCAGGTTCTCGGGCGTCACGCGCTCCATGCCCTCCTGGGGCAGACGGGCATGCAAGTGCTCCAGCACGTCATGGACAAAGTTGCCCTTCTCCATGTTGCCAAAGCCGGCGTCGATCGACTGGGGTTTGACGCGATACGAGACGAACCAGCACAGCGGGCAGGTCGAATAGGCCTCGATCTGCGAGGCAGACGTCAGGCGCGGCACCAGCGGCGCATCCTCGCCCTCGCCATCGCGACGGCGCAGGACCAGATACGGAATGGCTTCATCGCTCAGATGCTGAGGAGCTTCGCAGGTCACGCGCTCGCGCCTAAGACCTTCGCCTGCCGCGGGATCGAAGTCCCTTACGATATCGCCCTCACCCACGCACTTCGCCTTGTCGGCGCCAACGGCCTTAGCGTCGTCAGCGGCCTTGTCGGCGTCAGCGGCCTTAGCATCGTTAGCGGCCTCGGCATGCGCCCGCAACTCGGTCCACACGGCAGCCGGGTAGCACTCGCGCGCCTGGCGATCGTGCGTCACGCGGGCAAGCGCAACCGGACCGCGCGCGGCCTGCATCGCGCGGCCAAAGCGCACGCGCAACAAGGCGGCAGGCTCAAGCGTCACACCGCTGCGATCTAACTCTGACGTCAGCGTTGCCAGCGGGCCCTCCTCATGTGAGAGCGGATAACTGTCCAGGTCGACGTCGGCAAACAGCACGGCATCGTAGCTGCCGGGGCGCAGAGCCGCCGCATCGGCAAGCGAAGCAAAGCGAACCTGGGCGCGTGGCGCACGGTCAACCTCGTAGGTCTCGTAATCGTAGGCGGCGCTACGCTTGTCCACCTTGGTTCGAATGTCATCGAGCACGGGCACGGTCGCGGCCTGCGACACGTCGAGCGCACGGGCGCCATTCATAAGGATGTCGATGACGTGGCGCAGCAGGGCCACCTCCGCCTGGCGACGGGCCTGACCGTCGAGACCGCCAAGTGCGCGATCGGGCAGTGCCTCGGCAACGGCAAGCATGGCCTTGAGCGCCGTCACGGGTTTTTCGCGCCACAGCGCCTGGAACACGTCCGAGATCACGCACGGCACGTTCTTAAACCAGTTCTCGTCGCTCGCCGCTTTACGCGCGCCCCTCACCTGGCCCTGCACGCTCTGCAGCAGGCTCTTGACGCCCGCAGTGGTCTTGCTGCGCGACAGTCGCATATTCTTGTCGAACGTGCGCGCGCTGGCGGCGTCGGCACCCGAAAGCGGGCTGTAAATCCAGTCGGTAAGCTCCGGAGCGGGCCACCACTCAGTCTTAGAAGCTGCCCCTTCGTCGGCGGCCTTCATACGCTCGATCAGGTTGGCGAGCGCCGTGAACTGCCTGCCCGCAATGGATTGGGAAAACGCCGTGAACTCGGCCGTCTCGGCAGCAACGTGGCGCGCCGCCAAACGAGCGGCAAGCTCGCCGAACAGCTGGGGTGCCCGGGCAGAAACAACGAGCACGCGTACGGGGTCGGCGGGTGTTGCAGCAGCTTTATCGTCCTTGGACTCCTTGTGCGCTTTCACCAACTTATCGATGACGTCCGCATAAGCATGGGCACGGGCATGGGGGCCGGCGACCTCAATAAAGGCAGGCTGAGCAGCGGACTTGGAGGCAGTCTGGGGCGCGGCGGCGCCCTCCCCCAGCGGCGCGATCTCAAACAGCACACCGCGGACATCAAATGCCGCGGCAAGCTCCTCGCGCATCGCCGCTTGCTCGCAAGCAAGCAGCACGACAACCTCTCCCCCGTTGTTTGCCACGGCGGACAGCAGCTCGAGCAGGCTATACGTAAATGACGTGACGCCGCGCACGCAAACGGCGCGGGCGCACCCCGGCAGGTTGTCGGCCAAAGCGCCGGCCATAATGTCAGCCGCCTCGCAGGGCTCGACCATATCTCGACGGTCCAAACCGCGCGCATAGGCGCACAAAAGTTCAAACACGCGAGCCTCGGCGTCGCTTTTGGGCTTGGGCTTGCAAACGTTGTCGCAGCAACGCTCGGCACCTGTCCCTGCCACACCCGGCAGCACATCGCGAGCCATACGCGCGAGCATACGCACCGTGCCCTGGCTGCGCGAAAGCGGCTGCAGGTCGGCGTCGTCGAGGCGCGCTACCATGTCCGAAAACAGCATCTGGCGCTGCAGGTTGTCGACGAAACCGCGCCCGTCGCCCAAAAGCTCCCAAAGCGAGCGAAGCCACGATGTAGGCGTCTTGTAGTCAATACCCAGCGAAACGCCGGCTTCCGCCGCATCATGACGGCACAGGTCGAGCTCGGCAAACGTTGGCGCCAGCAGCACGGCACGCCCGTGGCGGGCAATAAGGTCGGCAAGCAGCGCCGCCTCGGCATCGCTCAAATCCGCGCCGGCGTTGGTGGTATAGATTCGAACAGGCATGGTCCTCCACTCAAACCGTTCGCAATATTCAATGCTTCCATCCTACCCGCCCGCGCGGACAGATTTGCCCCACGCCAACAGATTTGACCCCTTGGAGACGGAGGAAAATGGATCACCGAGGAGGTCAGTCTAACCCAGTGATCCGTTTTCCTCCGTCCCCAAAGGATCAAAAAAACCGCCCCCGAAGGGACGGTTCTGCGCAATTCGTTTTTACCGCTGGCCTACTCGCCATCCTCCAGCTTGATGAGGATCTTGCGATAGCCGCCGTACTCGCCGTTGAGTGCCTTTGAAACGCGGCTCACCGTAGTGGACGAAGCGCCGGTGCGGGCCTGAACCTCAACATAAGGCTCGCCCTCATCCAGATAACGCGCAACCTGCAGACGTTGCGAAAGATCGCAGATCTCGCGCGGCGTGCAGATATCGGTCAAAAACGCCTGGATATCCTTCTCGTCATCCAAAAGACTAAATGCGTGGACCAGCTGCTTGACATCAGGCTTGTCAAACATGTTCTCGATATTCATCGATCACCGCCAAACCCGCCAAAAGGCATCGAAGTTGATACTGACATCGGGCATCGTTCGCCCGTTCTATGCAATAGGGCAACGCCTGTGGCTTTTGCCCGTAGCAGTTTAGCACACCACCAAACTAAAGCGACAAAACTCTCTGCCAGCGGCGCGTTTTCTAGGACGAACGCCGTTTTGAAACCGAATGCGCACGTAAGCTCCACGAATATCTGAGACAATGGGCGGCCGAACAAGGCGGCACACCCGAGCGGCCGTCCAAGCTGCCGCAGCAAACCGCTTCACGCGACACCGACGCACCCTGCGCAAGAAAGGATTCACACCATGCGCTTTATGCTTAACTGGCTCTTTACCTCTATCGCCATCGCGATTGCCACGTTCCTCGTCCCCGGCATCCAGCCCTTCGGTTTTGCCGAGGCCTGGGTCTGTTTCGCCTTCGTGGGACTGTTCTTGAACATCGTCGATTCGCTCGTCAAGCCGTTCCTGACGGTTATCTCGCTGCCGCTCACGATCATTACGCTGGGTATTTTTCAGCTCGTAGTCAACAGCTTTATGCTCGAGCTGGCCAGCTATCTGTCGGTCAATCTGCTGGGCGCGGGTATCTCCATCGCCAGCTTTGGATCGGCCTTTATGGGCAGCATCCTGGTGTCCATCATGCGCAGCATCCTCGACAGCATCGCCGAGGGCTAAAACGGCCATTCCGGCCGCGCCCGTCTCAACAGCCCAAAACGAAGGCCGCCCATCGCAAAAATGGGCGGCCTTCTTATTTGCCAAGTCTCAAAGGGCGAGAGAATCTGCCATTTCCACCCTGTCCCCACATGGCAGGTATGGGTTAGATGACGTAATCGTAGCCTTCATTGGGAGCGACAAGTTGATCGAGCGTCACACCGTCGAGGTAGTCGTTGATGAGCTTGTCAAGGTTCTTCCACACGTCGAGCGTGGGGCACTCATCAGATCGCGAGCAACCCTTGCAGTCGCCATCCAGGCAGGCGACCGGCGCCAGGCTGCCCTCGGTCAGGCGCAAGATCTCGCCCACCGTGTACTGCTCGGGCGGGCGCGCAAGCACGTAGCCGCCGCCCTTGCCGCGCATGCCCGAGAGCATATTGGCGCGCACGAGCGTCGCCAGAATATTCTCGAGGTACTTCTCCGAAATCCCCTGGCGCGCCGCGATCTCTTTGAGCGGGATGCGACCGGCCGCCTGATGCTCGGCCAGGTCGACCATAACGCGTAGGGCATATCTGCCCTTTGTGGAAACCAACATATATATAGCTGCCTTTCGGTCTTTTAATTCGTAGAAATTCTAGCCGAAAAATTGGTTTTGAAAATACCTATTCCCGTCAAGATGGTTAATCGACTCGTAATAATCTTCTATTTCCTATTGCGTTACTAGGCTTTACTGTCTACTATGCTTGCCAACAGCAAAACGAACAACCTATAAGGTTTGTGGGTTTCGCTGCTACACACACCGTAAAACCACACGGTATCCAGTCATTTGAACACTTTGGAGGTTCACCATGAGCAATGTTTACACGTCCATCGATCAGCTTATCGGCCACACCCCGCTTCTGGAGCTCACCCACTTCGAGGCCGACGAGGACCTCAAGGCCCGTGTGCTCGTCAAACTGGAATACTTCAACCCCGCCGGGTCCGTCAAAGACCGCGTCGCCAAGAACATGATTGACGAGGCCGAGAAGGCCGGCAAGCTCGTGCGCGGTGGCGACTACACCATCATCGAGCCCACGAGCGGCAACACCGGCGTCGGCATCGCTTCGGTGGCGGCGGCCCGCGGCTACAAGGTGATCATCACCATGCCCGAGACCATGTCCGTCGAGCGCCGCAAGCTCATGCAGGCATACGGTGCGCAGCTCGTGCTCACCGACGGCTCCAAAGGCATGAAGGGCGCTATCGCCAAGGCCGAAGAGTTGCAGAAGGAGACCCCCAACAGCATCATCGCCGGCCAGTTTGTGAACCCCGCCAACCCCGCCATCCACAAGGCCACGACCGGCCCCGAGATCTGGGACGACACCGACGGCAAGGTCGACATCTTCGTCGCCGGCGTTGGCACCGGCGGCACCGTGACCGGCGTGGGCGAGTTCCTCAAGGAGCAAAACCCCGAGATTAAGGTCGTCGCCGTCGAGCCCGCCACCTCCCCGGTGCTCTCTAAGGGCCAGGCCGGCCCGCACAAGATCCAGGGTATCGGCGCCGGCTTTGTGCCCGACGTCCTCGATACCCAGGTCTATGACGAGATCATCCCCGTCGAGAACGACGACGCCTTTGCCACCGGCCGCGCCGTGGGCCACAAGGAGGGCGTGCTCGTGGGCATTTCGTCCGGCGCCGCCGTGTGGGCCGCGCTGCAGCTGGCCAAGCGCCCCGAGAACGAGGGCAAGACCATCGTGGCGCTGCTCGCCGACACCGGTGAGCGTTACCTGTCCACGGCGCTCTTCCAGGACTAGAGCTCTCGTTCTTAGAACGAGTCCAAGGCACGCCGGTCTCCCCCCTCTCTTCTGGCAGCCTGAGCCCATCCCATCAGGGCGCCCCACGAGTCGTCCGAACTTGCTACAATGTCTGCGGCGCGGAACCAGCCTCCCGCGCCGCTTTTCTTTTTTGGCCACATGCCACCAAGGAGAACCTCCCCATGCACAACAAGCGCGTGCTCGTCGCCATGAGCGGCGGCGTCGATTCCAGCGTGACCGCGTATCTGCTCAAAAGTCAGGGTTACGAATGTGTCGGTGCCACCATGCGCCTCACCTGCCCCGCGCCCGACCCCGCAACAGGTATGAGCAAAGTCGATCGCGACATCTCCGATGCAAAGGCCGTCGCCGGGCGCCTGGGAATACCCCATCACGTGCTCGACTTGCAGCAGACCTTCGACCGTAACGTGATCGAGCGCTTTGTGAACGCCTACCAGGAGGGGCTGACGCCCAATCCGTGCATTATCTGCAACCGCCACATTAAGTTTGGCGCGCTGCTCGATGCAGCGCTGGACATGGGCTGCGACTACATCGCCACGGGCCATTACGCCAAAACAAGCCAGGCGGCAGACGGCACCTGGCAGCTGCATCGCGGCGAGGACCCCAAAAAGGACCAGAGTTACTTTTTGTATTCGCTTACGCAGGAGCGTCTGGCGCGCACGATTTTTCCGCTGGCGGGTCTGGACAAGGAGCGCGACGTGCGCCGGATTGCCGCCGAGCAGGGCTTTACCAACGCCCAGAAGGCCGAAAGCGAGGACATCTGCTTTATTCCAGACGGTGACTACGCGGGCTATATCGAGCGCCGCTGCGGACATCCCGCTGCACCGGGCGACATTGTGTGGCGCGACGGCAGCGTGGTCGGGCGCCACAACGGCGCGCTGCGCTACACCATCGGCCAGCGCAAAGGCCTGGGCGTCGCGATGGCGCATCCCGTGTATGTGACGGGCGTCGACGCCGCTAACAACACCGTGCATCTGGGCGAGGCCGAGGACCTGACGGCCACGGCGCTCACGGCCAACGACTGGATTTGGAGCGCCCCTGCCGACCACATGGAAGCCGAGCTGGATGCCGGCGGCATCCGCGTGGGCGCCAAGTACCGCTACCGACAGAAAGACCAGGCAGCGATCCTTACGCGCGGCGAAGACGGGCAAATGTTGCTGACCTTTGACGAGCCGCAGCGCGCCATCGCCCCCGGCCAGGCTGTCGTTATATACCGCGGCGACATCGTCCTGGGCGGCGGCACGGTGACCGGCGCCATCAAGTAGCCCCATCCCCTTCATAAGTTGCGGTGAAATAGGGACTGTTTGGCGGTTTTAAACGCTTAAACAGTCCCTATTTCACCGCAACTTAGAGAGGACGGCCTCGGTCGGTACTGCTGTGCCAGCCGAGGCCGCTGCATCGTTAGCGCTGAACGTAGGCGCGAACCAGCTCGTAGGTATTGCGCACACCGTCGGTGTGGCTGCGTTCGTAGTTGTGGCTCGCGTACACGCCGGGGCCGATCAGGCCATGGCGAATGTCGTAACCGGCCGAAAGCGTGGCCTCGACGTCCGAGCCGTAATGCGGGTACACATCGATGGCGTAATCGAGTTCAAGCTCGCGCGCGATGTTGGACAGCGTGGTCACCAGGTCGTAGTTGTACGGACCGCCCGAATCCTTGGCGCAAATCGACACCATGCGCTCGGTGCAGCCCAGGTCGTCGCCCACGCAGCCCATGTCCACGCTGATCATCTCGCGCGTGTCGGCCGGCACGAAGGCACCGCCGTGGCCGACCTCCTCGTACACGGTAAAGAGCAGCGACACCTTGCGCGAAAGGGTCACCTCGCCAGCGGCGACGGCACGCGCCAAGCCCAGCAAAATGGAGGCCGACAGCTTGTCGTCCAAGAAGCGACTCTTGATGTAGCCGCTCTCCGTCACCGTGGTACGCGGATCCATAGCGATGATGTCGCCCGTCTGAATGCCCAGCTCAAGCACGTCATCCTTGCTGTCGACATTCTCGTCGAGCAGGATTTCCATGTTCTTCTCGATGGTCTTGACCGGCTCGTCGGCCACGTGCGCCGAAGGCTCGGTGTTGAGAACCACACCCGTGTACACATTGCCGTCACGCGTGTAGACGGTGCAGTTCTCGCCATCGGCCGTAGACCACTGGTGCCCACCAAGCGTCGTGGGACGCAGGCGGCCATTGTCCTTAATGGAGCGTACCATGGCGCCCAGGGTGTCGACATGGCTCGCCAAAACAAGCGGCTCGCCCTCGCCGCCAAGCTCAACCAGCACGTTGCCCTTATTGGAACGCTCAGGGCCAAAGCCCATATCACGCAGGGTCTCCTTTAGATAATCAGTCGCCGCACGGGTATAGCCCGTAGGCGAAGCAATAGAAGTCAGCGTCTTAAGCTGTCCCGCGATATAGGAGAGCGTCTCCTCTAGAGAAGCATCGATATTGGAACCCATATGCATCCTTCCAAATAAAACTAAGACCGAATCCCGATTTTAACCGTTCTACACGTGCAATGCCCTAGAAGCCGAGCCACCTCCAGACGTCCTCGCGCCGATTTTGCGCACGCGCACGGTTTAAAATCCGAATCTTGCATAAAGCTTTTCGATTTCTGCATAAAAATGAGGCATCTTCTTGCTTCGTCTCAGGGTACCCCACTTTGGACCGTGCAAAAAACGGAGTATTCAGCACCGTGGGCCCCAACGGCCCCATCACAAACGACAAAACGATGCGGTTACAGCAGTATTGCGGGTCGTCGCAAAGCAGAAACTCAGTAACAACCCCCTCCACTCATCGATAGCCCACCCACAATGGCTGTCGATGGGCGTCTGCGGGCCACTACGGGCCATTCAAAACGTTATGCATTTTTAAGAGCTTGCTGAATACTCCCAAAAATGCACGCTGGGAAGTGCGCCACCTATCCGCAGCGGGCGGTATGCCTTGGCTTTACCCATCTCGGGGCATCGACACGGCACAAAAAGC